>Ga0207714_1000028_pt1 | contig 81274 bp, 77 predicted proteins | sample PonA232FremontCA_2_FD_187270 | JGI IMG/M metagenome (GOLD analysis project Ga0207714, IMG submission 187270) | Marine sediment microbial community from Fremont, CA, USA - Pond A23 Sediment 2 (SPAdes) | ecosystem: Environmental > Aquatic > Marine > Unclassified | place: USA: Fremont, California... | reverse complement strand
GCGTGCTGACTCCAGCGTCTCGACGAGGATCTGGAACTCGTAGCGGTCGCCATCGAACTGCTTCTGCCCGAGTGCCTTCGCGAGTTCGTTGGCGCGGTGCTGGTCGGCGCGGTCGCCAGCGAGTACCCAGAGGTCGATATCGCTCTGGCGGTCAGCCTGTCCGCGGGCGACGCTGCCGAACACGAGAACACCATGAACCTCAGCTAGTTCATCACGGATTCGATCAAGTGCCGCGCGGACGGGCCGTTGGAATTCCGGCTGAGGGATGCGTAAGACCGGGTCGTCGGGCTTCGTCACTCGGGTGCGATTGATACCGACGAGCCGGCGGTTGCCCTCGGCCTCGACGACGACCAGCCCGTTGGCTTCGAGGACATCGACGGCCCGCTTGACCGACTGGGCCGCGTTGTCGGTAAGTCGGCTCAATTCCCGGATCGTGAACTGTTCGTAGGGGTTATCGAGCAGCAGTTGGAGGAGGTCGTCGGTGGCTGTGTGACGGAACAAGTTGGGATCCGGCGTCGGAATTGGTAACCCGACGGTAGCTTGCTCCATCTTACGGGCCCCGTTCTTTTGTCTCGCCATACGTTACGTGTCTCGTCTCGCGAGACAATAATCTTCGGGTGGTATTAACGTAGATGGTGACTGGACGCTCAAACTCACTATCTCGCAAGATCGTGCTTGAATGGTGATCAGCGAAAGTGCACATACCAACGAGCAGGCTGCAGACGGTCGATACGGCCTACCACTTTATATGCCGTGTCGATCACAGCGGGAGATCAGCTTAAACAGTGATTAGTGTAAAAGCAGGCCCTAGACTTAACGATACCATCCGACGTCCCTTTCCGCTTTGACGGCCTCCCCTCTCGTATGAACGCGAATTGGCCGGTAGGGCCGGTGTGGAACACGTCAAAGAATGTGGTGAGGGACGGATGACAGACCGGGATGAGTACTACAACCGCGCCAAACAGGAGGGCTACCGGGCGCGTTCGGCCTACAAACTCAAGCAACTCGATGAGGCAACCGGACTATTCGGACCGGGGAACGTTGTCGTCGACCTCGGGGCCGCACCGGGAGGATGGCTCCAGGTCGCCGCCGAAGCGGTTGGGGAGGACGGCGTTGTGATCGGTGTCGACCGGCAGCGGATCGCCCCGATCGAGGACGTCCCAGCGCGCGTCGAGACCCTGCGCGGGGATATCACCGAGGCCGAGACCCACGGAGCGATTCGCGAGCGGGCAACGGCACTCGGCGGTACCGACGATGGGCCAGGCGGTCCGGTTGACGTCGTGCTCTCTGATCTGGCCCCCAACATGACCGGCGAGTACGATCTCGATCACGCCCGGTCGGTGCACCTCGCCCGACAGGCGGCCGACGTTGCTCGGGCGGTACTTGCCACCGGCGGTGACTTCGCAGTAAAGGTCTTCCAGGGCCGGGATCTCGATGCCCTCGAAGCCGACCTGGCGGCGGACTTCGAGTACGTCCGGCGAGTCGTCCCCGAGGCTTCGCGCGAGGCCTCTTCGGAGCTCTATCTCGTCTGTAAGGGCTTTCTGACCGCCCCCATTCGGCCCGGTGAGGAGGTGACCGTTACAATCACCGACGTGGGATCCGAGGGCGACGGCGTCGCCGATGTCGACGGATACACGCTGTTCGTGCCCAACACCGAGGCCGGTGAGACCGTCACTGTACAGATCGGAGAGTGCAAGCCGCGGTACGGCTTTGCCGAGCGGATCGACTAGGAGGTCTGCGCACCCCGGGCATTCCAGAGTCGTCGCGGTAGCGTCAACACCCACAGGACCGCCAGTCCAAGGAGGAAGGCGATCGATCCAGGGATCGCGAGGACAAACATCGTCATCACGCCACCGGGGGTAAACAACGCGGCGGCAACGACGATGCCAAATACTGCCGGGCGCCACCGGCGGTACATCGATTCGAAGGGAATCAACCCGGTGGCGTGAAACAGGACGACCGTCAGCACGATTGCCAGGAACAGCCCGACGCCGACGGTCAAAAAGAAGATCACCCACAGGAGATTGCGGATCCGATAGGAGACGACCATTCCTGCTGAAAGCGCGTCAGAGACGAGATACGAGATGATCGTTGGGGCGATGACGACAAACCCGAGGATCGACCCACCGACAACCGTTATCGCCAGCAGTCCACCCCACAGCAGAAACCCCCGACGGTCGCCGCCACCGGGGGCGAGATCGCGTTCCTTGACCGCCGGCCAGGCGTAATAAAGCACCAACGGAAGCGTCGCGAGAATGGCCAGGAGGCCGCTGAACTTGACGATGAAGATCAGCACCTCAACAGGGTGCAAGGCGACGACAATATCGGTCGGACCGCTCGCCCCAGCGCCTGGACGGAACTGCTCGTTCGGCACTCGCTTGGTGAACTGTGTCATGATGTCCTCGATGCCCCGCCAGTAAAGATACCCAAAGCTGGCGCCGAGGACGCCCATGAAGACCGCGAACAGGACGAACAGCCGCGAACGAAGGCTATCAAGGATAAATCGAATGTCATAGAGATAGCCGCCGATATCGTCTTCATCGGTCTCTTCGTCGGCGAACGCGGAGGCCATGCCCATGGCCGTATCGGAGACGGTCTCGCCGGGATCAGAAGTTGTGTCGGCCGGATCGTCGTCAGCCGCATCGACCGCCTCCCAGCGATCAAGGATCGCCTGGGCCTTCTCGGGGTCGTCGTCCATCGACTCGCGTGCGAGTGTCACCGCCTCTGACTCGGAGAGTTCGGCAAAGGCCGAGGCCGGCGCCGAGCGCACGCCGGCCGCATCAAGATCGGCGAGATCGACGCCTGAACGATCGCCGAACCGTGGGACGACCGGTTCGCGAAGCACGCTGATGAGGGTGACCGCGAGGGCCACAACGCCGACTATGAGGCCGACACGAACCCCCAGACCGATCCAGGCGGCCGGATCTGAGGCGTAGAGCGCCGGGAATCGGAGCACACGGTCGGCGAGATACGGGAGAACGATCCGGTCAGGGAGCAGCCCAGCCACAGTCGGGCCGACCCCGGCATAGAGCGCACCGACACTGCCGAAACCACCGACACCGGCGGCGCCAACCACCTGCAACGCCTTCCGGCGGTACCGCCCGGAGTCGACAGACGCCCCGGTGCGGCGGGCCCGATGAACGTTTGTGAGGATCTTCGCGAGCCCAAGACTGAACGCGTACAGCGCGATCAGCGGGATGGCCCACATGATCTGGGTGAACGGATCAGGCGGTGAGAAAACCGCCCCGAAAACGAAGATGCCCAAGATGGCGTACCGCCAGTTGTCGCGGAAGGTCTCGTAGGGGACGATCTCAGCATACGAGAGGGCTCCGATGAACAGCGGCACCTGTGCCGCCAGGCCGAAGGAGACCGTCAACAACAACAGGAACTCGGTATAGCGGACGATCCCGTAGGTGGGTTTCACGCCCGCCTGGTAGGCCTGGCCGGCGAGAACTTTGAACATGAGCGGGAAAAACAGCGAGTAGGCGTAGGCAATCCCCAGCACGGCGAGTGTCGCCGAGAGGGCGATAAATCCGTACAGCCGTACACGGGTAATCGGGATCGAGGCGTCGATCCGCCGGAGGAGCGCCCGTCGACCCAAGAAGATCCCGACGAGCCCGCCAACGATCCCCCCGACGATCAACCCGAGTTTGACCTGGATCAGGATCACATCAAAGGGCGTACGGGCAACCAGATCGAGGTTGGCAGCAACCGTCTCCTGGAGTTGCGACTCGGTGTTGGCCCGGAGGAGTTCCCAGACGTACAGTCGCATGGCGACGACGGTCCCGACAAACGCCAGAACGAACGCGACGAAGACCTTCTTGAGTTCGGCCCGAGCCGAACCAGCGAGTTCTAGTAGTGTCTCGCGGCCAGCATCGAGAGTTCGAAGCGTGTCCTCATCGAGAGCCGAACTCATTGCGGCGGTGATAGCCAACTCCGCACTATCAATCTTCTCACCGACCGGCCAGTATGCCGTCGAAGACGACCATGTTGGATGGGTCAGTAACTGAAAAGGCCTATAATTGGGCGCCCGTCTACGTGTTGACAGATGTCGGAACCGCCCGGTGAGGACGGGTCGAGTGACGCACTCGCGTCGTACACGCCCGAGGAGCCGACCCCACCGGCGACGGAGCCGTCGCCGACCAACGAGGATGACCTCGGTCTTGAGGGACCGCCGGCAGACGAGGAGATGCCGCTGACCGAGCACATCGAGGAGATGCTCCGGCGGCTGACGATTGTGCTCGTTGCGGCCGGTCTCGTCGGACTCGTTGCATTGCCGCTGTCTGATGAACTCATCATCAACATGTGGTATGATGTGCACACCGGGACGGTCGATCCCTGTATGCTCCAGCCGGCCGCAGAGGGGTGTGCGCCACCACACCTCTATGGACCGATCGAGTTTCCGTTGATGCGGCTGCGGGTTGCCGGCCTCGCTGGACTGCTGGTCGCGATGCCGGTTGCCGTCTACCAGACCTACCGGTTCATGCGACCGGGGCTGTATCCCAACGAGCGCAAGTACTACCTGGCGTCGGTGCCGCTGAGCCTGATTCTCGGGGTGCTTGGCGTCCTCTTCGCGTACTTCGCGTTGTTACCGCTGTTGTTCGCGTACTTCATCCACTACTCGGATGTCCAGGGGGCCGTCGAGTTGGCCTTCCAGCTCAAGGACACCCTGAACCTGATGTTGATCATGATGGGGATGCTGGCGGTCATCTTCCAGATCCCGTTGATGACCATGTTGGCGGTGATGATGGGGATCACCTCCCGGGCGTGGCTTGAGTCCCGTCGGCTGTACTTTTGGGGAGCCTTCGGCGGGATTGCCTTTTTCTTTGGGCCCGATCCAACCGGGATGGCCCCGCTGTTGCTCGCGGTGACGATGATCGTCCTCTTCGAGGGGACCCTGGTGTTGTTACGCTGGACCGGCCGCGGGTAGGTGGGTCACGCCGTCCGGACGGTGAGCTTTATCTGACCGGCGACGAACGCCTCCGGCAATGGACCTGGAGTCGATCCCGGGTGTGGGCGAGAAGACCGCCGCCGCCCTCCGGGACCTCGAGGCCCCACGGGAGGCGCTTGCTAACGGTGATGTCGCCAGGATTGCGCGCGCACCCGGAATCTCGCCGGGCCGAGCGGCGCGGATCGCACGCAACGCCAGCCGCGCGGAACACGACGACCCCGGGGGGTTCCTAGCCACCGACCGCGCCCGCGAGATTTACCAAGCGGTGCTTGAACTGCTGCAGGAGCGAACCGTGACGGAGTATGCCGCCCATCGGATGGAGGCGTTCTATCCGGCGCGGGCCCCCTCACGGATCGAGGAGGTGCGGACATTCGTCGCCGACGCTCTTGAACGGACGCCGACAGCGGCGACACGTACCGCGCTTGAGGAGGTTGCACCCCCATCGTCACCAGGTGGGCTACAGGTACGCGACCGGTGTCTTGCGACTACCGACGCCGAGCGGTACGCGGCGGCCCGCAAGCAGGTTCCTGAGCTATCGGTTGAGCTATTCGAGGACCGCCGTGAGCTTGCCGAGTTGGCCCGTGGGTACGCGACCGTGATCGTCCTCGACGAGTCCTTCGCTGGCATCGATATCGATGGCGACCTCCGGGTCGACCCGGACGCGCTTGAGCGTCCGGAGACAGTCGTGCCCGAGCGAACGCTCCAGTTTTTTGCCCACAACCGCGAGCAGCTTGAAGCGGCCATCGAGGTCCACCGACAGACGACGCTGTCACCTCCGTGCGATCTTGACGAACTTGAGGCCGGGGTAGCCGCACTCGACGCCGAGGGAGAGCCCGTTGACGACGAGGAACTCGACCGCCTGACACACGCTATCGACGGGCTTGATGATGCGATCGCGACCGGTGAGTCAATCGCAACGGAACGGCTCCGGGAGTCGATTCGCGAGCAGGATGTCACCGTCGAAGGAGCTGATCTCCTATCGCTTGTCGAGCGCGGGGCGGGGATCGACTCGCTACTTGCACGCGAACTCGAGACCGAGTACGACCGCGCAGTCACCGCCGCACGCGAGCACGTGATCGAGACGCTTGCGCTCCGAGAGGACGAGGCGACAGCAGTGCGGCGGGCATTCCCTGACGAGCCAACCTTTCCGATCGAGCACCATGAGAAGCCGATTGCCCGACTCCGTGAGGATCTCACCGCCGAGCGTGACCGACGGGCCACCCGACTGAAACAGACGCTCGCGGCCGATCTTGCGGCACACCGTGAGGCGGCCGAAACACTTCTCTCGCAGGCACTGGAGCTTGATGTCGAGTTGGCGATTGCACAGTTTGCCGAGGACTACAACGGGACGCTTCCAACGTTTCGCGAGGATGGCCCGGATATACGGATCGAAGGCGGTCGATCGCCGCTGTTAGATATGCCACCGGCGGAGGTCGAACCGGTCGAGTACGCCATCGAGGATGTCGTTATTCTCTCAGGGGTCAACTCCGGTGGCAAGACATCGCTGCTCGATCTGCTTGCCGCCGTCGTTATCCTAGCTCACATGGGGCTGCCGGTGCCAGCGGAGACGGCACAGTTGCGTCATTTCGACCGACTACACTACCACGCCAAGACCCAGGGGACCCTTGATGCCGGCGCCTTCGAGTCGACCATTCGTGAGTTCGCCGAGGTCGCGACAAGCGACACGGGGTCACTCGTCCTCGTTGACGAGCTTGAGGCGATCACCGAACCGGGGGCCTCTGCAAAGATCATCGCCGGCATTCTTGAGCATCTGAGCGCGTCGGCCGCGACGGCCGTGGTGGTCTCACACCTCGCCGCCGAGATTCAGGACGCGACACCGATTGACCTGCGGATCGACGGCATTCACGCTGAAGGACTCGAAGACGGACAGCTCGTCGTCGACCGCTCCCCGCGGATCGGACACTTGGCCCGATCGACACCCGAATTGATCGTCGCCAAGCTCGCCGAGGAGCGCGATGAGGGGTTCTACACGGACCTCCTCGAGAAATTCGGGTGAGCCCACCCGGCTTGCAAAAGTTAAGCCACTGGAAGGGTGTGGTACATCTGATGGACGGGGAGCCCGACGAGGACATGTTATCCTGGGATGAGACGGTCTTTCGCAACGAGCGGGTCTTCGATATCGACTACCTACCGGAGACGTTCAAACATCGCGACACGCAGATGGAGAAGCTGAAATACGCGCTCCGGCCGGCGACGCGCGGCGCGCGCCCGCTGAACGCGCTGGTTCGCGGCCCGCCGGGAACCGGCAAAACGACGGCCGTTCAGAAGCTCTTCGATGAACTCGCAACGATCCACCAGACACAGGCCGTACGGGTGAACTGTCGGGTCAACGATACCCGGTATTCAGTATTTTCGCGGCTGTTCGAACACGTCTTCGAGTACGAACCGCCCGAGAGTGGCATTTCCTTTAAGAAGCTCTTCAGCCAGATCACCGACAAGCTCGTGGACACGGAGACCGCACTGGTGGTCGCCCTCGACGACATCAACTACCTCTATTATGAGAATGAGGCCTCAGATACGCTGTACTCGTTGTTGCGGGCGCACGAGGAACGCGGTGGCGCCCGGATTGGCGTCATCGCCGTCTCGTCGGATCCCGACCTAGGGGAAATCGAGTCACTCGACCCACGCGTCCAGAGTGTCTTCCGGCCGGAAAAGGTGTTTTTTCCGGCCTACGGACAGGCGGAGATCGTCGACATTCTTGAGGAACGGATCAACCGCGGGTTCAAAGACGGGGTTCTCGGACCGGCGGAACTTGATCTGGTGGCCGAGCGAACGGCCGAGGGCGGTGACCTTCGGGTTGGACTGGATCTACTCCGCCGGGCCGGACTTAACGCCGAACTCCGCGGGAGTCGTGAGGTGACTGCCGAAGACATCGACGAGGCCTATGAGGATGCCCGATACGTCCATCTTGCACACAGTATTCAGGCGCTGTCGGACAGCGAGGCCGCTTTGCTTGCGGTCATCGCCGAACATGAGGGCGACCGTGCCGGCGCGGTATACGATGCGTTTCACGAGGCAACCGATCTGGGCTACACCCGGTACTCGGAGATTCTCAACAAACTTGACGAACTTGGGCTGGTCGAAACCGAGTACGCAGACTTCGAGGGGCGAGGGCGCTCACGGGAGATTACACTGGCATACGACGCATCGGCAGTGCTCGAACGCCTCGGAGAGCACGCTGTGTAAGCGACAACGGGGAGGTCTTTTGTCGGCGGTCACCTACCGGCAGGTATGACCACCGCCGAACGCAAGCGAGCCGCGGCACAGGCCGCCGTGGAGGCGGTCTCCGAGGGGGCGACCGTTGGACTCGGGTCGGGGAGTACCGCCGCCTACGCCATCGATCTACTCGGTGATCACGATATCCGTGGTGTGCCGACCTCATTTCAGGCCCGGGAGCGGGCACTTGACGCTGGGATTCCGGTCCGCTCGCTGGATCAGGTCGATGGGATCGATATCGCCATCGACGGAGCCGATCAGGTGGGCCCACAGGCGCTGATCAAGGGTGGAGGGGCTGCCCATGCCCGCGAGAAGGTCATTGATACCCTTGCCGATGAGCTTGTCATCGTTGTCGATCCACGCAAACTGACCGATACGCTTGATCGACCGGTGCCACTTGAGGTTCTGCCGGCCGCCCGAACAGTCGTTGCCGAGACGGTCGCTGACCTCGGTGGTGAGCCGACCCTCCGGCGAGCCAGCGAAAAGAGTGGGCCCGTCGTGACCGACAACGGAAACCTGCTGCTCGACTGCGATTTTGGCCATATCGACGCCCCGAAGCACCTCGCCCGGCAGCTGGCCGATCTCCCTGGAGTGCTCGAACACGGTCTGTTCGTTGAGGTCGCTGATACAGTGTACATCGGTCGTGACGACGGCGTTGAGACCCAGCCCCGATAGCCGTAGGTTTATCGACCCAGTAGGACGAACAGGGAGGTGGCTGTGGCAACAACCACATCGTTTCCGGTGCCAGCCCTTGAGTCGCGAGCCACCCACTGTGCAGCGGCACTACGGGAGGCCGAGGAGGTGCTCGTCGTCTCACACATCGACGCCGACGGGCTTACCAGCGCCGCGATTGCCGCCCGTGCGCTCCAGCGGGCGGACATCGCCCACGGCGTCATCTTCGAAAATCAACTCGACGCCGATGTCATTGAGCGGATCGCCGCCGATGCCTACCAGACGGTGCTGTTCACGGACTTCGGTAGTGGCCAGTTGCCATCAATCGTCCCGCAGGCCGAAGCTGGCGCGATCGACCCAATCGTCGTTGATCATCATCAGCCTGCGGACGTGGACTTCGAGCCCCACCTGAATCCGTTGCTTGCGGGGATCGACGGTGCGACAGAGCTCTCGGGCGCCGGCGCGACGTATCTGCTTGCCCGTGCCCTCGGTGGGGCATCAAACCGCGATCTGGCGGCACTGGCGGTCGTCGGGGCACTCGGCGACCGACAGGAGACCGACGGAGAGCTAATCGGAGCCAACGCAAGCATCGCCGAGGAAGGGGTCGACGCTGGTGTTCTCGACACGACAACCGATCTGGCGTTGTATGGCCGACAGACCCGGCCGTTGCCGAAGTTGCTCGCGTACGCTGGTGAGATCGACATTCCGGGGATCACCGGTGACCGCGACGGCGCCGCCCGCTTTCTCGACGGGCTCGACGCTGATCTCCGTCGAGGTGACGAGTGGGCGCGGTGGGTGGACCTGAGCGATGACGACCGCCAGACGGTCGCAAGCGAACTACTCAAGCGGGCGATCACCCGCGGAGTACCCGCCGCGAAGGTTGACCGTCTTGTCGGGACGACCTACACGCTCGTTGAGGAAGCCCCAGGAACGGTCCTTCGGGATGCGACCGAGTTTTCGACGCTGTTGAACGCGACGGCTCGGTATGACCGTGCGGATGTTGGGCTGGCCGTCTGCCTGGGTGATCGCGGCGGGGCGACCGAGCGCGCTCGACAGCTGCTTCAGGAGCACCGGCGGAATCTCTCGGCGGGCGTTGAGTGGGTGCGTGAGAATGGCGTCACCCGCATGGAGCACTGTCAGTGGTTTCACGCCGGTGACGCGATCCGCGAGACGATCGTTGGGATTGTCGCAGGAATGGCCGTTGGCGTCGAGGAGGTTGAGCGATCGCTGCCGATTATCGCCTTCGCCGAGAAGGGTGATGATAAGGTGAAAGTCTCGGCACGAGCAACGCCAGCGCTGACCGATCGCGGCGTGGATCTCTCGGTGGCGATGCATACGGCCGCAACCACCGTTGACGGCGAGGGGGGCGGACACACCGTCGCTGCCGGCGCGACCATCCCAGCGGAGACCGAAGAGACATTCCTTGAGACAGTTGACGCGGTACTCGGCGAGCAACAGTGATCAACGCACCACGGTAACCGGTACCGGTGCGTGGCGGAAGACCCGTTCAGCAACGTTACCGACCACAAGTTGGTCTGCGAGCGACCCGCCGTGGGTCCCCATAACGATGAGATCGACATCCTCGGCTGCGGCAAGGATGGCTCGGGCAGGATTGCCGACCCGCGTTTCGGTTGTGATCTCGACATCGTGAGCGTCAGCCACTGCCTGCGCGGACTCGAAAACCGACGCCGCATGCTCTTCGGCAGCGGCTTCGATATCCTCTGCAAGGGACAGTCCGACCGCCTCACCCATCATCAGCGAGGGTTCGCCGACGACGTGAAGCACGGTGATCGTCCCGTCGGGATGGGTCTTACAGGCATACTCAAGAGCGTGACGAGCCATCTCCGAGTCATCAACGGGGACGAGCACGTGCGCAGGCATGCGAAACACATTGGGAGATCAACATAAAAGCGTTGTCGAAGGTAGTAGCGTCTGGCGGTGTGTACAGCCAGGGACACCTCAGAGTCGCGATTGCTCGCAGGGTAGGACAGGCCGCTCTCATGGCGGATTTGATATCGCGATATATGGTTTATAGACGAGGACGTGGCATTCGAGTCGAGGCCGAAGCAACCGGAGAAAATCAGCCGACAGCGTCGGGGGCGTTGCTCAGGCGTACTCCTCGCGAGCGCCGAGAGTGAGCTGTTCAACTCGTTGCTCGCCGTCACGCCAGAGGTGGATGTCAATCGTTTCTCCCGGACTCGTCTGGAGGGCAAGATACCGCGAGAGGTCAGCCGTTACATTGATCGGCTGGTCATCAAGCCGATAGATGACATCACCGCCGACGGGGACAGTGATGCCATCGGAGAGCTGCGTCCCATCCGAGCCTTGGAGGACAGACGCAGCTGGGGTTCCATCCTGCGTCTCAACGACATAGACACCGCGGGCCTGGTAAGGCTCAATCGGCAGGTTGTTTTCAGCTGCGATGCGCCAGGTCACATCCTGGAGGACAATGCCCATGTAGGCGTGGCGATACTCACCGGTAGCGATGAGTTCCGGGATCACTCGCCGGACAAGCGCTGAGGAAATGCCAAAGCCGAGGCCCTCACCGGTCCCAAGGCTCACTACGGCAACGACCTCACCGTCCATGTTGACCAGTGGTCCACCGCTGTTGCCGGGATTGAGTGCTGCGTCCGTCTGCACGGCGTTTGGCAGGGAGATGTCTCCGGAGGCAGGGATCGATCGGCCAACGTGACCGACCATCCCTGCCGACACCGAGCTCTCGTACCCCAGCGGATTGCCGAGTGCAAGTACCTCGGTGCCCTGGGCGGGTCGGCCATCGATGAGCGGCAGGGGTGTTGCATACGCCGGTCGGTTATCAACGCGGACGGCTGCAAGGTCCGATCGGGCATCCGAACCGACGACTTCACCGGTCGCCCAGTCGTTTTGCGTGTACCGGATGTCGATCGTATCTCGATCGGCGACAACGTGGTGATTGGTGACGAGGTGGTTCTCGTCGTAGACGAACGCCGACCCCTGGGCGGATGAGCCCTGCGGGGCCGTGCCGTTGTAGGCCCGAAGGAGCGTCACCGAGTCGATCGTCTGCTCAATAACATCGGTGTACCGGCCGTCCTCAACCGGCTCTGTTGGCTCAGTCGTCGAGTTTGAGGGCGGCTGTGGGGACTCGGACTCGGGATCATCGAAGTGGGTCTCTCCGGTACAGCCAGCGAGAAACAGGGAACTGCCGGCGAGGGCGCCAAGCACCTCCCGGCGGGTGGACCGATCCATGTGCGGGCGTGAGGAATCTCGGGTGAAAAAGGCTCGCACATCGAACCAAAGGTCTAAGCGTGCCAGGGGGCAACAGTAGATACCATGAGCACCGAGTCCTCAGAGGAGACCACAAGTGATCTTGAGACCCGCGTGACGAACTTCCTGCGCCGGAACTTCCCACAGATCCAGATGCACGGCGGATCGGCCGCAATCGAAGAACTCGACGCAGAGGAGGGCCGTGTCCGGATCAGTCTTAGCGGCGCCTGCAGCGGATGTGGGATCTCCCCGATGACAATCCAGGCAATCAAGAGTCGAATGGTCCAAGAGATCCCCGAGATCGAGACGGTCGAGGCGAGTGCCGGCGGTCCTGGCATGGGCGGGATGCCCCCACAGCCCGGTGCCGGTCGTGAGCAGGACGACAGCGACGACGAGCCGCCAGCCCCCTTCTGAGGCCGTTAATCCTCTGTTCGATCGCTTGTGCTTCGTTGAGTACCACGGCTGTGTGTCGCCGGTATAAACTATATATCGCGATATCAAACCACCTTCCCCAGAAGTTGAGACTGGTCGTCTCAATGCATATGGCATTCTGGCGTAGTTCATAAATAATATGAAGACGTAGTCACGGATAGAACGATGGCACGAATTACCGGATCCTACCCAGATGACCTCGACCTTCTCATTGAGGGGGCTGTCGAGGCTGGTGTGTTCGGGGGTAAGAGCGATGCGTTGCGCGAGTTCGTGCGTGAATACTTCGAGGACCACGAGAACGAACGGATTGCAGCTGCGGTCGCCCTCTACGAACGTGAGCGGGTCACACTCGGTGATGCTGCGAGACTCGCTGATGTCGACCGGTGGACGATGCGTGATATCCTCCGTGAGCACGGTGTTGAACTCCGGCTCGGGCTCGTGGATGAGGAGGATGCGGCCTACGAAGCGGAGGCAGCGACGGAACTCGAATTCGATGATGAGCCTGCTGATAATGAGACAACGGACTCGCAATGACGACTGCCGATATTCCAACGGACCCAAGCGTTCTCAATACGACTGTCCTCTCGAATTTTGCCTACGTCGACCAGTTGTGGGTGGTGGCTAGACTCTCTGGAATCTGTACGGTGCCGGTCGTTCGCGAAGAACTCCACAATGGTGTCGATGACCATTCCTACCTCCAGTCAGCGCTGGACGTACTCAATGCGGAGATTCCAGTCGCGACAGTTTCGGACACTGTTGCAAACCGTGAAGCAGTCGTCAGCGACCATCTTGATCCCGGAGAAGCACAGGCGTTTGCACTTGCTGACGCACACGATGGTCGGTTACTGACGGACGACGGCGACGCACGAGCATTCGCGAAAGAACAGGGCGTGACCGTTGTCGGTTCGGTCGGCGTCCTCCTAGCCGCCATTGATGCTGGACGGATTAGTGAGGAAACTGCGAACGAATGGCTTTCGACCTGGATTGATGAAATCGGATATTACGTTCCGTATCGAAACATTACGGACTATCGGTGACCTTTCGAGTTCAGTGACTCCTCCATTGAGCAGATTCGGGAGATGTATCGACAGGCAGTCGGCCGACTCTTGCACCGTGTCGCAGAGACAGAGGAGTTCTTCCGAGCCGGCATCGTTGCGATCGACATTACCGAGGACGATCCCTTCACGGGCGATAGGACGGACCATGAAGACGAGATTATCGGGACGAAGGAGAAAACCGACGAGTACGCCTACCAGTGGGCGACAGTCCAACTGGTCGGGAATGCCGTCCCAATCGTCTTAGATGCGCGCCCAGTCCGGAAAGGCGACACACGCAAGGAAATCGTCGAGGACCTCTTGGATTCGGCAGAGGCGACTGTTCATGTCGATAACGTGCTGATGGACCGGGAGTTCGACAGTCAGCACATTCTGGAGATGTTGAGTCAACGCGGGCTGTCCTACGTCGTGCCGAAGCGGATGCAGACCAGCGAAAAAGCGCAGGCGAAACGACTTCTCAAGCGTAACAAGGACCGGTACGAGACAGATCGGAAACTGCATCTCGGCGACAACGAGTGGCACTCGACGACGCTCATCTACCGACGGAAAGAGAATTCCGAGCACACCGATCATCAGCAGTATTCGGTGTTCATGACAAATCGGAAGAGTGGCCTTCTCTCGGAGTACGGGTACCGATGGGAGATCGAGAGCGGCTACAAATCGATCAAGCGGTTCATGGGCGCGACGACATCGAAGCATTTCGGCCTGCGGTTCTTCTACTTCGCGTTCGCCTGTTTGCTGTACTCGATTTGGCGGGCTGTGGACCTGCTGGTACAGGTGCAGTTGACCGGTGAATACGAGCACTCGCCGATCGTGACGGCTGATAACACGCTGACGCTGGTGAAGAAGGAAACGGGGATCGGATAGTAACGGGACTCTCTCCGTGGGAGCGCGGCATCTGAGTGGCGACACTATCCAGATTCTCGGAAATCCGCTGGAATAGTTGCCTGCAAAACAGGAACGGTCGTTCAGAAAGCGTTCTGAAGCAGATTCTCCTTTTCGATTCGGCCGATTCCACGCATTACAGGCCTGCTATACCTGCTGTAGTCTCAACTTCCCGTATTCCAGCGGGTACGAACGAGCGACCGCCCTGTTCAACCAGCGACTCGGTACAGAAGACAAGGAGTCCTGGCGCGAACACGCACCCGAGGAGCCGGATCCGAGCGTCGAGGACAAACAGTGACCGACAAAGAGAGGCCAATTTTCGGAGCGTGGCGACGTCGTCTACGGGGCTGATCCGTTCAAAGGCGGGGAAGGGGCCCCGACCGTGGCTCATTCTCTCGAATCACGAAGGCCGTCCGTTCCACGGCGAGCAGTATATTGCGCTCACGCTGACGTCGAAATCTTGGATGGACGGCCTGATCGACATTTCTGGTGGGAGTTGGCTTCGTGGTGGGACCCCGGATGAGCGTCGGATTGTCCCGTGGGGAATCCAATCAATCGACCACAAGGACATCGACTTCTGGCAAGGTCGCCTTGACAGCGATCTCGTCGACGAGGCGGTTGCTGCGCTCGTCGAAGAACTACACTAGTGGAGGCCCGTTGCAATTCGATGTATTCGACGGCCTTCTACCGAACCCGCCGTCAGGTGGATGTGCGTACAGATACCTTGGGGACATCGGAGACTTCGTGATAGTCGTCGTCACCACTGACCAGGGGCGTCGTCTCAACCGCTTCAGCGGTCGCCAGTGCAAAGAGATCACCGAGCGCCAGGTGGTCTCTAAGAATGAACGCTGAGGCCTCCACTAGGAGTCACCGACCCTCACGGTCTCGATTCCGAGAGCAATGAGCCAGTCAAGGTACTCGTCAGCGGTGATCCGGTCGTACTTCCGGGCGATAGTATAGCGGATTTCGGCGAGGTTCACGCAGCTGGCGTCGCCGGCGGTGTCCCTGACGGCGACTGCGTCGAGATACTCCTCAACAACGTCGCTCCCGGGGTCATCATCAGCGTGTGCGATCAGCGGCTCAGCGTCAAAGACGACGCTGTCAGGGATCACCATCACTCCTCAGAGGGGAACTGCACGTCACGTTCCTCTCGATTCTGTTCGCGCGTCGCCTAGAGAATCTCGGTCGCTCCGCTTCCTGCGTTGCTTCTTGAGGAGAAAGCTCAGCGCCTGCATTCAGATACACAACGCTCAGCCAACGCCACAGCGTCAAAAGAAATCCAGAACGGAAGACCGCTTAGTCGTCTGCCGGAGCGGCCGCACCGGCTGCACCGCTCTCGGGCGAGGCGACGATACGCTCGTTTGAGGTCACCCACTGCAGCAGCAGGAACGCGAACACGTACTTCGCGAGGATGTCAAGGGCGGAGTAGCCCCACGAGGTGAGGCCAACCGACTGGACAAGCGCGAGCCCCTCGACACCGACGGCCCAGATGATGGGGTACCCCAGCCACAACACGACCGTCAGGATGCGCAGGGTCGAGAAGATCTCGCTGGTCCCCGCCTGCGCCGCAGCGGCCGGCCACTCGGCCAGCAGGGCATACAGCACAGCGGCGAAGAACGCGCAGCTCACCAGGTAGAACGCCCACCGGAACATGTGTGAGGAGGTAATCAGCGCAGCGGCAAGCCCCGTGACACACATGCCGATGTCTGCGGCGATCACGGTGAACAGACTCCCACGGTCGACATCAGCGAGCAGCCCAAGCGCGAGCAGGATCATCGGCGTCGAGAGCGCCCAGGTGAGGTACCGACCCCACTGGCTGAGCACCTCCTGACCTGCCAACGCGTGTCCGGCCGGCATCTCGAGCAGTCCGACGGTCAACCCGGACGCAAGTCCGAGGTAACTCGAGATCGAGACCAGGGGAATCATCAGCGTCGCTCCCCAGATGAGCTTGGCGCGGCCGTCCGTGAGGTTTCGCCCCATGTAGACGAACAGCAGCGCCGAGAGCCCAGCCAGCGCGATGTTGACCCACAGCGACGAGCTCAGCAACACGTCGTTTTGGATCTGGCTGTATATGCTGGGTCCCGATGCTTGGAGTGCGATATCAGCCGCGTTCGTGGGATTGATCAATCCCATGTTCGTGGCGTTCAGGCTCCAGTCTCATTAATACTAATACCGGGTGACACATGGGGAGAACTTATATTGGTGCCCGGTGAACTCCTATGGGCACTTTTTTACTAATCGTGCCGACGCGCCACCAGCGCAGCGATCAACAGCGCAACAAGCGGAACGAAAGCGCCGAACCCGGGCGTCGCCGACACCCCGCCAGCGTTGAGGTATGTCTGGGCCCGCTGAGTGTCCATCTCGGGGAACGCCCGGTTCCACTCACCGGGCATGTTGACCGTCGTCTCGCTGTCGACATACGAGAGCGAGCGGACGTCGCTCTCGGTGGCATCAGCACCGACGGCATCCGATACGCGAACATAGGTGGTTGTCGTGTTGTCCTCGGTCCGCGTGACCGCGCTTGAGAGACCGTCAGGGATGACCTCGTTCTCAGCGAGCGTATCACGGAACGCCGAGAGGTTGTCGAACTGCGCACCGGCCTCAAGTCGGAAGTTCCCGTCACGGATTGAGGCGTCAAGCTGGCTTGTCCGGAGATCGGATCGGAGGAACGCTGCAACGAACTCGTTCGATCCCTCTCCAGCGCCGACGTTCGCCGCCTGATTCGTCGCACGATCAAGGAGGCTCCCACGGACGGTCATCGTCCCGGTCAGGTTTACGCGATCGCCGTCACTCTCACCGGTGAAGTTATACTGCGTTTGTGGTGTCTGGATCCCGCGGGTTTCGAGTTCGTCAACGTACGCCGCCCAGTTCGTGGTGCGCTGGCTGGCGTCGAACTGGAGTGAGACGGTCGACGATCCGGACCGGGTCACCGACCCCTCCCAATCGAGCGTCCGTTCGAGATCAGCCGCCTGCTGTGCCGCCAGCTGTGCGCGGAAGCGATCTGGATCAATCGTCGATGCACGTTGTGTGCTAGAGAGGTTGCTCGTCGCCAGGAGAAGATCGTTGTAGTTCTCGATACCGGCCTCAAAATCGGCCGTAACGGCGTTCGATCCAGCATCGTAGCTCGCCGCGATCCGGTTCACTGAGAGATTTTCGAGAGCGGCATCGATGTCTTCGTCCGCACTCGGGGCATCAACACCGGTACTACCGGAGACAGCGCTGGCAACGGCCGATTCGACTTCGTCGTAGGAGACGGTATACGCGAGGTCAAGCCGGAAGGTGCGTTCGGCGACCTGTTCGAAGTCATACCGGTCAATGTTCACGGTGGCCGATCCGCCATACTGTTCGGCCGTCTGGAGGAATCGCTGCTGGAGGGTCTCTTTGGCCTGCTGGCGGGTCCGCCACTGATCTGCCTGGAACGACCGGACCGTCCGGTTGCGCTCGACGGTCACGGTGTATTGACCGTCGGACTCGGTAAGAGCGTACGAGGCCGAGGACGGGCGCATCGGTGTCTGTGACAGTTGCGCGTCAACGCTTCCGGTTGCGGTGAACGATGATGCCGTCGTCGTGACTGTGCCGGTGGTTGAGGCAGACTCAAGCAGTCGACCTGCCCCCGTCTCGACGGTCGTATCAAGCGACAGATCCGAGGCAGCATTCTCGGCGGTGGTTTCACCGACAAACGACAGTGAGAACGACGACAGCGACGACGGCTGTGGCAGCGAGAGGGTGCCGTCGCCGTCGAAGGCGGTTTCGTTCAGCACCAGCGACATATTTCCACGGGCGTCGGCGTTCGGAACGGGTTGTTCAACCAGGAGGTGCATCAGGTTCTCACCGACATCAACGCCGAACTCGGTATCCGACGCACCGGCGTCTTCTTCGATGACCGCGACGGCGTCGCCGTTGTTCTCAACGTAGAGTTCATCAACCGGATCGATACCACTGGCCGGGGCATCCTGTGGCTCCGTCACCGGTGGTGGCTGCTGAGCAGCACCCGCAATCGACAGCACACTCGCGACGACTGTCAATGTGAGGAGTATGGTGGCCACACGATGCCAGGTGCTTTGGGTCACGCCGGGGGTTGTTCCAGCGAACAGATAAATCCGGCAACGGCGTTTCGCGCCGGGAAACGACACACGGCGTTCACACCACGTCGACTATCCCGCCGTGCTGTGTTCGTGAGAAATCGATACGTGCTGCTGGTCACCGAGACGGGGGGACCCGGTCTCACTACTTCTTGCTGCGTTATCAGTTGTTGGTAATACGATTTCTTTATTCAGTGTGAGGCGTGCAACAAGGCCGTCCCACGTATAATTACATGCCCTCTGTTGAATAAAATTATCGTGTTTTCAACCACTGTTATTGTTCGCGAGACGTGTCTGTCCGTGATCACAAACAGCAACAACGTTCAAACGACGTCTTGGGATAGTGTTTCTATAGCAGTCGTTGAAAACACAGACGGGTTATTCAGCAAGGACCAACTGATTAGCCATGAGACGGCATGCTACCGCCGTCCGCACTGAATAACGCAATCGTATTACCAACAACTGTTCGCAACCAGCCAATGCAGTGGGTCAAACATCACGGCCGTAGAACGGCCTACCGTAAGCGAGCACGCACGACCGGGACACCGGTGGTGTACGTTCATGGGAGCGGCGCCACCCACGAAGCGTGGGCCTCACAATTCGCAATCGCCGGTGAGCGCCCCGTGGTGGCGCTTGACCTCAGCGGCCACGGGGCCTCTGATCCCCTGCCAGCGGGGTGTGCACCAGGGTCAGAGACGCTCGCTGCATACGTCAAGGATGTCGCCGCCGTCTACCAGGCCGTTGAGGCGGGTGCCATTGTCGGCGTCTCCTTAGGTGGTGCTGTGGCTCTTCAAGCGATTGCCGAGGGACACATCGCCCCAGTGGCCACCGTCGTGACCGGAACAGCACCACAGATGCCGATCGACGCGCCACTTGAGCACGCACTCACAACGGGACTCACGCGGACCATGGCCGAACTCGGACGTCCAGGCCGGCTATTCGCCGATCCGACGGATAAACTGATGCAGGCCACCAGCGATGTCTTTGCCGCGGAGGGGATCGAAGAACTCCGCCGGGACTTTGAGACGGCCGCTGCATTCGGTCTGCCGGAGGATCGTATTACGGTTCCAACGACGGTGATTGCCGGGGCTGAGGATCAACTCGTTCCGCTTGCCGCCCAACAACAGCTTGCCATCACGCTACCACAGGCAGGACTGGTAGTACTTCCCGATGCGGCGCACCTGGCGATGATCGAACAGCCACAGCGGTTCCAACGGGCGACACGCCAAGCGCTCGTATGATCGTCGAGAGAGGGCAAAAGCCAAAGACACACGCACCATGTAATTAATACAGGTCCGTGTCCGATGGTCGCCACCGATGTTCTCTTAGCATCGTTCAGGGCGGTCGCAACCGCGACGCTTGGCGTCGCCACAGTGGCCGCGGTACGCCGACGTGACAAGCCGGTCGCACCGCCGTTCATCTGGCTACTCGGGGTCCTGGCGGTGTGGGGTGGACTCGTCCTCTTGCCAGGGCAGTTCTGGATTCCGCGCCCGCAGGCGGAGCCCATACAGTCGGCAATGGAACTCGCGAAGTTCGCGACCGGAGGGACGGTGCCGTTGCTTGCATTCGCGTATATCAGCCGATACACCGGGCGTGGACAGTATTTGACTTCGCGTCGCGGAGGGGTGCTCCTGATGCCGCTTGTGATCGTGACGGGCGTCTTAGCCCTCCGGGAGGGACTCAAGGCCAGTTTGCCGTCTGCGGTCGTCGGGCTGACGGTGGTGGCCGTCGTCGTCATCTATCTATATGCGGTTGCACTCCTGTTGATCGGGCTGTACCTGTTGGTTCGGATCGCCCAGCGGTACGACCAGGTCCCGTACCGACAGGTGGCCGCCATCGGTATTGGGTTGTTTGCCCCGTATCTGGCGGTGTTCGCTAGCAACGTCAGCCGCCCTGCAGCCGGCGGCGATACGGTGGACTATCTGCCGATTGACGTCGCGTTTGTTGGGTTCCTGATCGCCGGAATACTCCTTGTCGGCGCCATGCGGCACTATCCGCTGTTGACGCCGTTTCCGGAGTCGGACGCGGTTGCCCGCGAGGAGGTACTTGAGAATCTCGCTGAGGGTGTCGTGATCCTCGATACCGACGACCGGGTGCTTGACATCAACGCCGCCGCGGCGGGGCTCTGTCAGCGATCCACGGGCGAGCTCATCGGTCGACCGATCGAGACCGTCTTTGAGGAGCTTACGCCCGTCCCACGCGAGGACCTCAAGCGAATCGAACTCCAGACACCGGATGGTCCTCGACGGTTCGAGCTCGCAGCATCGGCCATCACCGATGATACTGGCGACACCATCGGTCGGACGCTACTACTGCGGGATATCACCCAGCAGGAGACCCGCGAACAGCGACTTGAGGTACTCACGCGCGTTCTTAGACACAACCTCCGGAACGACCTTGACACGATACTGGCCTACACCGGCGAGATCGAGGACCCGACGGTGCGCACCGCTATCCGCTCGAAGGTCGATGACCTCGTCCAGACGGGCGAGAAGGCTCGGGATATCGAAGCAATACTGGCGATGTCACACAGGTCACAGACCACCGTCAACGTGACCGAGGTGGTTCAGACGGTAATAGACCGACTCGAAGCAAACGCCACCGACGCGACAATATCGGTGAAAGCTCCCGAGCGGGTAACGATTCATACGCACCGGCAACTGCTTGAGCGGTTGGTGACCGAACTGCTTGAGAATGCGATCGAGCACAACGATCAGTCGACACCACACGTTGTCGCGACGGTCGCGGCAACCGAGACAATGGGTGGGGCCGTCGAGATTGAGATTGCTGATAATGGTCCCGGAATCCCCAAAGAGGAGTATGCTCCACTTGACGCCGGCACCGAAACGTCGCTCAACCACGGCACCGGCGTCGGACTCTGGTTGGTCAACTGGATTGTCGCCCACCTTGGAGGCGACATCGAGTTTGCAGAGGGAGCAACGGGCACGGTCGTGACCGTCCGACTCCGCGCGGAGGGGCTCTCCACCGCCGGATAATCCAACGGCACACATGGCGTGGGGAGAGCCGGCACAGCGTGTCTCGGGGAAGGACGGGTTTTACCCGTTGCACTGCCAGCATGTGCACATGCAGACCCACATCGTCCCGGTCGGCTTCGACTACGACCGGCTGATCGCACCGTTGATCCGCGATCAGTTGACCGTCGACCGGGTGATTCTTCTTGAGGGGACCGTTGGAAGCGAGGCCAACGTCGAGTACTCACAGCGCCTCTCGACCAAACTCGAACAGGACTACCGAAATCTTCTCGGCGCGACAACCCGACGGGTGTCAGTCGAGGACGTGTATGACTACGACACGGCCTTCAAGCAGGCCTTCGATCTGATCAACGCCGAGCTTGACGACGACAACGAGGTCTGGGTGAATGTCTCAGCGATGCCACGGCCGGTCTCCTTCGCCTTCGCGACCGCCGCTCACTCAATCATGGTTGAACGCGAGGCCGACCGCGAGAAGATTCACACCTACTACACAGCCCCCGAGAAGTACCTCGAAACGGAACTTGCCGAGGAGTTGCGCCACCAGGCCGCTCTGCTTGCAGATATCCTTGAGGATGAGTCTGTCGAGGACGAGCGCGTCGCCGAGCGGCTGGCGACCGCCCGGGAGTTGCTCACTGAGTTCGACGAGCGCGGGACGACAATCGGCGCGAAACAGATCGAGGGGAGCCATATCATCGAATTACCGATCGCCTCTTTCTCGAACGTCAAGCCATTCGAGGAGGTCATCCTATTCAAGCTCGGGGAGGACGGCGAATTCGACTCCGTCTCCGAGCTCGCAAAGGCACTAGCGGACGAACTCGGCGAGGAGTATACCGATAGCTTCCGGTCGAAGGTCCTCTATACCGTTGATCGACTCGGCCCCGGTGGGAAAGGCTACATCGAACAGGAACGCCAAGGGAAGTCACATCAGACGCGTCTCTCGCGGATCGGCGAGCTCTGGGTCCGGGCACACTCGAACGGCAGCGCTGAGTGATCAGCCCGTCCGAAAGGAGCAATCGAGTGCTGGAGCGGAGTGGGTCAACCCCCCCATCGAGATCACGTCCACGCCGGTCGCCGCGTAGGCAGCGAGCGTGTCCTGATCGATCCCGCCGCTGGCCTCGGTCACCACGCTTGGATCGGTCGTCGTAACCGCCTCGACAGCCGTCTCGGTATCGGCTGGCGAGAGGTTATCGAGGAGGACAGCGTCGATATCGTGCTCAGCAGCACGACGCGCCTGAGCCGGTGACTCGGCTTCGACTTCAATCGGCGTCATAAAGGAAGTGCGCTCACGGATGTGCTCAATCGCCGCGGGAAGTCCCATCTCGGCGATGTGGTTGTCCTTGATCATCGCGGCGTGTGAAAGATCAAGCCGATGCGTGTCACCGCCACCAGCCGCAACCGCGCGCTTTTCCAGTCCACGCAGCCCGGGCGTCGTCTTGCGCGTCGCCGCGACGGTCACATCCTCGCGCACGGCCGTAGCGGTCTCGACCGCCTGTCGGGTCCGGGTGGCGACCCCCGAAGCGTGCGCAACGAGATTGACCGCGACACGCTCGCCCCGCAGGATGGCCTGTGCTGGGCCCTCGACGGTCATCACTAGATCGTCTGCATCGATGTGATCGCCGGCGGAAACGGATGTTTCGACAGCCACATCGAGATACTCGAAAACGGCCGTGGCAGCCTCAACCCCGGCAATCACGCCAGATTCGGTTGCAATCAGCCGGCCAGCTGTCCGACCGGGAACCGCATTGACCACATCGTGGTGGCCGAGGTCCTCCCGGAGCCACCGTTCGACGGCAGCGTCAGTCACGACCATGGCCAGCGGGTGTTGGAGTCGGGGCGTCGACAAGGGAGTGACACCCAACACTCTCGGGTTCGGCGGCCGCCGCTTCGGCGATCAACACGGCCGTGATGGTCGCGTTTCGCAGCTCGGTAAGCGCCCGCGAGTGTCGAGTGCGCACGTAGGCGTCGAGCTCACCCTTGAGCCGACGGAGCTCCGTCTCGGCACGGTCGAGGCCAGCCGGGGTGCGACGGATGCCGAGGAACTGCGCGGTGAGTTCATGGAGATGCTCAAACTTCGCCGCAACGAACCCATCGGGAAGTGGACGGTCACGAGCGGGGGGAATATTCACCGACGGCTGTGGCGGCGCCGGCTCAGCAGCCGCCGTCTGTCCCGCCCGACGTCCCCAGACGAGGCCCTCAAGCAGGCTTGTGGAGGCCAGTCGGTTGGCGCCGTGGACGCCGGTGCGGGAACACTCGCCGACGGCATACAGTCCAGACCGGGTTGTCCGCCCGCGGTCGTCAACATCGATTCCACCGCAGAGGAAATGCTCGGATGGGGCGACAGGGATACCCGTAGCGGGGTCAACACCGTGTTCGCGGCAGAGCGTCGCGAGGTCGGCGAACTCCTCTTCGAAAGGTACCGCGGAGACATCAAGTCGGACACGGCCGGTCCGTTCGCGCTCGCGGTCAATCGCCCGGGCGACGACGTCACGGGGGGCCAGTTCAGCGTCGTCGTGATAGGCCGGCATGAACCGCTCGCCATCGGCATTCCGAAGAACGGCTCCCGCACCGCGGACCGCCTCGCTAATGAGGACAATCTCGTCGCCCTCGACACCCGGTGCCGCTGGATCGATCGCCGTCGGGTGAAACTGTACGAACGCCATGTCGGCGGTCTCCGCGCCGACAAGCGACGCCATGGCGATGCCGTCGCCGGTCGCGGTGTCAGGATTTGTCGACCGGGGATAGAGCGCGCCAATTCCGCCGGTTGCTAGCACCGTTGCCCCGGCGTAGACAGGGGTCCCCGGCGACGGGGTATCGAGAACGGCACCGACGATGCGCTCACCGGTGTCGATCAGTCGCCGAGCAGCCGTGTCGGTCAGGAAGGTGATATCGGAGTGCTCATCGAGGTATGCGAGAAACGGTCGGAGAATGTGCTGGCCGGTCGAGGCACCGACATGAAGGATCCGGCTGGTCGAGTGGGCGGCCTCGCGGTGGTAATCGAGCGTGCCGTCAGCAGCACGGTCCAACGGCACCGCAAGCGTATCGAGGAGAACATCCTCGACGGCGTCAGGAGCCGCTTCGACAAGGACGTCGACCGCCTCGGGGTCGGCTGTCCCATCGCTAGCGGCAATGATGTCGCGCTTGAACTGTTCGGGATCCTCTCTGGTGGTCGCAATCCCACCCTGTGCCCAGTCTGTCGAGGCCCCCTCGGGGCGGTCGGCCTTGGTGACGACGGTGACGTCGGCGCCCGCCCGTGCGGCCGCAAGAGCGGTCGCACAGCCGGCAATGCCGGCACCAATCACGAGGACATCGGTAGTGTCTGGTGGCGTCGTCATGTGTCAAGCTCAAGCATCCGGTCGATCGCCGTCATCGCCGCGGTGCGTTCATCCGCTGGGACGTCGATGACGTTGTGTTCGCGCTCTTCGGTAAGTTCCTCAAGCACCCACGCGAGGTAGTTGGGGTCGATCTGGCGCATGGCGTTACAGTCCATGCACTCCTCACCGCAAAGCGGGATGACATCGACATCCGCGTGCCAGCGATCAAGATGGTGGGCAAGGTGCATCTCGGTGCCGATGGCCCACGTCTCGCCGGGGTCGGCCTCGGCAACAGTCTCGCGGATCGTGGCGGTCGACCCGACGACATCCGCCGCCTCGACGACCTCGTGGCGGCACTCTGGGTGGACAACGACGTTCGCCTCGGGGCGGCGTTCGCGGAGGTCAGCGACGTGCTCGCGGGTGAACCGGTCGTGGACCTGACAGTAGCCGTCCCAGGCGATCACACTAGCGTCGGCGGCCTCCGCGGGGTCGGTGCCCTCGGGGTTCCACGGGTCCCAGACGACCACCTCGTCGGCGAGACCGAGACGGTGTGCGGTGTTGATCGCGAGGTGCTTGTCGGGGAGAAACAGTACCGTCTCACCACGGTCGAATGCCCACTGGAAGGCGGCGTCGGCGTTCGAAGAGGTACAAACAATGCCGTCGTGTGCGCCGGTGAAAGCCTTCAGGCTGGCATAGGAGTTCATGTAGGTGATCGGCACGAGATCCGCCGAATCGATCGTCCGGGTGAAGGCTTCCCAGGCGTGTTTAACCTGCGGCGTCTCGGCCATACCGGCCATTGGACAGGAGGCTGCCATCGAGGGCAACAAAACCGACTGGTCATCATCGGTGATCATGTCGGCCGTCTCGGCCATGAACGTCACTCCGCCGAAGACAACGTAGGAGGCGTCGGTGTCGGCGGCGGCCTTCGAGAGCTGGTAGGAGTCTCCAACGAAGTCGGCGTGTTCGATGATTTCCTGGCGCTGGTAGTTGTGCCCGAGGACGACGACGTCGTCGCCGAGTTCCTCAAGAGCGGTGGCGATACGGTCTGACCGGTCCGCGGGATCAAGGTCGCGATACGCGGCCGGCAGCGGATCGAGTCCGGTGTATCGAAACAAACTCAGATCCGCGTCGATATCAGCAGTATCCATCTTCGTCACAGATTATCACTCGATATTGCTAACCCAGTGGCCCATATTGAAAATATTTTCTCTTCAAACAATCGCATAGGATCACTAATCGCCAATCATTAGGCAATACTTTCAGCTATCGATCGATAGCAAACCGAAACGGACGACACCTGCTATAACGAGAACGCTTCGACAGTAGAATACTCTGGGCCGTCGGGCGTAAGTTCGGACTCAGTAAGCGCGACGGTCTCCGCACGGAATCGGCCGAGGTCCGGTGTCTGCGTCCGAACAGTCTGTTGAACGAGCTGCTTTCCGCCGGCGTGTTCCATCCGGGCAATCGTGACGTGTGGGGTAAACTCGTGCTCCTCAGGGGCAAAGCCAGCGGCGACCGCCCGCTCCTCAATGGCATTATGGAGCCGGGTGAGCGGGACACTTCCCTGTTCGATACCCACCCAGAGCACGCTGATGTACTCAAGCGAGGGAAACACGCCGAGGTCCTTGACGGACACCTCGAAGGGATCGACGGCTGCGTCATCAATGCCAGCAGCGACCATATCGGCGACCGCATCACTCCGATCGGGATCAACTTCGCCAAGGAACTTGAGTGTGATATGTGCCTGCGTCGGGTCGGTGAAGGAGAGGCCCGATGCGTCCTCGAACTCCGACTGGACGGCGCGAACGGCGTCGGTCAAACGATCGGGGAGATCAACGCTAACGAACAGCCGCATGGGCGTATATTGCACCGGCTGGGGGAAAAACCGTACCATTACCGATCCCGGAGTGACGAAAGGTATAACTGCGCATACGGGCCAGTATCGGGTGATGATTGGGGTCGGCGAGCCCGCTGGAAGGACTGTAGTAGGGGCGTGAGCGCCCCCACCACCTCCTTACCGACTGTTTTCTGCCGTCGCCAGCCGCCGACCATCCGAATCACGCAGTCATGTCGAACACACACCAAAGCCACGACACGCCGGACCGCAGCCCCCACGAGGAGGCGCGCCTCGATGGGGCGTATGACCCCGAAACCGTCGAATCACGCTGGCAAGCGTACTGGGTCAAAGAGGGGACCTACACCTACGAGGATGTCGATGACCCAGCCCTCGCCTTCGCGATCGATACGCCACCACCGACCGTCTCGGGAAGCCTGCACATGGGCCACCTCTATGGATTTACCCTGCAGGACTTCATTGCCCGATTCCACCGGATGTACGAGTCGGATACGCTGTTCCCGTTTGGCTACGACGACAACGGTATTGCCAGCGAGCGTCTCACCGAACGCGAACTGGGCATCAACCACGGTGACTTCTCCCGGCAAGAGTTCCAAGAGAAGTGTCGGACAGTCTGCCAGGACTACGAAGCGGAGTTCACCGAGAAGGTCCAGGGCCTTGGTACCTCAATCGACTGGAACCGGACCTACAAGACCATCGAGCCCCGTGTCCAGCGGATCTCACAGCTGTCGTTTATCGATCTCTATGAACAGGGCCGTGAGTACCGCCGACGGGCGCCGACGATCTGGTGTCCGGACTGCGAGACGGCCATCTCACAGGTCGAAATGGAGGATGCCGAGCGCGACTCACACTATAACGACATCGCCTTCGAACTGGTTGATCTCGGCGGCGATCCACCAGCAGATCCTACGGACGACACCGAGTATCCAACGCCAACGGCGCCCGGCGACGACATCGTTATTTCGACGACCCGTCCGGAGTTGCTGCCGGCGTGTGTGGCAATGTTTGTCCACCCTGAGGACGACCGAAACGCCCACCTTGTCGGTGGTACCGCCCGCGTGCCACTGTTCGACCACGAGGTCCCGATCCTCGCCGACGACCGGGTTGATCCCGAGGAGGGCACCGGCGTCGTCATGAGCTGTACCTTCGGCGATCAGACCGACATCGAGTGGTACCAGGCCCACGATCTCGCGTTGCGGATCGCCATCGACGCTTCGGGAACGATGACCGACCGCGCTGGTGACTACGAGGGGCTCTCGACGAAGGAGGCCCGCGAGGCCATCGTTGAGGACCTCGATGCAGCTGGCCGACTCCGCGATCGGCGGGCAATCACCCACACGGTCAACGTCCACGAGCGCTGTGGGACTGACATCGAATTCCGCGTGACCGAGCAGTGGTACGTCGAACTCCTCGATAAAACCGACGAGTATCTCGAAGCCGGCGCGTCGATGGACTGGTACCCCGAGAAGATGTTCACCCGGTACGAACACTGGATCGAGGGGCTCGAATGGGACTGGTGTATCTCCCGCCAGCGCGACTCGGGGATTCCGTTTCCGGTGTGGTACTGCGAGGACTGTGGCGAGGCGATTCTTGCCGACCGCGAGCAGCTTCCAGTCGACCCACTCGCCGACGACCCCCCGGTCGAGGCCTGTCCGGCGTGTGGCCACGAGCACTTTGTGCCCGAGGAGGATGTCTTCGACACGTGGGCGACCTCCTCGTTGACGCCACTGATCAACTGTGGGTGGGAGCCAGCGGAACTCGGAACCGGCAAGGCGACCCCCGAGGAGTTCGAAAACCCCGAGTTGTACCCAATGGATCTCCGGCCTCAGGGTCACGACATTATCTCATTCTGGCTGTTTCACACCATCGTCAAGTGCTACGAGCACACCGGCGAGGTGCCCTTTGACGCCGTGATGATCAACGGGATGGTCCTTGATGAGAACCGCGAGGCGATGTCCAAATCCAAGGGCAACATCGTCGCTCCCGACGAGGTGCTTGCGGAGTTCCCGGTCGATGCGACGCGGTACTGGGCGGCCGGAACCTCAATTGGTGATGACTTCCCGTTCAAGGAGGGCGACCTGGAGGCCGGCGAAAAGCTTCTCCGGAAGCTCTGGAACGCCTCCAAACTCGTCGACCAGCTGGCGCCGACAACGGTTGAGCCGCCCGCCGAACTTGATCCGATCGACGAGTGGCTACTAGCTGAGCTCGACGGGGTAATCGCCGAGATTGCCGAGTACTTCGAGGCGTATGAGTTCTCGAAGGCCCGCAATCGACTGCGGACGTTCTTCTGGAACACCTACTGTGATGACTATCTCGAAATCGCCAAACAGCGACTTGATGGCACGTCCCGACAGTCGACGGAGTTTGCGCTTGTGCGGGCCCACCGGACCTTTCTGAAACTGTTCGCGCCACTGTTGCCCCACATCACTGAGGAGATCTGGCAGGCTCGCTACGGCGACGGCACGAGCATCCACACGCTCGACTGGCCGACACCAACCGGCTATGAGGCCAACGAGACGGCCGGCGAAACGGCGATGGCAGTCATCGGCGCCCTCCGGCGATACAAGACCGATCGGCAACTGGCATTGAACACCGACCTCACGGAAGCGGTCGTCTACGGCGACGTTGCCGGCTTCGAGGATGCGATCCAGGAGGTCATGCACGTCGAGACCCTCACCACCAGCGACGGGCCTGCTCCCATTGAGACCGAGATTGTCGATGTCGATCTCGATTACGCCACGCTCGGGCCCGAGTATGGCGCGAAGATCGGTGAGTTTGACCAGGCCATTGAGGCCGGGGAGTACACCGTTACCGACGATGGGCTCGAAATTGCCGGTGAGACCCTCGCTCCAGATACCTACGAGCTTGCGGAGGCGCGAACCTACGACGGCGAGGGCGACCTCGTCGAGACCGACGAGGCCGTCGTGATTGTCCGCCAGTAACCGATCGCACACGACGAACGAGAACGTTTATTGATCGGCCGCCGATAGGCGGAGACAGAATGGCAGACGAAGAGGACCTCCGTGAGCAACTGGTTGCCGCCTTCGAGGGGGCCGATTACCCGGTCGGAGGGCCGATGGATCTTCTCCCGGCGCTTCCCGACGGGCCGGCAACCCGGTTCGAATCGGGGGACTTCTCGATGACGGCGATGGAAATGCACTCGAAGCTTTCCAGTGAGTTCCCATACGAGAGCGCCGACGCCCTCGTTGACGACCTCATTGCGGAGTTGCGCGCCAACGGCTACGTGTGAGCCGCCTATTGGCCGTGTTTTGAGGCACGCAGATGGCGCTGTCTGTGGACAGGTAGCAAGGATTTTCCCCTCCGGGAGGTATGCTCCGTTGTGGACGGGGATCGACCGGCGTCTGGGGACGCCAGCAACACATCAACGGACGACGCATTCGTCTTTCCGGCCGAGGACACAGGAGAGCAGGACCCAAACGCGTCGCTTCCAACTAGCGGGCTCAAACAGAGGGTTGTCGACGCCGTCAGCCGCTACTATGAGACAGAATCGGATCTTGATCTTCCGGTCCCCACCCGCGAGGCCATTCGTGACCAATACTTCGAGTGGTCGTACCTAGATCGCGTCACCGCGATCGAACACTACTGGCTAAACCGCCCGCACGCCTTCGCCTCGATCGTCTACGATCCGGAGGCGCGGGCCTACCGGTATCTCATCAACGAGGTCGGTCTTGACGCGTTCGAATCCTACGTCCGGACGGACCTCACGGAGGTGCTCCGGGATGTCCTGTTGTATCGCGAGGTTGATGCAACATCGCGCGAGCGGGTCTTTCAAGACGAGGTTGTTGCGTTGCTCGCCGAGTACGGTGACGGCCTCGATGCGACGACGCTCCGCAAGTTGCAGTATTACCTGCAGCGGGACTTCGTTGGCTACGCGGAGCTCGATCCGCTGATGCACGATACGCACATCGAGGACATCTCGTGTGTGGGTCCCGATCTGCCAGTGTTCGTCTACCACGAGCACTACCGCGACTTACGAACCAGTCTCAGCTTCGAGGACGAACGACTCTCGACGTTCGTGACCCGGTTGGCCCAACGAAGCGGCAAGCACATCTCGATGGCCGATCCGCTCGTCGATGGCAGCCTTCCGGATGGCTCGCGGATCCAACTCACTCTCGGAACCGACGTGAGTGCGCGCGGGTCGAACTTCACGGTTCGGAAGTTCGCCGCAACGCCGTACACGCCGGTCGATCTAATCGAGTTGGGGACGATCTCGCTTGATATGGCGACGTACCTCTGGCTCGCCGTACAACACGAGATGGACACGCTATTCGTCGGCGGGACCGCCAGCGGGAAAACCACGACCATGAACGCGAGTGCGTTCTTTGTCCCGCCAAACAGCAAGGTGATCTCCATCGAGGACACCCGCGAGATCACGCTGCCACACGACAACTGGATCCAGAGTCTAACCCGTGATGCAACGGGCGGCGAGCAGACCGGGATCGGGATGTACCGGCTCCTGCGTGCCGGGTTGCGACAGCGCCCGGAGTATCTCCTTGTCGGGGAGATCCGGACCGACCCGGATGTGGCGCTAACATTTTTCCAGGCGATTGCCTCCGGTCACACGGGCTTTAGCACGTTTCACGCCGACAGCGTCGAGACTGCGATCGACCGCCTCACGAACGATCCGCTCGCGGTGCCCGAGCAGATGGTGCGAGCGCTTGACGTGATTGTCCTCCAGCGACAGTCCTTCCTCGGGAGTCGGCGCGTCCGTCGGGTAAACGAGGTCGTCGAGCTCGGGGTCGCAGAGACGGATACCAATACCATTGAACCGCGGACCATCTACCGATGGGATGTTAGCGATGACACGTTCGAACAGGTGAACGAACCACAGCTATACCATCGGATTCGCGACGTGCGCGACTGGTCTGCAGCGCATTTAGAGGACGAGTTCGAGACACGACGGACCCTCCTGCAGTACCTCGTTGAGTCCGATGTTGACGATCACCGGGCGATCGCCGGGGTGCTTCATACGTTCGTTCGTGATCCGGAATCGGTCGTTCCGGAGCTACAGGCGGGGACGCTTGATCCGACCGAGTATGTCTGACCGACCCGACACCGATCAGCCGGCCCCGGAGCGGGGAGCAGTCGACTCTACGACTGATGTACGCGAGACCGTCCATCTCAGACGCTATGGCCGGCTCCGCGCCGCGATCAAGCGTCGACAGGACCGGTTCGAAGGGTATCGGCGGCGGTTGAATCAGGCCCGGATCGGCGTCCCGGTCGACCTCTATCTCACCCGTACGGTCGCCGTTGCCGGGCGAACGGCACTCGTCACGGCCGCAATTGGACTGGCAATCGGCCTGATCTGGTGGTATCGCGGAGGGATCGGGTGGCCCTATGCGGTTGGCATCGGTGTTGTGATCGGGATACTCGGCGGCGGGATCGTCGGGGGTTGGCGGCTGGGACGGCCGGTGCTCAATGCACGACGACGGCGTGCACGGATCGACTATCTCCTCCCCTATGGCGTCGCCTACCTCTATGCGCTGTCACAGGGTGGCGTGTCGCTGTTCGAAGCGATCCGGGCGCTGGCGGACGCACGTGCCGAATACGGAGCTCTCGCCGCGGAGTTTGAGACGGCGATCAACGATATCGACCACCTCGGTGCCGCACCGATCGGGGCACTTGAGGCGCTTAAGGATCGGACCGCAAGCGACGCGTTGGCGTCGTTCCTCGAAGGACTGATCGGGACCGTCGAGTCCGGCGGGAACGTTACGCGATATCTTGAATCGCAATCAGAGGAGTTCTACCGCGAGGTTGAGCGCGAGCAGAGCGCCTTTCTCGAAGAGGTTGCGCTGTATGCCGAACTCTACGTTGGGCTGTTGGTCGTGGCGCCTATCTTCGCCGTGATCGTACTTGTCGTCGTAGGTGTCATCGGCGGGTCCGGGGCAATTCTCCCGCTCGCAGCGGTAATTTACGGCGGGGTCCCACTCCTGACGGCCGGATTCCTCTGGCTGACCGCCGGGCTCGCGCGGGCGCCGACGGCGATCGCGCGCGAACACGCCGACTCCGGACGCCTACCGGTTCCCGAGTCCGTCACCAACGACGAACGGCTCGATCGGTATCTCCGCCATCGAGCCCCAGGCCGGCTGGCAGCGTTACGCGAGCGCCCGGTAGCGTGGCTTCGTGGACGCCCAATCCGCGTGCTGTTCGTGAGTGCGCCGGTAGCAATCGGAGTCGTCATCGGTGGAGCGGCCACAGGACTCCTCACACCGCCTGCGTGGACAACACAGCCGGTTGTGACGACGGCGAGCTACGTGGTCCTGCCGGTCACGATCACGCTGGGGCCCTTCGCAATGAGGTACGAGCGCACTGTGCGGCGTGACCGCGCACGGGGGCGAGCACTTCCGGACCTCTTAGAACAGCTGTCGGGCGCCAACCGACAGGGACTGACGCTTGCCGAAGGGCTTGAACTGACCGCCAAGCGGGCCACCGGCGCCCTCAGCACCGAGCTCGAACGGGCTGCCAACGATGTCCGGTGGGGAGCAGCCGTCGGTGAGGCGTTCGATCGGCTCCGCCGTCGACTCAGACTCGCATCGGGCGATCGGACAATCGCGTTGTTGACCGACGCGAGCCGCTACAGCAGCAATCTCTACCGTGCCATCGATATTGCTGCACAGGACGCCCAGCGCGAGCACGAACTCGCTGCTGACCGTCGCAGCGAAACCCAAAGCTACGTCGTGATCGTACTGATCAGCTTTGGGTTGTACCTGTTCATGCTGGTCGTCATCGACCGGTTCTTTCTCGCCCAGCTGGCTGTACTCCCTGAGGTCGAGGTCACCGCCGGAGTCTTTGGACAGGCATTGAACGCCACCATTGATCGCAGTCAATACCGGCTGTTGTTGTTACACGCGGCACTCGTCCAGGGCTTCGGGGCCGGGCTCGTTGCCGGCGAACTCGGCGAGGGATCCTGGGCGAGCGGACTCAAATACAGCCTGGCGTCGATTCTCGTCGCAACCGGGGTCTTCGCCCTCTTCGTCTGACGCGGACGGTGTTTTAAGTGACCATCGGGTGTAGGACGGACATATGAGGCTGTGGGCCGACCGACGGGGGCAGTCGGTCTGGGTGGGATTCGTCCTTCTGTTGGGCATCCTTGTGATCGCGTTTGCGGGCTATCAGGCGGTGCAGGTGCCACAACAGAACGCCGATACCGAGTTCGATCACAGCCAGACGGTTCAGGAGGATCTGATTGAGCTACGCAACACACTGGTGAACGCCCGATCCGACAGGGCGCTCCGCTCGACAAGCGTCAAGCTCGGGACACGGTATACGACGCGGCTGTTCGCAATCAACCCGCCACCACCGTCGGGGGCTCTCGAAACCGTCGATCCAGCGCGGAATGTCACCATCTCGAACGCGGAGGTCATCGGTGGGCCTTACACGGGGCCTACCGACACGATCCTTGAGACAGGATACGACACCAGGTGGCTACAATATACCCCGTCGTACAGCGAGTATCAGAACGCACCAACGACGGTTCACGAGCACTCATTGGTGTACAACCGCTTTGCGGAGGCCACGATTCCGATCGCGGATCAGCACGTGATCGACGGCGATCGGCTCAATATCGTGCTTCTTGAGGGGACCTACGACCGTCAGGGCACCCAGGCAGTTGTCGTCGATCCGGCGGTGCTGAGCGGTCCAACACGGGAGCTGCGAATCGCCCCAGAGGGAAGCGGCCCGGTCGTGCTCAGACTGCCAACCCAGCAGCCCGGTCTTTGGGAGGAGCAACTTGCCGACGAACCCGATGCGACCGTCATCGCCAACGGTAGCGACTATATCGATATCGGCCTCGAAAAGCAGGAATACACCCTCCGGATGGCCGCGGTCGGGCTCGACGGTGGGGAATCGCGGTCCACGTTCGATATTGCGCTGCAGGATAACGTCACACAGCCAGCAACGGCGGTGTACAACATCAGCTGGGATCGCGACGCGATGGCCGCTCAGCCGGGGGTGACCCGTGTCGGCGAGCGGCTTGAGATTGTTGAGAGTACCGACACGGTCGACGGCGTAGTGGTAGTCACGAACCAGGCCGGCGAGCCGATCACGTCCGCGACCGTGGATATCGGCACGACCGATGAGGGGGTCATTGAGGTCACAACGAGCACCACGCAGACGGACACCAGCGGGACGGCAACAGCAGCATTGGGGGTTGAAGACACCGGGAGCACCCGACTGTATGCGAGTGCCGGGGACGACACGGCCGTCCTCGGCGTTGACGTGATCGGACAAAATTACATTATCGAGTCAGTGACCGCTACCGCTGGCGGCGGGAATGCGATTGACGTCACCGTCGACATAACGACCGATGACCCCAATGCAGAGCTCCTGATCGAGAGCCTCCGACCGGATGGGACGGTGCGCGACAGCACGACCGTTGGGGCAGCTGATGGCACCTACACGATCGCCGGCGCAAATCAGGCTGACCGGGTACGCGTTACGTTACGCGATGGCAGCGGCACCGTTCGTGACAGCGTGACAATCGACTATCCCTGACTCAGGGGTGGGCAAAGTACGCGACAATCTCAGGATCCGTGGTGTCGATCCGAGCGAAGCCCACGCGCTCGAACTGAAGCACCTCGTCGGGCGCTACGTCAGCGAGACCAGGCTCGGCCCGCCCGGAGACATCGCCCTCAGGCGTTCGAAGTGTGACCGAAACCGAGGCGTCCGCCGGAACCCAGTGGATCACCGATAGTTCACCCGATCGGACCGCCTCAATGTCGTCATCGGTCCCGACGAACCCATCGTCGGTGCGACGAACGGGACCAAGCCCCTTGAGCCAGACCCGCTCGCCGACGGCCGGAAGATCATCAGACTCGACAAGCACGGCATCGTCAACGGGAATCTCGCGAGTCCCGCGGTCGTACTCGGGGTGAATCGGCGGGCGTGCAATGGGATCGGTGTCGCTGATCGGCATGCGCTCGCCCTCGCGGACGTAGAAATACCGGTCGGCGTCGGCATCGATCCGCTCGCGGTTGTTCGCGTAGATCGTACTCATCGAGAGGTCGACGTTGGAGGTCGAGGTCCCCAGTTGGATCATCGCCTCAACGATTGCGTCACCGCGGATGCCACGACGGCGCAGACTTGCGAGCGTCGGTGCGCGCGGATCGTCCCACCCATCAAGATCACCGTCGGCGATCAACGCAGCGATTGAGGAGGTTGACAGCGGGACGCCGTAGCCCTCGACTTGGACGTGACCCCAGTGGATGACTTCGGGATATGCCCAGTCGAAGTAGTCATAGAGGAACTGCTGACGCTTGGCGGAGTCCTGGAGGTCGATCCCGCGGATGATGTGCGTGATGCCGATCTCGTGATCGTCGATTCCCGACTGAAAGTCGAGCATCGGCCAACACCGGTACTCGCTGGCCGTCTCGCGTGGGTGGGGCGTATCGATCATCCGGAAGGCCACCCAGTCCCGCAGGGCGGGGTTCTTGTGCTCGATGTCGGTGCGCACCCGGAGGACCATCTCGCCCGGATCGTACTCGCCATCGATCATGGCCTCGAACTCGGCGGCGACGGTCTCGGGATCCTTCTCGCGGTGCGGACAGGCCTCGCCGTCGTTCTTCAGCGCCGAGAACGTCTCGGCATCACACGAACAGGTGTAGGCCCCACCACGTTCGATCAACTCACGCGCTCGGTCGTAGTACAACTCAAGGCGATCGCTGGCGCGATAGACGGCGTCAGGCTCGAATCCGAGGTACGCAACATCCTCAAGAATGGCATCGTAAGCGTCGAGGTCGGGGCGTTTGGTCTCGGGATCGGTGTCGTCAAACCGGATACAGAACCACCCGTCGTACCGGTCCTTGTAAGTCCCAATGACCGCCGGCATGCGCGCGTGTCCGAGGTGCCAGGGTCCATTTGGGTTTGGCGCACATCGCATACGGATCTGATCGTACGCATCGGCGTTTGGAAGCTCGGGCAGCGGGTGCTCCGTCTCGGGCTCCGCCTCGGCCTCAAGCTCGGCCAGCGCCCCGGGATCAAGTTCTTCGAGTCGGGCCCGGCGAGCTTCGTGCTCAAGATCATTCACCGCGGCGACGACCGGCCCGGCGATCTCGGGAATCCGATCGCCATACTCCCGGAAGTCGGGATGTTCGCCCATCAGCGGCCCCATAATCGCACCGAGGTCCGCCTCGCCCTCGTGTTTGATCGCGTTGATCAGCGCGTGTGTCTCAACGGCCCGTTCGATCCGCTCCCGAAGCGCCGCATCCATACCCAACCGTAAGCCCGGTCGCATCAAAACTCCCGCGATGTTCCGACCGGCGACTTTTCCCTGACTGTCGCCAACCGGTCATATGATCGTTCTCGTCTCGGATACACACTGTCGGGACCGGCCGCGCTTTGCGGATCAACTTGCCACGGACCTCTCGGCCGCCGACACGGTTGTCCACGCCGGCGATTTTACCACCGAGACGGTTCTCGAGGCCTTTCAGGAGCACGCGAGCCGACTCGTGGCCGTGCACGGCAATGCCGACACGCCAGCGGTCGAAAAGCGGCTCCCCAGGAACACGGTCACCACAGTCGAGACCGCCGATGGGCCACTTCGGATTGCCGTCGTCCACCGTCAGGACGGCGGGAGGGTCGGACTGCGGATGTTCGGCCGGTCGGTGGATGCGGACCTCGTCGTGACCGGGCACACACATCGACCGGCCGTTCACGACGACGGCGACATCACGATCGTGAATCCAGGCAGTCACGCGGATCCACGAGGGAATCGACCGGGCTACGCCGTGATCAAGCCGGATACGCGACAGGGACAGATCCTGACGCCGAGCGGAGAAGTACTGGCACCGATTACACTACCATCACAGTGAGTGGAGGGCCAAAGCGGGGGGCAACGCGCCCATCGATACCCATGGACGACGTCACAAAAGGCCTACTGGAGAGTCAAATACCGGTTTCAGTCACGACGACGCCAGAGCGTGTACCCGAGTGTGATGAGAAGCGTGAGGACGCCACCGGCGAAGAATAGCAGTCCCGGTGGAAGGCCGGCAGCGACATCGGCCGCCGTCGTCGCAGCATCTGCTGTGATATCCCCACCGTCGGGGGTCGACTCAATGCTGACGTCGTCGCCACCATCCGCAGACTGGGTTCCGAGGAGACTCCCAAGATCGCCCACGAGCGTTTGGACGACCACGCTCGCGAGGGCCACCACCGCGATCGCTCCGAAAAAGCGCATCAACAGGCTCCGGAGTGTCGGGACCTCGGTGTCATCGCCGGCGACGACGACCAGTGGGCGGTCCGTCGGGGCGTAGATGTCCATCTCGCGTCCTTTCTCCGAGTAGACCGTGTCGATAACCTCGACCAGATCGGCCTCAGAGAGATTCTCAAGGTGATACTGGGTGTTCTGCAGCGAGGTGTCGACCCGATCAGCGAGGTCGGAGGCCGGCGCCGGCTCCTCGTGAAGCGTCTGGAGGATCTCCCGCGCTGTCGTTGAGGACAGCGCCGCTAGCGTATCATCGGCTGCCTCGTCGTCAAGACCGACCACGCGCGGGGCGGCCTCATCGGCGGCCGACGTGTCGGGAGTGGAGGGCAAGAGATCGGCCATGTGCTGCGTGTTGCAAGCGACAGTCAAGAACGTTCCGTCAACCGCGGTAACCATCTAGATGCGCCGGTCGGTCGACAACCGTTGACGCCGGCGAAACCCATTTGCCCGCGTCAGTGTCAATGCCGGTAGAGCAATGGACCTCCTGTTCGTCGTGATCCTACTCGGGATTGCAACGGTCATCTTTGTCGGGCTCCTGATGCTTCGGCGGGCGCTTCAGGGATTCAAACGAGGCGTCCGTGACGGCAAGCGCTAGATGACACCACAATCTCGTCGTTAATCGGGTGAGGAGTTATCGAGCAACGTTGATCGTCCGTTGACTCGGTCGATGGGACGACCGGAACCGGTATGGGGCTCTCGGCCGGTAGTGACCACCATGGATCCACGCGTTCGCGAGCACGCACAGGTCATCGTTGATCATTCAGTCGACCTCAATCCAGGCGACGAGGTCGTCGTCAGTGCCCCACCCGTCGCCGAGGATCTTGTGGTCGCGCTGTACGAGGCCATTGGCGAGCGCGGCGCCACCCCCCTCGGGTTGTTCAGCAGCGATCGCGCCCAGCGGGCCTACCTGCAGGCCCGCGAGGAGTTCGAGACCCCCGATCACACCCTCGCCCTCGTAGAGGAGGCCGACGTCCACATCGCCGTTCGGGCCCACGCCAACGTGACCGAACAGGGCGACGTCCCGCCGGAGACGAATGCCGCCTACCGCCGGGCGACGATGCCAGTCCAGGAGGAGCGCCTCTCAAAGCGGTGGTGTCTCACCCAGTATCCGACTCCTGCGAACGCTCAGTTGGCCGAAATCCCGACGGAGGTCTATGAAAACTTCGTGTGGGACGCCGTCCTCAAGGACTGGGACGCCCAACGCGAGCACCAACAGCAGCTGGCGGACATGCTCGAACCGGCCGACGAGGTCCACATCGTCTCCGGCGAGGAGACCGACGTGCGGATGTCGATCGCGGGCAATCCCGTCCAGAACGACTACGGCGAGCACAACCTGCCAGGCGGCGAGGTGTTCACCGCGCCAGTCCCAGAAAGCGTCGAGGGAGAGGTCCACTTTGACAAGCCGCTGTACCACCAGGGCCGAGAGGTCGAGGATGTCCGGCTACGCTTTGAGGGAGGCGAGATTGTCGAGTTCACCGCGGGCAAGAATGAGGCGGTACTCGCCGAGGTCATCGAGACCGATCCGGGCGCCAGGCGTCTGGGCGAGCTTGGCATCGGCATGAACCGGTCGATCGACCGCTTCACCTACAACATGCTCTTCGACGAGAAGATGGGCGACACCGTCCACATGGCTGTCGGGCGGGCCTACGAGGACACCGTCGGTTCGGACAACGAACGCAACGACAGCGCCGTGCACGTCGACATGATTGTCGACATGAGTGAGGACTCCTACATCGAGGTCGACGGCGAAATCGTCCAGCGCAACGGCCAGTTTGCCTTCGAAGCGGGCTTCGAGGACGCCTAGAAGGGGTACTCGCGGTCCTCTCGCTGGATCGAGATCCACTTGGTCTCAGTGAGTTCGCGAAGGATGATTTCGCTGTTGTACCCACCCATCCCAGAGGCGTTGGTTCCTGAGAAGGGCACGTGAGCCTCGTCGTTAACCGGCTGGTCGTTGATGTGGACGTGTCCGGTCTCTAGCCGGTCGGCGATATCTAACGCGGTATCGAGATCGCCCGCGTGCACCGATCCAGAGAGTCCATACGGGGTATCATTCGCAATGGCGACGGCCTCGTCGATGTCGGCGAATGGAAGTACCGGCGCGATCGGTCCGAAGTGTTCGTTACATGCCGCCGGCATGTCGTTGGTGACATCCGAGAGAACCGTCGGTTCGACCACCAGCGAGTCGTCGACATCAACGAGAGAGACCGTGCCACCGCCGGTCTCGAGTGTCGCCCCGGCAGCCACAGTCTCCTCGACATACCCGAGCATCGCATCGCGCTGGGCCTCGTCGATAATCGGGCCAACGACCGTGTCGGGATCGTGAGCACTCCCGACAGGCAGGGCCTCGACACGCTCAACAAGCGCATCGACATACGCGTCGTATACATCCTCGTGGACGACGTGCCGGTTGATCGAGATGCAGACCTGTCCCTGGTGGACGAAGCTGCCGAAGACGGCGCTGTCGATTGCCGCCTCAAGATCGGCATCAGCGGTCACGACATGGGCGTTGTTGCCGCCAAGTTCCATCGCCTGGACGGCGAGGTTCTCCGCGGCGATTGAGGCAACCCGGCGGCCGACCGCAGTTGACCCGGTGAAGGCAACTGCATCGCTCTGTGAGTGGCCGGCGACGGCGTCACCGATCTCCGATCCACGACCGGTGACGACGTTGAGCACCCCGTCAGGGAGTCCCGCCGCGTCCGCGAGTGCTCCAAAGAGCAGCCCACCGACGATCGGCGTGTTCGTTGCCGGCTTGAGCACGACCGTATTCCCGAGGGCAATCGCCGGTGCCACCGCCCGCATCGAAAGGTTGAGCGGAAAGTTCCACGGCGAGATAGCCGTCACAACGCCCTTGGGGACGCGTTCGATACGGTGTTCCTTGCCCGGGATGTTCGATTCCCGGTGTTCGCCTGCAGCCCGATTCGGGTAGGTTACAGCCTCGCGAGCCTGATCAAGCGTGAGCTCAACGGAGGTCTCGCCCATGACGCGTGCCCCGCCGGCCTCGCGTGCGAGGAGATCAACAATTGCCTCCCGGTTGGCCTCGATGGTGTCGATAAGATCCCTGATGGCCTGAGCTCGCCGAGCTGGGGGCTGTGCGGCCCACGCCGGCTGGGCGGCTGCCGCGGCCTCGTATGCGGCATCAACATCGGCCGTGACGCCGGCAGGAACCTCGGCAACCGGGTCACGGGTCGAGGGGTCCGTGACAGTGATCGATTCGTCGCCCGCGGAGGCAGTCCACGATCCGTCGATGTAGAGGTGGTCCCAGTCGGTATCGAGCGTGATCTGATGCGTCATATAACAGGTACGAAACGCAACAGTAAGAGGACATCCCTGTTTGCGAAGGACACAATGGGCTTCTCTCACAATGACTGGACCGGAGTCATCAGGTTGATCGCCGAACTCGCCATGTGGCCGCCGTGGTGAACGACGGGCGTACTGGGATTTGAACCCAGAATCCTCGGCTTAGAAGGCCGATGCTTTATCCAAGTTAAGCTATACGCCCCATGTCGCATTAGACGTGAAGATATCAAAAAAGGTCCGGACGCCGGAAGGTGTGGTCAATAAAGTTAATTGATTACCACGGCAAGGGTCGCCATTGATGGGCTTTGACGCGTTGCCGCTGGTGGTCGAAAACGCCGTGATCAGTGGGTCGATGACCCTGTGGGTCGGCGGACTCGCACTCGCGGTATTGCTCACGCTATCGGCATTTTTCTCCTCATCGGAGATTGCGATGTTCTCCTTACCCAATCACCGGGTCGAGCCACTCGTCGAGGAGGGGCGCCGAGGCGCCCGATCGCTAAAACGACTCAAGGACGATCCCCACCGACTGTTGATGACGATCCTGGTGGGCAACAACATCGTTAACGTCGCGATGTCCTCATTGGCAACGGGGCTACTGGCGTACTACGGGTTTCAGCAGGGCACTGCCGTTGCCATCGCCACCTTTGGGGTGACGGCGGTGGTATTGCTCTTTGGGGAGGCGGCACCGAAGTCCTACGCGGTCGAAAACGCCGAGTCTTGGGCGTTACGGATCGCTCGGCCGTTACGGGCCTCAGGATACGTCCTGTCGCCGCTCGTGATCACGTTCGACTATCTAACACGGCTGGTGAACAAGGTCACCGGCGGACGGACCGCCGTCGAGGACAGCTACATCACCCGCTCGGAGATCAAGGACGTCATCACAACCGGTGAGCGCGCGGGCGTCATCGAAGAGGACGAACGAGAGATGCTCCAGCGGATCCTCCGGTTTAATAACACCATCGCAAAGGAGATTATGACGCCGCGGCTCGATATGACGGCGGTCTCCATCGACGCACCGCTTGAGGAGGCACTGACAACCTGTGTTCAGGACTCACACACGCGGCTGCCGGTGTATGAGGGGAGCCTGGACAACGTTGTCGGCGTGGTCTCGGTCGACGATCTCGTGCGCGAGCACGTCTACGGCGAGCGTGACGATTTAAGCCTGCAGGACCTCCTCGAACCGACATTGCACGTCCCGGAGTCAAAGAACGCCGACGAGTTGCTTACCGAGATGCGCGAACAGCGGGTCCCGATGGTCATCGTGATCGACGAGTTCGGCACCACAGAGGGGCTGATCACCATGGAGGATATGGTCGAGGAGATCGTCGGAGAGATTCTTGAGGGCGAGGAGACACAGCCGATCGTGCGGATCGACGAGAACGAGGTGCTCGTCCAAGGTGAGGTCAACATCGAAGACGCTAACGAGGCCATCGGCGTGCAACTTCCCGAGGGCGAGGAGTTCGAGACAATTGCCGGCTTCGTTTTCAACCGGGCCGGCCGTCTCGTGGAGGAAGGCGAGGAGATCACCTACGACAGTGTCGCCCTCCGGGTTGAAGACGTCGAGAACACCCGGATCAAGGAGGTGCGGGTCCGGAAGACCGATGACCTCGTTGAGGAGGGCGAGGAGATCCACGGAAATGATCGCGGATCGGCGTAGTCATGGCAGCAGCTGGCTCACACCGACGTAGAGTCCGAACCCGAGTCCGAGAGCAAGAACGAGCGAAAGCACCCACGCACCGATCGTCTTGAGCATTTTCTCGGAGCTGACGCCTGCGGACTCGACCGCGTATCCACTCCCGATGATAGCACTCACGATGATCTCGTTAAACGAGACGGGAATCCCGAAGAGAACAGCTGTCTGAGCGATGCCGAAGGACGGGATCAGCGCCGCGATTGAGCGGCCTGGTCCGAGTGAGGAGTAATCCTGCGAGATCGTCTTGATCATCCGCGGGGCCCCTGTCCACGAGCCGAGCAGTAGACCGAGACCACCGCCAAACAGCAGCACCGGGATCGAGATGCTGAATGGCTCAAGCAGTGGTAACAGCGGACCAAGCGCAAGCCCGACCTGACTGCCACCCGCGGAAAACGCGACGAGTCCGCCGAGAAACAGAAGAAATCGTCGCTGTGCCACGACCAGATCGTTGCGGAGTTGCTGGTAGATAAGCAGGGCGGCGACGATTGCCGTCCCTCCCGTGACGACAGCTACACCGAACAGACGCGGGCCAGGCAGCACCTGGGCGCCTTCACGGGCGAGTGTCGAGCCGCCATCGATGAGCGAGAAGTGGACGTGCGCGAGGATGGCCCCGACAATCGCCGCGAGTGCCGGGATAAGCGTCCGGTCGGAGAGGTTGCTACGGAAGAGTTTGGCCGTCACGTACGCGCTCCCACCGCCGACGAACGGCGTCAGCACCCATAACGCGAGAATACTCGTGTACTTACCCCACGCAGGCGTGCCCCCCATTGCGATCCCGACCCCAACAACCGCGCCGGTTACGGTGAAGGCCGTCGCAATCGGGTAGCCGAGAAATACCCCTGTTGCCACCAGCGAGGCCGCCAACAGGAGCGTAATCGTCGCCGCAACCGGGGTCAGCGCCTGGCCACCGATGAGTTCGCGGCCGACTGCCTCGGTGACGTTCCCGCCCTGAATGACAGCGCCGGCGAACCCGAGCAGGCCGACCAGAAAGCCCGCACGCATGACCGAAATAGCGTTGGCACCGACAGCGGGAGCAAAGGGAGTCGATCCGCTTGATCCGGCTCCGATCGCCCACGCCATGAACGCGCTAGCGAGGGCGGCAATGAGGATCGTTGTCGCCGTGACGGGATCTACCATCGACGACCCGTGGTTGACAGGACGGCTACAAGTGCCTACCGGGTCAGTTCATCGTGGACTTCGACATGTCCTCATCAGCGGTCGGCTGTGGAGGGTCGACCCCCTCGGCGGCCTCGACCGTCTGGGTGTCTTTTTCGGTTGTCACGTGCCAGCGGGTGACATCCTGCTCGTACTCCGCAAGGATGTCCCCGACCTGAGTCTTGAGTTCGTCGTCGTTGATGTTCACCTCAAAGACGAACTCGTCATTCGAGCGCGTGACGTTGGCGCTGATCAGATCGTTGTCGAAGTAATACGGCGCCAGTTGGGTCATGACACGCTTGTAGACGGTGTCCTCGACCTTTCGGATCGCCTTACGGCCAGCGGAGTCAGCCGCCCGGGTTACGTAATCGATTGATTCTCCCCATCGATTGACTGCCTCGTCGGTGTCCTCGCCGAGTTTGTCGTAGGATTCGCTGAGCTTTTCGCCGGCCGTGCGGATGTCCTCGTCGGGATCCTTGCCGGCCCGTTCGCCGGGACCCTCTTTGGTGTGGGCCTGTTCGGCCGTCTTCTGGCTCACGTCCTCGTCGATGTCCTCGTGTGCCTTTGGCCGCCAGTCGTCCCACTCCTCGAAGGCCGTTCTGAACTCCTCGTCGGCATCGAGTTCTCTAAGCGCCTGGGTTATCCGCTCGCCGTGTTCAACGACCGTTCCCCAGTCACCGCGGACCTTGAATCCGGATACGCTTTCTTCCATCGTTCTATCGAATCCTAACAGAGCAAACGCGCTGATGTGACCGTTGAACCGGGTCGATATACGGGTGAGGCGGCGGGCCGTTCGTCACAGTATTCGTATGGAGAGCAGTGAATATATGCTTCTCGGCCGTCCGCTCAGATGTCCTCGATATCGATCCGGTCACTCGTTGCACTTCGTAACTCATCAAGGAGTGTCTCGCGGTCGGCACTCGGGATGGCAACGCGAAACCGGACCGTCTCATCATAATCGGCCTCGAAGGTGAGCTCAGCCCCCTCAAGAATGCCGCGCACGGTCCCGGAGTCAGCGTAGTCGGTCTCAAGAAGCACTCGATCCCGTGGACGACGGGTCTCGGTACCGGCGTCCTCGATGGCCGCCGCGGTGACCGTCGAGTAGGCTTCAACGAGACCACCGATCCCGAGGTTCGTTCCGCCGTAATACCGGGTGACAACGGCGACGACATTCTCAAGCTCTTGGCCCGCAAGGACGGTCGCGATCGGATCGCCCGCCGACCCCGAGGGCTCACCGTCGTCGGTCGCATACTCCCGAAGGAAGCCGTCCTCGCGGACGCGGTAGGCAGGAACGTTATGCGTGGCGTCGTCGTATGTCTCGCGGACCGAGTCGATGAACGCCTCGGCCTCATCGATCGAGGCAACCGGGGTGACCTGTCCGATGAACTCCGATCCGCGATCCTCGAAGGTCGCCCGACCACGACCAGCGACGGTCAGAAACGCCTCAGCCATCGCCGATCACTTGAGTTCGATCGATCGGACGTACGGGAGGTTGCTCAGCTCGTTGAGCAGTCCACCCGGCAACTCGTCGTCAAGCACGAGATACAACCGCGGAGCATCGGTGAACTCCGGGTCCTCGGTGATGATCTGCCGGATCGGGAGTTCGTGTTCGGCGAGCAGACCGGCAATCTCGGCAACGATTCCGTGGTGGCCGGCATCAGTCACGGCGACCGTCAACACCGTCAGATCAAGCACGGGGGCGAGGTCCATCAGACTGGGGACCTGCGAGATGTTCGTGAAGATCCGTCGAAGCTGTTCATCGTCAAGAATAGCGTCGGTCGTCGAGTCGACCACGCGGCGATCAACACCAGTCTCGCGGGCAATACCGGTGTAGGGAATCTCAATGCCGCCGGAGACGACACGTCCCTCCTCATTAACGGAGAACCCGCGTTCGAGGAGCAGCCGGATGACAGCCTGTTGGCTCGGGCTCCCCTCGAACTTCTGCATGATTTGTTCAAACATGCTATAGTTCGCCCTTGGTACTCGGCGTTGTACTCCGGCGGTCATCGCGGCGGGTGGCATCGTCGAATGCTCGGGCAGTGGCCTTGAATAGCGCCTCGACCTCGTGATGGGCGTTCGTTCCTGAGACACTCGCGTGACAGGTCCCACCAGCGTTGATCACCAAGGACTCAACAAAGTGTCGCGCCATGTCGCTGGTAAACTCGCCGACGGTCGGTTGTGAGAACGCCCCCTCAAAATAAAACCGCGGGCGGCCAGAGAGGTCCAACACAACGTCGCCGACCGCTTCGTCAAGCGGGATCCGCCGGTCGGCGAACCGCTCAATGCCCGCCCGATCGCCCAGTGCCTCATCGAAGGCCTCGCCAAGGACGATACCGACGTCCTCGACGGTGTGGTGATCATCGACCTCAAGATCTCCCTCACAGACGACGGTGAGATCAAAGAGCCCGTGCGTGCCGAACGAACGGAGCATGTGGTCGAAAAAGCCGATGCCGGTGTCAATCGAGGTCTCCCCGGTCCCGTCGAGTTCCAGTGTTACGTCGACTGATGTCTCGGCGGTCTCGCGGGAGACGGCGGCCGCGCGGTCGGACATACCCGCTAGTTGATCCCGCCGGAGTATAAGCGTTCGAGACCGAACGGACAATCACAGTCGGGCCGTAATCGCGTCGTCGATCGCTCGGTAGTAGGCCGACCAGCTGTTGACACCATCAGTCGAGATCAACTCACCGTCGACAAACACAGTTGGTGTCCCTTGGACTCCAAGCCGCTCTCCAAGCGTCTTGTCCGCATCAATCCGCTCAGTATAGACGCGATCGGCTGCGGCGGTGCGTACAACCGCGCCAGCGTCAGCAACGCGGTCGCCAAGTCGTTCGATTAGATCATAGGAGTACATCGGGTCACGACCAAAGGCCGCCTCAGCAAACGCCGCTTCGGAAAAGCTCCAGAACGCCGCGGTGCCCGCTTCATCCTGAATCGCGCGAGCAGCGTTGGCAACTGGGCGGGCCCATTCGTGAAAATCAAGCGGAAAATCACGATGGACATAGGTGATATGGCCGGCGGCAACATGGTCGGACCGCAACTGCGGGGTGATACGCGTTGAGAAGGCCCTGCAAGCTGGACAGGCAAAGTCTGTGAATACAGCAACGCCGACGGCACCGTCACCGAGTGTGGGTGGCGCGAGCGTGTCGTCCATGGCCCCCGCACCCACGGCCGCTGGATCACCGGCTGTTGACCGGCCTCTCGCGACTGTCAGATAGCCCCCGACAGCCGCGATTCCGGCGACACCAGCGCCAATGGCTCGACGGCGGGTCATCCGTGGCATAGCCGTGGCTGGGCAAAGGACCGACAAAAGCCTGACTGCCTCCGGTTCGACGGCAGAATCCTTATTATGCGGGACCAACTAATTATTAATAGAGTAGTGTGATCGGAGAACAATACTTCCGACGAGCGACGAATGGGTCAGCCCCGGACGGCCTGAGCAGCTGGATCGTCGGCGGGATCGGTGTTGTCGCGCTGGTGATCCTCTCGGCGGCAACCATCGCGGCAGGCGTCAACTGGAAGCTGCTCGCTGTCTCCTGGACGGCGTTCGCGGCGATGGCTGTCGGCGCCCCCCTAGGCGCCCGCGCCGCCACCAGTGACCATCCACTGGAACCGGTTTGGGGGTACGGCCTCGCCAGCGGCGCGATGGTCACGAGCGCGGCGCTCTTCTTGATCCCACAGGCGCTCGGCCAGCACGGCCAATACGGTGCGTTGGGCATTGCAATCGGCTTTCTCGCCGGCTACGTCGGCCACCAGGTTGGCCACCGACTCACCCATCTACAGTTGCCGATCGACCGGGTGTCCGCCGAGTTGACCGCCCACGCGCTGTCCGCCGGTGCGATCATCGGTGCGATTTATGCCGCGATGCCATCGCTGACGTCGATCCTCGGTCTTGCAATGATCTCACACAAGGGGCCAGCCGGGTACGCAGCAGCCCGGCGGCTCGCTGCCGACGGACGGTCGGTCGTCACGCTGTTGCTTCCCGCCGCAGCGGTCGGACTGATCGCACTCCCGATCGGAATTATCGGATTTTCGCCCTCGACAATGGTTCGTGGACTATTCTTCGGGATCGCCGCTGGCGTGTTTCTCCACGTCGCTGTCGACATGCTCCCGGAGTGTACCGTGGGTAGCGACACCTGTCCGGTCGATCAAGGGGATCATACGAGTGATGTTCACCAGCAGTTGGATCGGCTGCGGACCCACGCAGCCGTTAGCGCAATCATCGGGGCGGCGGCGATCGCTCTCGCCTGGAGCGTTGTCGTATAGGGCCGGCCAACGCGATGGCAGTCGGATCGGAGCTACTCAGGACACCGCCGCCGTCGCGTCCGCCAGCGTGAATCGACCCTCATAGAGGGCCGTTCCCACGACCGCCGCCGCGGCGCCGGCAGCCTTGAGCGCCCGGAGATCACTGATCGACGCGACACCACCGCTGGCGATAACCGGGATATCGACCGCATCGGCCATCGCCGCGAGTGCGGTTGTGCGCACGCCCTCAAGTTGGCCCTCGACATCAACATCGGTAAACAAAATCCCGGCCGCGCCGAGGGTCTCGTACCGGTCGGCCGCCTCAACTGGATCCATACCGGTTCCCTCGGTCCAGCCCTCAACGACCACCTCGCCGTCCTTTGCGTCGAGACTGACGATGACCTGGCCGGAGCCGCGATCGGCGATACGCTCGACGATTGACGGCTCTTCGACCGCTGCTGTCCCGAGAATCACCCGATCGACGCCAGCGTCAAATAACCCGAGTGCGTCCGCAACCGTTCGGATGCCACCGCCGACCTGGACGGTCGCGTCGGTGGCGTCAACGACACGTTCGATCGCATCGGCGTTCGCCCGTTCGCCCTCGAAGGCGCCATCAAGGTCGACCAGGTGGAGCGTCTCGGCGCCAGCAGCCGTCCATTGCTCGGCCGCATCGATGGGATCGCCGTACGTCCGACCGGTACCCCGTTCGCCGCCGACAAGCTGGACGACCTGTCCGTCCTGCACGTCGATCGCAGGGACAACCTCGAAGGCGGGGAACATGACGGATCAGGCGATGCGGTCGTACTGCTCGGAGAGCTTCTCGGCAGCCTCCGCGAGATTGTCCTCTTCCGGTCCGGAGAGGTCCCACTCGACGACCTCTTCGACGCCGTTCGCGCCAAGTTTCACCGGAACACCGACGGCAGTATCGGAGTGGCCGTACTCGCCCTCAAGCGCGATCGAGCACGGGAGGACCTCGCCGGTATCCGCAAGAATGGACTCGACAACGTGGGCGACACCGGTCGCCGGCCCCCACTCGGTTGCGCCCTTGCGCTCGATGACGTCCATGGCAGACTCCTGGAGGGACGCAAGGATGTCCGCACGCTCCTCCGGCGAGAAGGCGGGATCGCGGCCGTCAACACGGACCTTCGAGAAGACCGGCACCTGCGCGTCACCGTGTTCGCCCATGATGGTCGCCTCGACGTTCTGGACCGCGGTGTCAAAGCGCTCGGCGAGGACATACCGGAAGCGCGCTGAATCCAGCCGACCGCCAAAGCCGATAACCTGCTCGCGCGGGCGATCACCAACCTCGTAGAGGTGACGGTTGAGCAGATCAACGGGATTCGATGTGGTGACGGTAACGAAGTCATCGCTATGCTCAGACAGCGAGGCCTCGATGTCCTCGATAATCGGGGCATTGTCCTCGGCGAGATCCAGGCGCGTTTGGCCCGGACTGCGGGGGATCCCGGCGGTGATGACGACCACATCCGATCCCGCCGTGGCGGCGTAATCGCCCTGTCGAACAGTCGTGTTTGCGTCATAGGCGATACCGTGGTTGACGTCCGCCGCCTGGCCGACGGTCTCTTCTTCTTTGTCTGGAATGTCGACAAAGACGAGTTCGTCTGCAAGGTCGCGCTGTGCAATTGCGTAGCCAGCGGCCGCGCCGACGGTGCCCGCAGCACCGATCACGCTCACTTTTGCCATATGCGCGTCCACAGAACCTCGGGTGTTAAGCGCTTCGAAGGCTGGGAGACAGCCGCACAGCCGGGCTTTTACTCGTCGACTGAGTATGCATTGATATGAGCGATTTCGACAAGGAAGCCGAACGGGAGAAGCTACGCAAACGCTTTGGCGAAGAGTCACAGAACAACACAACCGAGCGGATGAGCGAGTTGCTTCTGCGCGGGGCGACGATGACCAACACACACTGTGACACCTGTGGCAACCCGCTGTTTCGCAAGGACGGCCAGGAGTTTTGCCCGGAATGTGACGTCACCGACGAGCGGACGGATTCGACGGCCGAGGAACCAACAGACACCCAGCCGTCGACACCGGACGACCCCGCCTCAACAACAGATGCGTCATCGGCAGATGAGCTGACGGTCACGCCGGCGGCCAGCCCCGCGCCATCGGCCGATCCAGCCGACACGCCGTCGGTGTCGTCCGAACAGTCGACCGACGCGCCGACAGACAGTCTTGCGGCGGGACGGGAGGCGCTGGTCGCTGCACTGACCGAACACGCTAGGCAGGGGGCGAACACGCGCGATCCCCATCAGGCGAAGGTCCATCTTGAGGCGGCACGCGAGGCCGCTGCCGCCCTCAAGAAGCTCCAGTAGGCCTCAGTTGACCGTCTCAGCGAGCTTCTCGATTGGGTGTGCCGGCGGTGCACCGCCCTCGTAGTCCTTGAGCTGACTCCGACAGGAGGCGCCCGGAGCGGTGACGATGTCGCCGTCGCTGTTTTTCAGTTGGCCGGCAAGACGGTCACCGAGTGCTTTCGAGAGGTCGTAATGTTCGGCCTCGTACCCGAAGCTCCCGGCCATCCCACAGCATGTCGAGTCGACGGGATCGACCGCGTACCCCGCACGGCGGAGCACGCCCACCGCGTGGTGGTCCTTGTTGGTCGCCTTCTGGTTGCAGTGGCCATGGTAGGCCAGCGTCTCATCAGGCGCGTCGGTCGCGATATCCTCCAGCAGCCGGACGGAGTCGGCATACTCCATGACACCGTAGGCGGCGGACGAAACGCGTTCGACGGCCGCCCCATCAAGAACATCACGGTACTCGTCCTGGAACATGACCGCATCAGAGGGCTCGACAAAGACAACCGAGTAACCGCGATCGACGTAGGGGGCAAGGTGCTCGACGTTGTGTTTGGCCCGCCGTGCGACCGTGTCAAGAAAGCCCTGAGAGTTGGCCGCACGGCCGGAGGCGGTCAGTCCGTCGGGGACCTCAACGCGCACGCCTGCCGCCTCAAGCACCTCGACAGCGGCCTTACCTGGCGCCGGATAGACGTAGTTGGTGAAGGTGTCGGGGAACAACACCACCCGGTCGGTCGCCGCCTCGGGTGACACCTGCGGACCGCCGCGCTCGGCGAACCAGTCCTCGAAGGTGTGTCGGGTAAACTCCGGAAGCGAGCGATCCGACGCAATGCCGAAGACCGACTCCATGACGGTCCGGGCTCCGGGCAGTTTCGCCATGAGATTCGACACGGGCGCGAGCGCGCTTCCGATGGCCGCCAGGCGGTCAACATCACGGAACAGCCGTTCGCGAAGGCCGGCCCCGTCGCGCTGGTGGTGCTGGTGTTTGACCTCCGTCTTGAGCTTCGCCATGTCGACGCCGGTTGGACAGTCGTTCTTACAGCCCTTACAGCCGACACAGAGGCCGAGGACCTCCGACTGGAACCGTTCGGAGTGGAGTTCCTCCTCGTCAAGGTCGCCACTGATAGCCGCCCGGAGCATGTTCGCCCGACCGCGCGTCGACTGGATCTCCTCGCCAGAGACCTTGTACGTCGGGCACATCAGCCCCTCGTCGGTCTGCCGGCAGGTCCCACAGCCATTGCACAGCTCGACGAGCTGAGAGAACCCGCCCTCCTCGGAGAAGTCAAGGGCTGTCTGGGGCTCAATCGACTGGTAGCTGGCGCCGTATCGGAGGTGCTCACGCATATCGGCGTTGACCCCCCGGTCGGTGTCCGGGCCGATGTCGGCGGGACTATCGCGGAAGACGACAGTCCCCGGGTTCAACAGCCACTCGGGATCGAACGCCGTCTTGACCTCCTTGAACGCCGCCCAGAGGTCGTCGCCGTACATTTTCGGGGTGAACTCCGTCCGTGCCATCCCGTCGCCGTGTTCACCTGAGAACGACCCATGGTGGTCGATCACCAGATCGGTGACATCGTCGGCGATCGACCGCATCTTCTGGATGTCCTCGTCCGTCTTGAGGTTGAGGATCGGGCGGATGTGCAATGTCCCCGAGCCGGCGTGGGCGAAGTACGCCGCCGAGGTGCCGTGCTCAGCGAGGATGTCCTGGAAGCGCTGGACGTACTCGGCGAGTTCGGCCGGCGGCACGGTGGCGTCCTCGATGAACGGATAGGGCTTTGGATCACCATCAAGACTCATCAACAGCGGGATGACAGCCTTCCGGAGCTTCCAGAGCCGGTCCTGGGCGGACTGCTCGTAGGCCTCGATAACCTCGAAGGCGTCACCACGCTCGATGAAGTGCGCGTTCGTGTCGGCGATTGCCGCCTCAAAGTCCTCAACCAGTTCGGAGTCGTACTCAAGCATCAGCGCCGCGGCGGCATCCTCGGGGATCGGCTCGGTATACTCGGCGTAGCCATCGGAGTCGGCCGCCAACCGGAAGACCTCCTCATCCATCAACTCGACGGCGCTGACATCGAACTCAAGGGCCTCGGGAACGGCCTGCATCGCATCAACGAGGTCCTCAAAGCAGTATAGTGCCAGCGCTGTCTCCTCGGGAACCGACACCAAGGAGAGCTCGGCTTCGACGATCACGCCGAGAGTGCCCTCGGCGCCGACGAACAGCTTCGTGAGGTTGATAACCCGCTCACCGTCGTCGTTCTCGTAGATCACCCGGTCAAGGTTGTAGCCCGTCACGACGCGCTTGAGGTCGGGGTACCGCTCGTCGATCTCCTCGCGGTTCTCCTCGACGGCCGATCGAACGGCGCGGTAGATGCGGGCCTCGGCGTCATCCTTTGCAACGATGTCCTCGTACTCGGGAGAGTCAAGGACAACCTCGCGCGTATGGATCACCTCGCCGTTGGCAAGGACGACATCAAGTTCCTCGGTATAGGCATCGGTAATGCCGTACCGAACCGAGTGCGCCCCCGTCGAGTTGTTACCGATCCCGCCACCAACGGTCGCGCGGTTCGAGGAGGCGGGATCCGGGGCAAACTTGAGCCCGTGGTCGGCCAGTCGGTCGTCAAGATGGTCCTGGACAACCCCCGGCTGGATGACCGCCCGACGATCATCGGGGCGAATCTCGCGGATGTCATCCATGTGCGTCGTGAAATCAAGCACGACACAGCCCGGACCGACGGTCTGACCGCCCAGTGACGATCCGGCACCGCGGGGCAACACCGGCACCTCGTGGTCGGCCGCTACCTCGACGGCCGCCTGCACATCTGCGACCGACGTCGGGTGGACGACGCCGGCCGGACGGGCCTGGTAGATGCTCCCGTCGGAAGCGTACAACACCTGCGCGTACTCGTCAAACTGTACAGCACCATCGACCCGTGTGCGGAGATCAGCAGCCAGCGCCTGGTACGCCGCGTCGTCCGGCCGATCGTGTGGGAGCGATCGAGCGGAGACGGCCTGTCCACGGGAGTGGTCACTCGCCATCAGTCACGGCACAGCGACGCGAGTATATAAATTCCCCATTATCGAACGGGCAGGATCCGGCGGCAGGATCGGCCACAATCGTTAGGTCGGTAAACCGGCCGGTGCTCGGTAGCATCCATGTCGGTACATCAACACCCACCGCGGAGACGCCAACGGGCGGAGGGAGTGCGATGAGTTGGCGGTTAATCCCCCGGGGAACCTTCGACGCCTACACCAACATGGCGATCGACCAGGTCATTCAGGAACGGGTCGCCAGGGGCGCCGATCCGGTCGTTCGGCTATACCGGTGGCACCCCTCGGCGGTCTCGATCGGATACTTCCAGCGGATGCGCGACGAGGTCGATGTCGAGACCTGCGAAACCGAAGACATCGATTACGTCCGCCGGCGCACCGGCGGTGGCGCCGTCTATCACGACTACGACGGCGAGTTAACCTACTCGGTGCTCGCCCCAGAGTCACGATTGCCCTCGGACATCGTCGAGAGCTACGAGGAAATCTGTGGGTGGCTGATCGACGCACTTGATCGGCTGGGAATCGACGCGGCGTTCGCGCCGATCAACGATGTCGAAGTCGACGGCCGCAAGCTCTCGGGGAATGCACAGACCAGGCGTAACGGAGTACTGCTCCAACACGGCACCGTGTTGTACGACCTTGACCCCGAGACCATGTTCTCGGCACTACAGGTCGACGCCGAGAAAATCTCCGATAAGCTGATCGAACAGGCACACGACCGGGTCCAGACGGTCCGGTCACTAACCGATCACTCGATGGAGGACCTCCGGAGGGCCCTCATCGAGGCGTTCATGGCCGGAAAGGAGTATTACGAGGACGACTACCGCAAGTCGGAACTCGACCGGGCGCGCGAACTCGCGACAGCCCGATATCAAAGCGACGACTGGAACTTCCAGCGGTGATTTGACATCCTCCCACGGCCGAAGCCAAGGGTTTCTCTGGTGATAGCCCGGTACCGGACACCGCGTCTCGACGCTGGCGATCTATATGTGATCGATCGTAAAGCGACCATCACTTCCTCGAGACGACCGTCGCGGGGTGGGATGCCGCGTGCCACCGACATCACTCGCCGAGGGTGTCCGGTTCGATGCCCTCCTCAAGCGCGTTCTCGACGAAAAACTCCCCCGCTCGATAGGACGATCGAACTGTCGGTCCCGCCGCGACATACAGAAAGCCCTTGTCCTCGCCGGCTTCCTCGTAGGCGTCGAACTGTTCTGGCGGGACATACTCCTCAACTGGGGGATGAGCCGACGACGGCTGGAGGTACTGCCCCAGCGTGAGGATATCGACGGCTGCCCCACGAAGGTCGTCCATGGCCTGGAGCACCTCTGTCTCCGTCTCGCCGAAGCCGAGCATCAGCGAGGTCTTCGTGTAGATGTCGCCATCGGCGAACTTCGTGAGCTTCTCAAGCACCGACAGGGACTGGTAGTAGCCCGCCCGCGGATCGCGCACTGCTCCCTGGAGACGCCGAACCGTCTCAAGATTGTGGCCAATAACATCAGGGCGGGCCCGGACGATTGTCCGGAGCGCCTCGGGATCGCCCATGAAGTCCGGGATGAGCACCTCAATTCTTGTCTCGGGCGAGCGTTCGCGGATCTCGCGGATGCAGTCGGCGAAGTGCTCAGCGCCACCGTCGGGCAGATCATCGCGGTCGACAGAGGTCACAACAACGTAGTCGAGACCGATCTCCGCGACCGCCGTTGCCAGCCGTTCGGGTTCGGAGGCGTCCGGTGGATCGGGGTGGCCCGTTGGCACATCACAGAAGGCGCAGTCACGGGTACACCGATCGCCGAGGATCATAAACGAGGCGGTTCCCTGCTGGGCCCAACACTCCTCGCGGTTGGGGCAGGAGGCGGCCTCGCAGACGGTGTGCAGCGACTGCTCATCAACGGCCTCGTGGACGCGTCGGTACTGCCGGCGCACACCTGTGAGCTCGCGGCGGAGCCACTCCGGTTTCTGTTGGGCCATGTGGGCTTCCGGTATATCGAGATCAATAAATTGATCGACGCCGGCAGGACTGCGCTTCGTCGCACGCCGGGCGACCTTTGAGGATCGGGACCGGAATGGACGTATGGAGGCCCCAGTGATACTGGTCGTGGGGGCGGTCTCAAATCGAGTCCGCGACGAACTGCAGACAGTAGCGACCGTGCAAACGGTCGAAACAGCCGCCGACGCCGAACGGATTATCGCTTCTGATACCCCGGATCTCGTCCTCACGCGACAGGCCCTCCCAGCCACAACGGGCATCGCGCTCGCCGAGACAATCGCCGAGCGCTGGCACCACGTTCCGGTCGTACTGGCCACGACCGAGGGCTCAGAGGCACTCGCCAGCCAGGCGGTGACAGCCGACGTCGCCGCCTACTGCAGCTACGAAGAGACAATCGATCCGGTGGATCTTGTCGGCCGCGTTGAGGACATTCTCACGTCCGTCACAGCGGATACGCCCGCCGCCAACGTCGTCGATCGGATGACCGACGGCTTCTTTGCCCTTGACGCCAGCTACCGGTTCACCTACCTCAACGAGCGCGCTCGCAAGCGCTTTGAGGAGGCACTCGGACACGAACTCACACCGGGAGCACTCCGCGGTCGGGCGTTTGAGGCCGTTGTCGACGATGACCCGACATTCATCGAACGGTTTCGCGAGGCGATGAACACCCAGGAGCCGGTCACCTTCGAAGCGGCATACGCGCCACTTGAGCAGGTCTTCGAACTCCGGGTGTTCCCCGCAGAGTCGGGGCTATCGGTGTACTTCCGGAACGTCACCGAACGCCGCCGCCGTGAGACGGCTCTTGAGGAGGAGCGCGCGCTCACCGAGAGCGTCCTGGCCGCCTTGCCGGACGCGCTATACGTCTTCGACGCCGAGGGGCAGTTTCTTCGGTGGAACGAGACCTTCAGTACCGTGACCGGCTATGACGACACCGCCATCGCCGAGATGGTACCGGCGGACTTCATCGCCGATCCCGACGTCGACGCCGTTGAGACGGCCATCGCCGGAGTCTTTGAGAATGGCGACACCGTCACCGTCGAAGCGCGCTTTGAGACCGCCGACGGCGCGTGGATCCCTCATGAGTTCACCGGCGGACCGATCACCGACGATGACGGGCAGGTCACCCGACTGGTCGGGATCGGTCGGGATCTCACCGAGCGAAAAGCGCGCAAACGCCGCTTTCAGGCAGTGTTCGACAACACCTACCAGTTTACCGGCTTGGTTGATCCCGATGGCACGGTTGTTGAGGCCAACGAGACGGCGCTTGCATTTGGCGGGCTTGATCGGTCGGATGTCGTTGGCGAACTTGTCTGGACGGCCCCGTGGTTCCAGACCGAGGAATGGGTCCCCGATCGCGTCAAAACGGGGATCGAAACGGCCCGCGACGGCGCGTTCTTCAGAGAGCAACTCCCCGCCCAGGGGGCAACCCGCCGGGCGATGCTTGACTTCTCTGTGCGACCGCTGACCGACCAGACTGGCACCGTCACCCAGCTGATCGTCGAGGGACGGGACATCACCGCCCTACAGCGTCGAGAGGACCATCTCCGGACCCTCCAACGGGTGCTCCGACACAATCTTCGGAACGAACTCACCGCGACCCGCGGCTACGCGGAGTTACTTGAAGCCAATCTCGAAGACGCTACCTACGTCGAGTACGCCCAACAAATCCGCGAGGGGGCCGATACTCTGCTTGCGTTAAGCGAGACCGCGCGCGACCTCACAGAGACCGTCCTCGAGGGCGGTGATCCCCAGCCGACGGACATCGTCGAGCAGGTGGAGGCCGCCGTCGCCGCCCTCGAAACGGACATCGCCGTCGACACCCCTGAGACGGCCATCGCCCGGGCGGACGACCGGCTTGAACCCGTTCTCAGAGAGGTACTTAACGCGGCCCTCAAGCGCGCCGATGGCACGCCCGATCTCGCGGTGGATGTCCGCGTCGGCGACGAGTATGTCACGATCCAGCTCGTTGACGACGGGCCGACCATTCCGGACATCGAACTCACCGAATTACGCGCCGACGCCGAGCGCTCCCAGCTTGAACACGGCAACGGCCTCCAGCTCCGGCTTGCCAAGCTGACCATCGAGGATTACGGCGGGAGCATCACCCACCGCGCCGGCGAGACGGGAGGCAACGTCCTGACCATCCGCGTGCCGGCCGCCGGCCAACTCGCCGCCCAGTAAGGCTACGCCACAAACGTCGGAAATCGCGTTGCCGGATCATCGATATCGATCGCCGCCCACAGCACCGCCCGGTCGATCGCGCCAAACTCGGCCCGCCGGTAACAACCCGGACACAGCGTGATGAGATTCGCCAGCACATGAGCGTCCGCCCGATCGTGCGTTGGCGATGCCACGAACGCGCGCACCGGAATGATGTGATGGACATCGGGATTCTGTCCGAGGTGTGACGCGGTTGTTCCACAGGAAACACAGGTGTGATCGTCGCGTTCTAAGGGCCTCCCGGACCGTGGGAGTCGGTTCCGCCGCTACGCCAGTTGGGTGAAGGTGACTCTCGCCGATAAAAGTCTCTGAGAGCCACTCGGGGCTACGGAACTGTTTTTTTGCCCTTGATCCCACTTGGATAGTGCTCGAAGGACTTCTCACACAGATCACAGGTTAGCTCAAGTGGTCCACCGTGGATGGTCACTCCCACTCACTCTTGGACCATCGTGTGGATGGCAACGTGCCGTGGGCAAATATCATCAAAAATTTGATATAGTCCGGGTGTGGGAATCGAACCCACCTCACAGCCGCCACAGGGCTGTAGGATACCACTACCCCAACCCGGACACAGATGCAGATAAGATGACGACCGGTCATATGCGTTATGATCTCAAGAGAACCGGTCGACACCACGCGTTTTTGATCATCGGGCCCCTACGGTCGACCACGTGGCCATCACGGACAAGATCTACGTCAAGAACCATCGACAGATCAGCGCCCAACTTGAGACATCGATCCCCAAGAGCGCGTTTGCCGGCGCGACGATGGACCTACTATATACCGGCGAGGGGCTCGAGAAGCTTGATGAGACCACCCGCGATCGGGTCTTGGCGTTTGCGGAGGACTTTCTCGATTGTGACTGCGATGCAAACCCCTACTGTGGGTGTCCCGAGCGGAAGTTCATCCGGTACCTCCTAGAGTTGCGCGCTCAGGGGCTTGGACCGGAGGCCATTGTCGATGTCATGAGCGACGACTACATGGTATATGCCTACCCGGGCGATGTGCTGTCGTTTTTAGACTCGGCAGTTCGGACGCTCGACGCAGTTGAGGCGCTTGCGACCGTTGAGGGGGCGCCCGAGGAGCGACGGCGGGCGGCGAACGCACGTGACGATCTGACCGGGTAGGCCGGAAGATAACGCCGGCTCACCGCTCAAGCGGGTCGTACTCGGGGGCGTCGGCCCCATCGAGTTCCTCTAGCTGGACGACATCTTCGCCGTCGTCGTCCTCAAGACGGTCACGCAGCGTCTGGACGTACCGTTTGTACTCCTCAAGTTGCTCGCGGAGGTGTTCGGCCTCCAGTTCGAGGCGCTCGTGTTCGCGAACAAAGCTCGTCGAAACCTCGACGGTTGGGGGAAACTCCTGATCGCCATCGGCGAGTTGATGCTCGGGGACGACCTCAACTTGACCGTCGTTGGCAACGACAGCATCGACGTAGTCACGGAACATCGCCGACAGCGAGAGATCCCGGCGCTCAGCGATCTCTCGGAGCTCCTCGAATGTCTCCTGGTTGATCCGGAAGGAGACCGTCTTGTTCTTGTTCCCCATCGATAAGTCGAAGGGGACGCGATAACTTAACCGTTGGTGGCGGTTGTCTGACGTCCGACAGACGCTACTCGAGGTGCTCAAGGACGCCGTCAACCGTGCCGGGGACCGGTTCAGGATCACTGCCGGCGGCGGCCGCCGCCTCGGGGTCCTTGAGGAGGTGGCCGGTGGTGAGACAGACAACCTCCTCATCGGGGGTGACAACACCGTCCGCACGGAGTCGACGCAGACCCGCCAGCGTGGTTGCACTCGCGGGTTCAACGCCGATGCCGGCCTCCGCAAGATCGCGCTGGGCCTGGGTGATCTCCTCGTCAGGGACAGCCACAGCGGTGCCACCGGTCTCGCGGATGCCGGGCAGGGCCTTCGGAGCGTTGACCGGGTTGCCGATCCGGATCGCGGTGGCGATGGTTTCGACCTCCTCCCAGCGCTGGATATCGGACCAGCCGTGTTCGATGGCCTCGGCCATCGGCGCCGCGCCGGCGGCCTGGACGCCTGTGAGCGCCGGGACGTCTTCGGGGGCAAGCGCGCCCGCATCAACGAGCTCACGAAAGCCCTTGTAGATCGCGGAGGTGTTACCGGCGTTGCCGACCGGGAGAATGATCCGATCGGGGTACGAGCCGGTCTGCTCGTAGTGTTCCTCAAGGATCTCAAAGCCGATGGTTTTCTGACCCTCAAGGCGGAAGGCATTAAGCGAGTTAAGCAGGTAGGCCTCGCCGCGGCGGCCGAGTTCCTGGACAATGTCGAGACAGACATCGAAGTTGCCATCGACTTCGAGGATGCGCGCGCCGTGGAGACTCGCCTGGGCGATCTTCCCGGCGGCGACCTTCCCAGCGGGCAACAAAACAAGCGTCTCCATATTGGCGCGGGCGCCGTAGGCGGCCAGTGCAGCGGAGGTATTCCCCGTCGAGGCGACCGCCAGCCGGTCGACACCGAGGCGGTTGGCGACGCCGACACCGACGGTCATGCCACGGTCCTTGAACGAACCGGTGCCGTTCATCCCCTCGTGTTTCACGTGGAGATCGGCCACACCCACCTCCGATGCGAGTTCGGGCGTCGGATACAGTGGCGTGTCACCCTCGTCAATCGAGACCAGCTTGTCGGTCGGGAGCGCCTCCTCGTAGCGCCAGACGCCACGTCCGGAGAAGTCCTCAAATGTGGGATGCTCCGCGTATCGGACCTCTAATAGGGAGTCACACTCGGGACACCGATACATCACGTCCTCGAAGGGGGCGTAGGTCTCACCACAGCCGATACAGGAGAGCCAGACGCCATCGGACGCCTCTGGGGGGACATCGGCGTCAGCCGACGTCTCCAGACTGAGGTCGGGACTCATTGGCGGGACCAACGATACGGAGAAGCAAAAACGGGTGGGTTCGGACCACAGACTGACCGCTATCTCGATCCCGAAAGGGGGCTGGGCGAGCGCTCAGGTACGGGGTCGCTCAAGCGGGCCGTCACCGAGCGCATCAACGAGTTCGGACTCGGTGACCGGACGCGTGGTGTCGGCAACGCCGACCTTTCGGGCGATGCGGACCACCGTCGGCGGTGCGAGATTCGCCCGGTCGAGAAGCGCATCATCGTAGAGCACCTCGCGTGGCGGACCGTCGGCGACGACGTTGCCGTCGTCCATGACACAGACCCGGTCGGCCAGCTCGGCGGCGAAGTCGAGATCGTGTGTCGAGAGCACGATCGAGATGCCCTCGGCGTGGACCTGTCGGATGCGATCTTTGAGCAGCGTCGCCCGCTGAGGGTCAAGTCCCGCAAGGGGTTCATCAAGGACGATCACACTCGGCTCAAGCACGAGGACGCCCGCGAGTCCGACGAGGCGCTTCTCGCCGCCACTGAGGTGATGGGGAATCCGATCCTCAAGATGACGCGCGTCGAGCCGATCCAGGGCCTCGCGAGCGCGGGCACGCGCTTTCTCGGGGCCAACCCCGTGGTTGCGGAGTCCGAACATGACGTCATCAAGGACAGTCGGGGCGACCAGCTGGGTATCTGGGTCCTGGAACACAAAGCCGACCTCCTGTCGGGCATACTGCTTCGAGTCGGCGTCGATCGTCCGGCCGTTGATCGTGAGGTGGCCGTCGTCGGGGACAAGTGTCGCGTTGAGATGTTCGAGGAGGGTAGACTTACCGGCCCCATTGCCGCCGATGACGGTGACGATCTCGTCCGGGTAGACCGTGAAGTCAACCGCGTGGACACCGACGGTCCCGTCGGGATAGGTGTGGGCGCCACAGTGAAGATCGATCAGCGGATCGTCACTCATAGGCCGATCACTCCGCGTCGGAAGAGCCAGTAGGTGCCCACGGCGGCGTAAACACCACCGAGGACGATCCACTCACGCGCCGGTGGTCGCGGGACGGCCCCGTAGACACCCAGGTTGCCGTCGTAGCCACGCGCCTCCATCGATTTCACCAGCCGTTCTGAGCGGTCGATCGCCGACAACAGCGTCACGCCCATGATACGAGCGTACAGTCGGCGGTTCGACCAGAACTCACTCAGCGACGCGCCACGGGCCCGCGCGCCCTTGACGAGCGTTTCGAGGATCTCGATCATGACAAACGTAAACCGGTAGGTGAGCAGCGCGATCTGATCGATCGGCCGGGGAAACAGCCGGCCGATGACGGTCACAACAGCGGTGTACTGCGTGGTCATCGCTGCGGCGAGCACGAAGGTCACGACGGTCAACGATCGGGCCGCGAGTTCAAGAAACAGTTCGACGCCCGCGATGGTGATCGAGAGGCCCCCAAGCGGCGTCGGAAGGACGCCACCGATTGGCGCACCCGGCTCAAGAAACAATAGCGGACCGCCAAGTGAGACGACAAACAGCAACGGAATGGTGTACCAGCCGGCAAGACGGCGCAACGAGAGACCGGCCCACGCGTAAACGAGGAGGACGAGGGTATACAGTCCGGCCAGGACAGCGAGTTCGTCGATAACGGTAACGGCCAGCACAAGCGCACCGACGATGCCGACCTTGGTCCACGGGTTCACCCGATGAAGGGGCCCATCCTGGTGTTCCGCCGTCGCGGTGATGAGCCGGGGATCGGGGACGTGATTCGACAGCGCCGCCATCAGCTCCGACTCCCTCCACGCTCGGCGGTCGACGACTCGCGTTGTCGGCCATAGCGGTAGTACAGCCACACGCCAATGAGGGCGAATATGAGAAAGAGGCCGACGTACACAAGGACAAGTCCCTGTTGCCGGATCGGACCGGCAATGATGATGCCACGCGTGATGTCGACCAGCGATCCCCCGCCACTCTGGAGCCCACCGAGAAGGGCTGACTCTGCCCGCTTGGCCCATGGGAGCCCACCGCCGGTCGCCCGAAAGCCGAACCAGCCGGCCACGAGACTGCCGCCGGCGAGTGTCACCAAGGCGAGGTACTGTTTCCAGCGCTCCATCAGGCGGTCACCCCCGAACGGCCGGTCTGTTCCTCGGCGGCCACCAGGTCGGGGCGGACGGAGGCCAGAAAGCGGACAATAAATCCGGTCAGGAGGCCTTCAACGACGGCCACCCCCAGGTTGAGCCCAACGAGTCCACCCACGGCGATCATCAGGTCAGACCGGGGGAGCTGGCTCCCGTTGACGCCGCTGATAACAATGATCGCCCCCATCAGGAGCGATCCAGCGGCGAGCCCGAGTGTCCCGGCACTGGCACTCGCTGGAAAGACATCCCAGTCAAGCCCCAACAAAGTCTGAAAGAGGTAGTATGCCGCAATCGCCTCGGTGGCGTTCACGAGGACGTTTGCCCCGAGTAAGCCAACGGCGCCGTGTCCCAAGGCAGCCGAGAAGACATTCACGACCAGCGCAATGAGCGCGCCAAGAAGCGGGCCAGCGAGGATGCCGACTAGAGCAGTGAGATTCATATGTACGCCGCCCCAGATGGGAATGTTCAACTGAAAGATCGCGAAACTCGCCGCGGCGCCGATACCGGCTAAGGCGATCTGTTCGGATTCAATGCCATCCCGGCGAATCCGATAGACGACCGCGCCCAGCAGAATAACGGCGACCGCACTCCAGAGGGCGAGGGCCCACAGCGGAAAGGCCCCCTCGCCAAGGTGGATGTGTGCCATGTGTGGTTATTAAATTTGTCCGTGGATATAATAACTTTACGCGTTAGAACCTGCTGAATCGGCGGTTTACTGGTATCGGCCGCGCCCCTCAATCTCCGCGAGTCGGTCGACAACGGTCGTGGCATCGAGGTCAAGCGACGCCCCAGTCGCACGGTAGCCGTCAAGGACCGCCACACGGGCTGCGTCGGGATCGGGTGCTGTTCCCGCCGCCGACTGAGCGAAGACGTGCAGGTCCATCGCAAAGTCCTCGGGGTGCTCGCTGTGGTACCCCAGCCCGAAGTCAAGCAGATAAACGCGGTTATCGTTAACCCGCACGTTCCGGGTTGTCGGGTCACCGTGGACAATCCCAGCGGCGTGCAGCCGGGCCAGGTGTCCGCCGACGGTGTGGATCCGGTCGTCAGTCAGTGCCGTTCGAAGATCCGCCTCGCCCACGTATTCGAAGGTCAGCGTGGCCGCCTCGGGATCAACAGCGGTGAGCACCGGCGTCGGGACGCCAGCGCGCCGGGCAAGCGCCGTCAACCGGGCCTCCATCGCCGTGCGCTCCCGGCGAAGACGGCGATCGAGATCGGGATGGCGGTAGCTCTTTGGGTGTCGACGCTTGCGTACACACCCGTTAACGCGCGTAACGGTCGCCTCGGCCCCCTCAACCGACCCGGTCTCAATGGCATCACCGACGTGACGAACGGACTCCTCGTGTCGCCAGGTGACGGGAACCTCGTCGGGACGGTAGGTGGGATCAACCGCGGAGTCCTCAATGGCGATGGTATCACCGGCCTCGTACATCTGCGCCCCCAGTACGGCGATCATGCCGGCGTTGTCCCGGAGAAACCGCGACTCGGGGGCATAAAACGAGGCGCCACGCTGTGCACACATCTCCTCAAGCATCGCCTTGAGTCGGTCGTTCTGGCCCACTCCACCACCGAGGACGAGCTCGTCCGCGCCGGTTACCGATAGCGCTCGCTCGCTGACCTCGGTCAGCATGGCGAAGATGGTCTCCTGGAGTCCCGTACAGACATCCTCGACCGGCGTCCCCGCATCGACGGCATCCTGGGCGGCAGTGGTGATTCCCGAAAACGAGAAATCCATCCCCTTGACGACATACGGAAGCGAGGTATAGGTGCCATCGGCCGCCGCCGACTCGACCTTTGGGCCACCAGGATGTGACCAGCCGAGGTGACGGGCGAACTTATCGAGTGCGTTACCAACGCCCGTGTCCATCGTCTCACCGAGGACGCGGTAGCGACCCTCGTGGTAGCCGAGCACGTGCGCGTTGGCGCCACTAGCATTGAGGCACACGGGGGCGTCAAATCCGGAGCGATACCGGCCGATTTCGAGGTGGGCGATCATGTGGTTGACGCCGATCAGTGGTACCGAAAGCGTGCCAGCAAGCGCTCTAGCGGCCGTTCCAACGGTGCGCAGACACGGGCCGAGCCCTGGACCGCGTGAGAATGCGACCGCGTCGATCGGTGGCGAGTCAGTAGTCCTCTCGCGGGCGTGGGTCATCGCCGCCTCAACGACCGTCGGAATCGCCTCGGACATGTGATCGGCCGCTTCCCGCGGGTCGATCCCGCCCGACTCGGGGACGTACGCGTCGGTCTCGATCCAGACCTCGTCCGTCGTCGTGTCAAAAACAGCCGCACTCGCCGCCCACGCCGTGCCTTCGATCCCGAGAACGCGCATTCCCGACGCCTACAGCCACTCGGTGTATCCACACCGGCCGCAGTGTCGACGGTCGCCGTGGTCAGCGAGATAAGCGTCGCCACACTCGGGGCAGGCCTCACGGTCGACGGTTCCATCGTCACCGTAGAGTTCGTGCCGGGTCATGCTTCCTCGGCGTCGATCTTGTTCCGCTCAAGCATATACTCCTGTTCGATCTCCTCGGCGTACGCCGGCGTCTCATAGACCTTCGCGTCGCCAATGGTCTCGCGCATACCGAACTTCGTGTCGAGCGAGCGAACGACGACCTCGGCGGCGTCCTTGTTGAGCTGAGCGGCAAGACTGTCACGTACCGAGAGTCGTTCGGGGGTCGCGTCGTCGTGTTGGACGCGGAACCGTACGTCGGTCCGGTGTAACATCGGATTCTCCTCCTCTTCGATGATCTCGATATCCATGATTCGTTGGCTTAAATTGACGCTGAGCCGGCTAAAAGGATTTCGAAGGAGCGGGTCACTCAAGCCGGTCGAAAAAGCGGTCGTGGTCCCCTTCAAGCAGGTCGATGAGTTCGCGAAACTGCGCCTTGCGATCCGGCTCAACCTCGATGGCGACCATGCCCGCGTCGGGTTGGCCGTAAACGACGGTCGTCGGCGGACGGGCAGCGAGGACGGCTGGAACCGTCGCCAGGTCCTCCTCGCCGTCGACATCGACCGTCACGGGGGCGGTAGCGGTCATGGCCTCCGCCAGCGTCTCTACGAGATCAACGGTGAGCGTGCCGGCTGGGTTTCGGATGGAGACCCGGTTAGGGCGCTCGGCGATCGTCGAACGGATCTCTGGAGTCACAGCATCACGCTGGGTCAGCCCATCGACAACGGCGACCTCCGGGCGGTAGCCGTGACGCTCGAAGTGGTAGGTCACGACATCGCCGACCGTGACAATCTGCCCGTCGGTCTCCGCGAGAATGGCTGCCGGATCCTCGTAGACCGGACCGAGTGGCTCTTTGAAGGCGACGCGGTGTTCCTCTGGCAACGCGAGCAGGGTCGTCGGCGAGTCGGTGGGGGACACGAATGGGCGGGGGCTACCGGACCTTGAGGGCGTACGGGCCTGGTTCGGTGATCTCCATCTCCTCAGCGATGCGACTCTGCGCTGGGTGAGCGATAACGACGTAGCCCGCCCAGTCCTCGGTCAGTGATGAGGACCCACAGACCGGACAGGTCTGTCGGTTGGGCTCAACGACGCGGTGACACTCCCGGCACACAAGCCGGTCTTCGGCCATCAGTTCTCACCCGCCGTGGCCTCGGCTTCCTGCTGTTGGCGCTCCTCCTCAAGCCAGCCGTGTTTCCCCAGCCCGGGCTGTTTGGCGGTCAGCCCGATCTTCGAGTCCCGGGGGTTGCGCTCGTCGATCGACATGGTGACAATCCGGGCACGAACGGCGTCGTCGACGCCTAACACCCGGTTTGAGTCGCTTGAGGCGAGCTGCTGGTTTTCAGCGTCGAAGGCAAGATACTCATCGGAGATCTGTGAGACGTGCAGGAGTCCATCGACGGGGCCAATCCCGATGAAAGCGCCAAACTCGACGACCTCAACGACGTTCCCGTCAATGACCTCCTGCATTTCGGGATCGTATACGAGTGCGTCGAACTCGGCCTCGTAATAGACACCCGGCCGGTTCGGAAGCACCTGTCCCTCACCGACATCGTGTACCTCGGTGACGGAAACGATCGACCCGAGTTCCTCGTCCATGCGCCCCTCAAGTTTGTCTTGGAGGAGACGGCGGACCAGCTCGGGGGTGACATTAGCAAGCTCTTCCGGTGGTACTTCAACCGTATCGCGAACTCTGACCCGTTTGTACATGCTTATGGTTCCGTGATTGCGAGCGTGTTCGAGCCCCGGAGACTAATAACTGGTACCCCGCGATCGAGCACGCGGTCCCGAAGCGGGGCGTCGTTGGTGACGACATAATCGGCGCGATCGGATTCAACTAGCTCAACGACCGCGTCGTCGGCGTAGGTGGCGTCTGCGGTAACGGAGACACATCGGTCGGACGCGAGATCCTGACCCACACTGGCGGCGATTCCCGCCTCGCCACCACCGGCTGCGAGATCCCGGAGTTCCGCAATGACCGGCTGGGGCACCCGGAGTTCGAACTCTGAGGGGGAGACGCGCTCGAACACCCGATCGAGCTCATCGAACAGCCGGACATCAAGTTCGACGGGCATCATCAGCGCGTTGGTGTCAAGGACGACCGTCTGGGGGACCGAGGCAGACATAGCTATTCAACGAGCGTACCGACACCAATGAGTCGCCAGCGTGATCCGACACGGCGGTTGATCGCGATCGACGCGCCAGGCGACGCACAGACCGGCCGTTTCAGGACGACATCGGCCTCGTCACCACGGGCACTCGTGACCGAGCCGACGGTTGTGGCCGTGCCGACGGTGAGCATGAGCGGTTCACCGGTCGTGATCTCCTCAACCTCAGTGCCGACAACACGATCAAGCAGTTCGACCGACATCGTGAACTGTTCGTGGGTCGGCGGGAGGGTTCCTGGCGGACCGGCAACCTGACCGGCCAGCGCGTCGCCCTTTGTGAGTGCCGGATCGAGTCCGGTGCCGACACCGAGCAACCCGCCGGGGGTGGCCTCATCGATCGTCTCGCCGCCCGCCTGAAGCGACCGGACCGTGGTCGTAATGGGCTGGTACTCGGATTGCCCACCGGTGTCAACCTCGCGGCCGGGGTGGATCGCAATCTCGGTGCCCGTTTCGAGGGTGCCACGGACGAGACTCCCCCCGAGCACGCCGCCAAGAAGGTCCTCCCAGGTCGTTCCCGGGCGGTTGATATCAAAGCTCCGGGCGACCTGCATCCGGGGGTCTGCGTCAGGATCGCGTTCGGGAGTCGGAATGGTCTCCTCAACGGCGTCGATCAGCAGATCGATGTTGACTCCTCGCTGGGCACTAACCGGAATAATCGGCGCCCCCTCGGCGACGGTCCCACTAACGAACTCCTCAATCGCGGCCGCGTTCTCGCGGGCCTGGTCACGATCAACGAGATCAATCTTGTTCTGCGCGATGACGATGTTCTCGACCCCGATGATGTCAAGAGCCATCAGGTGTTCTTCGGTCTGGGGCTGGGGAACCGACTCGGCGGCACTGATCACGAGGACCGCGCCGTCCATGATGGCCGCCCCGGAGAGCATCGTCGCCATGAGCGTCTCGTGGCCGGGGGCATCGACGAACGAGACCGTCCGAACGGGCTCGCTGTCGCTCCCGTCGGGACAGGTCGATTCGACGGTATACTGTTCGGGGCCCTCGACCCCGGGACACCGACGGAACGTGGTGTCCGCATATCCGAGTCGAATCGAAATCCCGCGCTTGAGCTCTTCAGAGTGCTGATCGGTCCACTCGCCACTCAGAGCCTGCACAAGCGTCGTCTTGCCGTGATCGACGTGTCCGACCAGCCCGATATTCACCTCCGGGTGTCGCTGGGAACTGTCCATAGCCGAAGTAATCTTGCTGATATTTGGCGCCGAACGACTGATAAACCTACTGTTCTGCGCGCGTGTCGGTATTCCTAAACCGGCTGCTCGTATACCGCGGGACATGCTCATCGAGACCCGCGAGGAGGTCGCTGCCGCGCTTGAAGCGGCGCTCGAAGCCCAGTCGCTTCCGAGCGACGACCTTGGCCTCGAACGACCGCCCGAGGATGTCGACGCGGTGGTCGCCTCGAGTGTGGCCTTTCGCGTTGCCGGGGACGCCGGCACCGCCCCGGCCGCTGTCGCCGCCGAGTTGGTCGACGCCATCGATGTCGAGTCGATAGCCTACATCGAACGGGTTGAACAGACGGGTCCATACCTCAATTTCTACCCCGACCAAGCATACTTCACGGACACGCTCACGGCAGCGGATGCGGACTACGGCAAACGACCGCCGAAGGACGAGTCGGTCGTCGTCGAGCACACCAGCGCGAATCCAACGGGCCCGGTCCACGTTGGACGGGCCCGCAATCCGATTGTCGGCGATGCGGTTGCCAATCTGCTTGAGTACGCCGGCTACGAGGTCGACCGACACTACTACGTCAACGACGCCGGCCGGCAGATCGCCGTCTTCACCTGGGCCTACGAGACCTTCGACGAGGCGGATCTTGAGGACGACCCCGCCAGAGACCGTATCGAGTACGACCTCGTGCGATACTATCGGAAGGGCAACGCCTTCCTTGAGGACGGCCCTGAGGAGGCAGTCACAGAGGCCGAGGCCGAGATTCAAGATCTCATGCAGGGGCTTGATGCCGGCGATGAGGATGCCTACGAGCGGGTCGGCACGGTGGTCGATCAGGTGCTCTCGGGGATGCAGGCGTGTCTCAGACGGCTGCCCGCTGAGTTTGACGAGTTCGTTAAGGAGACCCGGTTCATGCGCGACGGATCGACCGACGCCGTCGCCGAGCGACTGCAGGAGAGTCCCCAAGCCGTCTACGAGGACGACGCCTGGCAACTCGATCTTGCGGCGTGGGATATCGACAAGAACCTCGTCTTTTTGCGCTCTGATGGCACGACGCTGTACACCACACGCGACCTCGCCCACCACGAGTGGAAGTTCGAGCACTACGACCGGGCGGTGACCGTCCTCGGCGAGGATCACAAGCTCCAAGCTGACCAGCTCAAGGCAGCCCTTGAGATTCTCGATAACGAGTCCGATCGGCTGGACCACGTGATTTACTCGTATGTGACCCTGCCGGAGGGACGCATGTCGACGCGGGCCGGTACCGGCGTCCAGCTCGACGATCTACTCGATGAAGCCATCGATCGGGCGCGCGAGGAGGTCGAAGCCCGGCTCGGCGACCGGATCCGCGACGACGATCTTGAGGAGGACGACATCGAGCGGATCGCCCGCCAGGTCGGGGTCGGTGCCGTCCGATACGACATCGTCGCCAAGCAGCCGGCCAAGCAGATTACCTTCGAGTGGGATCGGGCGCTCGATTTCAACGCCCAGTCGGCGCCGTACGTCCAGTATGCGCACGCCCGCTGCTGTGGGATCCTCGATGCCGCCACGGAAGCGGGCCACTCGGTGTCCGACGCGCCAACGGCATCGATGACACCGCCCGCGGAGGCACTGGTCCGAACGATCGCGCGGTTCCCGGCCGCTATTGAGGACGCCACCGAGGAGTACGAACCGCACGCTATCGCCACCTACACGCGAGAATTAGCCGACCAGTTCAACACGTTCTACCGGGAGTGTCCGGTGCTCGACGCCGAGCCGGAGACACGGGCAACCCGACTCGCAATCGTCGCCGCGACGAAGCACACGCTCGCAAACGCGCTGGATATCCTCGGAGTCGCCGCGCCCGAGTCAATGTAGTCGGCTAAAGAGTTCGCCCGAAGCTATCGCCACAGCCAAGAGAGAAAACCACCGGAGTCGGAGTCCGTCTTGTCCGCTGTTGTCGGGTTATCCTCAGAGGCGGTGGCCGCGGATGTCGTCCGGTCAGCCGGTTCGTCGGACGACGAGTCCGTCGAGGATGTTGGCTCGTCAGCCTCCTCAAGCCCGAGAACCGGATCCGACTCGTCCGCCGTCGGGTCGGCGTCCGCAACGGACACCTCATCGATGGCCGCATCGACCGCTTTCTGCTCCGTCATTGAGGGCTCCGGTGCCGCCGCATCGGTCGTATAGTCGGTGCCGACGAGTTGACCGGCGAGTCGGCGGAAGGCCCCGGCCACCGAACTACCGGGCGCGTGATCGACAACCGGCGTCCCCGCATCAAGCGCCTCCCGGACAACGGCGGCTGCTGGGACCGTTCCGAGTAACTCGATACCCATCTCGGCTGCGACCGCCTGTGGACGGGTATCGTCGTCGTACTGTCGGTTGAGCACGGCCCCCACCGGGCGGGTTCCGGCTCGGTCAATGACCGCAAGCGTGGTCTCGGCGTTCTCAAGGGCGGCTGGGTCAGCAGTCGTCACGAGGAGCACGCCGTCAACCATCTCAAGCGGGAACACGGTCTCATAGCTGATTCCCGCACCGACATCCAGAAACACGTACTCAGCGCGTTCACGCAGACGGGCGACGACCGTGCGGAGTTCCTCGACGTCGGTCTGCGTGTAGGTGTCGAGGTCGGTGCCACCGGGCACGACCGTCAATCGGTCCGTGACGGAGTAGGTAGCGTCCCCGACGGACGCCGCCCCCGCGAGGACATCCTCAAGTGTCGGACCGTCGGCCGCAAGTCCGAGAAACGTGTCGAGATTCGCCATCCCAAGATCGGCATCGACGACAGCGACATCATAGCCAAGTTCAGCGATAGCCGCTGCGAGGTTGGCGGCCACGGTCGTCTTGCCGACCCCACCCTTACCGCTGGCAACCGCGTAGACGCCACGTGTGGTGTGGCGTTTGCGTGGGCGGCCGCCATCAGTCGTGTCGCGCATCGGTCTGTATCCAGAAGCAGACGCCGAACGGGCTTAAAATACGATGGCATCGGCGCCAAAGCCCCGACAGGTCAACAGGTACTTACTTCTCCCGCTGGTACTGACAACGATGTCTACGCAGGAGGCCGACGTGGACTCCGACCGTCGGGATTACGAGTACCGACGGGTTATTGAGGAGCTCCAAGAGTACGAGGGATCCGGGACACAACTCGTGACGATTTACGTGCCAGAGGACACACAGATCAGCGAAGTCACCCAGCACGTCACGACCGAGTACAGCGAGGCCTCCAACATCAAGTCCAAGCAGACTCGGACGAACGTCCAAGACGCTCTCTCCTCGATCAAGGCGCGCCTGCAGTACTACGATCGGCCACCCGAGAACGGGATGGTGTTGTTCTCCGGTGCCATCGACGCCGGCGGTGGACAGACCGAGATGGTCACGAAGGTGCTTGAGAATCCGCCACAGCCGATCCAGTCCTTCCGATATCACTGTGACTCGACGTTTTTGACCGAGCCGCTCGAGGAGATGCTCGCCGACAAGGGCCTCTACGGCCTGATCGTTCTCGATCGCCGAGAGGCGAACGTCGGCTGGCTCAAGGGCAAACGCGTCGAGCCGGTCAAGTCAGCCACCTCGCTGGTCCCCGGCAAACAGCGCAAAGGTGGACAGTCGGCCCAGCGGTTCGCCCGTCTCCGACTCGAAGCCATCGACAACTTCTATCAAGAGGTCGCCGAGATGGCCAACGAGCTGTTTGTGCCCGAGCGACACGAGCTCGATGGCGTGCTCGTCGGGGGGCCCTCGCCGACCAAAGACGAGTTCCTCGATGGTGACTATCTCCACCACGAACTCCAAGAGAAGGTCATCGGAAAGTTCGACGTCTCCTACACCGACGAGTCGGGATTGTACGATCTCGTTGACGCCGGTCAGGAGGCGCTGGCCGATGCCGAGATCATGGAGGACAAGCGCAACATGGAGGAGTTCTTCGAGGAGCTCCACGGTGGTGAGTTGGCGACCTACGGGTTTGAGCCAACACGGCGGAATCTGATCATGGGGTCGGTCGATACGCTCCTGCTCAGCGAGGACCTCCGGCAGGACGTGGTGGTGTACGAGTGTGAGTGTGGAAACACCGACTACGAGCTGATTGACCAGCGCCACTCAACGCCGGAGCACGAGTGCTCGGAGTGTGGGCAGCCGGTGGAGGCAACCGAGCGCGAGGACGCCGTCGAGCACCTGATCAACATTGCCGAACAGCGTGGCACCGAGGTCGCATTCATTTCGACGGACTTCGAAAAGGGCGAACAGCTCTACAACGCCTTCGGCGGGATTGCGGGTATTCTACGGTACTCAACCGGCGTCTAGACCAGCTGTTCGAGCTGGTGGCGCCGTCGTGAGAGGTCGAGATACGGGTCGAGTTGCTCGTCGGCGGCGAGTCGGTCAATCACGAGAAAGACATCGACGCCGGCGTCCTCAAGGTGGTCAAGGAGCGTCTCGATCCGATCGCGATTGCTCGCGAGTGATTCTAGCAGCCCAACGAGTAAGACGGCTCCGACACCAGCCTCGCCATCAGGGTAGGCCGTCGAAATCGCCTGAGGTGTATCGGGATCGTCCCCGCCGGGGGTGACGCGTAGACAGCGTGTACACTGGGTGACCGTCGCCGCCTGATCGGGCGCATACGAGCGAAGCGACACGGGAACGGCGACGGTGACGCCGGCTGCAGGGTGCTCGGGACAGGGCATGGCAAGAGATTCGATCGCAGACGGCAAAAACGCCGCCATCGCCGAGTGGCCGTTTCGATACCGTTAACCCCGTCTCGCGTCAACAACACGGTAATGACTGTCGTGGCGACTGTCGGGCTTCCCGGCAGCGGCAAAGGCGAGGCGGCCGCCGTCGCCGAGGAGCTCGGGGTACCTGTTGTCACCATGGGAGATGTTATCCGAGAAGAGTGTCGAGAGCGAGGACTCGATCCGGCCGTCCACCACGGCCAGGTGGCCACAGACCTCCGTGCGGAACACGGACCGGACGCAATCGCCGAGCGCTCGTTGCCGTTGATCAGGGCGGCGCTTGAGGACCACAAAACGGTGCTGGTCGACGGCGTCCGGAGCGACGTTGAGGTTGAGCGGTTCGAGGCGGCTTTCGAGGACTTCCTGCTTGTGAGCATCGAGGCCCCCCTCGGCGTGCGTCGGGAACGCCTGACGAGCCGCGACGGATCGGCGAGTGCCGAGACGCTCGAAGAGCGCGACGAACGAGAGCTCGGGTTCGGGATGGGCGCAGCGATGGATCGGGCCGATATCCACATCGAGAACGATGACAGTCTTGAGGCCTACCGGCGCCGGATCCGGGAGATTCTTACCGAACGGGCCGAGGCCACATGATCCGGAGCATTGACGTACAGGTCACCGCACCCGTCTACCCGACGGAGGTGACCGATCGGGTGATCGACGCGATTACGACGCTGTTTCCGGACGCCGAGGTCGAACAGCACCCCGGCGAGGTAATTGCGACGACACACACGCTTGAGACACTCTCGGAGGCGCTGTACGACCAGAAGATTCTAGATACCGCCCGCAGGCAGTTCCTCGAAGGACGCCAAGGCGATACCTTCAGCTTCGATCTGAAGAAACAGGCCGCCTTCGAGGGGGTCGTCAATTTCGCCGTCGGACAGCCAGACGAACTCGGCGAATTGCACGTTCGGGTGCGCGTGAACGAACCGGGGGTCGACGCATACATCGATCACATCGCTCCGGCGACCGAGGACGGCCAGCCACCTGAAACGTAGCGTACGGATATATACTGGACCGCCCGGGTTGGGGATTCAATATATAGATCATTGCTGGCATATATATCTATTAGCACGATACTTGTGGGTGCCTACCCCAACGTGATCGTGTGATACGACCCCACGCACAGATGGATGCGCGTTCGATTGTCACGAACGGCGACTGCGGCCATTCTGGAGGTGATGGGCGTGGCCGCCGATAACGATCCGATCGAGCGGAAGGTCCAGCTGACCGGTGGGTCGACGTACACGGTCTCGTTGCCAAAGGACTGGGCGGCAACGCAGGGGATTGAATCCGGATCGACAGTCCAGTTGTACTCCCGTGGGCGACAGCTCGTGTTAGCCGACAGCACCGATGGAGAGGGACGACGGCAGGGGCGGATTGAAGTGGGCGGACGGACTCCGGAGGAACTCGCCCGGAACGTTGCCGCGGCGTACGTCGCTGGGGCCGAAGAGATCGAAATTGTCGGTGGCCCAGAGACGGACCACCGCCGTGCGATCCGTGATGCCGTTGCCGGACTCGTTGGAATCGAGATTCACGAGGAGACGGGCGATCGGATCGTCGCCCGAACAATGCTGGACATCGCGGATCTCTCAGCCGAGCAGACGCTGGTCCAGATGGAGCTGACTGCTCTGTCGATGCAAGAGGACGCCCTCACCGCGCTTGAGGCTGGCGACGAAGCGGACGCTCGTCGGGTGATCAGACAGGACGATGATGTCGATCGCCTCTTTCGGCTCATCTGTCGCGAGTTTCACCGATCACTCGTTGATATCAGTGTGTCGCGAGACCTCGGTCGACTGACCACCTTCGACTACTACACAGCCGCCCGTCAGATCGAACGGGTGGCTGATCACGCCGAGAAAATCGCGTCGGTTGCCGACCGCGGGACGACCCCACCGCCAGCCGACATCGGGGACGAGCTGCACGCGCTGGGTGAGGAGTCACGAGCGATCGTACAACGGGCTGTATCGGGACTTCTTGAGGGCGAACCCGAGGAACTCGATGCGGCCATCGCGGCCGCGGACCGCGTCGTCAGAAGCGCCGACGACCTCGATCAGCGGATTCACGAAGCCGACGTAGCGGACGGCTACCACCTTGGGACAGTCGTCGATAGCCTCCGGCGGACAGCTGAGTACGGGGCGAACTTGGCTGAGGCAGGGCTACAGGCAGCGATGCGCGGTCGTTCGGACCTCTGATCTGCCGAACTCACGCCTGAGAGTCCTGTTGATCATCGGGACGATGGGCGGCGAGGACATCTTGGACAGCCCCCCAGTGTACAGGAGGATCGAACGCGTCGAGTTCCGTTTCGAAGGCGTCAAACCGGTCCGCGAACCGGTCGATCCACGCCGAGCGAGCGAGCGCCTTGAGTTGATCGTTGAGTGCGGTGATCTCCATCTCAAGCGCATCGATCCGCTCATCGACCGCCTCAAGACCGGTCGCATCGGCCCCAATCGTCGCCTCCCACTCGGCAAGTTCACGATATTCGAACCGTAGATCGGCGACCAACAGCGCGAAGACACGCTGGCGGAGCGACGCATCGAACCACTGGCGGTCGGCGTCCTCGTCCGCATCGGGCGAAACATCATCGACTGTTGCCTCTAAACTCGCCAGCCCCTCCTCAAGCAGGTTGACATCCTCCGCGAGTCGATCGGCACGCACGGAAGGATCGTCGAGCCAGTCCGCAAACGTCTCAAGGTCAGCATTGAGTTTGTCGGCCTGCTGCTGGAGCTGTTTGGCACGCTCGCTGAGCTGCTCAAGGTCGCGTGCGAGGGGAAACAACGCACCATCGTCACGTCGATCAATGAGGGTCTGAAGCTGTGTGCCGAGATTCGAAATCGCCTCCCGAATATCATCGAGTCTGGTCTCGTATTGCGTCAGCCGGGCCGTGATCGTCTCGTAGTCTGGGGCCTCCTCGACACGATCGATGATGGCCTGGTGGGTGCGCTCGGTCAACTCAAGCCGCGTCTCCGGCGTCGAAACGACCTTCGAGACGTGACCGAGACGATCTGACACCGCCTCGCGCGAGACAACGCCGTCATCCGCGACCGACCGGAGAATCGTCGCAGCACGGTCGCGATCAACATTGTAGGTGGCGACGACCACATCGACCGCATCGTCAAGGGCGAGGCCAGCGAGTTCAGGAGGCTCCTCCGTCGAGGACATACCTGGGGCTTCTATTGACAGGGCGTAAGCCCTTCGGGTGTTGCCAGGGTCGGCGTCCAGACGGGTATATAGCACTATATTACGAACATATGGGTATACGCGCCTATGGCGGGCGTTATACCACAATTATAAATCGTCTTTATAGTCCAAGGAGCTTGTACTGGTGATGGCGTCCGACCAGTCAACAGGCAGCGATATTGTATCACGCCGCAAATTCCTCGTCGCATCGGGAGCGGTCGGTGCGGCCGGCGTCGCCGGCTGTACCTCACAGAGCGACGGAGATGGCACGGACGAGACCGCCGGGTCGGGCAGCACCGACACGTCGATGCTGAACGCCGAAGGATCCTCGACGGTCTATCCGATCTCCAACACCGGCAGCGCTTACTGGAACTCAAACTCACCACCGGACGACGGCGAGTACTGGGGCTCCTCGGGCGAGAGTACGGTTCCTGGCTGGAGCGATCTGGGCGAGCCCGACATGAACATCGCCGATTACTTCGCCAGTCTGTACGGCTTTGAGCCGACCGAAGAGAGGTCGAACCCCCCATTCCCGACAAGTATCGGGCTGAGTCACTCGGGGACCGGCTGTAAGGCGGTGCGCGACGGTAAAGTCGACATCGGGAACTCATCCGGCCCGATCACAGCCGAGCTCGGTATCAGCGAGTCCGAGGCCCAAGAGGAGTACGTCGACCACGTCGTCGGTCGCGACGGGCAGCCGGTCGTCGTCAGCAGCGACGTGTACGAGGCGGGGGTGACCCAGCTCACCGGCGACCAGATTCGGCAGATCTACCAGGACGAAATCACCAACTGGAGCGAGGTCGGTGGTCCAGACCAGGAGATTTACGCTGTCGGCCGTGCGGAGGGCTCTGGGACGGACACCAGCTTCCGACTCAACATGCTCGGCGGCGCCGACGCCGCGATGCCGGGCGTTGACACTCGAAAGGGCCAGAACCAGCAGGTCGCGACGGTCATTGAGCAAAACGAGGGCGCCATCGGCTACATGGCGCTGGCGTTTACGAGCGACGCGGTTCAACCGATTGCCATTGACTTCGAGGGCACGGTCTACGAGCCCGACCGGGATGCCGAAAACACGATCTTTGATAGCGACTACCCGCTCAACCGGGACCTCCACATGTACACGAAGATCACAGAGGACACCCCCGACGGGACGGACATGCGTGAGGCGGCATTCCTCAACATGTTCCTGACCACCTTCGGTCAGAAGCTCTTCGTCGAGGACGTCAATTACATCCCGCTGCCGACAAGCGATATCCAGTCCGAGAAGGACAAGTTGCCGGAGCAGACGGCCTAAGACAACTCGCGTAACCGGGAGTCGTTAAGCCCACGGACCCGGGGGCTCCCCTTCTCAAATGATGACCATTCCATCGACACTCGATCCCGATTCACTCCGTTCGGCCGGCATGCAGTATGTCAGGTCGAGCCGGAGGTTCATCGACGAAGCGACGCCATCCGAACTCGCGACGGTCCTCCTCAGTTCACTGAGTCTAATTGCCGCATTCATTGGGTTTCTGCTCGTGTCAAGCTGGACTGTCGTTCCGTTCGCCGTCTTCTTGATCGCGACCGGATACGGGTGGGCAAAACACCAGGGGTTGATGGCTCGTGCGCTGACACTCTCGATGACCATCTCAACGCTGGTCATTCTGGGATTAATCATCGTGTTTATTTTCCTGCGCGCGTGGCCAGCCCTGCAATACGGATCGGCCGAGGTCTTCGGTCTCAACGTGCCGGGACTGCGGATGTTCATCCAGACACGGTGGAACGCCGCCGCGGATCCGATCCGGTACTCGATGTTACCGATGATCCACGGCACCGTGATGGTGACCATCATCGCAACGCTGGTCGCCGGTCCGCTGGGCGTGGCGGCGGCGCTGTTTCTCAGCGAGATTGCCCCAGGGGTTGTTCGGGAGACGGTGAAGCCGGCCGTCGAGATTCTCGCCGGGATTCCATCGATCGTGTATGGATTCATCGGATTTACCGTTCTCAGTCCGTGGGCCTCAGATCAGTTCGATCTCGTCGGTCAGGGGACCTACCTGTTCGTGGGGATCGTCGTCGGACTCATGGCCCTCCCGACGGTGGTCTCGGTCGCCGAGGATGCACTCACGAGTATCCCCGAGTCGATGAAGAGCGGCTCGCTGGCGCTTGGGACCACCGACTGGCAGACGATGACGTCAATCACCCTCCCAGCCGCCTTCTCCGGGGTCTCGGCGGCGGTACTGCTCGGTGTTGGACGGGCGATTGGCGAGACGATGGCAGCGACAGTGATGCTGCGGAACAACCCGACGATTCCGGACCCCATTTTTAACGTCTTCTACGGCTACGAAACGCTAACCTCACTTGTCGCCGCAAACTACGGTGAAGCCACTGGAATACAGATGAATGCCCTGTTCGTGGCCGGGGTGATCCTCTTCATCACCGTCCTGTTCATCAGCATCGGCTCGCAGCTGATTGAGGCGCGGATGGAACAGAAACTCGGAGGTGTCGAATAATGGCACAGGCTACGCGGACATCGGTGATGCGACGACAGTCGACTAGGACGCGACTGCTCGCCGGCACGGCAGTTGGGCTCGCAGCACTGATCTTTGCGGGCTCGATGGCGACGGTCTTCGGGGTCGTATCGCTGACATCACAGGTGGCCGGGATTACGACGGTCACCTTACTCGGAGTGCTGTTGATCGGACTGGGCCTCGCCGTGATCGGATTCGGGGTCGGATCAGCCACCGGATACATGGATTCAACCCCACGTGAGAGTTCGGGGATTGTCGCCGGCGTCGCTTTCTCGGGGATCTGGTTCGTCGTCGGTGGACTGATTGGCTCACAGACGCTCGGAATCGGCACAATCGGATGGGTCGTCTCCGGACTGCTGCTTGGCAGCGGTGCCTTCGTACTCACGGTGCTACCCCGAGAGGACATCGGATCGACGGTTCCAGCCGGTATATTCGCCGCGTTCGCCGGCCTGATTCTCCTGAGTGGTGTGATCGGTCCGGCCTGGGTCTGGACACCGAAGGGACTGCGCGCCAGCTTTCGCGGCGAGCTCATGGTCCCGGTGATCACGCTCTTTGCCTCGTTGATCACCGGCTGGGCGGCAGCGAAGGCCTACGGTGGATTTGGCGCCCGTGGCCGGCACATGGGCGCGTACGCGCTGATTTACCTCAACGCGATTGCGATCATTTCCGTGCTGTTCGTACTGGTTGGGCTCACCTTCTACCGGGGACTGCCACGGCTTCTTGAGGGCATCACGATCGGTCTCGGAGTGGGTCCCGGTACGACGATCTCCCTGTTCGGGGTCTCGGTGACACTTGCACTCCCGATCCAGTGGCCGTTCGCGATGAAAGGGGTCGCTTTGACCAACACACTCAACGGTGTGCTCCCGGCCGTTGTCGGGACCGTCTGGCTTGTCGTTGGTGCTGTGCTCTTCGCGGTCCCGCTGGGGGTTGGGGCGGCTATCTTCCTCAGCGAGTATGCCGAGCAGGGACGGTTTACCCGGGCGGTTGACATCGCAACGAACGGTCTGTGGAGCACACCGTCGATCGTCTTCGGGCTGTTCGGGTACGCCTTCTTGATCCCGCGGTTTGGCGGGGAAAAATCGCTGATCTCCGGGATGCTCACGCTCGGGTTCATGCTGCTCCCACTCGTGTTGATCACGAGCCGGGAGGCAATCATCGCGGTGCCGCGAGAGTACAGAGACGCAAGTGCGGCACTCGGGGTCTCGAAGTGGGAGACGATCCGGAGCGTTGTGCTGCCGGCAGCGTTGCCGGGCGTCGTTACGGGCGTGATCCTCGGGGTCGGCCGGATCGCCGGCGAGACCGCTCCAATCCTGCTCACGATGGCCGGCGGGACCTTTATCCCCGGGAGTCAGACGGTTAACGTAATCGGAGGATTTGAATTCACGGCGTCACCACCGTTCGTTGCAAATCCAGAATTGCTCGACGCAACCTCTGCGCTTCCGTACCAGCTCTACGCATTGATCACCGCTGGTGTCGGCGGCGGCGGTCTCATCGAGGGGACAAACAGTTTCCAGTGGGCGACTGCCCTGCTGCTTCTGATCGTTGTACTGTCGTTTTACGCAATCGGGATCGGAATGCGGTATTACTTCCGCAGTAAACTCCAGAGCTAACATGAGCCAAAACACCGACTCCACGGCGCGACAACCGGCCGAACAGCCTCTTGAGACAACCAGTGGAGAAACCCAAGAGACAATCCAAGACGAGTGGAGTGACTACTCCTTCGACGGAAAGACGAAGGTCTCGGTCAGCGATCTGGATGTCCACTATGGCGATGAGCAGGCACTCCAGGGGGTCTCAATCGACATCCCTGCAAAGAGCGTGACCGCTCTCGTCGGACCGTCGGGGTGTGGGAAATCGACGTTCCTGCGGTGTCTCAACCGGATGAACGATCGAATTGACTCGGCACGCGTCGACGGGTCGGTCGAACTCGACGGCGAGGAGATCTACCAGGACAACGTTGATCTCGTTGAGTTGCGTCGACAGGTCGGGATGGTGTTTCAGGCGCCAAACCCGTTCCCCAAGAGCATCCGAGACAACATCTCCTATGGCCCACGCAAGCACGGAGAGATCAACAAGGGGCTACTCGCCCGACTGACGGGGAGAGACGACAGCGAGAAAGAAGAGGAACTCGTCAGGCAGTCGCTCAAGCAGGCCGCGCTGTGGGATGAGGTCAAAGACCGGCTCGATGACAACGCACTAGGGCTCTCCGGTGGGCAACAACAGCGACTGTGCATCGCACGG
>Ga0207714_1000027_pt1 | contig 87763 bp, 86 predicted proteins | sample PonA232FremontCA_2_FD_187270 | JGI IMG/M metagenome (GOLD analysis project Ga0207714, IMG submission 187270) | Marine sediment microbial community from Fremont, CA, USA - Pond A23 Sediment 2 (SPAdes) | ecosystem: Environmental > Aquatic > Marine > Unclassified | place: USA: Fremont, California... | reverse complement strand
AATATCGTCCCACGGATTGCGATTTTTGCTGATTTGCTGGCCGAGTTGAATAAGTGTATCAAGCATAAAAACTGATAATTTTATAAAATGTGGATAATAAATGTAATAAAAATCTTTTTTTGTCCTGCCTAATATTCCAAACCATTTTGCAATTTCTCATGATGAAATTTTCTAAAATCATCTTTATCTCCAAACCACCTGATCACTTCTTCTGTTTGCATCCACTGCGTTTTCCCATCTAGCACCAATAGATAAGACGTCCATGGATATTCAGCAAAATTAACCCCCCAGCCATATATAAGAGGTTGGCAGTGTATTCCTGCCACTAAATCTTTTAAGTCTTCATTGTTGGCGAATGATAGATAATGGAAATTTCTTTCAATGGTGATATAACCTGAAGTTTTTTTATGCCAATACATCCTGTATTTATGGAGAAACTGATCTATAAAGACCGTACTTTTATCAAATAAAGGTTTCATCATGATATAGACAGTATCGGGGGATAAACTCCAGGCGAAAGTGTAAAAATTCGGAGCAACCATATGCTTAAAACTATTTATAAAACACAAGAAATCAGGTTCCTTAAAAAATATAAGCATTCGGCTTTTAATTTTTAATCTCAAAAGCATAAAAGAATTGAACAACATGTCTGGGCTTAATTATATCTTATAAAGTTCATTATGATGGTTTGTAATAGAAACCCTCAAATACAGTTTTCTCATAAAGAGAAAAAATTTTTACCTCAAATTCTAACATATTAAACCGTTGTTTTTATAACATTCACTAAAAAAAACCCCATCACTTAGTTTTGTTGTATTTTACGGCAGGTTCAACATTTTTATGTCAAAACAAAATTAACGGAGCGTCCTGTCAATTTGTGTCAGGCCAGCAAATTATTGCGGGCAATCTTTTCCTTCAGGAAATCTTTAAGTTTTTCGGGCTGGCAGACCGTTACCTCATCGATCAATCCCAGGGCAAACCGCCCAACCCCATGAAGACTTGATACTTCCGATTCAAACACATAGTTGTTTTGACTCTTCTTAGTAATGTACTGCTCAGCCAAAGGATATTCCTCGACCAACAGGTTTTTAGCCATGAGCGTTAGCTCCAGTTTGACCGGAAACTTTTCATAACTGCTGCACCGAAATACATCCACATACCCCATACGGTGCGCATGTTCATGCTGCCATTTAAAATTCGTGATTTCAGCACTCCCTATTCGTGCTGTTTTAAACAGTTTGTTTTGATGATCCGCTGTATCAAAACCCCAGACAGAAACAAAATTGGTAGTAAAACCCATCGGTTCAATGATCCTGTTGCCAATCTCTTTACTATGAGCCGACTGGTAATTAATCAATTGTACCTGTTGTTTATGGTTAATGCCCTGCATCAATTGATTGACGATCACCGAATTTTCCTTCTTGACCACCGGAACCGCTACCCGGTCAAAATCATAAAGGGAATAAAGCTTTTTAATCAGGTTATTTTTAATTTCGTTTTCATTATCAATGGAATGGATTGCCCGGCTTAATATATAAGCCTCTTCACGGGAAAAATGGAGCAGCTCACTGATATCGCGGTAAGGGGAAGACTCTGTATCTATATAATAATACCAGGTGCCATAGGCTTCTTTTTTATCAATAACAAAACCTGCATTGCGTAGGGTCTCAATATAACGGTATGCTGTTCTTTCGGAGATATCAAATGTCTCGGATAAATCTTTTAAGCTTCTACCATATTTACAATTAAGCCGGATAAGCATATCCAGGACCCTCTGTATTTTAGGTTGTGCAGCCATAGATTTGATTTTTTATCGCGTTTTAATATTCATTCAAATTACATCATTGGATGAATCCCCACGAAACAGGTTTAGCAATTAGTACCCACATACTTTTTCACGGCCCGTTGATGGGTCTGGATATAATCCTGGCGGGTACCAAACCATTGAATGACCCGGTCGCCCCGATGGTTGCCATGATAGCCTGACAATACCCAGGGATAGGAGGTATCGATGCCGTTGTCCAGTTGTGAGGTAAAGCCTTTTAAAAGGGGCAGGGTATGCAGGGTGGTGACCACCCCGGCCAGTTGGCGGGATCCGGCATCCTCCATATGCACCATCTCACGATTCAGGGTAACGCTGAGGCTGTAGTGACGCCGCAGGTAATTCTCATAATCTTTCAGACATACAACCAGCCGCTGATTGAAGGGCTCACGGGTAAAAGAAGTGGGGGCTGTCTGGCAGGAGGCCTTTGGACTGCACAAAATCATCACTTCACTATTCAGTAGCGCCCAGGCATAAAATTCCATATAACCCGAGAGCATATGCTGCAAAGCACGAAAAAACACGGTGCGGTCAACCCGCTCGGGAAAAATCACCTCATCGTTGACTTCATATAACTGCAGTAAAAAATACAGATGTAAGGGGGAATTTTTTTGGATTGTTCCATTCATAGGGCTTCTCAATTCTTTTCATCAAATATATTCCCTCACCATGTCAATTTGTGTCGCAGCACAAAAAAATGTACGTATCAATCCCTAGAAGCGGCAATGCAGAGTAAAATCACGGACTAACGGGGCACTGAAGATTAAGGGCGTCCAAAAATATATCGATAACATCCCGACGCATTCAGGCGATGAGGAAGCCGGCCAATTATACAGTCATAAAATAACCCTGTAATATTCTGAACCGACGAGGAACGAAAAAGAATTTTTCCTAATTTTAAATCATGCGCGCAGACATTCACATTGGGATAGTTGATCTGATCATCTTCCTGGGTATTTTTCAGGGGGTTTTGCTGGCCTTTTTTTTCCTGCGCAACGCTGGCGGGGGTAAGGCTGCTAACCGCTACCAGGGCTTTTTCCTGGGGGCCCTTTCCCTGGTCATTTTGGAAGAGTTGCTAAACAACACCGGTTACATGGTTCATTTACTGCATCTGGCCAATTTCAGCGAACCCCTGAATCTGGCCTTCGGGCCGTTGCTGTATCTGTACATCAAAAGAAGCATTCATCCCAGGGGCAAAAGCAGGAAAGAGCTGTTGCACTTCCTCCCCTTTATGATTTATCTGGCCTACATGGGATTCTATTTTGTCCAGCCGGAAACATTCAAGTACAATTCGTTCATCCACAGCAAGCATCCAGGATGGCAGATGCTGGAAGTGAAAAGCCCCTTGCCGGCCGATCCACTAGGTATCCGCAATCACATCAATGCACTTACAGCGTTGGTACTGATTGTCTACCTGGCCCTGATCAGCCACAAATTGTGGATAGACCAAACCCTCAAAAAGGGTCCCTACCCCATTGCCCCACAAAAATTAAGGGAACTGAAATCTTCCACACTCCATTTTATTGTCCTACTAATCATCTTCATCGGCACCAAAATATATTTTGTCCGGGATTTGGGCGATTATATCGTGGCCTGCTACATTTCGCTTTTCTTCTACCTCACCACCTTCCGCATTATGGGGGCCTCCAATTATTTTCATGAGACCCACTCATTTCTGGAAGTGCCCGGGGTTAAATACGGCAAATCATCCCTGAATGAAACAAGGAAACAGCAAATCATTGCGGGCATTAAACAGGAAATGCAGAAAGAAGGCTTCTATGCCGACCACCTGGCCTCCCTTTCCCTTTTGGCCGATAAGCTCAGGGAATCCAAACACCATGTTTCCCAGGTGATCAATGAAAAGATGAACAAAACCTTCTTTGAACTATTGGCTTACTACCGCGTGGAGGCAGCCAAACGCATGCTAACAAACAACCACCGCCTCCTGACCATTGAACAAATTGCTGAGGAAGTAGGCTATAATTCCAAGTCAGCTTTCAACACGGCATTTAAAAAATTTACCGGTTGTACCCCTTCCCAGTACAAAAAGAAAAATGCTTCATCTCCCCGGTAAAAGCAAAATTTCTTTCCATTAACCAATTGCCCGGCCACACCAAAACAGGCCATTAATTATCAGAATATTAAACATTCGTTCGGGTACGTCCCGAACGGCTCGAACGCCTTCCCGTTAAGCGCATACGCATCCTGCCGAAAAAAGCCCCTACTTTTGTCTTAGAGCCCAAATGAATGACTATGAACACGCATGCCCGGACTTTTACCAGGAGGATATAAATAAATCATGGGGTTTCTATAAAGATCGAACCAACAACATGCAACTGACATTTAATAGTATATTGATTTTAAGATTTTTAGCCAATTTTTAATTAAAACTTTTGCTTCAAATGAAAACCGATGCATCTTCCCCGAAAAGGCAATATTACATTGACTGGTTACGGATCTTGCTCATCCTGACGGTTTTCCTGTTTCACATTGGGATGATCTTCAATGATTCAGACTGGCACATAAAGAATGATCAGCAATTCCCAGGTTTGGGGCCTGTGATGTCGTTTTTGCATCTGTGGCGGATGCCGCTGCTTTTTCTCATTTCGGGAGCCGGCAGCTATTATGCCCTGGGCAAGCGAAGCAGACTAAAATATCTGGGTGAACGGTTTCAGCGCCTTTTCCTCCCTTTGGTTGCCGGTATATTCATACTGGTACCGGTCCAGGTCTATTATGAACGCATGGCCCAGTATTCTTCCCTGATCGATTATTATGCCCATATGTTTGACGGGATTTACCCGGAAGGCAATTTCAGCTGGCACCACCTGTGGTTCATTGCCTATCTTTTCCTGATCTCATTGTGCATTATCCCCTTAATGGGATGGTTCAAAAGCACGGGTTTTCACCGTTTTCAGCGGAAACTGATTCGTTGGGCCATCAAACCGGCAGGAATGAACCTGGTGCTTCTTCCCTTGCTGGGATCACAATTGCTGCTTAAGCCATGGTTTCCTGAAGAAACCCATGCCCTTACAGATGATTGGGCTTTTATCGCCTTCAACCTGATTTTTTTCCTGGCCGGATTCCTTTTATTTGTTGATCAATCGCTGGTGCAGGCCATAAAATATCAGCGCCGTTATTACCTTTTACAATCCATTCTCGCCACGCTCATGTTATTGGGGGCAACCAACAATCCCCAGATGGCCTTTTGGGTCAAAGAGGGGCTTTCTGTACTGGTTGCCTGGTCATTTACCGTAACAGCCTTTGCTTATGGTGCGTGCTACCTCAATGGCAATCACCCCGTCCGCAAAACAGCCAACCAGGCCATCTATCCCTTTTACTTATTGCATCAGCCGGTGATCATCATTTGGGCATATTACATCATCCAATGGGAAATACCAGCATTCACAAAAGCCGTGCTGATCATCCTGCTCAGTTTTGTTAGCACCATGGCCATCTATTGGTTCCTGATCCGGCCATATAACCTGACCCGGGTGCTCTTTGGGTTGAGAAGGAAAAAACAAACCAGCCCCAACCCGCAAAACGCCAAATGGCACTTAAAACTTAAACCAGAAACAAACACATTCCAGCCATTATACACAATGGAACCATTGCCAGTGGGACCCAAACGGGCCTGCGTGGATCAACCTGCCCACAAAGCATTTCATCGAAATGATCAACACAGAAGCATGATAAAAACAACAAGCACAATTCAGAGGCCTTAAAAAATGGATTTGAATTATCCAGACAGAAACAGGATAAAAACCGGATAGCTGTCAAAGATAAGCGGACCGGTTAATGACTGGATCACGGTGATCTGGAGACATGGAGAATCAGGGACAAAAGTTTTAGGGGGATCCGGGAGAATCGGTGTTCTCCTCTTCCTGTTCAAGGTGCTGAAGGATCTGTTTGAGGGATTCATAATGGGGCACATAGACCCACTTCAGGTATTTTTTGCTGAAGAACCAAATGATCAGCACAAGCAATGGCAATCCAATCAAAGCACCCAGGCCAATTTGTTTGAGGATCTCAACAAAAGTCTGCGTTTTAGGCTCAGCAAGGGAAGCAACCACTAGCCCCACCAAATAGCCCAGGGGAGTGACATACCAGACCAAAACCTTTTGCCGGCGAATGTAATGGCCTACTACCCGCACATAACGTCTTAAAGCTTCGGCAACCCCCTGCTGATGTGCCCGGTGCAAATCGCGGGCAAATCTCAGGTAAACCCGCACCGACAAATAAATGATAAAAGCAAAGAACCCCGAAAAGATCCAGAACGGCAGGCCACTGTCCCAGGTATAAATGCTGTAGGTCAAAACAACAATCAACAGGACCGAGAAAATCGTCTCCATCCATATGTTCCGGTGAATCTTATTCAGAACACTTCGCGACTGTCTCTTGGCCAGCCCCTCCACATCATCCAGGGAGTCATAATGCCGACGGGCCTTCTCCCGGTCGCTGTCCCATATATGTTCCAGATCAATTTTGCTCATAGCCTTTTGTGATCAATATAGACTGTAAACGCTTCTTGATGCGCATAAGTTTGACCCCGGTATTGGACTTACTGATGCCCATGATTTCGGCAATCTCATCGTACTGCTTGCCTTCCAGGTGCAGCAGAATCATCGCGCGGTCATCCTTTTTCAACTCATTGATGCTCTCGTACAATATTTCAATCTCCCGTTCCTTTTCTTCCTTCCGGGCTGCCCCATCCGTCTCTTCCGCCCGGTCAAGCCCTCCCATATCACCGGTCTCAACCTCCTGCTTCCTCTTTTTGCTGCTTCGGCTATAGGTCATGGCCGTGTTGAGGGCCACCTTATATATCCAGGTCGATATCTTGGATTGCGCCCGGAAATTTTTGAGCGACTGATAAACCTGAATCAGCATCTCCTGATACAAATCCTCAAAATCGGCCGGCTTCTTCGTAAAGGACCGGGCGATCTTGTAAAAGATTGGATAATATTCGTCCACTATGGGTTTAAAGGATTCCATCTTTTATTATTTAAATCCGTAACACCAAAGGCTATATTATTACAGCTTATTCCGTTTACATGCTCACAACTTTCCTCTTTTCCCTCCCAAAAACTTTCCACAATGCCCCGCACCAAATGAACTCACTTATCCATCCAGCGCTGTTGGTAACAGCATCCTGCAACGTTTGACAACATTCAATAATTCCTCGTACAAAGGAAAAAACACGTTTTCAGCAGCAACTTAAAATCTGTTTTCAGGCCCCTGTAATAAAAACAGGGATGGCGATACCTATCTTTTTGAAATTACAAAAAACGAAAAAAATGAGAAGAATGAAAAAATTAATTGGATTAACACTGGCAATGGTTGTTTCGGCCTTCAGCCTGTATGCTCAGCAAAAAGGAAACAGCCTGTTATGGGAAGTCTCCGGCAACGGTCTGGAGCAGAGTTCTTATGTGTACGGGACTTTTCACCTGCTGTGCCCTGATGATTTATCCCTGAGCAAAAAGGTCAAAACAGCCATAGATGAAAGCGAGCAGTTGGTTCTGGAGCTTGATTTTGATGATCCCAACATGATGCAAACCCTTCAGCAAAGTATGGTTTACCGCGACGGAACCACGGCCAAAGATTATTTGAATGAGGATGATTATAAACTTTTGGCCGGCTTTTTTAAAGACTCGCTCAACATGCCTTTTCAGCGCTTACAGGGGATTAAACCGTTTTTCCTGTCATCTATGACCCTGCAGCATTTTCTGGGTTGCCGGCCGGCCTCGTTCGAGCAGCGACTGACCAAAGCGGCAAAAAGCAAAAACATGGAGGTCAAAGGCCTGGAAACAGTGGAAGAGCAGCTTGGTTTCATCGAAAACTTATCGATGGAGCTAAAAACGAAAATGCTCATGGAGAATCTGAAGGAATATGAAAAATCAAAAAAGATGTTCAACCGGATGATTGGTTATTACCGCAATGAGAATCTCAACGGGCTCAATTCAATCACCGAGGAATATATGAGCGAGGAATATGCCCATTTGAAGCAGGATTTGCTGATCAAGCGCAACCAAAGGTGGGTGCCCCGCATTCGGGAGTTGGCTAAAAAGAAAGCTTCTTTCATTGCAGTGGGTGCATCGCATCTGCCCGGGAAGCATGGCATACTTCAATTGCTCAGGGATTCCGGATACACTGTGCAGCCGGTCCGTTAGATGACACTTGCCAGGGTGAACAGTGGAATCTACAAGCGAATTGAGCAGCGGTCTTACACGTTATAGCTCAGTGGATCTACTGGGGTATGAGGCAAAGGGCTTACACGGTTATTGAACAGCGGACTTACACGTTAAAGCTCAATGGATCTGAGGGTGTTGAGCAACGAAATTAAAAGGCGAAAAAAACATCGCATGAGGCTTCAAGGCCATTGCGGAATTATACATCCTTATAGTATTCCACTTTATCTTTGTCACTTCGCGCGGCAATGCGCTCAACCAGGGCAGAACGTTCTTTCTCGCCTAATTTTTCGAAGCGCCGGGCCATTCCAACCTTCTCACGGATCAACTGGGGATTTTCTGCACCGGTAATCAGCACACTGATCGGCAGGGACCAGGCAAAGGAAAGGGCCTCCTCGATGGTCACCTGTCCGGGTACCAGCGGGTTATTCGTATCCCAGACCACTTCATCATTCTGAACCTTTTTGCTGAAAAAGCGCCCGTCAGCCAGTGTTTTCATCGCCAATACGCCCATATTGCGGTCCATCAGACGTTGCATCAGGGTCTCAATGAAACTCTCGCGGGCTGCGGCATCCACAATATTGATGGGAAACTGACAGGTGTCAAAAAAATCCGTGCCGGTCTTCTCCAGCATCCGGGCATGGGCATAGGGATTGCGGTGTCCTGTAAAACCAACGTACCTGACCTTGCCCGATTTTTTGGCCTCGGCGATGACATCCAGTACCTCATTTTCCATGCGCTGATCAACATCATCCGGGGTTTGCAGTGAATGAACCTGCCAAAGATCAATCACATCAGTGCCAAACCTTTGCAACGACCCCTCCAGATGCTTCCGCGCCGTTGTGGCATCGGTCGAATAGGTTTTGGTCATCAAAAATATGTCATCCCGGTATTTAGGAATCAAATATTGGCCGTACCGTTTTTCACTCAGCCCGTCGCTGTAAGATTCGGCATTGTCAAAAAAACGCACCCCACCTTCCAGGGCTGCTTCAATGGTAGCCTGGGCTTGCTTTTCATCCGTCCAGCCAATGTGGTAACCTCCCAAACCAAGCATGGTCACCTTCTCTCCGGTATTGCCCAGCTTTCTCAGGGGAAGTTTATCCCCGAGGCGATCCCGATGCCCTGCTGTGTCCGTCCACGACAAACCACGATAAGGCACCATCAACCCTGCGGTCAAACCCGCCAGGGTTTTGAGAAAATCTCTGCGATTGGATGATCCTTCACTCTTACTCATAGTTATTGGGTATTTTATGATGCATTAAAAAAAACAGGCTCGGTGGCCCGTCCAGAAATATTCTTTCAAGATACCAAATTAACAGCAGAAAATAAAGGATTGTTGAAGGGCTTCAATCATTCCCGATTCAAGGGCCCAATGCGGGGGCTTTGCGCGTGCTTGTTTGTGATGGCTTTTGCATTTGGATGGCCCGTAAAAAGGGCAAAAGGCATTAAACCACAAAATTTATAATAAGGGTGAACCCCGGCCCGTTATATTTTGTTGCAATTTTGTATCCAAACCAAATGAAAAACGTAATATTATTTTACCTTTGACGCTTTTTGCAGTAAACCAAATATGGAGCAGACGAACAGACTGACCCTCCCTGATTTGTTTGACCAGACAGTGAGGAAGTACGGAAAGCGGGATGCACTTGCCACGGCAGGAAAAACACCCAAAACATACCAACAGGTAAACCACGACATCAAGGCCTTGATGGCCTACCTGGAAGCCCTCAATATCGAACCGGGCGATAAGGTGGCCATCCTCAGTGCCAATATGCCGAACTGGGGCATAACCTATTTGGCAGTCACCTTCATGGGGGCCGTTGTGGTGCCTTTATTACCGGACTTCCACCCCACTGAGATCGAAAACATCTTAAACCATTCGGATTCAAAACTCTTGCTGGTCTCGGGCGGGCTCACCCATAAACTCCCGGCCATAGAAAACACCCCGGTGAGGCAGTATATAAGGATAGAAAATTTTCACCCGTTAAAAGGCCAGGGCCCGGTAGCAACGTTTGATCCCAACGGCATTCCACAAAACAGCCATCAAGTCGAGGAAGGCGATATGGCCTCCATCATCTATACCTCCGGAACCACCGGCAAATCAAAAGGGGTCATGCTTTCTCACCGGAACATAGCTTTTACAGCCGTCCAGGTATTGAAATTGCAACCGGTCAATCACCATGACCGCTTTCTATCCATCCTGCCCCTGTCTCATGCCTACGAGAACACCCTGGGATTCATCATCCCTATGATCACCGGGGCCAGCGTATACTACCTGGAAAAAACGCCCACCCCGGCCATTCTTCTGCCGGCCCTCAAAAAAGTTCAACCCACCATGATGCTGTCGGTACCGATGATCATCGAAAAAATTTACCGCAACAAAATATTGCCTTCCCTGACCGACAAATGGTTTAAACGGATGCTTTATCGCCTGCCGCCGGTGCGCCGTCAACTACATCAACTGGCCGGTAAAAAACTTAAACACACCTTTGGTGGGAAGCTACGGTTTTTCGGAATCGGGGGGGCCAAACTGGACCCGGCTGTTGAAAAATTCCTGCGCGAAGCCAAATTCCCTTACGCCATCGGTTACGGATTAACTGAAACCGCACCCCTGCTGGCAGGAACCAATGTCTTCAATACCCGTTTTCAATCGACCGGCCCGGCAATGGAAGGGGTCGAGTTGAAAATCCATCAGCCCGACCCGGTTACCGGGGAAGGTGAAATATGGGCACGGGGCGATAACGTGATGATGGGTTACTATAAAGAACCCGAACTTACAAGCGAGGCCATTACCCCCGATGGATGGTTTAAAACCGGCGACCTGGGCGTTTTCGACAAAAACCATTTCCTCTACATCAAAGGACGCCTCAAAAACATGATCGTGGGTGAAAACGGCGAAAACATCTATCCCGAGGAAATTGAATCGGTCATCAATAACTTCAAACACGTGGTCGAATCGCTGGTGGTCAGGGAAAAAGGCAAGCTGGTGGCCATGGTACATTTCAACCGGGAAGAGATCACTCAGAAATACCATGAATTCAAGGAAGAAGTACATCAGTATGCTGAAAGCAAGCTCGATGAGTTGGGCCGTGAATTGCGTGAATACATCAATTCCAGGGTGAACCGCTTTTCAAAGGTTCAATATGTGGCCATTCAAAACAAACCCTTTGAAAAAACCGCCACCCACAAAATCAAACGATACCTTTATAACCGCTGACTCCCCTTTTGAGCCGTTTACCCTGTTATATTTTTAGAATATATTCTAAACAGGGTTGACCTTAAACGGATATGCAAATGAGGGGATAAAAACTTAAACCCTCTCGCCTACCTCAAGTCTACTGCTTAAAGGATTTTTTATTTTATACGGTGCTAGCACATCCGAAAAGGATTTTCTATTTTATCCGGTGGTAGTACATCTGACCCCGGGAATCCAGCATTATTCATCCAAAAGATAATGGCTGGGTCAATTTCTTATGGATTCAAAACCAAAATTCCAATATGATGAGACAAACCATTTTACTGGCGCTGCTATTGGCAGCAGCCACCAGCCTTAACGCACAGAAAGAGGTCAAACTGGAAAACTGGCTCAAAGCCGGACCGGTTCAGGTTCATGAGCCGGTATTTTCCGATGTCAAGAACATCAATGGAGCAACATTCTCCGATGGTGATTTGATGGAACACCTTGATGTGGATCTCAAGCAGGCTCCCTCACAAGGGGAGTCGGTCAAGCTGATGGGCCAGGCCTTTGACTGGCAGCAGCAGGGCATCCCCTCCGACAGTGTGGTTGCCACCGGCCTTAGCGGCAGGCAGATGCTGGTAATGGGCAGTTACTTAAAGACCGATCAATGGGCAAAGCTTAAGTTCACCCTTTCCACGGATGCCCTTTTTGAACTTTACATTGACGGGGAACAGCAAAAGGTCAAAAAGAGCAGTGGGATGGCCAAGGAGACATTCACCGCCGAGTTGCATGAAGGCAATCACCGGATTGTCATGAAGATGGTTACCCCTGAAGAACAGGTTAAGCTGGCCGGCAAAGTTTCCACGGAAAAGGAAATGGAGGGGTTAACCCTGGCCAACAGCATCCATCCGGAACGGGCGCTGAACATTTATGACATTTTGAACGGCAGTGATATTGAATCCTCGAGCATATCTTCCTCCGGCAAATATGCCTTAATCAGTTACAGCCATTCTCAAAAAGGCACTTCCAGGGAGACCAGCCACCATGTGATCAAAAACCTGGATAAGATGACCAATGTAATGGTGCTGCGCAACCCGGAGATCGGCCACATTCAATGGCTTCCGGCTTCCGACCGCCTTTCCTACACCCAAAAATATGAAGGGGCCCACAACCTGTATCTGTACAATCCGCAAACGGGGAAAGAACAGGTAATAACCCGTGGCATCAAGGATCTGCACTCCTATGAATGGACCCCCGACGAAGAACACATCATTTATGCCCGTCAATGGGAGGCCAAGGATCCGGGCGATCTCAAGCGCATATACGGCAATGAAGACCGTATACCGGGTTTCCGCGACCGTTCCTACCTGCACCTGCTGGAGGTTGAATCGGGCCACAGCCGGCAGATCACAGCGGGCAACCTCAGTGCCCGGCTGCACGACATTCGCCCCGATTCGCGCAAAATCCTCTTCTCGACCAGTTACCCCGACTATACAGAAGTGCCCTTTTCCAAACAAAACCTCTATGAGATGGACCTCCAAACCATGGAGACAGACACCATCTGGAAGGACAGGGCCTATGGGGGACGTTGTCAGTACAGCCCCGACGGCGATCAACTCCTTGTCCAGGGTGCGCCCCAGACCTTCGGAGACCTCGGGGTCAACACCGCCGACGATCAATTGCCCAACAGCTACGACGGCCAGCTCTACCTCTATGACCTGGAGGCAAACCAGGCCGAAGCCCTGACACAAACCTTTGCCCCGGCTGTAAATGCCGCCCACTGGAAAGATGCCCGGACCCTCTATCTCTCGGTAACCGAGAAAGAATACACCCGCCTGTACCGCTATACCCTCGGACAGGAAACCTTTGAAAAGATCAGCCTGCAGGTTGAAGTCATGAGCGATGTGGATTTCGCCCGGCAACAAGACCGGGCCCTCTACCGGGGAACCGGTACCACCCAGCCCGAAGCACTTTACCTGTTGAACCTCGACAAGGAACAATCCACCCTGATCGATCAACCCAAAAAAGAAGAGCTTTCAGAAGTGACCTTCGGGCGCACTGAACCCTGGAACTTCACCAACAACCAGGGAACCACCATCGATGGCCGCGTGTATTATCCCCCCCAATACGATCCCGATCAACAGTATCCGGTGATCGTTTACTATTATGGAGGTACTTCGCCAACTCAGCGCACCTTTGACGGGCGATACCCCAAAAACATATGGGCCGGCAAAGGCTATATCGTATACGTGCTCCAACCCAGCGGAGCCACCGGCTATGGCCAGCAATTCTCGGCACTCCATGTCAACGGCTGGGGCAAAGAAGCCATCGACGATATCATTGAAGGCACCCGCAAGTTCCTGGATGATCACCCATCGGCCGATGAAGACCGGGTCGGGGCCATCGGTGCTTCCTACGGCGGTTTTACAACCATGCTCCTGCAAACGCGTACCGACCTGTTTAAAACCGCCGTTTCCCACGCCGGCATCAGCTCCATCACCAGCTATTGGGGCGAAGGTTACTGGGGCTATTCCTATAACGCAGGCGCCGCTACACACAGCTACCCATGGAACAACAAAGAACTCTACGTCGACAACAGTCCCCTCTACAATGCCGACAATTTCAATAATTCCATCCTCCTGCTCCACGGAACAGCCGATACCAACGTACCCGTTGGCGAAAGCAAACAGTATTACGCCGCCCTCAAAATACTGGACAAAGACGTGGAAATGGTGCTGGTTGATGGCGAAAACCACTGGATCATCGATTATGATAAACGCATCAAATGGCACCACACCATCACCTCCTGGTTCGATATGAAACTCAAAAACGAACCAGCCCTGTGGCAGGAAATGTATCCCGATAAACACCTGCGTTAAACCATGACCATTTGACCTTTCTGCTAGCAGGTCCATTTGCGAAAAAATTTGTCCAAATGGACCTGCTTTTTATTTGAATTGTCTTCTTTTATTGAATACCTTTGTTCATATCCTTTTTGATGAAGGGATTGTCCCGGATCTTTATTTTACATTGTTTATTGAACTTCCGGACGCAAGAAACCGCGAAAACCATAGCGGGCCCGCGTCAACCTTTAATCCAATCGTCATTTGCCCTGGTTTATCCTTATCAGAATGCCTCGGTTCATTAACGGGATGATTCGGCAACATTTCATGCCCACTATTTGTAACACCCATTGAATGTATAAAACCTAAAACCCACCAATCATGAAAAATTTAAGATTATTATTCGGTCTGGCCATTGTTGTAATGGCCGGCTTTTTCGCTTCCTGTGAAGAGGAAGAAAATGGCCAGGAACTGGGGCCCACCCTGGAATTCTTCAGTCAGGGGATCACCACCGATACCACAGTTAATACAGGCGACCAGATGAAATGGTACTGGCAGGCACAAAAGGGCGACAACAACCTGGAGAGCTTCACCGTAACCACAGGTGGGGCAAATGTTTCCGGTTTTCCCAAAACGGATATTGACAAAGATGCCTACACCGACTCGGTTTGGATAGAAGCGCCTCTGAATGAAGGAAGCTATAAATACAATTTTGTCGTTACCGACAAGGCGGGAAAGACAGCAAATGAAAGTTTTACCGTCACGGTGGAAAAGCTCCAGGTCAATATGACCTCCTATTCAGGGGTTCAGGTATATGGAGCCCTGGGTGATCAATCCAACAAGGATTTATTTTCTGTGGCTACCGGTGAAGTATACCGCTACAATCAACTCACAGAAGATCAGAAGGATTCGATTGATCTGGTTTATGCTTACAGCGACCTGAAGGCCTTCAGCAATCAGCTGATCTCACCCAATGATCTGCCGAGCGATTATCACAATGGGGCTACCCTTCCCAATACGACCCACATGGCCAAAGTGGATGATGTCACTTTTTCTGAAGTTACCGGCAATTCCATTGTTAACAACATCGGCGATCTGACCCAGGTCAATGTGGGCATCACCGAAGGCGATGTCATTGCCTTTAAGACCCAGGCAGGCCATATCGGATACCTTAAGATTAAGGCCATAGAAGATCCTGAAGGTGACGGATGGGGCGATGCCGACGATTACATTGAATTTGATGTCAAAGCCGTTTTGGCCGATGACATCCCCGCCCGATAAAAAGCATTCTATCAGTGCAGATAAACGAAAAAGGCCATTCCAGGTGAGAATGGCCTTTTTCGTTTTCACCCTTTCATGGATCCCAGTCTATCCACCAGAGCCTGTATAATGCCGGGATGCTTCTCTTTGACCCTGAGTATGAATCATCAACTTCCAACCTGGATAAAACAAACATCCAATCAGCTGGCAAACGGAAAAGCCAATCGTTTTTCTCATTCAACGAAAATCGGTTTAATCAACCCATCCTATTTCAAAATAATTTGAGCATAAACGGGAAAATGGTCGGAAGGATAGTGCAGGTTTTCCGGATCGCTTAAAACGCCATATTTGAGTACATCAGCCCGCTTAACAAAAATATAATCAATGCGGCGTTTTACCGGTTCATTAAAATGAAAACCGTTATAGGTGCCTTCCGGGCCAAATGCCGGGGTTTTCGTGGCCTCACGGGCGTCGCTCATATAGCTGGATATCTGTTGGATAGGGCGATCGCCGGGTTCGGCATTCAAATCACCCATCAGCACCACCGGATGGCCGGCCTGATTCAGTTGACGAATTCGCTGAACGATCAACCGGGCAGATTCATAACGGGCCTGTTCACCGACATGGTCAAAATGGGTATTCAACACCATCATTCGACGCCCGCTTTGGCGATGCTCCAGTAAAGCCCAGGTACAGATGCGGTTCATGGCCGCATCCCAACCTACCGACGGGCGTTCCGGGGTGGAAGAAAGCCAGAAGGTATTGCCCCTGACCCGTTTAAAAGCAAGGGTATCATAATAAAGCGCCGAATATTCACCATCCTGTTTTCCAGCCCCACGGCCAATCCCTTCATAGGTATAATCTGAAAGGGCCTCATCCAGGTATTGCACCTGGGAATGCAATCCCTCCTGAATGCCAAATATGGCCGGCTCATAAAAGAAAAATTGCTCCACTACCTGCTCTTTCCGAGAGGACCAGGCATTTGGCCCATCACCGGGATTGGCATAACGAATATTATAAGTCATCAGGCCTATTTCTTGCCCCTGGCTCGTCATAGGCAGCAGGAGAAAAAGAGCAAATACTAGGGGTAAAAATCGCTGCATGGTTGATTCATTTATTTAACTGGGCGAATGCGCTCCTAAAGTGGAGGGGCAATGCGGTCAGAGAAAATCTTCGCGGGCATAAAGCTTTTTTTGACCGATCGAAATAATGCTGCAGGATGCTTTTATTCCATCGACTGAGGTTCAATACGCACTAGTCGATACGCTGATTGATGTGACTCCAGGTTTTGGTGATCAGGAAACTTTCTTCCATATAATCAATCAACTGCTTCAACCGGCTAAAAGGGGTGGAAAAAGTCAGCTCATCGCGGTTTACGCAGGGCCGGGCGGAAGGATCGAACATCCCGATCACACTGCGGGGTTTATCCTTGTCTTTTTCCAGGTAAGGATGAAGAATCACCGAGCCGCAGCCACTGCTGAAAGGACTTATGACCCCGGCATTGCCGACAAAATCATAATTGGCCAGCATGAACAATCCGGATATCACGTCGGGCTTGCCAAAAAAGATGACCACTTCCGGTTCATCCGCCTCGGTAAGCTGATCCCACGGTTTAAAAATCAACCACTTATTGTGCTTGCGGAGGGCGGGATAATCTTCCATCATCAGGCGAACGGTTTCCGGATCTTTCTTGTAACGCTCTCCCTCCACCCCCTTTTTACCACAGGAGAGGAAATACTCAAAATCCTGGCTGTAATCCTGATTAAATCCAGCATAGCGCCGCCCACCGGCACAGCCGATGTGCTCCTTTCCAAAGGCCATGGCCTTGCCGTTGCGTATTTTTCTCAACCCGCAAATCAGACAATGATGGTGGTTGCCCCCTGGCTGCGGTGCCTGCTCAATATTACCGCGATCTTCACTGTAGTAAAAAGCAATCGGCAATTCGGCATCATTAAAATAGCGCCTCCATTGCTCAATAAAATGGTCCCGCAATGATGTATCCATATGCGTTAGAATTTATCCCAAAGTTATAAAAAACCTTCGATTTTAATGGCATCCATTTTATGAGCATGCTCAACCAAGGGGTGTATCCCCAACCAAAGTGCCCAGCAAAAGTTCAGCCCAAATCATCAGGAGGGACGGGATTCAAAAAGCTGCCGGTAATGATCCCGGTAACCAATCAGCAAAAGGATTTCAATTATAAAGGTCAAATAACCCGCTGCCCCGCCTGCCGGGTCCAAAAACAAGTGATACAACAAAATACTTACCGCTAAGGGAAAAAAGGCCAGCAGGCCCAACACAACATAACGATTCACAAGAAGTAATAGGCCAATCAATACTTCCAGGCCATAAAGAACAGGAAAAACAAATATCCCCCGTGATAAGCCTTGCAAAAATTGAGCTGCCGCTTCAGGGGGTTCGGGCATAGGCAGAAATCCAATGAAACCGTTGATTCCAAAGACAATTAAGATAAGAGAAAGAAGAAGCCTCAATACTTTGATGAACATCCTACTTTTTTGCATCGCTGTCGTTTTTAATTGAACAATGTATTTAAATGCACAATGATAATTGATACCGGTATATCTTTATTGCCAACTTGCTTGAATGACCATGACCAGTAATTGTGTCTTCCCTATTTTGATCATCCACATAGGAACATAGAATAAATAGAGTTGGCAATGAACAAGATCCCATGTTGAATCTTAAGAAACAAACTTTAGACAAAAAATAGAGGGCCAATGTTCACCATGCACCCGGAAGGAGGCATAAAAAAGCCACACCGGTGTTTCGCCGGTGGGGCTTTTTATGCAAAGCTGGGGAATAGAAGAAATCAATGAATCATTTAAAGGCTTTCTCAAGCAATCCGTCGCCGTCAAGCCTGAGGCGATCGAAATAATCGGGAACCGGCTTTCCCATCAGTTTATCCACATACATTTTGGCCAGATACTGGCCCAGCATGTATCCCTGTCCCCTAAGGCCAAGGAAGAGGCCGAGTTCAGGATCGATCACCATACGGGGTTCCACGTAGTAACCCGACCACACAGCCTGGAATCCGGCCGAGGAGAGTTTAGGGATCCAATTGGTAAAGATTTCGGTGGCGATGTTCATAAAATCCTGTGAATTGACTTTCAGGTTTTTATCCGTTTCATTGGGTTCCACCTTCGGCGAGGCGCATCCAATAACCTGGCCGGTTTCAGCCAGCTGTTGGCCATACACAGCCACAAAACCTTTATAGTGCCGGCGATCAATCATCATCGGCATGGGTTGACCGTTGGGCCCCAGGTAAGGCAGGCGCCGGGTAATAAAAGCCTGGTGCTTAACAGAGAACAAGCCTGTTTCAATGCCCATATCTTTTGCAAAGTAATGCCCCGTGGGCCCCATGGCATTGATGAACACCGGCGTTTGATATTCAATGTATTCCTTCTGATGATTTCGCACCAGTACCTTATAGGTTTTGCCGTCTTTTTGGACATCGATCACCTTACAATCCTCTTCTACCTGACCACCGTTTTGTTCACCCAGATGGCGAACCAGGTCGAGGACCTTTCCCGGGGTCGACTGCCAGCAGTTCTTGGTAACCAGGGCCGCCTGATAGGTGTCCAGATCAGGATTGAAATGGGGCGAGAGTTCGCGCTGAAAATCACCCGGTTCAATCATATAGCCATCCGACCATTCCAGGGACTTCTTCAGGGTTTGGTAGGTGGCATCGTCATGGGCAAAAGTCACGTAACGGATGGGCCGGTAATCGACATTGGAAATCGACTGTAGTTGCTGGAATATTTTATTGTTGTTGTTGGCAATTTCAGACAATTCGGGGAGGCTGAAGTTGGGCCGGCCCCCGGCAATGTTTCGCCAGGAGGAACCCCGGTCGTAATTGATCAGCACCGGCTCCTGCCCGGCTTCCGCAAGGTAACGGAACAGGGCACTCCCGCCTATGCCGCCACCGGCCACCAGGGCATTGACCTTCACCTTCTTCGCTTCCTGGCCATTATGCAGAGGTTGCCGCTGCTCATGCACATTGCGGGGATAAAGTTCGCCCATTAAAACCTGATTCGACATCGGGCCCCGGGGAGTAGCATTGCCCACCAGGGAAATGCCATATTTAGGCAAAACCTGCCGCAGACGCTTCAGACAACGGGTGCCCCGGCAAGATCCCATCCCAAGACGGGTGGTATGCTTAACTTCATCAACAGAAATAAATTTCCGGTTGCCGATCACCTCCAAGACATCCTTCAACTTAACATCATCACAATGGCAAATGTATTGCTCACTTTCCATTTCATCCTGGTAAGGCTTCATCTGCAGGGGTTCAGGGTATTTCTCCTTGGCGATGAATCCCCGTACCTGAGTCAAATCCTCACCATGGACATCATGTGATTTGACCCGGGCCACATGGGTTTTATTTTTCTTGCGCATGATCCGCTCTATATGACCTTCCCCAAGCTTTTCACCCTGGTTGTTCACCAGATAGACTTCCGTATCCTCCTGTGCCTCAACTTCTATGGGCAGGAACAACCAGTCTTTTTTCAGGTGATACCCAAAAATGGCCAAACCGGGACATTGATAAACACACTGCATGCACCCGGTGCATTTGTCATAATCGATACGGGGCACCGTACTGGTCGAACTCTTGGTGATGGCACCAAAGGGACAAACAAAAGCACATGGATTACAGGCAAAACCATGCAGGCAATCAATAATGACAAAAGGCTTTTTCTCCATTCGCTCGCGGGAGGGCATTTCAGGTTCATCCATTACCCTGACCGGTTCCTGCTGCGAATCAATATATTCTTTAGAAAGCTTCAAATACTGCTTATAATCATATTTTTCATCCAACTGATCAAGGATCTCATAAGCCACCTGTTTGCCCCTTAAAACGGCACTGGTACCTTCCCCAATGCGGATGGCATCACCTGCTCCATGACAGGCCCGGCCAAAAACCTCCTGTCCCTTGGTCAGTAAAACATCATCAGAGACCAGGCCGGTACAGATGTTGATGGCATCTATGCCCTCTATCACCTGTTCGGTGCCGGGAATCGGTTCAAAATTTTTGGATTCAGCCACTACAGCTCCATGGATGCCATTATGCTGCTTATTGGGAATGGCCTTGATCAGTTGACGTGAGGTCATAATGGGTATACCAAGCCTTCTAACCCTGTTGGCCTGCACCGGAAAGCCGCCCTCCTGGGGCAGGGCTTCCACAATGGCCCTGACATTGGCCCCGGCCTGGGTAAGCTGATAGGAAGTCAGGTAACCAATGTTGCCAGCCCCGACAGTCAAGACATTTTTGCCCAGCAGGGTGCGTTCCATGTTCATCATCTTTTGCATCACGGCAGCAGTGTATACCCCGGGCACATCATCATTCTCAAAAGGTGGCATAAAAGGTACCGCGCCAGTAGCAACAATCAGATGGCTGGCTTCGATGAAATAAAGCGCTTCAGTGCGTATGTTCTTGACAGCTAGCCGCCTACCTTCAAGGATATCCCAAACCGTCGAATTCAAAAAGATGCCGCGATGATCATCCCCGGCCAGCTCTTTGGCGATCTCAAAGCCACGCATGCCCCCGTATTTTTTCTCTTTCTCAAAGAAAAAGAACTGGTGGGTTTGCATCAGGAACTGTCCGCCGATGCGTTCATTGTTATCGACCACAATGTTGTCAATATCGTGGCGGTTGAGTTCCTCCCGGGCAGCCAGTCCAGCCGGTCCGGCACCAATGATGGCGACATCTGTCTGATAGATGCGCTCGCCCTTATCGGTGGTCACCGCTTTGGCCCGGGGTTCATAATCGGAGGGAATCTCGCGAACCTCCTGCACTCCATCAACCTTGGTGATACAGATTCGCTTGATTTCCCCGTCAACCAACATTTCGCAGGCCCCGCACTTGCCAATACCACACTCCAGGCTCCGATTCCTGCCCTCGAGGCTGTGGGAATGGACCGGGAAACCAGCCTGATGTAAAGCCGCGGCAATGGTCAGCCCGCTGTCGCAGGTCACTTGATGGCCTTCATATAGAAAGCTCACCTGTTCCCGTTGATCTATATCCAAAATGGGATGTTCACTGATCTTACGCATATTAAGTGGCTTTTAGATGATAGAGAGTTTGCTTAAAGATCACCAAAGAAAAAAAGATATTAAATGACTTTTATCAGTAGCATCCCAGCCTTTAGGAGAAGGCCAGCCACTGGGGAAAAGAAAAACAGGCCCCAAATTTATTTAGACTCAAAATGAATAATGATCAGAAAGGCTGCAATCAGGGGCCTAAGAAAAGCCCGGATTAAAACCGAAGCAATAACTCCACCTCAGGTTTCCTGCCAGATGTTTTGAAGTACCAGGTTCAGCCTTTCCTCAAAAAACATCCGGGCGATGGCCTCGAAATATTCCGTATAGTCACTGACGTAGAATAAATGACCGGGTTGATCGGCATCATTCAACAATTGGTGGCGGCTGAGAATATTTTTCAGATAAGTGGCCACCGCGTTGGCCGAATCAATCACATCGACCTGAAAATTAAAGAATTTACGGATCTGGTTTTTGATGATCGGGTAATGGGTGCAACCGAGGATGAGCGATTTAATCTCGCGCAGGGTTTCACTGGAAAGGTAAGATCGGATGATGGCGTTGCTGATGTCGTCGTAGACAAAGCCTTCTTCAATCATAGGCACAAAGAGCGGGGTAGCCAGCGAGCGCACCCGGATGCCTTTTTTGTGGCCGAGAATTTTGCGCTCATAGGTACCGCTTTGGATGGTGCCTTTGGTTCCGATCACCCCCACGGTTTCATTGGGATAATGGCGGGTGATAAACTCAACGGCCGGGTCGATGACGTTGACCACATGGACCCGGTCGCCTACATACTCGAGCAGATCCCTGTAGGCTACAGCAGAGGCTGTATTGCAAGCAATCAAAAGGACCTTGACCTGCTTGTCCAGCAGAAAATCGGCAATGCGGCGTGAATAGGCTCTAATGGTGGAAGCTGACTTATCGCCATAGGGCAAATGGGCCGTATCACCAAAATAGATCATCTTTTCCCCGGGCAGTTGCTGTTTGATGGCCGATGCCACCGTCAGGCCACCCACGCCGGAATCAAAGATGCCAATGGGTTGTTCAGGCTTCAACATAAACAATAAAAATGAGCACATTCAAAAAAAAAGACCACCTTCACTAAGATGGCCTGTTCCAAAAATGGATAGCTCCATGATTTATTGTAAACCCAATTCTTCCTGAACCAGGGGCATTACATTTTCGCTCTGTTGCGATTTATAGACCACAGCACCGGCGCTGGTATCAAAGATATAGATATAGCCATGCTTCTCGCCCACTTCGCGGATGGCACTGTCAATCTTTGACATCAGGGGTTGAAGCAGCTCCTGCTGCTTTTGCTGAAAATCCTGCTGAGCAGTGGACTGAAACTCCTGAATCCGCTGTTGCATATCCTGCAACTCCCTTTGCTTGGATTGTTTGACCAGCTGAGAATAGCTGCCCTGATTCTCCTGATACTTCTGCAGCTTATTTGTGTATTCCTTCTGTAGGGTTTGAATCTCGTTGCGCAGCATGTTCTGATAATCCTGTAGCTCCTGGCGGATGCTGTCGCGCTCAGGCATCATACTCATCAATTCCTGAACATTGATGTGGCCAAATTTCAGCTCACTGGTCTGAGCTTTACTCATCACAGGGAAAATAAAAGCAATTATTAGCAGGGATAAAACAAATCTCTTCATAGTCAATGATTTTTAAATAGTTTAATACAAATTTACAAATTTAATTCTTATAACCTAATTCTTTTGGACTTTGACTTACCCCCCGCTTAGCGGGGTCGTAACTGATTGTTTTTTCTATCCCCCGCTTAGCGGGGTCGTATTCTTTTGACCCCGCTAAGCGGGGGTCAATCAAGCGGGGATCTCCGACCCCGCTAAGCGGGGTTTAATTCTTATAGCCCAATTCTTTGAGCACTTCATCGCTCTTATCGTAACTGGGGTCGGTATAAAGCATATTGGATTCACTGGCGGCGTCAAAAATCACCGCATAATTGCCGCGTTGGGCAATGGTTTCAATGGCGCTATAGACTTCTTCCTGAATGGGTTGAACCAGTTCCTGGCGTTTTTGATAAAGCTGGCCCTCCGGTCCAAAATATTTGCGCTTGAGTTCCTGCAATTGCTGGCGGCGCTGTTCAATCTGTTTGTTTCTTTTCTTTTTCATTTTTTCAGTCAGCAAGACCTTCTCGCTTTGGAATTCGCGGGTTAACTCCTCGAGCTGCTCCCGTTTGTTTTCAAGCTCCTGTTGCCATTCAAAAGAAAGCTGGTCGAGTTTATCCTGGGCAGCTTTATAAGCCGGTATATTGTTCAGGATATAGTCGGTATCGACATAGGCATAGCGTTGGGCGAATGCAGTGAGGGAAAATAAGAACAAAAACGATACCAAAACGAGCTTCTTCATGGTTTTGTCATTTAAAATTGTTGCCCAATCACAAAGTGGAATTGGCCGCCATTGGCATCGGGTTGTCCGGGTATATCGTCAAATCCGTAGCCCCAGTCGATCCCCAGCAGACCGAACATAGGCAGGAAAGCCCTCAAACCGACTCCGGCCGATCGTTTGAGGTAGAAGGGGTCGAAATTACCGAAGGTACGCCAGGCATTGCCGCCCTCGACAAAGCCGAGCAGATAGATGGTTGCCTGGCGCTTAAGCGATACCGGGTAACGCAGTTCCATATAGACCCGTTCATAGACGTGGCCCACCTTCTTAAGGGTACCGTCTTGCTGAACGGTGGGGGTGAGTGAACCATTCTCATACCCGCGAAGGGCGATGGTTTCACGGCCATAAAGGTTATAGCCCGATATGCCGTCGCCGCCAACATCGAAGCTGCCAAAGGGGCTGTAGCCCAAAGCCTTGTCATAATAGCCCAGATAGCCAAATTCTGTATTGGCAGCCAGTACCAGGTCATCGATCAGCTTCAGGTACCATTCGCCTTTAAATTTCCATTTGTGGTATTCAATCCAGTTATAGCGTTCGGCCTGGACAGCTTCATCATACTCCCGCTGCAGGATGCTGCTCTGGTCTGATGCGGTGCGGTCCTCCCAGTTGGGATGGTTGGAGATGACCCGCTGTTCAATGCTGTTCTTTTCCGCCTCGTCCAGTTTCCAGAATTCATCCTCTCTGAACAGGGAATAGGGCGGAGTCAGTTTCAGAGAAAGGGTGAACTTGGAGCCACGCCGCGGATAAATGGGCTGGTCGACGGAGTTGCGGCCAAAAGTGGTCTTAAAACTCAGGTTGTTGGCTATCCCGTCATTGATGATGAAGTTGCCCCGCGACCAATTGCGCAGGTTATAACGTTCAAAATTCAGCGAATGGCTTAAAAGGAAATAGTCGTCGGGCCATTGCAGCCTGCGCTGAAGGGCCACCGAAGCCCCGGTAATTTTGAAGTGGGAAGTATCGCTCTTATAGAAAACGCTGGCCGTATTTTGTACCGAATGATAGGCCGATACGGTAAACTTGTTGGGTTTTTCCCCACCCAGCCAGGGTTCAGTAAAGGAGATGCTGTAGTTCTTATAGTACTGTCCGTTGGTGCGGGCACGGATGGAAAGGGTTTGGCCATCGCCCGAGGGCACAGGTTTCCATGCCTCCTTGTCAAAAAGGCGGCGGGCTGAAAAGTTGTTGAAGGTCACCCCAATGGTGCCTACAAACATACCGGCACCCCAGCCTCCTGAAATCTCAAGCTGATCATTGGGCTTTTCCACAACCTTGTAATTCAAGTCCACTTCACCCCGCGACTGATTGATGTTGATGGGCTCAATCCCCATTTGCTCGGGATCAAAATGACCCAACTGTGCCAGCTCCCGCTGTGAACGCTGTATGGCCGTTTTGTTGAACAGATCACCCGGCTGCGTGCGCAGCTCCCGGCGAATCACATGCTCATTGGTCTTGGTATTGCCCTCAATGATCACCCGGTTCAGCCGCGCCTGCTTGCCCTCATGTATGCGTATCTCCACATCCACCGTATCCTGATCAATCGATTTGATCACCGGGCTGGCCGAAAAAAACAAATATCCATTGTCCAGGTACAAATTCCCGACAGCATCCTTATCTACATTGATCCGGTCATTCAACAGGTTCATGTTGAACGGATCGCCCCGTTCTATCTGAAGGTTTTGGGTGAGAAATTCAGAAGGATATTTGGTATTGCCGGTCCAGGAAATGTCGCCAAAATGATATTTGTCGCCTTCCTCAATGGTCATACGGATCATCAGCCGCTTTTTGCTTACCGGATAAACCGTATCGCTTACAATTTTGGCATCGCGGTACCCGTTTTTCCGGTATTTCTTCAGGATCTTTTCCTTATCCTGCTCATATTTTTCGGGAAGGAACTTGGAACCCTGGAAAATGTTCCAGTTTTTCACGTGGGTATGTTCCATGGCCCGCCGAAGCTGGCCGTCACTAAAGACCTTATTGCCTTCAAAGACAATATCTTCGATCTTTACCTTTTTCTTTTTTTCCACATTGACCACCAATCGCAGGCGGTTGACCGAGGTGGTATCATCCACCTTATTGATGTTGATTTGGGTATTGTAGAATTTCTTATCCCAGAAGAAATCCCGGATCGTCTCGTGGATATTGTTCAACAGATTTTGGTCTACCTGGCTGCCTTCTTTCAGCTTCAGCTTTTCCTTGATGTCCTTTTCTTCTCTGCCACGCACACCACGGATATCGATCCCGGCCAGCCTTGGTTGTTCCTGAAGGTGAATGCCCAGGGTGATGGAATCCTCCACCCGGTCTTTCAGATAGATCTCCACATCAGAAAAAAGCCCCTGAGACCATAAATTGTTAATGGCTTTGGTGATGTTTTCGCCGGGAATTTCAATTTGGTCGCCTTTCCTCAGGCCCGAGAGATTGGCCAGGATATCCTTATCCAGGTATTGAACCCCGGTCACCTCAATATCTCGGATATAGTATTCTTCGGGTGAAGAATAATCGATCAGTTCATAGTTGGGAGATTGTTCTTGGGAAAAAACCTGGAAATGAGTCAATAGCAGCACGAAACCTGTTAGCAGGCATATCTTTCTAACCATATTGGGGTGCATTATTTTTTGTTTTATTTCGAACGACTTGTTCACTGGTTTTGCCAAATCGTCTTTCTCTGGTTTGATAATTGAGGATGGCCTCATAAAGGTTTTCTTTTCTGAAGTCAGGCCACAGCACTTCGGTAAAATAGAGTTCGGTATAGGCCAGTTGCCAGAGCAGGAAATTGCTCAGGCGGGCCTCGCCACTGGTACGGATCAGCAGGTCGGGATCAGGAATCTGAGCCGTGGTCAAATACTGTTCAAGGTCGGGTTGGTGGGGGCCGTTGTCCACGCGTTGGTTCTTGACATCTTCACCGTACCTTCTGAGGGCCTCCTGCAGTTCCCAGCGGCCGCTGTAGTTCAAGGCCAGCACGAGTTTTAATCCCTGGTTTTGGGCCGTTTTGGCTTTGACTTCAGCCACCTTATCCTGCACTTTTTGGGGCAAACCTTCGACATTGCCAATGGTGAGCAATTTTATATCATTGTCCATCAAAGTTTTGGTCTCAGTATCAATGGTTGAGATCAGCAGGTTCATCAGGGCATCAATTTCCCGATCGGGTCGATTCCAGTTCTCACGGGAAAAGGCATAAAGGGTTAGATAGTTTACACCCAGTTCTGCCGAAGCTTCTACGGTTTCACGTACCGACTTGACGCCATTTTTGTGACCAAAAATCCGCTGATTGCCTCGCTTCTTCGCCCATCTTCCGTTGCCATCCATGATAACAGCAATGTGCCGGGGAAGCCGCTCCTGTTTGATCGATTCTTTTGTTGCCATAAGCACGTAATTATTCCTCGTATGTCGGGCACTTTATGCTTTCCCTAAATGGATGATAAGTTATAAAAAACACCGCATGGTGGTACCAGTCGTCATTGTGTATGAGGGCACTTTTGCCTGGTTGTGAGATGTTGGTAACCCCATCCATTTGATCAAAAAACGTTTTTTTAGCCGTCCATTGTATACCAATTGAAAAGCGTTCAAATATATTATATTTAATTCCCAATCCAAAAGGAATAATCAGGGGAAATTGATTTTCCTGATCAGTCAGGAAATAATTGAATCCCAATCCGGCAAAAATAAACGGGGTAAAATTTTCTTTTCGGATGTTATAGATTTCAAAGGGAAGGAAGTTGAACTCAGCTTCTGCCGAGACATCGATCAATCGGGTATTGAAGCGATGTTGTGAACCAGGATAGTTGGGATGGACGAAATCATCGAGGTGGGCGGTACTGCCTTTCAGTGTATGGTAAGCAAAGTGGAGATTAAAGCCGTAGCGCAGGTTTTCCTGAAAATTCAGTCCAAAGCCATAGCTTGGAGCGCTTTGATAGACAGGATTTTCCTTATTCAGGTCGCCCAAATACTGGGAAGTTCCGGCGAACACTTTCGCCGCCCACTGATCCTGGGCATAAGCACCGGAAATAAGAGAGATAAAAAACAATAAAAAGCACATCCGCTTCATGCACGTCGGGTTAGTAGCTATACCTTCTGCGGGAAGGTAAGTCTAATTTAAATACAACGTTGAGCATCGTGAAATAGTATATGTCATTGGCGTTGGACCATTGGGTAGTGAGTCCGTCAATAAAATCGGTGGTGGTCCATCTTCCGCCTATTTCGAGGCCAAGGTGAATGCCCTCGGCCACGGGATATTTAATGCCTGCTCCCAGGGGAATAACAAGGGCCTGTTGGTTTTTGGGGTTAAAGCGTTCGGCCTCGTCCAGCTCCTTAAGGCCTTCCACATCGAAAAAACTAAACCCCAGCCCGCCAAAGACATAGGTGTTCAAAGAGGCATTGGTACTTCTCAATCCGTCCCATAAGCTATTCAGGGAGTAATTCACCGGATTGTTTTCAGGGATGATGCAGTATTCATAAACGGCGGTAAATTCATACACTGAAGTCGAAAAGGCGTAATTACGGGGGTTAGGTGGCTCTGCAAATTTGGATTGCTTATCAGACCCTTCCAGATAGGCAAAGACCATATTGGCCCGTACATTCATCTTTTCGTTAAGCCGGTAGCGCCCGCCAATGTTGACATTAGGGCGGGTGGCAAAAAAGTCTATATCTTTCAGCCCGAGCCAGTTATTATCGCTGGAAGCTCCGCCAATGTCGCCAAAGTAGTTGGAAGCCCCAAAGCCGGCAGTAATTTCGGCCCGCTGCATCTTCCACCGCTGTCCAAGGGAAATCAAAGGCAACAACAATAAAATAAGCAATCCAGTCCATTTGATGATTGGCCTCTTCAGCATATACTTTTCAATTCGTTCGGCCTGATCCGAAGCGTTTTAGCAGGAACAATATGCGATAAAATTATAAAGATTATTCATTTTCACAAAAATTAATTGCGTTTATCCACCCCCCACATCAATTTAGACCGCAATGTGGAATAGAAGCTGGTATGGTTCAGGCGCAGGACTTTCATGGTAAAACCGGCCCGGACCATTTCGATGGACATGGTTTGCTCAATGACCCTGGAGCGATGATCCATCGAGATCAGGTATTTAGAAGACCGGCCGGCCGGACGGAGGGTAATCCGGCTGTCATCGGGCACCACAATGGGCCTTACCGTAAGGTTATGAGGCGAAATGGGGGAAATGATGAAGCTGCGGCTGTTGGGCAAAACAATGGGGCCGCCCACGCTCAAAGAATAAGCTGTTGAGCCGGTCGGGGTAGCAATAATGAGGCCATCGGCCCAGTAAGTATTCAAAAAAGCCCCGTTCAGATCAACGTGGATGGTAATCATCTCGGATTCTTTCTTCTGAATGGTGAAATCATTCAAGGCATAGCTGCAATGATTAAAGACAGGGGCATCGGTATGCATCTTCAGCAGGGTCCGCTCTTCGATGGTGTATTGTCCGTGATAAAGGGCCTCAATGGCCTGGTGGATATCATCCCGGGCAATGCTGGCCAGGAAACCCAGCTTGCCGGAGTTGATACCAATCACCGGTATCCCGGTGTCGCGCACCAGGGAAACGGTATCCAAAAAAGTGCCGTCTCCCCCGATGCTGACCACAAAATCCATATCACCGGCCATATCCTGATAGCCATTGAATGAACTCACAAAAGAAGGACGGTATTGGAACTGACCCGCCATGAATTCAAGAAATTCATGGAAAACAAATACTTCAAAACCATATTCATTGAGCCATCGAAAAAAATCTTTGATGTGGGGCAGGAAGTCTTGATTAAATGTTCGGCTGTAAACAGCGACTTTCATAGGATCGTTCTTTTCTTCTACAGGGTCAGGTGTTGAGGTAACGCATCAGCATTTCATAACGGTTATTATACAGGTCTTCCTGTTGATCCATCTCCATAAATGAGGCCTGAACTTCGTATTCATAGCGGTTAAAGGTTTGGATCACCGAAGTCATATCAGAGACGTTCAGTTTCAGGGTGACTTCCATTCGGACGGAATCGGGGTGGGTAGAGATATAGGAGCTTAAAATCTTGGCGTCATTGGCCTCGACGATTTGGGAGATTTCGCTCAACGAGTAATCGTTCTGGTGCATCCCCAGGACCACTATCCCGCCGGGTTTTTGAACTGCAGAGACTCGAGCAAAAAAATGCATTAAATCCACCATTTGAATCAGCCCCAGGTAAGTGTTGTGTTCATTAATCACTGGCACTACCGTCAGGCGCAGGCGCGATGCCAGTTCCAGGACTTCATACAGATGCTGCTGCTGGTAGATGTAAGGGCGGAACAGGGACAAAGAATGATTGCCAATGGGCTCCTCCGGGTTGTTCAGGTCATAGACATCATCCTCGGATAACAACCCCAGGAACTCCTGGTTGTTAACCACCGGCAAGTGGGAGACCTTAAAAAAGACCATCCAATTGAGGGCTTCTAACCCGGTCTCGGAGGTTCTGACCGGTGTGATCTGATGCGATATTAAATCCCTGGCGATCATAAAAAGTTCCTGTAAAATGGTTAATTTTGCGCTTGAAAAACGAAGCAGACAAATCATCTATTTCCAAGGCTACAAAAATATGACCAGATTAAGTGTAAATATAAATAAAATTGCGACACTACGAAATGCACGGGGGGGTAATATCCCGAACGTACTGGAAGCGGCCAGAAACTGCGAGCGATTTGGGGCACACGGGGTAACGGTTCATCCGCGGCCTGATGAGCGGCACATCCGGTACCAGGATGTTCGGGAGATTCGGGGGGCGATCACCACCGAATTCAATGTGGAGGGTTATCCCTCGGAGGCTTTTCTGGGGCTGGTCAGTGAAACCTTACCCCATCAGGTGACCCTGGTACCTGACAACCCGGGCACTTTGACGTCCAACCGGGGTTGGGAGGTAGCCCCCCACAAGGAAATGCTTACCCGGGTCATTTCCCGGTTGCAGGAACAGGGGATCCGGACCTCTATTTTTGTGGGAACCGATACCGACAACATTGCACATGCGGCAGAAACAGGCACCGACCGGGTGGAACTTTATACCGAGCCCTATGCGCGCCATTTCACAGAGAGTCGGCCACAGGCCATTGAGCCCTTCATCCGGGCGGCCGAAAAGGTGAAGCAAAGCGGAATGGGATTAAATGCAGGCCATGACCTCAACCTGGAGAACCTAAACTTCTTTTACCGTCAAATCCCCGGTCTGCTGGAAGTATCCATTGGCCATGCCCTGATTGCCGATGCCCTGTATTATGGCCTTGAAAACACCATACAGCTCTATATCAGACAACTTCAATAACTTCGATTATGAAACTCCATTACCGGCAAATGGGCGAAGGAGCCCCCCTGATTATACTCCACGGCTTATATGGCTCATCGGACAACTGGCTGAACATTGCCCGGGAACTGGCCGGGCATTACCGGGTTTATCTGCCCGACCTGCGCAATCACGGCCGTTCTCCCCACAGCCCAACCCACACCTATCCCGATATGGCCGCCGACCTGCTGGAATTCTTCGACGACCAGGGCCTTGATCAGGTCCATTTACTGGGTCATTCCATGGGGGGAAAAGCAGCCATTTTCTTTGCAGCGGACCATCCCGCTCGTACCAGAAGCCTGATTGCCGTCGACATTGGCCCGAGTGGATATTCCAACCTTGACGAACCCAACCCAACGGCCCTGAACCATCTGAACATTACCACGGCCCTTTACAACCTGGACCCCGGTCAAATATCAACCATTCGCCAGGCTGACCAGCAACTGGCCCAGGCCATCCCCTATCAGCAGGTTCGGCAATTTCTCCTGAAAAACCTTAAAAGAAACAAACAAACCGGACAATACCAGTGGCTGCTTAACATCGAAGCCATCCGCAATGAACTGCCTAAAATCATGGACGGATTGGATCCACAAGCCTATCAAAGCCACGGTGGCATCACCGCTTTCCCGGTTCTGTTTATCAAAGGCGAACAATCGCCCTATATCGGGGCAAAAGAAATGGAGGCCATCCACAAAATATTTCCGCAGGCCCAAATTGAAACCATAGAACAAGCCGGGCATTGGGTCCATGCCCAAAAACGCAGGCCTTTCCTTTCGCTGGTTTCACGGTTTCTTGAACAGCACTAGGGTTTATTCCCCGGCATATTCAACATCTTCGGTGGCAATCAATTCCTGACCGCGATAACGAAGAAAAAGCTGGCCCACAGCCAGGGTATCTTTCTCACAATAGCGCACAATGCGCTCGAGGTCATCCTCCTGGTAGTAAACCTCACCGACCATGCTCCCGTCAATATCATCCTTGGGGGTAGGAATATCCAGGGCATAGGCCAAAAGGTCCAGGCTGGCATAATGGCGATGATCACCGAATTTCCACAGCTCCAGGGTGTCCAAAAATGGTACTTCCCAGGGCTTCTTGCCCACCACATTTAGCAAATCGGGGATTGCCAGGGCGTTAATCAACAACCGGCGTATGATGAAGGGAAAGTCAAAATCCCGGCCATTATGGGCACACAAATAGGCATGCTCCCGTGCATTAAATTTTTCCAGCATTTGACAAAAATCAGCAAGCAGGCGGTATTCGTCATGGCCATAAAATGACTTGATGCGAAAACCATACCGGTCTGATTTATTGGTCATCATCCCCACCGATATGCAAACAACCTTACCAAACTCGGCATAAATACCGGCTTTGGCATAGACATCCTTCGCCGTTTGCGATTCCTGGCGGAACCGGGCCGACTTTTTCTCCCACAAAGCCTGGCCCGTTTCGGAAAGCTCATCAAAAGAAGCGGTTTGAGGAACGGTTTCAATGTCGAGAAACAGAATGCCTTGAAGATGATACTGCTCAAGCATAAGATTAACGGGTCAAATCGGGTTCGTTGTGCAGACTTTTTTCAATGATAGAAGTCAGAATACTAATGGCCACCTTATTTTGCCCTCCCTGAGGGACAATGATATCGGCATAACGCTTGGTGGGCTCAATAAACTGCAAATGCATTGGCTTAACCGTTTTTTGATAACGTTCCAGCACATTGTCGACGGTGCGGCCCCTTTCCTGCATGTCACGCGATATGACCCGCATCAGGCGGTCATCGTTGTCGGCATCCACAAAAACCTTGATGTCCATCAGATCCCTTAATTCAGGATTCTGAAGGATCAGGATCCCTTCAACAATCACAACGTGCTTGGGCTCCACCCGGATCGACTCCTCCGAGCGGGTACAGGTCAGGTACGAATAAATGGGCTGATGAATCGGCAGGCCCTCTTTAAGCTGCTCAATATGACGGTTCAGCAGTTCAAACTCAATGGAACTGGGATGATCAAAGTTGATTTCCTGACGCTGTTCCATGGGAATGTGGCTGTTATCCCGGTAATAGGAATCCTGCGGAATAACGGCCACTTCATTATCCGGCAGCCGGTTGACCACCTCCTTCACCACAGTGGTCTTACCCGAACCGGTGCCACCTGCAATACCTACAATTAACATACGGGGTATATTTAATAGATCCTGTCTTGACCAGGGGGATTAAAAAATACCCGGACTCGCCTTCCGCTTTAACTTGCGGAAATCCCGCTTAAGAAACCCATCGGGTCGCCGGTTTTTTTCCACAAAATGGTAATCGAAATAATAAAATTTGGCATTCTTCGCCCCCATCAGAATTTTATAACATCTTGCCCGGTGCCTTGAGCCCTGAGGACCCACTTTATGCAAAAACACCACATCTTCCCTGGCCTGCTCAATGGCCTTCTCCACTTTGCTGCGATCCACCAGCTTAAAATCATAGGGGTAATACTCCCTGATCTCTTCCCGGGTATTGACCTCCTCGGCCAGCTCATCCTTGACCAGATAAAGGGTTTTGTCCTTGATATCGGCCATATTTTTGTTGTAATGCTCCAGAATATTTTCACCCAACAAGTCAGGATTTTGCTTGAGTTTGCGCAAATGCTTCCTGATAAAGCGCAGGATCACACCCAGTTTGTAAGCCCAATATTCCTGATCCACTTCCCGGTAAGATAAGGGTACCGATACCAGGGTAGGCATCTCTTCCAGCCGCGAGCGTTTTTCACCCAGCATCAGGCTTAGAAAACGATACCGTGCCTTGGTTTTGTCCTTTTCAAATACCACAATATCTTCCATTAAAAAAGAATAATCCGGATTTTTTCGCATACCTTTAAATTTGTCATAATCGATGAATTCATAATCGGTCACCGTCCAGTTATTCTTTACCGCATCTTTGATCTGAAAATTATAAGCTGAAATGGGATTGGGATCAAGCACCACATAAGTCTTGGTATCGAAAAACCTTTTGAGCTCCTTTTTGTTGGGAACATGCTCATCCTGAGAAAAGACACTGAATGAGAGGCAAACGAGAAACAGCAACAAAGGCGGCTTTTTCATAGCAGGCAGATTTTAGCTTGAACAATACAACAAAATTAAAATAACCTTGAGATTTATAAAGAAAATCCATTAATTTTACGTTGTAAAACGAGCAAGGCAATAATATGAAGGTATTCGATCACATCTCCAACTTTTTATCCGCCGACAGCCCGCTCATAAAATCCAAAGATTTTAATCCGGCCTTTTTCTTACGCCTGTTCAGTTTTTTAGGGGCGGCCGTACTGTTGACATACGGGATAGAGAGCCTGATGGGTATGTCCCGGATTGCTCCTTTCATTCTGCGGGCAGCCGCGGTGGTATTATTGCTGACCAATCTTCTGGTTCACTGGCTTGTCGGGCAATACACCGATGAAATGGCCGCAAGAATGATGGTGGGCATTTACACCCTTTTCTTTTTGATTTTGCTGGGCATGGGAGCAATAACGGCCACCAACCTTTTCTGGATGGCGGCCTATCCCACCATGGCTTTGCTGACGGTGAACAAAAAGGGCAATCTCCTGGCCACTGCCTTTTTGATCCTGGTATTGCTTGGCCTGCTCATACCTGTTCATCCGGCATATCAGGATCAGGTTTCATCGGGCCACATCTTAAACTTTGCATTGATTTACAGCGGATTAGGGCTCATGGTCGATTACCTGAAGCGCTTGATGGTTCAAAGCGCAGAAGGGCGGGAAAGACAAATTTCACACCTGCAGGATGAGCTCAAGGAGAAAGAAGAATTCATTTCCAAAGTCTCGCATCAAATACGCACCCCGCTAAATAACATCGTTGTGGTTTCAAACATGCTGGATCCTGCCGAACTCAATGAAAAGCAGAAGGATTACTTTGATACCATCCTGGCCTCGACCAACAACCTGGTCAATGTGGTCAACAGTTTCTCAGACATCACCAATGTGGATATCCAGGAACGCCACAAATATGAGATCCGCTTCGATTTAAACAGCACCCTGGAGAATACCAGGAACCTGTTTTTGGACAAGGAACAACCCGATCAGGACCAGCCGGTGAAGATCCATTCTCAAATTGACCAGCCCCTGATGGGCGATCCGGTAAAAATCAAGCAAATATTTTTGAATCTGATTGAACAGATATTGAAGCATTCAAAAACCAAAGGCCTGGATATTCATATCACACCGGTGGAGGAGCAGGCGAATGCTTCGGTGGTAAAGGTGCGTTTTGAGCTTTCAACGGTGAGCTTGCAGGATCTGGAATCACAGATGAAAGAGAGGTCACAGACGGGGAAATCACAGAAAATTATTGAAAAGCTGGAGATCCACATTGCAAGCCGAACCATCGAATCGCTGGGTGGCGAGTTGTATGCCATTCCTGGTCCGGAGGGATTTGTGTTCCGTTTCATGCTGGAATTCAAGACACCTGAAGAAAAGGAGGATACCGGCGAGGAAGAATCACAGATACCGGCAGGGCCCAAACAGCAAAAGGTGGATCTGAAAGACGCCAATGTGCTGTTGGTAGAAGACAACCTGATCAATCAAAAAATTGTCCTTTTAAGCCTGAAAAAATCTGTAAAGAATGTGGATGTCGCCAATAACGGGAAAGAAGCCCTTGACAAATTCGGTTCGGTTAAATACGACATCATTTTAATGGACATTCAAATGCCGGTGATGAACGGGATTGTCACCACCCAAAAGATTCGCAATCTGGAAAAAAGTTCGAACACACACACCCCGATCATTGCCATCACGGCCAATGCCCTTTTGGGCGACAAGGAAGAATGTTTGGCTGCCGGCACCGATGATTACATCAGCAAGCCTTTTCAGATTGAAACCCTGATGGAAAAGATGGAAAATCTGCTATAACAGGGCCTACCCCTTATTGCTGCCTATGGTGCGGGGGCTGAATCCAACGATTAATATATCGTCAATTTGTTCCTGATCGCCCATCCACTCTTCAATGCTTTTGTTCAGGTACATCTTTTGCTGCTCGAGGGGCAACTGGTGAATGGTCAGCAATAAGTGGCGGAAGCGCCGATATTTGTATTTTTTGCCATCGGGTCCTCCAAACTGATCGGCATAACCATCGGTAAAGAGGTATATCATATCATCCTCGCGCAATGGAAAACGGCGCCTGGAAATATTTTCTCCGGTCATCGAATCTTCCAGCATACCCACGGAAAAACGATCCCCCTTAATCTCTTCGATTTTATTGTCACGCAGCAGGTAAATGGGCCGAAAAGCCCCGGCAAACTCGAGTTCCTTATTTCTCTTATCAATCACGCACAGGGCGATGTCCATGCCATCGCGGATGGATTTGCCCTGCTGATCATCATTAGAGAGGGTCATGGATATGGCTTTGTTCAAATCATAAAGGATTTGGTCGGCCCGGGTCACCCTTTGCTCATTGGTGATGTTATCGAGCATCTCCACCCCAATGATTGACATAAAGGCCCCGGGGACTCCATGGCCGGTACAGTCCACCACGGCCACAAACAACTTGTCATCCACCTCATTGATCCAGTAAAAATCGCCGCTAACAATATCCTTGGGTTTATACAGGATAAAGGAATCGTGAAGCAGGTTCTTAAAGGTATAATCAGAAGGCAGCAGTGACTCCTGGATCCTTTTGGCATAGAGCAAGCTGTCGGTAATATTTTTATTTTTAATGCTTAATTCTTCCTTTTGTTTGGCCACCTGCTGAGCGATGACTTCACGTTCTTTCAGGTGTTGATTGGCTTTACGCAGGCTGTTGGTGCGCCAGCGGATAATCAGCAGGATGAGGAGGATTCCGCTCAGGCCATAGGCCATAAAAGCCCACCGGGTTCTCCAAAGGGGGGTGGAAACCACCAGATGCAGTTGCTCGGGTTGTTTACTCCACAGCCGGTTATTGTTGGTGCCCCGAACCTTGAAGGCATATTCGCCGGGTGGAAGATTGGAGAAGGTGGCATACCGACGGGTTCCAATATCAACCCATTCATTTTCAGCACCTCTCAGCTGGTATGCATACTGACTCGATGGCGGGGAGACCATATCCAGGGAAACAAATTCAACGGTTAACAGGTTATTATTATAGGGAAGCCGCAAGGTATCGGCACCCAGCAGGTTATAGGTCTGCTTTTTGTTGTTGGTGATCACCTCTGCTGAAGTAATCTCTATATTGGGGATGTAGGTGCTCTGGTCGATGCTGTCGGGATAAAAAGCATTCAACCCCGAGATCCCTCCAAAAAACATCTCCCCGTCAGAAGCCTGGTAAGCCGCCAGGTGATTGAATTCATAATTCTGTAACCCGTCGTATATCCCATAATTGGTGATTTGACCGCTGGAAATGTTCATTTTAGACAATCCTTTGTTGGTGCTCATCCACAGGTTACCCCTTTGGTCTTCAAGGATGGCATAGATCAGGTTATTGGGCAATCCGTCCTTTTCGGTAAAGGTTTGCATTTGGCGGGTTTCAGGGTTGTATTTATTCAGCCCTCCTACGGTGCCAATCCAGATGTTGCCGCGATGGTCCTGATGCAGGCAAAGTGTTTCATTGCTTACCAGGCAATTGGAACAATTCAAATCTTCCCGCAAATGGTGTTGGAAACCTTTACCGGGGCCGAGATATCGGTTCAATCCTTTATTGGTTGCGGCCCATACGTTGCCCTGACGATCGACCATAACATCATAGATAAAACTGGAGGTAAGGGAGGTCGAATCATAATCGCGGCTATAGAAACTCTTCAGGGATGTCCCATTATAGCGGTGCAGTCCGTTGCGGCTGGCAAACCAGAGGTTCCCGGCGGTATCCTCTTCGATGGCATAGATGCGGTTATTGTTAAAAAGCTGTCTGGAACGCGGGGGTGTGAAGGAATGAAACCTTTCGCTCTCCAAATCGTACCAGCTAATCCCCTGGTTGGTACCGATCCATAAGCGATTGCGTGAATCAGGATACAAAGCATGGATGTCATTGCTCGGGATAGCCCGGTGCTGTTGTGTGTAGCGCTCGAGGCTACCGGTAACCCGGTTGTATATAAAAAGGCCCTCATCCCAGGTACCAACCCAAATCTTGTCCGCACTTTTGCGATATACCGATGCCACCAGATTATCCACAAACAAGTTCTCATTTTGGGCATTTTTACGGTAGAGTTGAAAATTCTTCAGGTTCTTCTGCAATTTGGTCATCCCCTGAAGGGTACTAACCCATACCACTTTGGAACGATACTGTTCGATTTCCATAATGTGGGCATTGCTCAGGCCCTCACTGTCATAGAGCAAATGACCGGGGCGGGTGAAGGTGCCCTTATCCGGGTGAAAAAGGAACAGCCCGGCGTTGGTGCCCACCCAAAACAAACCGGCCTGATCAACCAGAATGTCGTTGATCGAATTCTGATCGCTCGCCACCGTTCGCCGGGTGATATAATACCGCTCAAAGTTATCGTTGTTTCGGTTAAAAAGGTTCAACCCGTCTTCGGTGCCAATCCATAGCCTACCCTGATTGTCTTCGTATAGGGCCTGAACCATATTGCTGCTCAGGCTGTTTTTAATCCCGGGGCGATGCTCAAATCGTTTAAAGACTTCCAACTCCTGGTTAAAATAATTCAGCCCGTCTTTGGTGCCCAACCATAATTTGCCGGTATGATCGCGCAGGATATCAAAGTTATTGGCCCCGTCATAATAATTGAAATAATCGTTAAAGTGCTTATAACTAACAAATCGTTGGGTCTTGGGATTATAACGGGTCAGGTAATGCAGGGTTTTGATCCAGATGAAGCCCTGGTCGTCCTGATAAAGGTTAAACACCTGATTTTCAGGCAATGCATATTGAGGGTCGTCGGCGAGAAAAAGTTTAAAGCGGTCTTTGCGGGGGTTATAGCGATTCAGACCTACATTGGTGGCAATCCAGATATAACCCCGGGGCGACTCAATGACATCGTTGATAAAATTGTTGGACAACGAGTTGGTATCGGCCGGATCATGCTTGAAAGTTTTAAACTGATAGCCATCAAACCAGTTTAATCCGTCCTGGGTGCCTACCCACAAAAATCCCTTGCTGTCCCTGGTCAGACAGGTCACATTGGATTGTGAAAGCCCTTCATTAACGCTGTAAGAGGTGGAATGAATAACCTGGGCATACTGCGGTAAAGGAAAAAACAATAAAAAAAGGACGGCATATATCTTGTTAAAAACCATCTGCATGATGGGGGGTATTAATTTCCAATACAATGTTCAACTCCTCCAGCGTGGCGGTCATCTTGGTGTTGATGATCCCTTTTAAAGAGCAGCCCCAAAAAGGGGGCTGCCCATCTCTTTGCTTTTTCAGGGTTCTTTGCTTGACCGGCTGAATTTTGATCGCCCGCAAATGGCCTCAAACAATGCGGCTCATGGGTGTCGGGCTGTCATTTTCGGGTAACCGTTCAAAGGGGAAAGATTCCTGAATACAATTTTTATTTTATGTATTTAAAATCCAGACCGTTGAACCGGGCGGAGGCCCCCAGCATTTCCTCAATCCGCAGCAGCTGGTTGTATTTGGAAATCCGATCGGAACGGGAAGCCGAGCCGGTTTTGATCAGGCCTGTATTTAATGCAACCGCCAGGTCAGCGATTGAAGTATCTTCTGTTTCACCCGAGCGGTGGCTGATAATAGAAGTATAGGCACTGTTGGCGGCCATCTGAACCGCATTGATGGTTTCGGTAAGGGTGCCAATCTGATTGACCTTAATGAGAATGGAATTGGCAGCTCCTTCCTGGATGCCACGGGAGAGCCGTTTGGTGTTGGTAACAAATAAATCGTCGCCCACCAGCTGGACCTTATCGCCAATGGCTTCATTTAGCTGTTGCCAGCCCGTCCAGTCATCCTGGTCCAGGCCATCTTCAATCGAGAGGATGGGGTATTTCTCGGCCCACACCTTCCAGTAATTGACCATATCCTTGGAACTGAGTTCCTGGTTGGTCGATTTCAGATAATAAACGCCTTTGTCTTTGTCGTAAAATTCAGAGGCAGCCGGATCCAGGGCAATATAAATATCTTTGCCGGGCTGGTAATTGGCCCGCTCAATGGCTTTCAAAACGGTTTCAATGGCCTCTTCATTGGAATTAAGGTTGGGGGCAAAGCCGCCTTCATCGCCAACGTTGGTGGAATGGCCATTTTCCTTGAGCACTTTCTTTAGGTTGTGAAAAACTTCTGCCCCCATTCGCAACGAGTGATGAAAGGAGTCGCTGTTAACGGGCATGATCATAAATTCCTGAATATCTATGTTGTTATCGGCATGCTCCCCTCCATTAAGGATATTCATCATGGGGATGGGCAGGGTGTTGGCATTGACACCGCCAATATACCGGAAAAGCGGCATATCAAACTCTACAGCAGCAGCCTTGGCAACGGCCAGGCTCACACCCAAAATGGCATTGGCCCCAAGATTCGCTTTGTTTTCAGTGCCATCCAGATCAATCAGTTTGTGATCGATCAAATTCTGTTCCTCTACGTACTCCCCAACCAGCTCATCTTTAATCTTATTGCGGATGTTGTTAATGGCATTGGTCACTCCTTTGCCCATATAACGGCTTTCATCACCGTCTCTCAACTCCACTGCTTCATATACACCGGTCGATGCACCCGAAGGAACAGCAGCCGATCCAACGCTGCCGGTTTCCGTAATCACATCCACCTCAACGGTTGGATTGCCTCGGGAATCCAAAATCTCTCTGGCAATGATATCTACAATCTTACTCATAATGCTTGACGGATTTAATTTGTTAACAACTGAATTTAAATTTATAGGATATCAAAGTTATTCAATTCAAATGATATTTCAATGATAAGTTGGGCTGGGTTTGAACATTATTTTTCCCCTCTCGGGCCTTCAGGCTGCCGCCGATAAGAATCGACGGCCCAGGAAAAATGCACCCCTTCTACCCGACAAAAAAAGGCAGGGACGTTGGATTCGAACACCATCCCTGCCTTTTTAGGTAAAAAGACCTTTGATATAAAGTTGGACTACTCCTCTTTCTTTTGATCCTGACCGGAATCATCCTTTTTTTGCGCCTCATCCGGCTGAGAAGCCTGGTCACTTGGCCCGCCTTCCTGGGCGGATTCTTGCGAGGGTGTTTGAGCGGTGGCTTCGCCGGAGGAAGATTCTTCCGGCTGTTCGTGTTGATCGCTTTGATCTCCAGCCTGTGCTGTTTGATCCTGGGATTCACCAGATTTTTGCGATTTCTTTTTGCCGCCCCTTCTTCTTCTTTTCCGCTTCGATGTTCCCCCAGCCTTGCCTTCCGAGGCGGTATAGGTTTCATTGTAATCGACCAGTTCAATAAAGCACATTTCGGCATTGTCTCCCTGGCGATTCCCAGTCTTTAGGATTCGGGTATAGCCGCCAGGGCGATCACCAATCTTTTCGGCCACATCACGGAAAAGTTCACTAACAGCTTCTTTATCTTTGAGGTAGCTAAATACTTTCCGCCGAGAATGGGTATTATCATTTTTTGCCCGTGTAATCAGAGGCTCCACATAGGTTTTCAGCGATTTGGCCTTGGCTGTAGTGGTGGTAATGCGTTTGTTCAATATCAGTGAAGAAGCCATATTGGCCAACATGGCCTTCCTATGAGAGCTGGTTCTGCCTAGATGGTTGATTTTCTTTCCGTGTCTCATGCTTTTACTCTTTGTCTAATTTATATTTCGATACATCCATTCCGAAACTCAAATTCATCTTATCGAGCAACTCTTCCAGTTCAGCCAGCGACTTTTTGCCGAAGTTTCTGAATTTGAGCAAGTCGTTGCGGTTATACTGAACCAGATCACCCAGGGTTTCTACTTCGGCCGCTTTCAGGCAGTTCAATGCCCTTACCGAAAGGTCCAGATCGGTTAGCTTGGTTTTCAGCAGTTGCCGCATGTGGAGGGCTTCCTCGTCAAACTCTTCCGATTCGTATTTTCCTTCGGTATCAAGGGTGATCTTCTCATCGGAGAAAAGCATCAGATGATAGATCAGGATCTTGGCTGCTTCTTTAAGCGCATCCTTCGGGTGGATTGAGCCATCGGTCTGGATATCAAAAACCAGCTTCTCGTAGTCGGTTTTCTGTTCTACCCGGTAATTTTCAATCGAATACTTAACATTCTTGATGGGGGTAAAGATCGAATCGATGGCAATCATGCCAATCTGATCTTCTTCGGACTTATTCTCCTCACTTTGTACATAGCCCCGGCCCTTGCTGACTTGCAACTCCATCTGGAGCTTCACATCGGGTTCCATGTTGAGGATCAGCAAATCCGGATTCAAAACTTCAAAATTGTTCAAAAACTGGTTCAGATCACCGGCTTTGAACTGATTTTTTCCGGAGATGGTTACATTCACTTTTTCCTGGGTGGCATCTTCGGTTACTTTTTTAAACCGAATTTGCTTGAGGTTGAGGATGATTTCATTGACATCCTCGATCACACCGGTAATGGTGGAAAACTCATGTTCCACCCCTTCGATTTTAATCTTGGTGATGGCATAGCCTTCCAGGGAGGACAGCAGCACCCGGCGCAGGGCATTTCCAACGGTAATGCCATATCCCGGTTCCAGCGGACGAAACTCGAAGGTTCCCCGAGTATCGTCGGATTCAATCATTACAACCTGTTCAGGCTTTTGAAATTCCAGTAAAGCCATAGTAGTATATTATTATTTGGAATACAGTTCAACAATCAGCTGCTCCTTGATCCGTTCGGGGATCTCTTCCCGGGTGGGATTATTGACGAATTTGCCGGCCATTTGGCCAGTATCCCATTCCAGCCAGGAATATTTTGCGGTATTACTGGCGGCCAACGAATCGGTAATCACCTCGAGCGATTTGGAGCGTTCGCGTACACTGATGATATCGCCAGGTTTGACGTTAAAAGAAGGTACATTCACCACTTTACCATTCACCATGATGTGGCGGTGAGAGACCAACTGTCGGGCAGCCCGGCGGGTTGGGGCAACTCCCAGTCTAAAGATCACATTATCCAGGCGGGATTCCAGGAGAATAAGCAGATTTTCGCCAGTAATACCACGCTTCTGGCTGGCCTTCAAAAACGTATTGTAAAATTGCTTTTCGAGCAGTCCGTAGGTATATTTGGCCTTTTGCTTTTCCAGCAGCTGCATACCATACTCGGAAAGCTTTCTTCTTTTCTTGGTGGCCCCATGTTGTCCCGGGGGGTAATTTTTCTTGTCAAAATATTTATCCGGTCCGAAAATAGGCGAACCCACTTTTCTGGCTACCTTTGACTTTGGTCCTCTATATCTTGCCATATTTGCTAAAGATTTTTTCCAGGTATTAAATTAAACTCTTCTTCGTTTAGGAGGCCGGCAACCGTTGTGCGGCAAGGGCGTTACGTCGACGATTTCGGTCACTTCAATGCCCGTATTGTTGATGGTACGAATGGCCGATTCCCGGCCGGCGCCGGGGCCCTTCACGTAGACTTTGGCCTTGCGCATGCCCAGGTCATAGGCTATTTTAGCACAATCCTGCGCAGCAACCTGCGCGGCGTAAGGGGTATTCTTCTTCGATCCTTTGAAACCCATCTTACCGGAAGAAGCCCATGAGATCACCTGCCCCGTACTGTTGGTCAGGCTGATGATGATGTTGTTAAAAGAGGCATGTATATGGGCCTGTCCGGTGGGTTCAACCGTAACTTTTTTCTTCCTCGTTGTTTTGCTTCTTTTCGCCATAATTTAGAATTATTTAACAGCTTTCTTCTTGTTAGCAACAGTTTTCTTTTTGCCTTTACGCGTACGGGCATTGTTACGGGTCGACTGTCCGCGCACGGGCATTCCCGAACGGTGGCGAATGCCGCGGTAACAGCCAATATCCATCAGCCGCTTGATGTTCATCTGCACTTCTGAGCGCAGGGAACCTTCCACCTTATATTTCTCATTGAGCAGGTTCCGCAGGGTGGCAATCTGATCGTCGTTCCAGTCCTGGACCTTGATGTTCTTGTCGATCCCTGCTTCTTCCATGATCTTAGAGGCGGTGCTCTTGCCTATGCCGAAAATATAGGTCAGGGCAATCACCCCTCTTTTATTTTTTGGTAAATCAACACCAACTATTCTAGCCATATCTTTAAAAATTAGGGTGCAAAATTAACAATATTATCCTTGTCGCTGTTTGAACTTCGGATTTTTTTTGTTGATCACGTACAAACGTCCCTTACGACGGACGATTTTGCAGTCACTGCTTCGCTTTTTTAAGGATGCTTTTACTTTCATTTTCCCAATTTTTTTATTTATATCTGTAAGTGATTCGACCTCTGGATAAGTCATAGGGAGACATTTCCACTTTCACTTTGTCGCCCGGGAGGATTTTGATGTAATGCATGCGCATTTTACCGGAGATGTGGGCGGTAATGATGTGGCCGTTCTCCAGTTCCACCCGGAACATCGCGTTGGATAATGCTTCCACAATGGTTCCGTCTTGTTCAATTGATGGTTGTTTAGCCATACTTTACTGCTGTGTTTGAATTCCCGTTGATGATTGTTCAATATAATCGAATGTTGACAGGACATCGGCCTTTCCATTGGAAACGGAGATGGCCAGTTCATAGTGTGCAGAAGGTTTGCCATCCATGGTGCGGATGGTCCATCCATCGCGGTCCTGCTTGATGTTGCGTGAGCCCAGGTTGATCATGGGTTCAATACAAATGACCAGTCCTTCCCTGAGCTTGGATCCCCGTCCTTGTTTGCCGTAGTTGGGGACCTCGGGGGATTCATGCATATTGGAACCGAGCCCGTGGCCGACCATCTCACGTACCACTGAGAAGCCTGCATTTTCGGCATGTTGCTGGACGGCGTGGCCAATATCTCCCACCCGATTGCCGGCCACCGCCTTTTCAATGCCTTTAAAAAGAGACTCACGGGTGGCCCTAAGCAGGCGCATCACTGACTCGTCTACTTCCCCCACGGGAAAGGTATAAGCTGTATCGCCATAATATCCGTGTTTGATGGTTCCGCAATCGATGGAAATGATATCTCCTTCCTGAAGTTCGTAATCGGAAGGAATTCCATGGACCACAGCATCATTGACAGAAGTACAGATGGAGTTGGGAAAACCGCCGTACCCCAAAAAACCGGGTACAGCCCCATGATCGCGGATGAACTCGTCGGCCCGCCGGTCAAGTTCACCGGTGGTGATGCCCGGGCGAATCATCCGTCCTAACTCGGCCAGTGTCTTGGAGACAATCTGGTTGTTTTCCCGAAGCCACTCTATCTCTTCTGCACTTTTAACTTTCAACATTCAAAGAACTTTATGGATGTGTTAGATCACTGATGCGCCTCCGCCCGAGCGGCCTTTTATTCGCCCGCTCTTCATCAACCCGTCATAGTGACGCATCAATAAATGACTTTCTATTTGCTGCAAGGTATCGAGGACGACCCCTACCAGGATTAACAACGAAGTACCTCCGTAAAATTGTGCCCATTGGTTATTGACTCCTGCCATCATAGCAAAAGAGGGCAGAATGGCAATCAGAGCAAGGAACAGAGAACCGGGGAATGTAATGCGCGACATGATGCGGTCGAGAAACTCCACGGTCTTGCGCCCGGGTTTAACCCCGGGAATAAAACCGCCATTTTTCTTCATGTCTTCAGCCATCTGGGATGGATTAATGGTAATGGCGGTATAGAAGTAGGTAAACAGGATCACCATCACAGCAAAGGTAAAGTTGTACCAGAAGCCGGTGAGGTTGGAGAATGCAGCAGCAAACCCGGTGAGGGCGTCCGATTCAGCAAATCCGGCAATGGTAATGGGAACAAACATCAGAGCCTGGGCAAAGATGATAGGCATCACACCGGCTGAGTTAACCTTTAGGGGGATATACTGGCGAACCCCGCCATACTGTTTATTGCCCACAATGCGTTTGGCATACTGCACCGGTATTTTTCGGGTTCCCTGGACCAGCAGGATCGTGCCCACGAAGACAAAGAAGAGAATAACCATTTCGACCAAAAAGGCAACGAGCCCTCCTCCAGTCTCTTCCAGTCGGGAGATGAATTCTGCAAACAGGGCATAGGGTAAGCGGGCAATAATACCGATCATAATGATCAGGGATATACCGTTGCCAATACCCCGGTCGGTAATGCGTTCACCCAGCCACATGATGAACATGGAACCGGCCGTGAGGATAATGACCGAAGATATCCAGAAAAAGGAGCCCTTCAGAACAAAAGCCGTTTCGGGAAGCTGCACCTGCAGGTTTTTCAGATAACCGGGTGCCTGAACAATCAAAATGGCCACGGTCAGGTACCGGGTGATTTGATTGATCTTTCGCCTCCCGCTTTCGCCTTCACGCTGTAAGCGCTGAAAATAGGGGACGGCGATGCCCAGCAGCTGCACAACAATGGAGGCGGAGATATAAGGCATGATGCCCAGCGAAAAGATGGAGGCCCGTGCAAAGGCACCACCGCTGAACATATTGAGCAGCCCCAGCACGCCGCCGGAAGTTTGTTGCTGCAGGGCGTCAAGCTGACCGGGGTCTATACCGGGCAGCACAATAAAACTTCCCAGACGGTAAATAAGTAAAATCCCCAGGGTGAAGAGGATCCGCTGTCTGAGGTCTTCAATTTTCCAAATATTCTTGATGGTATCGATTAATCCCCTCATTATACACTTATAATTTTACGACGGTTCCTTGAACTGATTCAATTGCCTGTTGGGCGGACTGGCTGAAGGCATGGGCATGAACTTCGAGTTGCCGCTGCAGTTGACCTTTGCCCAGTATCTTGATCCGACTGCCTTTTTTAGCCAGTCCATTTTGGTAGATGGTCTCCAGGTCGATGGTCTGCAGGTTCTTTTCCTGAGCCAGCCGCTCCAGGTTTTCCAGATTAATGATTTTGTATTCCTTACGGTGAATATTGGTAAACCCAACTTTGGGCACTCTGCGGTAAAGGGGCATTTGTCCCCCTTCAAAACCCACCTTCGTTTTATAGCCGCTGCGTGACTGGGCGCCTTCCCGTCCGCGGGTGGAGGTGCCGCCTTTTCCGGTCCCCTGTCCGCGTCCTTTGCGAACCTTTGTCTTTCTCGAGTTGGGTGCAGGTTGTAATTTGCTTAAGTCCATATTTATTGCCAGATTTTATGAGATTTGCTCCACCTTAATTAAATGCTCCACTTTTTTAATCATCCCCTTTATCTGTGGGGTATCGTCCAGTTCCACGGTATGGTGCATCCGTTTAATGCCCAGGGCTTCCAAGGTCCGCTTTTGCCGCTTGGTACTTTTTATTTTGCTTTTGATCTGGGTAACTCGCAATTTCGCCATGGTCTTGATATTTAAATCTATCCGTTAAAAACTTTTTCCAGGGGTACATTTCTTTGTTCGGCGATGGTATAGGCATCGCGTGTTTCCAAAAGGGCATTAATGGTGGCTTTAACCTGGTTGTGGGGGTTGCTAGATCCTTTGGATTTGCCCAGCACATCTTTGATGCCGACACTTTCAAGAACGATGCGCATGGCACCGCCAGCCTTTACACCGGTACCACCGGCAGCGGGCTTCATAAAAATGTGGGCCCCGGAATATTTATATTCGATGGGATGGGGAATGGTACCATGCAGTAGGGGTACCTTAACCAGGTTCTTCTTGGCCGATTCAACCCCTTTGGCGATGGCCGTGGTCACCTCCTTGGCTTTGCCCAGGCCATAACCAACGATGCCGTCTTCATTGCCCACCACGACCAGGGCGGTAAAACCAAACTGGCGGCCGCCTTTGGTGACTTTGGTAACCCTTTTAATGGCCACCAGGCGGTCTTTCAACTCAAGATCACTGGTTTTCACTTTTTTAATACTGGTATCTTTTGGCATAGTCTTTTATAATTTAAGTCCTTCCTTTCTTGCAGCTTCAGCTAATCGACGGATCCGACCGTGATAGCGGTAACCGTTGCGGTCGAATACGGCCTGGGTGATGCCCTTATCCTGGCATCTTTGGGCCAGGTACTTGCCCACCATTTCAGCCTGATCGGATTTATTGGCTTGAGCGGCCTGCTCGGCTACTTCTTTATTGCGGGTGGAAAAAGCCACCAGTGTTTGGCCGGCTTCATCATCGATCAGCTGGCCATAAATATGTTTGTTGCTGCGAAAAACCGACAGCCGGGGACGCTCGGGGGTCCCGCTGATCTTTTTGCGCACCCGCTTTTTCACTCTTAACCTTCGTGCTTGTTTTGTTAAGGCCATGAATCTATGATTTAATAAGTTTATACATTTCCTGCTTTACCGGCTTTGCGGCGGATCCATTCGTTGACATAACGGATTCCTTTGCCTTTATAGGGCTCTGGCGGCCGCAGATTGCGGATCTTGGCGGCCACTTCTCCCAACAATTCCTTATCATGGCTGGTCAGTGTCACCTTGGGATTGCTTCTGCGCTCGGTTTTGGCTTCGAGTTGTATCTCTTCGGGAATCTCAAAATGGATATCGTGCGAATAACCCACGCTCATCTCCAGGACCTGGCCTTTGGCTTCAGCACGATAACCTACCCCATTGAATTCCAGCTGAATGCTGTATCCTTGCGAGACGCCTTCCACCATATTGTTGATCAGAGCCCTGGATAAACCGTGCAGGGCTTTTATCTTCTTCTGGTTGCTCTTGCGCGAGAGCACCACCTGCTGGTCATCGACTTCCACGGTAATGGCCGGGTCGATGACCCTGGATGATTCGCCTTTGGGGCCTTTTACATGGACCTCGTTGTTCTCGTCCACCGAAACATGGACCCCCGATGGCAGTTGAATTGGTTGTACACCTATACGTGACATGGATCTTCCTCTTTTTTTAATGTATATAACACAAGACTTCGCCGCCTACATTATTCTTGCGGGCATCCTTATCGGTGATAACCCCGCTGGAAGTAGACAAAATGGCTATTCCCAAACCATTCAAAACCCTCGGTATATGGCGGGTATCAACATATTTCCTCAGCCCCGGACGGCTAACCCGCTGCATATCATGAATGGCTGGTTCCTTGGTCTTGGGATGATATTTCAAAGCAATCTTTATGACATCCTGCACCTGACCCTGCTCAAATTTATAGCTCAGGATGTATCCCTGGTCATGCAAGATCTTGGTCATGTCTTTCTTCAGGTTGGAAGCCGGGATTTCGACCACTTTGTGGCCGGCCATCTGAGCGTTGCGTATTCTTGTCAGGTAATCTGCGATGGAATCTGTAACCATGATGCTATATCTCCTTTTATATTTTACCAACTTGCTTTTTTCACACCGGGGATGAGCCCTTTGGATGCCATTTCCCGGAATGTGATGCGGCTTACACCAAACTGGCGCATATAGCCCCGGGGGCGGCCGGTAATCTGACACCGGTTATGCAGTCGTACAGGACTTGAATTTCTGGGCAGACGGCTTAATCCGATATAATCACCTTCGGCCTTCAGCTTTGCCCGTTTATTGGCATATTTTCGGACCATCTTTCTTCTTTTCTTCTCTCTGGCCTTCATTGACTCTTTTGACATAATCCTATTGCTTTTTTAGATTTTTAAACGGCATTCCGAATTCGCGCAGCAAGGCATAACCTTCTTCGTCGGTGGGAGCGGAAGTGACAAAGACTGCTTCCAGGCCGATGACCTTCTGAACTTTATCCATATTGACTTCAGGAAAGATGATCTGTTCATCGAGTCCCAGCGAATAATTGCCGCGGCCGTCGAAATTGCTGTTCACTCCGTTAAAATCCTTGACCCGGGGCAGTGCCACACTGATCAGGCGCTCCAAAAACTCGTACATGCGTTCATGGCGCAGGGTCACTTTGACGCCAATGGGGGTGTTTTCACGGAGTTTGAAATTCGAAATGGCCTTTTTGGAATAGGTCTTCATTGCCTGTTGGCCGGCAATAGCCGTTAGCTCTTCCTGTGCGGTTTCAATAAGTTTTTTATCCATTACCGCTTCTCCTACCCCCCGGTTCAGGACAATCTTATTGAGCCTGGGAACCTGCATGATGGATTTATAGTTGAACTCCTTCATGAGGGCAGGAATGATCTCGTTCTTGTATTTGGTCAGTAATTGTGGTTTATAGTCCATTATTTAATCTCCTCCCCTGATTTTTTTGAGTAACGCACCAGTTTACCATTTTTATCCAACTTCCTGCCAATACGGGTGGGTTCACCGGTTCCGGGGTCTACAACCATCAGGTTGGAGATATCCACGGGGGCTTCCTTTTGGAGGATGCCGCCTTTAGGGTTGTCGGAGTTGGGTTTGGTGTGTTTGGACACCATGTTGATCCCCTCCACCAGGGCCCGATACTGACGCGGATAGACCTCCAGTACCCGCCCTTTCTGGCCTCGGTTTTCGCCCGTATTGACGTACACCGTATCGCCTTTTTTGATATGTACTTTACGCTTTTTCTGCATGGATCACTAGTTTTTAGAGTACTTCAGGTGCTAAAGAAATGATCTTCATATAATTGGCCCGCAACTCACGGGGTATGGGACCAAAAATACGGGTGCCCCGGATTTCTCCCAGATTATTAACCAATACGCACGCATTGTTGTCGAAACGGATATACGAACCGTCGGCGCGCCGCACCTCCTTCTTGGTTCGAACCACAACCGCCCGGCTGACGGTGCCTTTTTTCATCTCAGAGGAAGGTAAGGCATTGCGTACGCTAACCACTACGGTATCGCCCACAGAGGCGTACCGACGGCCGCTGCCACCGAGTACCCGGATGACTTTCACAACTTTAGCGCCGCTATTATCAGCAACATTCAGTTTACTCTCTTGTTGTACCATTTGACTTTATTTAACTCTTTCAATAATTTCAACTAATCTCCAACGCTTCCGCTTGCTCAACGGGCGGGTCTCCATGATGCGCACCGTATCCCCCTCATTGCAATTATTGGTCTCATCATGGGCGATGAACTTGGAGCGCCGGTTAATGAATTTGGCATATTTAGGGTGCTTGACTCTGCGATTGACCATCACGGTGATGGCTTTATCCATCTTGTTGCTTACCACGACACCAACTTTCTCTTTCCGTAAGTTTCTTGTTTCCATTGTATTGGGGTCTTATTGATTTGGATTATCCTTAGCTTGTTGTTTAAGCCGCATATTGAGTTCAGTCTTCAACCGGGCGACGTTCTTACGGGCCGCTTTAATCTTCATGGGATTATCCAGGGGAGAGACGGCATGGTTCAATCTCAACTGAGCCAGATGGTTTTCTTCTGTCTCCAGGCGTTCTTCAATCTCCTTATTGGTAAATTCTCTGATTTCTGAAGGTTTCATTGCAATAGCAGTTGTTTATTCCACATAATCGCGTCGCACGACGAACTTGGTTTTAATGGGCAGTTTTTGGGCGGCCAGGCGCAGGGCTTCTTCTGCCACAGCTTTAGAGATGCCTTCGGCTTCAATCAGGATGCGTCCGGGTTTAACCGGGGCGACAAAGCCTTCGGGATCGCCCTTTCCTTTACCCATTCTCACTTCAGCCGGTTTATTGGTCGTTGGTTTATCCGGAAAAATGCGGATCCATATTTGTCCCTCACGCTTCATATAACGGGTCATGGCTTGGCGGGCTGCTTCAATCTGCTTCTGGGTGATCCAGGTTTCCTCCAAGGCCTTAATGCCAAACGACCCAAACGCCAACTGGGTACCTTTGGTGGCATTGCCTTTCATCCGGCCCTTCTGTTGTTTTCTGAATTTGGTCTTTTTGGGCTGTAACATGGCTTCTATAATTTATATCATTTACGTTTTCTTCTGCCTTTGGATTTACCGCCTTTACCGGTACTGCTTCCGACGGTGGGGGTCAGGTCAACATCCCCAAAGATTTCGCCTTTAAAGATCCATACCTTGATGCCAATCAACCCGACTTTGGTCAGGGCTTCGCCCAGGGCATAATCGATATCGGCCCGCAAGGTATGCAAGGGTGTGCGGCCTTCTTTATAAACCTCGGTGCGGGCCATTTCAGCCCCACCCAATCGCCCTGAGATCTGGACCTTAACCCCTTCAGCGCCCAGGCGCATAGCCGAGGCAATGGCCATTTTGATGGCCCGCCGGTAGGAAATCATCCCTTCAATCTGCCGGGCAATGCCGTTGGCTACTAAAGTGGCATCGAGCTCAGGTCGTTTAACCTCAAAAATATTGATTTGAACTTCTTTCTTGGTCAGCTTCTTCAACTCTTCCTTCAGCTTGTCGACTTCTTTTCCGCCTTTTCCAATGATAATACCCGGGCGGGCGGTATGGATGGTAATGGTGATCAATTTAAGGGTTCGCTCAATGATCACTTTAGCAATACTGGCCTTTGCCAGACGGGCGTGGAGGTATTTACGGATCTTATCGTCTTCAATGAGCTTGTCGGTATAATCCTTTCCTCCATACCAATTGGATTCCCAACCTTTGATGATGCCAAGCCTGTTGCTTATTGGATTAACTTTTTGTCCCATCTATTATCGCTTATTTTTGTGTATCATTCGTTGATTCTTCCTGCTGGCCGGTTTCCGCAGCCTCTGCCTTCTGGTGCCGGGCGGCATTCATATCTTCCAGATAGAGGGTGACATGGCTGGAGCGCTTGCGGATCAGGTGGGCCCGGCCCATGGCTTCAGGGCGAATGCGTTTGAGGGTCCGGCCTTTATCCACATAAACCTGGCTGACTACCAGATGGCTGTCTTCAATGCGTACCCCTTCATTCTTATTCTGCCAGTTGGAGATGGCGGAAAGCACCAGCTTTTCCATATCGTTGGAAGCGGCCTTGGGGCTGAACCGCAGGATGTCCAGGGCCTGATTCACTTCCTGGCCCCTGATCTGATCGGCGACCAGACGCATCTTTCTGGTTGAAGTAGGACAACCCTTCAATACAGCATAATATAGTTGCTTGTTGGCTTCCTTGCGTTGTTCCGCTTTATTGCGTTTTCGTGCACCCATTATAAATTGTATTTATCAAATTACTATTTTCCTTTCTTGCCGGGATGGCCTTTGTATTGCCGGGTAGGAGCGAATTCTCCCAGCTTATGGCCGACCATGTTCTCGGTGACATATACCGGTATAAACTTATTGCCATTGTGAACGGCAATGGTATGGCCGACAAAGTCGGGGGTGATCATGGATCTTCTCGACCAGGTCTTGACGACTTTCTTCTTGCCGGATTCATTCATCTCCATGATCCGCTTCTCGAGCTTATATTCTACAAAGGGACCTTTTTTTAGTGAACGACTCATAGAATAATCAGGTTAGGCGTTTTATTTGCGTTTCTTTCTGCTTTCAACAATATACCGGTTCGATTTCTTCTTGGCCCGGCGGGTTTTGTATCCTTTAGCGGGCATTCCGTTTCTTGATCTGGGGATACCACCGGAGGCTCTGCCTTCTCCACCGCCCATGGGGTGGTCGATGGGGTTCATGGCGACGCCTCTGACGCGGGGCCGGTGACCTTTCCAGCGGCTACGCCCGGCTTTTCCGGAGGCGACAATGATGTGGTCAGAATTGGAAACGGTTCCAATGGTGGCTTTGCAAGTGGTCAAAACCATCCGGGTTTCGCCTGAGGGCAGCTTAATATTGGCATAGCGCCCTTCCCGGGATGTCAGCTGGGCATAGGTGCCGGCGCTGCGTGCCATCACGCCTCCGCGCCCCGGTGCCAGTTCAATGTTATGGATAATCGTACCCAGGGGTATATCCGACAGGTACAGGCTGTTGCCGACCTCAGGGGTGGCATCCTTGCCCGATTCAATGGTTTGTCCAACCTGCAGGCCGTTGGGGGCCAAAATGTATCGTTTCTCCCCATCCTCATAGACCACCAAAGCAATACGGGCCGTGCGGTTCGGATCATATTCAATGCCCTTGACCCGACCCTTGATACCTTCCTTGTCGCGGCGAAAATCAATCATGCGGTAACGCTTCTTATGGCCCCCGCCACGATAACGGATGGTCATATGGCCTTGACTGTTCCGGCCACCGCTGCGCTTGCTGGAAGTTAACAACGACTTTTCCGGTGCATTCTTGGTCAGGTTCTCAAAAGCACTGACCATTCTATGTCTTTGTCCTGGGGTGACTGGTTTAAGTTTTCTTACTGCCATAGCTCAATTTTTCCTAAATATTGCTGTAAAAATCAATGGTATCACCTTCCATCAGCGTTACAACGGCCTTCTTATAACTGGGCTCCTTGCCCTGTATAATACCGGCCCGTGTATAACGGCTTCTCGATTTGCCGCGATACCTCATGGTATTAACCGCCTCAACGGTGACACCATACATCTCTTCCACGGCTTTGCGGATCTGAATCTTATTTGCTTGTTGGCTGACGATAAACCCGTATTGATTGAAGTCATCGCCGGCTTGGGTCATCTTTTCGGTGATGATGGGTTTGATCAGTATGTCGTTTGCTCCTGCCATAACCTTATGCGCTTAAATGTTTTTCCAATGTCTCGAGCGATGCTTCGACAAATACAATCGCCTTAGCATCCATGATTTCGTAGGTATTGAGTTGCTGGACCGGTAAGACTTTCACATCCGGAATATTCCGGGAAGCGCGATACACGTTTTGATCGGGTTCGTCCAGAACGACCAGCGTTTTTTGGCCATCCAGGCCCAGGTCTTTTCTTATGCGGGCAAAATGGCGGGTTTTGGCCTCCTCCATTTCAATGCCCTCGAGGATGGTTACGCCCTGATCCTGCATTTTATAACTCAAGGCTGAACGACGGGCCAGTTTTTTGACTTTCCGGTTCAACTTGAAGGAATAATCGCGCGGGCGGGGTCCAAAGACCCGGCCGCCGCCCCGGAAAATGGGATTTTTGATGCTGCCGGCCCTGGCGGTTCCGGTACCTTTTTGGCGCTTGATCTTTCTTGTACTACCGGTGATATCGCCCCGTTCTTTGCTCTTATGGGTCCCCTGACGCTGAGCCGCCAGGTAATGCTTTACATCCAGATAAATGGCATGGTCGTTGGGCTGAATGCCAAAAATCTGATCATTCAGTTGGGCTTTCTTTCCGGTATCTTCGCCTGATTGTTTATAAACTGGTAACTCCATCACTTCTCAATAGTTAAATATGAACCTTTATGTCCTGGTACGGATCCTTTTAGCAACAATAAATTTTTGTCGGGCATGATTTTGATGATCTGCAGGTTAATAACCTTCACCCGATTGCCTCCGGCACGGCCGGCCATCCGCATGCCTTTAAAAACCCTGGACGGGTCAGATGAACCGCCAACCGAACCGGGCGCGCGCTCCTGATCGGCCTGACCGTGTGTTTGTCCTCCAACCCCACCAAAACCATGGCGTTTGACAACACCCTGAAATCCTTTGCCCTTGGTAATGCCGGCTACATCCACCCAGGTGTCATCATTGAACAGTTCAACGGTTATGGTATCGCCCAGCTGGTACTCCTGGTCATAGCCGGAAAACTCAACCATCTGTACCTTGGGGGCGGTTTTAGCCTTTTTAAAATGACCGAGCAGGGGTTTGGGGGTGCGCTTCTCCTGGCGATCATCAAAGGCGAGTTGTAAGGCAGAATATCCATCTTTTTCCTCAGTCTTTACCTGAGTTACAACACATGGTCCCGCCTCAATTACAGTGCATGGAATATTTTTTCCATCGGCACCGAATACGGAAGTCATTCCGATTTTCTTTCCTATAATTCCAGCCATTCGTTCCTGACTTTAAGATTAAACTTTGATTTCAACCTCTACTCCGCTAGGTAACTCAAGCTTCATCAACGAATCAATCGTCTTGGGCGTGGTACTGTATATATCCATTAACCGCTTAAATGAGCAGAGCTGAAATTGTTCCCTAGCTTTCTTATTAACAAATGGTGAACGATTGACTGTGAAGATGCGCTTTTTGGTGGGCAGTGGGATGGGTCCGCTTACCACTGCGCCGGTTGATTTCACAGTCTTGACAATCTTTTCTGCGCTTTTGTCCACCAAATTGTGATCGTAAGACTTTAACTTAATTCTGATTTTCTGGCTCATTATCAATAATATTTAAACTAACTCAATTTTACCCTTGGCTTTTTCAATAATCTCCCGGGCAATTTCCTTGGGAACTTGCTCATAATGGGAGAATTCCATGGTAGAGGTAGCCCTCCCGGAAGTGATGGTGCGCAATACGGTAACATAGCCAAATTTCTCGGCGAGGGGCACTTTGGCACGAATGACTTTGGCGCTGCCCTTGTTCTCCATGCCTTCAACATGGCCACGGCGTTTGTTGAAGTCGGCGATCACATCGCCCATGTACTCCTCCGGGGTAACGACTTCGGCCTCCATAATGGGCTCGAGCAGGATGGGTTTGGCCTTGACACAGGCATTTTTGAATGCCATCCGGGCCACGGTCTCAAAAGCAAGCTGATCACTGTCGACTTCGTGATAGGAACCATCATAAAGTTCAACCTTCAGGCTGTCGAGCGAATATCCGGCCAAAACCCCATTGTACATGGCATCCTTGAAGCCTTTTTCCACCGATGGAATAAATTCTTTGGGAATGTTGCCTCCCTTGATCTTGTCGATGAACTGCAGGCCTTTAACCTCTTCATCGGCCGGGCCGATTTTAACATTGATCTCGGCAAATTTACCGCGGCCCCCGGTCTGTTTCTTAAAGACCTCATGGTGATCGACTTCCTCGGTAATGGTTTCTTTATAGTTGACCTGGGGTGCACCCTGATTGGCATCCACCTTAAATTCCCGATTAAGGCGGTCCATAATCACTTCCAGGTGCAATTCACCCATGCCGTTAATCACCGTTTGGCCGCTATTCTCATCGGTACGCACGGTAAAAGTCGGATCCTCCTCGGCCAGTTTGGCAAGGGCAACGGTCAGTTTATCGTATTCTTTCTGGGTTTTGGGTTCAATGGCCACACCAATGACCGGTTCGGGAAACTCAATGGATTCGAGCAATATCTGCTTATTGGCATCGCACAGGGTATCGCCGGTACGTAAATCCTTAAATCCAACTGCGGCACATATATCGCCGGCCTCAATCTCTTCCTTGGGTTTCTGTTTGTTGGCATGCATCTGATACAGGCGGTTAACCCGTTCTTTTTTGCCAGTGCGGGGATTGAACAGGGTAGATTTGGCGGTGACTTTACCTGAATACACCCGCATATAGGCTAAACGGCCAACGTAGGGATCGGTGGCTATTTTAAAGACCAATGCCGAAGTCGGTTCCTGGGTGTCGGGCTTGCGGTAAAGCTTTTCTTCGGTTTTGGGATCCATTCCTTCTACTGCACTGATATCCATGGGGCTGGGCAAAAATGCAATGACACTGTCCAGCAAACGTTGGACCCCTTTGTTCTTAAAAGCAGATCCGGCCAACACCGGTACGATTGTCATATCAATGGTAGCCCTTCTGACGGCATCCAACAGCTCTTCCCGGGTAATGGATTCGGGATCGTCAAAGAATTTCTCCAGCAAGGCGTCGTCATACTCGGCCACCGATTCAATCAACTGGCTGCGATATTTTGCAGCTTCCTCCTTCAGTTCTTCCGGAATTTCCTGGAATTGATAATTGGTACCCAGGGTTTCATCGTCAATCCAAACAATGGCCTTGTTATCGATCAAATCGACCACCCCGACAAAATCATCGCCCGAACCGATGGGGATCTGCAAAGGAACCGGATTGGCCTTCAATTTATCTTTGATCTGGCTAACCACATTGTAATAATCCGCACCCTGGCGGTCCATTTTATTGACAAAGGCCACCTTGGGTACGCCATATTTATCTGCCTGGTGCCAAACCGTTTCACTCTGAGGCTCAACACCGCCCACACCACAGAATACGGCAATGGCTCCATCGAGTACCCGAAGGGAACGTTCGACTTCTACAGTAAAATCGACGTGGCCAGGGGTATCAATAATATTGATTTTATAATCGGCATCCTTATATTTCCAAAAACAAGTAGTAGCGGCCGAAGTGATGGTAATCCCACGCTCCTGTTCCTGAACCATCCAGTCCATTTGCGCATCTCCGTCATGCACCTCTCCGATCTTATGGGTGATGCCGGTATAATAAAGCATCCGCTCAGTAGCCGTCGTCTTACCGGCATCAATATGGGCCATTATCCCTATATTCCTTGTATATTGCAATCCCTTACTCATTCTCCTTATAGTCTCCCTTTTCTTGGTCCTACAGTGTTTATTGGTTAATCAATCAAAATTAGAATCTAAAATGGGCAAAAGCTTTATTGGCTTCGGCCATCCGGTGGATTTCTTCTTTTCTCTTATAGGCACCACCTTCGCCGTTATAGGCGGCCACAATCTCAGCGGCAAGTTTCTCTTCCATGCTCTTACCACTGCGTTGCCGGGCATATTTAATCATATTCTTAATGCTGATGGAAGTTTTACGTTCCTGGTTCACCTCCTGGGGCACCTGAAACGTAGCCCCGCCGATGCGCCGGCTTTTCACCTCCACGACTGGTGCCACATTTTCAAGGGCTTTTCTCCAGATCTCCAGCGGACTCAATTCTTCCTTGCTCAATCGCTCGCCCACAATGTCGAGGGTATTGTAAAAAATTTTCAGGGCCAACGATTTCTTCCCGTCATACATCAAATCATTGATGAACCTGGTTACCAGGGTATCATAGTGTTTGGGATCGGGCAGCCGTGGTTGTTTGTTGGATTTATATTTCCTCATGACACAATTGCGGTTTTATTACTTTTTAGGTTTTTTGGTTCCATATTTAGACCTGCCTTGAAGCCTTCCTTCTACTCCTGAAGTGTCGAGGGTGCCACGCACAAGATGGTACCTTACCCCCGGCAGGTCCTTAACCCTGCCGCCACGGATCAACACAACCGAGTGCTCCTGAAGATTGTGGCCTTCACCGGGTATATAAGCGTTGACCTCCTTGCCGTTGGTCAGTCGAACCCGGGCAATCTTACGCATAGCCGAATTAGGCTTTTTGGGCGTTGTAGTATATACCCTTGTACAAACACCCCGTTTTTGGGGACATGAATCCAGAGCCGGAGCCTTTTTCTTTTTCTCGACTTGCTTCCGCCCTTTCCTAATTAATTGTTGTATTGTTGGCATATGTTCGGTTGATTTTAATCACTGTTTCCAAAATCGGTTCGCAAAGGTATTTTTTTTTTTACAAATACCCAATCATTTTCCAATTAATTTCAAAACAAATCTGTGGCTTTGCTCCATTGAAAAATGGAAGGCCCTCGACTGTAACCTTCTTAAGGCTACAGTTTTACAGAAAATGCCGCAAAAATATAACCTTTTTAGATAAAATCATAATTTTGGAACAACAAATTCAAATTAAATCCCTTATTTTTAAAGAATTTAAACCCAGAAAGGGCAACCTTTCCGGCGATGGGTGGGGCTATCCCTTTCATTGGGGAATGAGCATAACCAGTGAGGTATTATGAAGGCACCAAAGGATCTATATCGGTTGGACCAATGGTATGAAGGTTTCGGTCAGGGGCTGATGGTGATTGCCGGTCCATGTTCGGCCGAGACGAGGCAACAGGTGCTTCAGGCCGCGAGGGAAATTTCAGTTTTTCGCCAGGTCAAGGCGCTGCGGGCAGGCATCTGGAAGCCGCGAACCCGGCCGGATAGTTTTCAGGGGGTAGGAGAAAAGGCACTGGCATGGTTACAGGAAGCCCGGGCCGAGACCGGACTAAGGATGGCTGTAGAAGTAGCCACTCCGGCCCATGTGGAAATGGCTTTAAAATATGAAATGGATATGGTATGGTTGGGGGCCCGCACCACCTCCAACCCGTTTTCGCTCCAGCAACTAACCGCTTCCCTTAGGGCCAGTCAGGTGCCGGTACTGATAAAGAACCCGGTGAATCCGGACATACAGCTCTGGATAGGAGCCCTCGAAAGGCTCTACCAGGCAGGGCTTCGAAAACTGGCGGCAGTGCACCGGGGCTTCTACCCTTACGAACCCACCAGTTACCGGAACCTTCCCCAATGGGAAATGTTGATCGAGCTGAAACGGCAATGGCCCGAGTTACCCATCATCTGCGATCCAAGTCACATCGCGGGAGAAAGCAGCTATGTGGGAGAAATAGCTCAGCAAAGCCTCGACCTCAATGCCGACGGGCTAATGATTGAAGCCCATCCCAATCCCCCCGAAGCACTGAGCGATCCCCGCCAACAACTCACCCCGGCTCAACTCGGCCAGTTGCTGGATGCCCTGAAAAAAAGAGATCCCTCTTCCGCTAATCCTCACTTCAACAGTAACCTGGAAAACCTCAGGGAACAAATCGACGCCATCGATCACCGTATGCTCGACATCCTGGCCCGGCGCATGAAAACGGTCAGACAAATTGGCCGCTACAAAAAACAGAACCAAGTCTCCATCCTCCAGATGAACCGCTGGCAGGATATCCTGACCAACAGGCTTGCAAGGGGCCAAAAACTGGGATTAGACCAGGAATTCTTAAAGAAACTGCTGGAACTCATTCATAAGGAATCCATCCATCAGCAAAGGCAGTTGATCAATCAGGATAAAACTGATTCATAGGGAATCCATCCATCAGCAAAGGCTGGTGATCAATCAGGATAAAACTGATTCATAGGGAATCCATCCATCAGCAAAGGCTGGTGATCAATCAGGATGAACTCATTCATAGACAATTTACCCATCAGCAAAGCCCGCTAATGAACCCAAATGAGATCCCATACGGCGAAGGCTCTCCTTATTGGTTCGCATGAAAACAGTTATCAACAAGCTGGCGAGCTCAACCTGTAAAAAGTCATACCCATCAGTGCTGCCACTGGGGCATCGGTTTGTTCTAAAGGCAACCCCCAGACCTTGGGTCATGTTCAACCTTCACCGGCTTCCCTCACCTCGTAGGCATATCCCTCCATCACCGGATTGGCCAGTATCTTGTTGCAGGCTTCATTGACCCTTTCCATGGCTTTCTCTTTGCTTTCAGCTTCCAGTTCAAGGGTGATGTGTTTGCCTATGCGGACACTGGAGACTTCAGAAAAACCAATGTTCTGCATGCTATGATGAACCGCTTTGCCCTGGGGATCCAACAAAGTCTTTAAGGGCATCACGTTGATCTCGGCAATATATTTTTTCATAGTCGGCTGATTTTTGGATCAAATATATGATAAAGAATCGATAAAACCACATAAGTGAGCATGATAAGGGGTAAGGCCCCAATATGCATAGATATCAATAAAAACAGAGAAATTCCAGCAAAGAGGTATCGAAATTCATTGCCTCTCCATTTAAGGTGTTGTATTTTAAGAGAAAACATCCGCAGGGGCGAGACCATCAGGATTGCGAAAACCAGGCACATCAAATCCCATAACCAGGGTTCATTCAACATATTGACGCCATAGAGGCTTCCGCGCAAATGAAAAACCAGCACGCCGGAGGCAAAAAACAGGGCCATGGCGGGGACAGGCAGCCCAACGAACGATTTTTTCTGGCGGGTGTCGATGTTAAATTTGGCCAGGCGCAGGGCAGCAAAAGCGGTGAGGACGAAAGGAAATAAAAGGAAAAATTGTTTCGTTACAGCTAGCCCAGACAGGTCAAGGGAATGTGCAGGACGGGGGAACAAACCGGACAGGTGGACCCAAACGATAAAAGCCGGAGCCAGGCCAAAACTCACCATATCGGCGAGCGAATCCAACTGGGCACCGATGGGCGAATGCACGTTCAAAAGCCGGGCAGCCAGGCCATCCAAAAAATCAAACACCCCGGCCAGGAACACAAAAAGGCAGGCGGCTGCCAGGTGGTTTCCCGCACCCAGTACCACCGCCATTGCACCGGCAAGCAGGTTGAACACAGTAATGGCATTGGGTATATGGGCGGTCAAATGCTTCAAGGATAAAACATTTAGCAATAATTGATGCAAAAATAAGTTAATTTAGTTAGTTTCGTAACACCAATCAAAAGAATCATGGGTACAGCCAGGTATCTGCTTGCCATTGCCCTGCTGATGATGTTGTCCATTTTCTCGAAGGGCCAAACAGCCAAATACAGCAATGATTTTCTGTCGATCGGCATAGGTGCCAAATCCTTTGGCATGGCCAACTCCACGGTGGCACATATCAGTGATGTAACGGCAGGATACTGGAATCCGGCCGGCTTATCGGGGATGAAAAAACAATACGAATTAGGGGCCATGCATGCTGAATATTTTACCGGGATTGCCAAGTATGATTACCTGGCCGGGGCCATGGCAGTCGATTCCATTGAGCATCTGGGCCTGTCGCTGATCCGCTTTGGGGTGGATAACATCCCCAATACCACCGAATTGATCGATCAGCAAGGCAACATCGACTATGACCGCATCTCCTATTTTTCGGCGGCCGATTATGCCCTGCTTTTGTCTTACTCCAGGAAAACGGGCATCCCCCAGCTTCAGGCCGGGGCGAATATTAAAATCATTCACCGAAGCATTGGGCAGTTTGCCAGTTCATGGGGTTTTGGCTTTGACCTGGGGGCCCAGTACCACCGGGGCCCCTGGCACCTGGGCGGGATCATCAGGGATATCACCACCACTTTTAATGCCTGGCAATTCAATGAAGAAGCGTTAATCACCCATGCCGGCGACAGCACCTTTAACCGGGCCCCCGAAAACAACCTGGAGCTGACCCTGCCCCGGATCATCCTCGGGGCGGCATATCAAATGCAAATCACCCGTCAGTTCGAAGCCATGGTGGAAGCAGACCTGGAAATTACCACCGATGGCAGGCGCCATACCCTGATCAGTTCCGATCCTTTCAGCATAGCCCCACACATCGGTGCCCAAATTCAATACCATGACCTCATCTTCCTTCGAATGGGCGTGGGCCACTTTCAATTTACCCGCAACATCCACCAAAACCGCCAGCTCTCCTATCAGCCCAACCTCGGTATTGGCATTCGTTATAAAGGTTTTGCCATCGATTATGCCCTGACCGATATCGGCGACCAGTCGATGGCCCTGTATTCAAATATATTCACATTGCGTTATGCGTTTGATGGCAGTGATCAATCCGGGAAAACCCAATGATTCTTGGCTCATCCCAATAAATAAATCTTATATTTGTAAGCATCATTCTGCGCCCGATGCATTCAATAAAAACCATAACAACTCATCATGAAGATTGCGGTTGATTTTGACGGAACCATTGTTGAGAACCGGTATCCAAAGATTGGCAAACCCAAACTCTTTGCCTTTGAGACCCTTATTGAGCTGCAGAAGAAGGGCCATGACCTGATCCTGTGGACTTACCGCAGCGGCGAAAAACTGGATGAAGCCGTAGCTTTTTGCCGAGACCACGGGCTGGAGTTTTATGCAGTCAATAAAAATTATCCGGAAGAACCCGATGACAGGCCTATGAGCAGAAAGATAGCAGCCGACGTCTATATTGACGACCGAAACCTGGCCGGCTTTCCGGGATGGAGCCAGGTATGGAAAATGATGAACCCCCGGCTTTACCAGGATGAGGCGCCAAACATCCAAAAATCCCAAAAACGAAAAGGGCTGTTCAAAAAAATCTTCCGATAAACCATGATGCATTTCAAAAAAAAACAATTTCCCCCTAAACCGCTCTTCCGAGCCGCCCTGTTCATGATTGCAGGGGTGATGTTTTTTACTTCCTGTTCCGACAAAGCAAAGGAAAGCTCTTCCCGCCAGCAGGCAAAAGCTCCGAAAAAAGAAGAACCATCCTATCAAAAAGTAACCTCGATGCAGATCACAGAATCCCGCGATATCTATACAGTGGGAGATGTGGTTTCTTTCCGTCTAAACTGGCCCGATACCATCGCAGTGGATTCCATTCACAGTTATGCCAATCGGCAATTGAAAAACACCTTTATGGCCCCCCAAAAAATCATTGAGGTGGCGACGGGTGACCTGCCGGTGGGAAACAACACCTTCAAGATCACCCTTTTCCTGAATAACGGGCACAAAGAGCGACATTACCAGTCATTGCGTTTTAAGTCAGACATTGAGCCGGAGCAGCTGAAATGCAAAATAGAAAAGACCTATCCCCACGACCCGGATGCCTTCACCCAGGGGCTGTTTTATGAAAATGGATTCCTCTACGAGGGAACCGGTAAGAGGGGGGCATCGTCCCTTCGAAAAATCAACCTGGAGAACGGGGAGTTGATCAGCAGCCTGGCCCTTCCCAACCAATATTTCGGGGAAGGCATAACGGCTTTTAAAGACAGGATTATCCAGCTTACATGGACCTCCAAAACCGGATTTATTTATGACAAAGAAACCTTCAGCCTGATTAATAAAGTGCGTTATCCCACCCAGGGTTGGGGTTTGACCAGCGACAGTTCAGAGTTGATCATGAGCGACGGTACGGCCACCATTTACTTCCTCAATGCCAACTTTAACGAAATTAAACGCATTCATATATATAACGACCAGGGAGCCGTGAACAACCTCAATGAGCTGGAATACATCCACGGGAAAGTATATGCCAATGTTTATCAACAGAACTACATCATCTCATTTGATCCGGCTACCGGCAAGGTACTGGAAAGAATCGACTGTTCCATGTTGGTTCCCGATAGATATCAAAACAGCCGGGAAAATGTTTTAAATGGCATTGCTTATATCCCGGAGGAGGACAGGCTGCTGCTGACCGGTAAAAGATGGGGCAAGATCTACAAGGTGAAAGTGGTAAAAAAATAGTCAAAAAGAGGCGATCGGTACATTTAGGTCAACAAAAGGCAACCCGGGGAAAATATACAGGGAAGGGATCAATTCAATTTTCTGGCGATAAGCTGTATAACCTCAGCTTTTCCCTGATGGTGAAGCCCGTTTTCAAGGGTTCGTAGTTTTTCCTTAAAATACACGAGTTCCAGATTATGCAGGTCATCTATCAAATCGCGGCCTTGATAGAGCAGGTCCTGGTTTTGCGGTCCACCCGTGTTGTAATGAATTTGCTTTTTGGAGAATGCTTCCAGGACGAAGTAGCCGCCGGGCTCTAATAAATCGATGAGCTTTCGGTGGACCTGATGGCGGGTTTCCGGCAACAAATGCAGGAATATCAAGGCAATGGCATGAAACCGGGCCTCCGTGTGATAATCTTCAATGGAAGAGAGCTGGTAATCAATCTCCACCCCATATTCTTTGCATAAGGTCAAAGCTTTTGCCCGGGCTTTTGGACTGAAATCAAAAGCCGATACCTGCCAGCCTTTCAGGGCAGCATAAACGGCATTTCTACCCTCGCCCTCGGCTGGCAACAACAAGGAACCGGTTTTATGGTGATCAATAAAATCCTTGAAAAAGGCGTTGGGATGTCGACCATAAACAAATTCCTTGACATCGAATCTTTGATCCCAAAATTCCTGCATATTCATAGGGTTTGTCGCGAAAGTGGCCCAAACTTTTCACCATTCGGATCAGGGTTTATATTATAATTTTTTTGAATAAAATCAAAAAAATTGACCCTTAAATTTACTTTTCCCGCCTAAAAAAATTTAACAGTGCCAGGGGGCCGTCAAACCAGTCTGGTCGGCCAGGGTTTCAGAGAAGGTTATTTGATTCCCTGATCAAAATTCCGGGTTAAGCAACCCTTTGGTATAAAATCTTTTGGCTGATATAAGAGAAACCCTGAATGGGGTTTAAACCAAGTTGTTTGGCAGGGGCCTGTCATAAATAATCGAGGGCATCTGATTGCTGGTGTACAAAGGGGGAGATGGCCCTGTGATAAATTCCCTGGACGTAGGCAATGGCCATGCCATAATTGGTCACTGGAATTCCTGCATCCACGGCAGGCTTAATGCGATTGATCAGCTGTTTGCGGGTGATCATACACCCTCCGCACTGGATAACCAGTGAATACTCATGAATATCGCATGGCAAATCGTTCAGGCCGGCAACCACTTCATATTCCAGATGCTTTCCGGTAAAATTGGAAATCCAGCGGGGTATTTTAACCCGGCCGATGTCATCACAGGATACGTGGTGGGTACATGATTCCAGCAGCAGCACCCGATCGCCATCGTTCAACTCGGAGATGGCGGGAGTACCCTTCAGGTAGTTATCAAAATCGCCCTTAAAACGGGCCAGCATGATGCTGAAGCTGGTAAGGGGTATATGGTCGGGTACCGAAGAATCGGCCTTGGTAAAGACCTGGCTGTCGGTGATGGCCAGGCTTGGCTGGATGCCTGTCTTGCGAAGGAAGGCATCCACTTCCCGTTCTTTAAGGACCACGCTGACGGCATCATTGTCGAGCACATCCCTTATAGCCTGAACCTGAGGCAATATAAGCCTTCCCGTAGGGGCTTCAATATCAATCGGAGTGATCAGGAGCACGACATCTCCATACTGAATCAGATCACCCACCAGTGAGGGTGCCTTATAAGCCGACTCCGGAATGGATTGTTTAATCGCATCAATCAAAGCCCTCTTATCGCGCGCGGAAAAAGTGTTATAATCCAGAATCTTGCTCTCGTAGTCCGATTCAAGGCGATGGCGCAATTTCGCACTCATGGCCTGCTCATCCGATTTATTGTGAACAATGATAAAAGGGGTGGCCGTTTTTTCAAACTCCCGGATCACTTCCTGTTCAAATGCTCCAAAAAGGTTACCGGAAATCACCAGAATACCCAGATCGATCGTCTTAATGGAAGAGCGGGTTTTGCGTATGCGTTTCTCACCCAGCTCACCCTCGTCATCTATTCCAGCCGTATCAACCAATATCACCGGCCCAAAACCAGTAATCTCAAACGATTTTTTTACCGGATCGGTGGTTGTCCCTGCATGCTCTGAAACAATGGCTATTTCCTGACCGGCCAGCTGATTGATCAGCGAACTTTTCCCATAGTTCCTCCGGCCATATATTCCAATGTGCGGTTTTGACTCTTTGCCTTTGGCCATAGATGTTTTGATCTTTAATGTTTTGCAATTTATATGTGATAACGTGCTGCCCGGGGATTTATTTAGCTGTTTTGAAGCAGGCGGGTTAAATAGCCCCACTTCAGGTCATGGCCCGCTTTCTCTATATGTCTTGTTTAAGCGTTTCGCCATAAAGGAAATGGTTTTTCGGGCAGGATAGTGGCCTGATGTCCTTTTAATCCATTGACCCACAAAAAATTTTACCCCCGTTAGTGGCCTCATTGATTTTGGTCTTTCGGGAGTTCATCGATTCGAAACCCCATTTTCAGGAGGTTTGCTGGTTTCAGCAGTTCGTTCAGTCTGTTTTGGCTGAGGTAGCCCAATTGATGGTTGGCTTCAAAGATGTCGATGTGTTTTTCCTTCATGGCATGGGCCAGGTGGCTGGCCTTATGGTAGCCGATATAAGGGCTCAGGGCGGTGGTAATGGCGGGGCTGTAGTGGAGGCGTTCAAGGGCCACTCCGGTATGCACGCGCATATCCTGTATCATATTATCATGGAGGGTTTGGTTAATGCCGATCAGCAATTTAAGGCTGTCGATCAGGGCATGGCCCACCATGGGCAGGTAAGGATTAAGTTCAAGGGAGCCCTGTCCGGCCAGGTTGCCAATCATCGCATCGTTGGAATAGATACGATGAACGGCCCCGATCACGAATTCGGGGATAACGGGATTGACTTTACCGGGCATAATCGAACTGCCCACCTGGCGTTCGGGCAGGCTCAATTCATTTTGACCGGTGCGGTCCGAGGAGAGCAGGCGCAGGTCATCGGCCATCTTCTCCAGGTTCACCGCATGAGCCTTGAGGGTAGCGTGGACCTCAACAAAGGGGTCGAGGTTGCTGGTGGCATCGGGCATATTTTCGGCCCGGGCCAGGGGCAGATCGGTTAAACGGCGCAAGACGGGCACCACTTCCATGATAAAATAGGTAGGAACGGTAAGGCCTGTCCCGATGGCACTGCCACCCAGATTTACCACCTTTAGGCGCTCCATGCACTTGGACACACGCCACCAATCGCGAGAAAAGGCTTCATTGTAAGAACTGAAAAGTTTGCCAAAGGAAGAGGGGACGGCTTCCTGCATCTGAGTATAACCAATGCGCAAATCATCCCGGTGTTTTTGCTCGAGTGCCTCCAACTGCCCGCGGGTTTTGTTGATCCCTTCTTCCAGCTGCTCAAGCAGCCTCATAGCTGTCACCTTTAAGGCGGTCGGGACCACATCGTTGGTCGATTGATAGATATTGGCGTGCTCAATGGGATCAATCATACGGTAATCGCCAGCAGACCGCCCCATGCGCTTGAGGGCCACATTGGTGATGATCTCATTGATGTTCATGTTGATGCTCGTGCCGGCACCTCCCTGAACCGCCGGCACAATGAAATGGCCGGCATAATCTCCGGTGGTCAGCTCCTCGGCACTCCGGATAAGGGCCTCCAAAACCCGATCATCCATCATCCTCAGGGGAACCTCCAAATGTCCATACTTCCTGCCTACCGCATCTTTAAAACGCCGATAGGTCTGATAACAGGCAAGCTTCACCGTGGCCAGCCCCTTATACCACTCGGGGTGGAAAGGATTGCCATCAGGAAAGTTCTCCTTTGCCCGAACCGCATGGATGCCATATAGAGCATCATCGGCAATATTTCTCTTGCCTAAAGCATCTTCTTCCTCTCTCATAATCGAGTTGGTTAAAATCTACCGGTCCAAAAATAACATTTAATATAACAAATCGGGCAAAATGATGCCGTTCATCGTGAAAGTGCCTGTGACAAAACAAAATAAGCTAATGCAGGGACATAACAGGGGACAAAAAGGATTTGCCCGGATCTTTGCCTTCCGATATGAATTTTATTATTAATTTAGCCGGAAAATTATCAATATGCTGGAATTCATTCACGGTGACATACTGGAAGTCAATCCGGCTTATGTGGTGATGCAGAACCAGGGATTGGGCTATTTCGTCAACATTTCGCTAAACACCTATTCCAGCCTCTCCGGCAGGGATCAGGGGCTGGTATACATCCATGAAATAGTGCGTGAAGATGCTTATATGCTCTATGGATTTGCCGACAAGCAGGAACGCGAGACATTCCGGAACCTGATTTCAGTCAACGGGGTTGGGGCCAATACGGCTGCCATGATGTTGTCTTCCCTCTCGCCGGAAGAAATCAAAACCGCCATCACCCAGGAGCAGGTCAACACCCTAAAAGCCATTAAAGGCATTGGGGCCAAATCGGCCCAGCGTATCATTGTGGACCTGAAAGACAAACTGGCCAAAGAAGATGCGGCAGGAGAAATTATAGCCCCCACAGACAATACAAACCAGGAAGAAGCGTTATCTGCTCTAGTGACTTTAGGTTTCTCCAAAAAGCAAGTCGAAAAAGTGCTCGAGCAGCTAACCAACGAACAGCCTGACCTAAACGTGGAATCCCTGGTGAAAAAAGCATTGAAAAAACTCTGATAATTCAAACCTAATCCTTGGAGCTCAACCGTCAAGAAATAGTTAAACTGGTGCTTTTACTTATAGTGTGGGCTTTTGCATCAAATGCAGAAGCTCACATTCATTTTTCAATGCAACAACCTCAGCAACCCGATACGATCAGCCCCACCGACACCACCGACCTGCCTTACGAGTTTGATGATGAGCCACAATACATCTTTCAGAAAGACAAACAAGAATCACCGCTTTTTCTGAAAGATCCCAAAAACATAAAATCTTTTTATGAGTATGATGCCCAGCGGGATGAATACATCCTGAAGAAGAAAATCGGGGATTTTGATTACCGGATGCCCTCCCACCTGAACCGGCAACAGTACTGGGATTACCAGTTTGAGCAAATGCTGCGCAATTTCTGGCAGCAAAAAGCCAGTGGTGTGGAGGCCACCGAAGACCAGGGCTTGATCCCCAAGCTTAAGTTGGGGGGTGAAACCTTCAACCGGATCTTCGGGAGCAATACCATCAATATTGTACCGCAGGGATCGGCCGAGCTGATCTTCGGGGTTAACATCAACAAGGTGGAAGATCCCAAACTTTCCGAAAAACTCAGGCGCAATACCACGTTTGATTTTGAGGAAAAAATCCAGATGAATGTTACAGGCAGCATTGGGGACAAAATCAAACTGGGCATCAACTATGACACGGAAGCCACCTTTGATTTTGAGAACAAGACCAAACTGGAATATTCCGGGGGTGAAGATGAGATCATCCAGGATATTGAGGCCGGCAATGTGAACCTGCCCCTTCCGGGATCCCTTATTACAGGGAGCCAGAGCCTTTTCGGGGTTAAGACCAAACTCCGGTTTGGCAACCTGGATGTAACCAGTGTTTTTTCCCAGCAGAAGGGACAAAGTAAGGTGATCAAGGTAGAAGGAGGAGCCCAGACCAAGGATTTTGATATCAAAGCCGATGAATATGACAAAAACCGGCACTTCTTTCTCTCCCATTATTTCAGGGAAAAATACAACAAGGCCTTAAGCCGGCTGCCGGTCATCAGTTCGCAGATCGACATCACCCGCGTGGAAGTTTGGATCACCAATAAAACCAGCAATTTTGAAAGCTCGCGCAACATTGTTGCTTTCATGGACCTTGGGGAAGGGCGGATCAACGGTTCAACCGATCACATCCTGGCCTCGGATCAGCTGATCACCAGCATCAGGAACCAGCCGCCGGACAACAGCGCCAACAACCTTTACCAGAAGCTCAATTCAGGTGCCATGCAGGGTGTGCGCGACATCAGCCAGACCAACAATGTGCTCCAGCAATGGAAGACCTATGGCTTTCGATCAGGCCAGGATTATGATAAGCTGGAAAATGCCCGCAAGTTAGAATCCAACGAATACACCGTCCACGAGAAACTGGGTTATATTTCCCTTAAATCGCCCCTGCGCAACGACGAGGTGCTGGCTGTGGCTTTTGAGTATACCCGGGGCGGAAAAAAATTCCAGGTGGGTGAATTTTCCAACCAGGGCATCACCTCGCCCAATGCCCTGATGGTCAAACTGCTCAAAGGCACCGCCTTCACCCCCCGTTTCCCCTCCTGGAAACTGATGATGAAAAACATCTATTCGATCGATGCCTATCAGGTCAACCGCGAGGGTTTCAGACTCAACGTCCTTTATCAGGATGATCAGACCGGCAATGAGCTGAACTACATACCGGCCGGCAAAATACGCGACGAGCGTTTGCTGCGGGTATTGAACCTGGACAATGTCAATTCCCAGAACGATGCCGGAGCCGACGGACGGTTCGATTTTATCCCGGGGGTCACCATCGACCCTTCCAACGGCAAGATCATCTTCCCGGTGGTGCAGCCTTTTGGAGACTATCTGAAGCAACAGTTCGACAATAACTCCATTGCAGAAGACTATGTCTTTGAAGAACTTTACGACTCAACCCTCACTGTGGCCAGGCAAACGGCTGAAAAGAACAAATTCAAGCTCAGCGGCGAATATCAGTCTTCCTCCAGCTCCGAGATTCCCCTGAACGCCATGAACATACCGGAGGGCTCAGTAGTGGTCACGGCCGGGGGGCGTAAGCTGACCGAGAATGTAGATTATACGGTCGACTATAACCTGGGACGGGTGAAGATACTCAATGAAGGGTTGCTGGAATCGGGCACGCCCATCCAAATCTCACTCGAGAGCCAATCCACTTACAGCATGCAAAAGAAGACCCTGATCGGATCCCATTTCAACTATACGGTATCGGAAGACTTCAATGTGGGGGCCACGGTAATGAATCTGACCGAGCGACCACTCACCCAGAAGGTAAGCATTGGCAATGAACCCATTTCCAATACCATTTGGGGCATCAATGGTTCGTATCGCACCCAATCGCCCTTTTTAACCGATTTGGTTGACCGCCTCCCCTTGCTCGATACCAAGGAGGAGTCGAGCATACGGATTGACGGGGAGTTCGCGCATCTGATCCCCGGCCACTCCCAGGCCATAAAGGACAAGGGGGTATCTTACATCGACGATTTTGAAGGCAGTGAGACGTCGATCGATATGAAGAACCCCGCGGCATGGGTCTTATCATCGACCCCCCAGGGTCAGCCCCAGATGTTTCCCGAAGGCGAACTGATCGACTCCCTGGCCTATAACTACAACCGTGCCGAGCTGGCCTGGTACCACATCGACCCCCTGTTTTTGCGGGAAAACAGCCCCAATATGCCCCAACATTTAAAAAGCAATCCCGACCAACGTTCCAGCCATTTCGTCAGGGAAATCTATGAAAAAGAGCTTTTCCCCAAGCGGGACAATCCCAGTGAAATACCGGCCAGCCTGCAGGTGCTGAACCTGGCTTATTTCCCCAATGAACGGGGCATGTACAACTATGAACACGAGCCCAATGGGGCACCGGGTATCTCACGCGGAATAAGCTCCGACGGTTCACTGAAGGACCCCGAAACCAGGTGGGCCGGCATCATGCGGGAAATATCCACCACCGATTTCGAGGAATCCAATGTAGAGTATATCGAATTCTGGCTGATGGATCCCTTCGTTTATGATTCAACCCTGACCAACGACGGCACACTCTATTTCAACCTGGGCAACATCTCAGAAGACATCCTCAAAGATTCGCGCAAAAGCTTCGAGAATGGACTTCCCACCTCCGAACAGGTCGAGATGGTTGATACCACTTCCTGGGGCCGGATCCCCATGAGCCAGTCGCTGGTCAACGCCTTTGACAACGACCCCACCGCCAGAAAATACCAGGACATTGGCCTGGACGGGCTCGACGATGACAACGAGCGCAGTTTCTTTGAACAATACCTTGATGAACTGGAAGGCCATCTCAATGACCAGGCCTACAACCGCTTTCAGGAGGATCCCTCCGGCGACAATTACCATTACTACCGGGGCAGCGATTACGACCGGCAGAAGAAGGGCATCATACAGCGCTACAAGCAATACAACGGTATGGAAGGCAACTCCCCCACCTCGGAACAATCGCCCGAACCTTACCCTACCTCCGGTAAAACCCTGCCAGATGTAGAAGACATCAACCAGGACAACACCCTGGATGAAAACGAAAATTATTACCAGTATAAAGTAAAACTGGATCCCACGCAAATGGAGGTAGGCCAGAATTATATCACCGACAAGGTCGTGCGCAGGGACATTAAGATGGCCAATGGCCGCAAGTCGGACATCACCTGGTATCAGTTCAAGATTCCGATCAAGAACCCCGACAAGCGGGTAGGGGCCATCCGCGATTTCAGTTCGATCCGGTTCATGCGGATGTTCCTGCGGGGATTTGAAGACTCGCTCATTCTGCGTTTTGCCAAGCTGAACCTGGTCAGGGGGGAATGGCGCAACTACACCAAGTCATTGAATGAAACCAGCGAGAATTTGTCAGCCCCGGAATATTCGATGGGCAATATGCGGATCTCGGCGGTCAACATTGAGGAGAATGCCAAGAAGACCCCGGTCAACTATGTATTGCCCCCGGGGATTGACCGGGTAATCGACCCGACCAATCCCCAGCTGCGACAGCTCAATGAGCAGGCGATCGCTTTAAAGGTCAACAGCCTGGAAGACGGCGACGCCCGGGCAGCGTTCAAGAACGTAAGCCTTGACGTGCGCCAGTACAAGAAACTAAGGATGTTCCTGCATACCGAGGCATTAGAGAACAAGCGCCTGGAAGACGGCGATTTGAGGGCTTTCATCCGCCTGGGATCGGACTACCGCAACAACTATTACCAGTATGAGATCCCCCTGGAAGTGACCCCGCCGGGCCATTATAACAACAACAGCAGCAATGACCGCAAACAGGTTTGGAAAAATAAGATGGTCATTGACCTGGAGGAGCTTCCCCGGGTGAAACTCCGACGCAACACCGCCATGCGCCGAGGCTCCAACATCCAGATGAACACCATTTACAGTGTCATGAAGAACAATGCAAAGATCAGTGTCCGGGGCAATCCCAACCTGAGTGATCTGCGGACGATTATGCTGGGGATCAGAAATCCCGACCAGCAGGGCAATGCCATGTCCAGTGACGATGGCATGCCCAAATCGGGTGAAATATGGATGAATGAGCTGCGCCTGACCGATTTCAAAGAGAAAGGCGGGTGGGCAGCCCGCGGGCGCATCTCCACCCAGCTGGCCGACCTGGGCATGATCAACATTGCCGGAAACATGTCCACCCCCGGTTTCGGCAGCATCGAGAAAAAAGTCAATGAGCGCAGCAAACAGGAGGAAGCCCAGTATGACGTGTCGACCAACCTGGACCTGGGCAAATTCTTCCCCGAAAAAGCAGGGGTTAAAATCCCCATGTACCTGGGCTACTCTGAACGGTTCATCACCCCGGAATACAACCCGCTGAATCCCGACATCAAACTGGAAGATGCCCTGAACGCCGCTGAAGACAAAAAGGCCCGCGACTCAATCCGCCGGATCACCCAAAATTATGTGCGGCGTAAAAGCTTCAACCTGAACAATGTGCGGGTTACCCCTCAAAAACAGGGTAAAAGAAACTTTTACGACATCTCCAATTTCTCGCTGAATTATTCCTACAATGAATACTATACCCGCGACATCAACACCAAATACAACCTATCCAAAGAATTCCAGGGAAGCCTGCTCTACAACTTCAACACCCAACCCAAAGCCGTCACCCCTTTCCGGGGCCTGGGAGGCATCTTCAATTCCGATCTTTTGCGCATCATCCGCGATTTCAACTTCTATTATTACCCCTCTTCCTTCACCTTCCGCACCGAAATGCGCAGGTCATACAATGCCATGCAAAACCGCAACATTTCCAATCCGAATCTGAGGTATGAACCCACTTTCGACAAAAATTTCCTGTGGAACAGGCACTACAGTCTTAAATGGGACCTGACCCGGTCGTTGAAGCTCAATTTCACCGCCACCAATAAGGCCCGCATCGACGAACCCCGCGGCATTGTCGATAAAAAAAGGGACCCGGCAACCTACCAAAGGTGGAAAGATTCGGTGATGACCAACCTGAGAAATTTCGGGCGCAACGTCAATTACCACCATAAATGGGATGCCAGCTACCGACTGCCCATCAACAAACTGCCCCTGATGGACTGGATCAACGTATCGGCCCGTTACAATGGCACCTACAACTGGCAGGCCGGTCCCATGCTGGCCGATACCAGCAACATCAACCTGGGCAATACCATCCGCAACTCCAACACCGTCCAGATCAACAGCCAGTTTAATTTCAACAACCTCTATAATAAGGTCGGCTTTTTGAAGAGAATCAATCAACAATCAATCGGGCAGGAGGAAAAGGAATATAAAACCGTCAGCTACAACCGGGAAAATGTCAACCTACAAGCCAACGAGCCCAAAAAAATCTGGCACAATTTAAATACCAAAAAGGTTCAGGTTAAAGCTTTCGACAAGCAAGGTCGTGAAATAGAGGGGTCATCAGAAGTTACCAGCCAAAAGGCCATTAATTACACGGCGCAGGAGGATCATCCTGATGCCACCATTAAAATCGAAGGCCAAATAGAACAAACGGATGGCTTTTTCACCCTGTTCGCAGAAAATGTAGCCAGGGTGCTGATGGGGGTCAAAAATGTTTCCCTCTCCTTTTCTCAGACCGAAGGAAGTGAATTGCCCGGTTTTCTCCCATCGAGTCAGGTCATGGGGCTAAACCGCAAAAATGGCGAGCTGGCCCCGACCATTCCCTTTGTCATGGGCTGGCAAAATGAAAATTTTGCCCAAATGGCCGTTGACAACCAGTGGATCACCAAAGATCCAAACCTCAGCAGTCCCTTTACCCTTACCCACAATGAAAATCTGAATCTGCGGGCCACCATTGAGCCGTTCAACTGGCTGCGCATTGATGTGAACGGGTCGCGCACCATGGCCCGTAACACCCAGGAATATTACATTGCTGACAGCAGCGGGGTGATCAACAGCTATGGCTTACAGCGGCAGGGGAACTTCTCGATGAGTTTTCTCTCGGTCAACACCGCCTTTGATGAGATCAGCCAGGAAAACAACTACCAGTCCAAAGCGTTCAACCGTTTCACTGCCAATCGCCGGGATATAAGCCGGAGGCTGGCCCATAAGCGCATAGAACAATCCGGTCAAGGCTACAATCCAACCGCTCCAAATGACAACGGATACTGGGACGGGTATGGCCCCACCAGCCAGCAGGTGCTTATTCCTGCATTCCTCTCAGCCTATGGAAGCTACAATACCGGCAGCGTGCCCCTCAAAGACTTCCCCACCATCCCCTTCCCCAACTGGCGGGTAACATTGAACAATTTGACCAAAATAGGTTTCATCGATCAAGTGGTGAAAAACGTCAACATCAGCCATGCCTACCGCAGTACCTATACCATCGGTTCATTCCGCCTGAACCGCGATTACCAGGAACTCGAAGACCAGCTCAGTTGGGTGCGCGATATGAAAAACAACTTCCTGCCTCGCAATCAAATCAACAGCGTGGCCATTAATGAACAATTCAACCCATTGATCAATTTTGACGTCACCTGGAAAAACAACCTCACCTCCCGCTTCCAGATATCCCGCTCGCGACGGGTAGCCCTGAGCTTCTCCAACAACCAGATTACCGAAACCCTCAGCAAACAATACTCCTTCAGCGTGGGCTACCGTTTTGAGGATTTTCACCTGATCCTCGATTTTGGAGATCGCCAGGAGTCTCTCCCCAATGACTTGAACGTAAAAGGCAATGTGAAAATCCGCGACAACCTGACCATCCTTCGAAAACTGGATGAAGAGGTCGACAATCTGCCTACAGCCGGGCAACGCAATGTGGTCATTGGCTTTTCCGCCGATTATGCCCTGAGTAACCGCTTTAACGTACGCCTTTTCTTCGACCGAAACGTGAACGAACCCAAAATATCCCGATCCTATCCCACCTCCAACACCAACTTCGGTTTTAGTTTGCGATTTACACTGGCCGAATGATTCCCATATTGAAAAAAATTTGTAATTTTGGTGTCAAAACAAATAAAAACTGAAAAGCCATGAACATCCCTGAAAATTTAAAGTATACCAAAGATCACGAATGGATAAAAGTAGATGGTGATGAAGCCTATGTAGGCATTACCGATTACGCACAAAACGAATTGGGTGACGTTGTCTTTGTTGAAATCGAGACAGAAGGGGAAAAGCTGGACAAGGAAGAGGTATTTGGAACGGTAGAAGCCGTTAAGACCGTTTCCGACATATTTATGCCTATTTCAGGTGAAGTAGAAGAAGTCAATCCCAAATTGGAAGACACCCCGGAAATTGTCAACAAGGATCCTTATGGGGAAGGCTGGCTGATCAAGGTAAAGATTTCCGACAAATCAGAATTGGATGATCTTCTGGAGGCTTCCAAATACAAAGAATTGACCGAATAGCAGTAATCATTTACAAAGCCAAAAAAGCGCCTTCCCGAGGGAAAGGCGCTTTTTTCATTTATTGACAAGGGTCTTTTATTTATCCAGGGTCTTTTTGACTTCGACTTCTTTAAAGCCCTCGATGTTGTCGCCGACTTTGATGTCGTTATAGTTTTTCACGTTCAGGCCGCATTCGTAACCTTCCCGCACTTCTTTAACATCGTCTTTATAACGTTTGAGCGACTCCAGTTCGCCGGAGTATATCACGATGCCATCGCGGATAACGCGTACTTTATTGTTGCGTTCGAGTTTGCCGTCTCGAACGATACAACCGGCAACGGTTCCCACTTTTTTGATCTTATAGGTTTCCTTGACCTCGGCCGATCCGGTAATCTCTTCTTTAATTTCGGGGGAAAGCATGCCTTCGAGGGCATCTTTCATATCGTTGGTGGCATCGTAGATAACCGAATAGAGGCGGATATCGATCTGCTCTTTTTGGGCCAGGCGTCGTGCCGTAGCGGAAGGTCTAACCTGGAATCCAATGATAATGGCATTGGAAGCGGCAGCCAGCAGGATATCCGATTCGGTAATTTGGCCGATCCCTTTATGAATGATATTGACTTGCAGTTCTTCGGTACTGAGTTTGGAGAAGGCGTCGGAAAGGGCTTCGATGGAGCCGTCCACATCGCCTTTGACCACCAGGTTAACCTCCTGGAAGTTGCCAATGGCAATACGCCGGCCAATCTCATCCAGGGTAATGTGTTTCTGAGTCCGCATGGACTGTTCCCTTTCAAGCTGGGAACGGCGGTTGGCAATTTCCTTGGCCTCTTTTTCGGAGTCCATCACATTGAACTTGTCGCCAGCCTGGGGTGCCCCGTTGAGTCCCAGCAACTGAACGGGCTGAGAAGGACCTACATGATCAACATTTTTACCGTGCTCGTTGAACATGGCCTTGACCCGGCCCATATGGCTTCCGGCAAGGATTACATCCCCTATTTTCAGTGTGCCGGCCTGAACCAGCAGGTTCGAGATATATCCCCGGCCATGATCCAACCAGGATTCAATGACCGTACCCATGGCCTTTTTGTCGGGATTGGCCTTTAACTCGAGGATATCAGCTTCCAGCAATACCTTCTCCAGGAGTTCCTCGATATTAACACCTTGTTTGGCAGATATATCCTGGGATTGATATTTACCGCCCCATTCTTCCACCAGATAGTTCATATTGGCCAGTTCTTCCTTAAGACGTTCAGGGCTGGCTCCGGGTTTGTCAATCTTATTAATGGCAAAGATAACGGGTACGCCTGCGGCCGAAGCGTGGTTGATGGCTTCCACGGTCTGGGGCATGATGTTGTCATCGGCCGAGACCACAATGATGGCCACATCGGTAATCTGAGCTCCGCGGGCCCGCATAGCTGTAAAGGCCTCGTGGCCCGGGGTATCCAGGAAGGTAATCTGACGCCCGTCGGCTACCTGCACCCGGTAAGCTCCGATATGCTGGGTAATACCGCCTGCTTCTCCGCCAATCACATTCGTTTTGCGGATATGGTCAAGCAACGAGGTCTTACCATGGTCAACGTGGCCCATAACCGTTACAATGGGATCGCGGGGTTCGAGATCTTCCTCGTCGTCTTCTTCATCTCCGATGGCCTCCTGAACATCGACACTCACAAATTCAACCTTGTAGCCATATTCATCAGCCACCAGGGCCATCGTTTCAGCATCAAGGCGCTGATTGATCGAGACCAGAAGCCCCAGGTTCATGCAGGTCTGAATGACATCATTGACCGGCTCATCCATCATGCTGGCCAATTCATTGACCGAAACGAACTCGGTGACTTTCAGTACATTCTTTTCTTCCTCCTGCTTAGCCTCTTCTTCCTTCTGTTTCTGATTTATGGCCTGACGCTTCTCGCGGCGGTATTTGGCTGACTTGGATTTGCCCTTGCTCTCCAGGCGGGAAAGGGTATCCTTGATTTGTTTTTGAACATCCTCCTCGCTGATCTCATTGCGTACAGGACGTTTTTTCCTTTTCTTCTTGCGGGATGTTTTTTTTGCATCCGCCCCTGCTCCGGCTTTCTTTTTCTCATCCACCTGAACCCGTTCTTTATCCTTATGGATACGTTTGCGCCTTTTGCGCCGGGGTTTTTCATCGGTTTCTTTCTGACCGCCTTCCTGTTGGGATTTCTGACCTTCCCCGCCGGCAGCTTTCTTCTTTTGCCCTTCGCCCGCCTTCTTTTGCCTTTCGGCTTCACGTTCTTTGCGGGTTTTCCTTTCAGGACGGGTCTTCTGATTCAGTGACTCCAGATCAATTTTACCCACCACTTTGATCGATTCCTCTTCTTCCTGCTTCTGTTCAGACTGTGCCTCAGCCTGTTGTTCTTTCTCTTCTGCGGCTTCCTCTGACTCTTCTTTGGGGGTGGCCTCTTCTTCCTGTTGTTGCTCAGCGGCTTCCTGTTCAGCTGTTTCGGCTTCGGCTTCTTCTTCCTCTTGCGCCTTAACCGGTTCCTGCTGTTCAGCTGCCGGCTGCTGTTGCTCAGGGGTTTCCTCTTCAGGTTGCTTCTCACCAGGGGTTGTACCTGTTTCAGCCGCTTCGGACGGTTCGGCTTTTGGGGCTTCTTCCTTTTGGGGCGCCTTCTTCCCGGCCCCTTCGGAAGGCTGGGTTTTCTTTTTCTGCTTCTTAACCGATTCAAGGTCAATCTTACCCACTACCTTCGGGGCTGTGCCACCATCTTCTTCCTCAGCTTTCTCCTGTTCCTCCTGCTCGCCCTGCGCGGTGGCAGATTCATCCGAAGTTTCCTGTGTGGAGGGTTCTTTCTTCTGTTGATCGGCCTCCCCTTTCTTTTCTGATGCTTCTTTCTCCTCTGTCTTTTCCTTCTCTCCTGTTTCTTGTGCTGTCTCCTGACTTGTTTCTTCTTCCTCGGAAGAACCACTGACATCTTTGATCAGTATCTCTTCATCTTTATCCTCTTTTCCCGTCTCTTCTGCCTCGGGCTCTATATCATTGATTGATACAGAACTGCGCTCATCATAATGTAAATTAATCTGTTGTGATTGTTTCTTAACATCAATATCCGAACTATACTCCTTCTCCAATATCTCATATTGTTCCGGCGTCACCTTGGCGTTCGGGTTCGGATCAATATCATACCCCTTCTTGTTGAGAAAATCCGCCATCGTGGATATCCCAACATTGAACTCCTTCGCTAACTTACTTAATCGTTTTGCCTTTTTGTCTTTCGTCATAGAATGCTCCCGCAAATTGATTGGTCTGCTCAGTAAAATTTACCGCTTAAAATAATGCGCTAAAATATAATTAATCTGCTAATTTATTCAAATTCTGATTTAAAAATTTCGACAATCTCATCGATCGTTTCCTTCTCCAGGTCGGTTCTTCTTTCCAATTCCTCCTTATCCAGTTCCAATACACTTTTGGCCGTATCCAAACCGACCGATTTAAGGATATCAAGGATCCACTGATCGATTTCATCGGAAAACTCATCGATGTTGACGTCTTCTTCATCTTCTTCGGTTTCGCGGTAAACATCGATGTCGTAGCCGGTAAGCTGGCTGGCCAGTTTGATATTAAGCCCGCCTTTTCCAATGGCCAGGGATACTTCATCAGGATCCAGGTAAACTTCAGCACTTTTTCCATCCTCATTAAATTTTATCGAGTTGATCTTAGCCGGACTGAGGGCCCGCTGTATAAAGAGCTGGGTATTGGTTGTATAATTAATCACATCGATGTTTTCGTTTCTCAATTCCCTTACAATACCGTGAATCCGCGAACCTTTCATCCCCACACAGGACCCCACCGGATCAATGCGGTCATCATAAGATTCAACCGCTACTTTGGCTTTTTCGCCCGGAGCCCGAACAATTTTCTTAATGGTAATCAGCCCGTCGTAGATCTCGGGGACTTCAAATTCAAAGAGCCGCTCGAGGAAAACGGGTGAAGTCCGGGAGATGATGATCAACGGGGTATTGTTGCGCATTTCCACGCGAACCACAACCGCCCTTAACAGATCGCCCTTGCGAAAACGATCCGAAGGAATTTGCTCATCCCGGGGGAGAATCAACTCATTGCCCTCATCATCCAGGACCAGAATTTCACGCTTCCAAACCTGATAAACCTCACCACTTATGATCTGACCAATGCGCTTTTTGTATTTGGCAAATACATTGTTGCGCTCAATCTCCAAAATCTTAGAAGTTAAATGCTGACGCAGGGACAAAATGGCCCTCCGGCCAAAATCCTCCAATCTCACCTCATCGGTCACTTCTTCGCCTTCCTCATAATCATCATCGATCTTTTTGGCTTCAGATAGAGCAATCTGCAGATTCCGGTCCTCCAGATCTTCATCCTTAACCACTTCCCGGTTTCGCCAGATTTCAAAATCCCCTTTATCTATATTGATGATGACATCAAAATTTTCATCGGTACCAAATATCTTACTGAGAGATTTGCGAAAAACCTCTTCCAGAACATTCATCATCGTTGCCCGATCGATGTTCTTGAGCTCCTTGAACTCAGAAAATGTATCAAACAAGTTCGCGGTGTCCATCTCTTTCATAGGTTTAAAAAGCTATTTGCAGTTTGGTATGGTGAATATCCTCAAATGAGAGGCTATGTTGCTGCTGTAGAGTTTTTTTCTTTTTATTCTGATTTTTAACACGTTTCTTCTCCTCCACGGTGATCTGTTGGCCGGTAACTTCAAGCAATTTACCGTTGATCTGGCGCCCATCATTTAAGAGGACCTGCACCTTTTGGCCAATATGTTTCTCATATTGCTGATAGACCTTAAAGGGCTCGGTCAACCCGGGCGAAGTGACTTCCAAATCACAGGCATCGATGGGGGAACCCAACATTTGTCTCAATTCCCGGTTCACCTCAACACATTCATCCAGTTTAATCCCTTCATAATCATCAATAATAACCGTTATCTTCCCTTTTTTATTTTGTATGGCCACGACAAAAAACCCCCGCCGCCTGGCCAGTTCTTCAACCGCTTGTTGTATTTGTTCATCCCCTATCATAAGTTAATTCCCCTTGGTGATACGAAAAATGGGGACTTTGTCCCCATTCAGCTCCATCCATTTTTGCAGCACAAAAATAAAAATAATGTTCTTAACAGACAAATAAATATAAAAATTAATGGCATTTTATCCGGGTGGAAACATGTCAGGAGCAAAGATACTTTATTCTGGAAGTTAGGTATTTTCAAAGCGTTAAAATATTTCTTAATTTTGCCGGTTTGATGCAATAGGCAAAAGAAATCAGCAAGTTGAACAAAAAAAAGATCATTAACGACCCCATCTATGGTTTCATCAACCTTTACGATGAGTTGATCTATGAATTGATTGAGCATCCATATTTTCAGAGGCTAAGGCGGATCAAGCAGCTGGGAATGACCCATCTGGTATATCCGGGAGCGACCCATACGCGTTTTCAGCATTCGTTGGGTTCGGTTCATTTGATGCAATCGGCCATCAGCACCATCCGTTCGAAAGGCCATGAAATCACCGATGAAGAAGCCCAGGCGGTCAAGGTGGCCATCTTGCTGCACGATTTGGGCCACGGGCCTTTCTCTCATTCCCTCGAATCACACTGGGTGCCATCGCACAGCCACGAGAACTTTTCCTGGTTGCTGATCAACCAGCTGAACGACCAATGGAATGGCCAGCTTGAGCTGGCCCTGCAAATCTATCACAACCAATATCCCAAAAAATTCCTTCACCAATTGGTCTCAAGTCAGCTGGACATGGACCGCCTGGATTACCTCAGACGCGACAGTTTTTATACGGGGGTTTCAGAAGGGGTGATCGGTTCAGACCGGATCATCAAGATGCTGGGGGTGCACCAGGATCAACTGGTGGTGGAAGCCAAAGGCATCCATTCGATTGAAAAATTTCTCATTGCCCGTTGGATCATGTACTGGCAGGTCTATTTCCATAAAACGGTGCTCTCGGCCGAACAACTGATTATCAATATTTTTCTGCGGGCCCGTGAACTGGTTCACCAGGGAATCAACCTGCCGGCTTCGGCTCCTTTGATATACTTCCTTTCCGATACCCCACAAAAGGACCAAACCCCAAATATGCTCAGGATGTTCTCTAAAATGGATGATTCCGATTTGTCGGTGGCAGTTAAATCCTGGGCAGAATGCAATGACCGGGTCCTCTCAACCCTCTGCCGCTATATGATCGAGCGCAACTTATTGAAAATCGAAATCCAAAATGAACCTTACGACCCGGCCAACCTTGAAAGCCTCCGGCAAAAAACCAAAAAACAACTGGACCTCTCAGATGCCGAAGTGGGTTATTTCGTCTTCACCGGGGCCATCACCAACAAAGCCTACAGTTTATCGGATGATAACATCCAGATTGCATATAAAGACAAAAAAATCAAGGACATCGCTGAAGCCTCAGACATGCTAAACTTGTCAATGCTCTCGAAAAACGTCAAAAAATATTTTCTATGTTATCCCAGAGAAACTAACCCGATTTTATAAAATATCATTATTTTTGCGCAAACTTAACAGAACACCTATGGAATATACTGCACAGGAAATTGCCGAGATCCTGAACGGTGAAATAGAGGGTGACCCGCAGATCAAAGTCAGTGGATTTTCGAAGATTGAAGAAGGCAAAGCGGGGACAATTTCCTTCATCGCTAACCCCAAATACTCCAAATACCTACATACCACGAAGGCTTCTGTTGTGCTGATAAACAAAGATTTCAAGGAGGAAGCCAGCAATGCAGGGGCGCATGCGCTCATCCGGGTGGACGATGCCTACCAGGCATTTGCCCGGTTACTGACCCTTCAGGACGACGGCAAACTCAAGCGAAATGGCATCAGCGATAAAGCCTCCATTAAAGAGGGGGCCACGGTCGGGGAAAATGTACTGATCGATGACTTTGTCTACATTGGTGAAAATGCGGTCATCGAAGATGAAGTCAAGCTGTTGCCCCACACCTTCATTGGCGAAGGGGTGGTCGTTGGCAAAGGCACGGTCATTTACCCGGGGGTGAAGATTTACAACCATTGCAGAGTTGGCGCGAATTGCCGTATTCATGCCGGGGTAGTGATCGGCAGCGATGGTTTTGGTTTTGCCCCTCAAAGCAACAACCATTACCAAAAGATCCCACAGGTAGGCAATGTCATCATTGAGGACCATGTGGAGATCGGCTCGAATACCTCGATCGACCGCGCCACCATTGGATCAACGGTCATTCACCGCGGGGTGAAGCTGGACAACCTGATCCAGGTAGCCCACAATTGTGAAATCGGCGAAAACACCGTTATTGCAGCACAGGTAGGCATTGCCGGATCGACCAAGATAGGCCGTGATTGTATGATTGGCGGTCAGGTAGGTTTTGTCGGGCATCTTACCATTGCCGATCAGGTGAAAATAGCTGCCCAATCCGGCATCACTTCCAACATTAAGAAAACCGGGCAGGTCGTGCAGGGATCCCCTGCTTTTGAATTTGGCAAATATCAAAAATCCTACGTCTGCTTCAGACAACTGCCCGATGTGTGTCAGCGCATCAACCAACTCGAAGAACAAGTCAAACAGCTGACCCAGAAAAAAGAGTAATCATCCAATTGCATTTTCTATGTCCGATAAACAAAGAACCATCGTCCATCCTGTAAAATTAACAGGCAGAGGATTGCATACAGGATATGAGGTTGAAATACATTTTAAGCCAGCCCCGGCCAATCACGGATACAAATTTCAACGCACCGATCTGAAGGAACGCCCCATCATCAAAGCCCATGTTGATAATGTGGCCGATACCTCCCGGGGCACCACCCTGGAGGAAAACGGGGTAAGGGTCCATACCATTGAACACGTCATGGCTGCTTTACGCGGTCTGGGGATCGACAACATCCTGATCGAACTCAACGGCCCGGAAGCGCCTATTCTCGACGGCAGTTCCAGAAAATACGCCGAGACCCTGAGAGAGGCAACCATCGAAGAACAGGATGAAGAACGCGCGTACTACTACATCAAAGAAAAAATTGAATACCGCGACGATGAAAATCAGATTGAACTGGCAATCTATCCCGACGACCAACTCTCCATTCAGGTGCTGATCGACTACCACTCCAAAGTGCTGGGCCACCAGTATGCCAATTTCGAGGAAAACACCGACTTCATTCAGGAGCTGGCTCCTTCCAGAACCTTTGTTTTCTTCCATGAACTGGAATTTCTTTTGAAAAACAACCTGATCAAAGGAGGGGACCTGGAAAACGCCATTGTAATCATGGAAAACCCGGTTGCCCAGGAAGAGCTGGACCGGATCGCTGATTTGTTCAACAAGCCAAGGGTAAAGGTCAAACCGGAAGGGGTCCTCAACAATGTAGACCTGTATTACACCAATGAGCCAGCCCGCCATAAGCTGCTCGATATACTGGGTGATATCGGTTTGATCGGCCGGCCGATCAAAGGACGGGTTATTGCCAAAAAACCGGGCCACCATGCCAATACCCAACTGGCCAAGAAAGTGGCCCATCAAATCAAAAAGGAAGCTTCCGAAGATTATATCCCCAGGGTGGACCACAACCAGCCACCCCTGCTTAACGTCAATCAAATCAAGCATTACCTGCCCCACCGCCCGCCTTTTTTGCTGGTCGATAACATCCTGGAGATGGATCAATCCTCAATTATCGGACTGAAAAATGTGACCATGAATGAAGGCTTCTTCGTGGGCCATTTTCCGGAAGAACCCCTTATGCCCGGGGTGCTCCAGATAGAAGCCATGGCCCAGGTCGGGGGGATCCTGGCCCTAAACACCGTGCCCGACCCGGAAAACTACCTGACCTATTTTTTGAAGATCGATAAAGTACGCTTTAAACGTAAGGTGGTTCCCGGAGACACCCTGATTTTCCGGCTCATCCTGAAAAACCCCATCCGCCGGGGCATCGTTACCATGAGCGGGCAGGCCTTCGTAGGCGAACAGGAAGTGATGGAAGGAGAATTGACTGCTCAAATCACCAAAAACACACAAGCATGAACCAGCCACTAGCCTCAATACATCCCGATGCCAAAGTTGCCGAGGATGCTGTGATTGAACCTTTTGTTACCATTGCCGCAGATGTGGAAATTGGCTCAGGTACCTGGATCGGTCCCAATGTGACCATCATGGACGGGGCCCGGATTGGTAAAAATTGCCAGATCTTCCCCGGAGCAGTCATCTCTGCCATCCCCCAGGATCTGAAGTTCGAAGGGGAAAAAACAACCGCCGAAATAGGCGATAACACCACCATACGCGAATGTGTGACGATCAACCGCGGAACCAAATCCAAGGACAAAACCGCCATCGGCAACAATTGCCTGCTGATGGCTTACGTGCATGTAGCCCACGATTGCTTCATCGGTAACAACGTCATCCTGGGCAACGTCTCCACCCTGGCCGGGGAAATCATCGTCGACGATTATGCCATCCTCAGCGGTCTGGTAGCGGTTCATCAATTCGTACACATTGGCTCCCATGTGATGATCTCGGGGGGAGCCCTGGTGCGCAAAGACGTACCCCCTTTCATCAAAGCCGCACGCGAACCCCTCTCCTATGTGGGCATCAATTCAGTCGGGTTGAGAAGAAGAAATTTCACCAATGATGCCATCAACGAAATACAGGAAATTTACCGGGAAATATATCTGAAAGGCAACAACAGCAGTCAGGCCCTTCAAAACATCCAAAACAACCATAAAGCCTCCGGCGAACGCCAGGAAATCATCAATTTCCTGAAAAACTCCAAACGCGGCATCATCAAGGGCTATTTTTCCAACTGAGTTTTCCAGTCAGTGGCCGAAATGATTCAGGTCGCTTGAACCTCACAAAGGCTGCTTCCCCCATTAATTTCACTGATGTACAAATCATTCGGTTTAGCCCCTGCAATCATACCCGGACATCCCTCCACTTAATTTCCATGGGGTATATCCTCATTTGATCCCAGGATATTGTTATTTAATAGTGGATATCCTCATTTGATACCGGGCAAAACCGGGCAGAAGCAACAAATTGCAGCTATCCATCTGGATTCTAATAACATAGCTTCCCTCTCATTCAATTAAGCCAACTCACCCTATCGGCAAAGGCACCTTACCGATTCTTCCAGCCTTGCGCTTTTAGAGCAATCTGATGGTCGCTGGAGGAGACCATATAACAGCCAAAATCCTTGCTGGTCATGTGGCCAATGGGAATGATCTCTTTTTCCTGTTCAATTTTTTCATACTGGCTGGTCGGTATGGTAAAGAGCAGTTCATAATCATCGCCTCCGTTAAGGGCGGCAGTGGTGGGGTCAATATCAAGCTCCTGTCCCATCTTTTCGGTTTGTTCATGGATGGGCAGTTTGTCCTGAAAGATTTTGCAACCCAGCTCCGACTGATGGCAGATGTGCAGCATATCGGATGACAAACCGTCTGATATATCGATCATGGAAGTCGGTTTAATTTCTAGCTTGCTCAAAAAACGAATGATATCGTATCGGGCTTCTGGTTTGAGCTGGCGTTCGAGGATGTGATCGTAGCCGCTTAAATCGGGCTGTACACCGGGATTGGATTTAAAAACCTCCTTTTCGCGCTCAAGCAATTGCAGGCCCATGTAGGCACCGCCCAGGTCTCCGGTAGTACAGATGATCTCGTTGACATCGGCCCC
>Ga0207714_1000026_pt1 | contig 88294 bp, 74 predicted proteins | sample PonA232FremontCA_2_FD_187270 | JGI IMG/M metagenome (GOLD analysis project Ga0207714, IMG submission 187270) | Marine sediment microbial community from Fremont, CA, USA - Pond A23 Sediment 2 (SPAdes) | ecosystem: Environmental > Aquatic > Marine > Unclassified | place: USA: Fremont, California... | reverse complement strand
CTGAGCGATGTCATCGGGCTCAGGCAGGTTGTCCAGATCACCCAGCGAATCGTCACGCAGCCAGAAGATGTCCAGGCTGGTCTTGTCGCGCTGGAAGATCTCCTCCCGGCTGTATCGGCGCCAGCGTCCGCCCGGGTTGTCCTCGCTCCAGGTCTCCTCGCGCTTGTGGCGCTCACCGGACCGATAACATTCGATGAAATCACGCAGGTGTTCGTCGCGCAGCGGCTTTTTCTTGAGCGTGTGGTGGATGTTGGTGCGGTAGTCGTAGAACCAGACCGCGTCCGTCCACGGCTCCGCGCGGCCGGGCCGGCCGTCGAAGAACAGCACGTTCGCTTTGACGCCGTGGGCGTAAAAGATCCCGGTCGGCAGACGCAGAATGGTGTGAAGCTCGGTCGTCTCGAGCAGCTTGCGGCGCACGGTTTCACCGGCGCCGCCCTCGAACAGCACGTTGTCCGGCACCACCACGGCGGCCTGGCCGTTCTCCTTGAGCATCGTGCGGATGTGCTGGACGAAGTTGAGCTGCTTGTTCGAGGTCGTGGTCCAGAAATCCTGCCGGTTGTAGACGAAGTCCTCCTTCTCCTGCTCGCCGGCGTCGTTGGTGACGGTGAGCGTACTCTTCTTGCCGAAGGGCGGATTGGCGAGGACGTAGTCATGGCGCTTCGGGCTCTCCGCGAGCAGCGCGTCCGTCGGGGAGATCGTTGGCTCATCGCCGATGTCGCCGATGTTGTGCAGGAACAGATTCATCAGGCACATGCGCCGCGCGGCGGGCACGATCTCGTGGCCATGGAAGGTCTCGTGCTTGAGCGCCTTCTTCTCCTCGCCGCTCATCTCATCGAGGTAGTGTTCCTTGATGAAGTCATACGCGGCCAGGAAGAAGCCGCCGGTCCCGCAGGCCGGATCGGCCACGGTGCCGCCCGGCTTCGGCTGCACGCACTCGACCATCGCGCGGATCAGCGGGCGCGGCGTGAAGTACTGGCCGGCGCCGGACTTGGTGTCCTGGGCGTTGCGCTCCAGCAGCCCCTCGTACAGATCGCCCTTCACCTCGGCATCGAGCATGACCCAGGTCTCGGCGTCGATCATCTCGATCAGCCGGGCCAGCTTGGCGGGGTCCTGGATCTTGTTCTGCGCCTTGGTGAAGATCTGCCCGAGCATGCCCTTCTGCTGGCCCAGTTCGCGCAGCAGCTCGATGTAATGGGCCTCCAGCTCCGCGCCCTTGCGCGCCTTGAGGCTGTTCCAGTCGTACCCTTCCGGGATGCCGACGTCACGATTCCACGGCTTGTGGCGGTACTCCTCCGCCATCTTCAGGAAGATCAGGTAGGTGAGCTGCTCCAGGTAATCGCCATAGCTCACGCCGTCGTCGCGCAGCATGTGGCAGAAGTTCCAGACCTTGGCGATCAGATTCTCGGCGTTCATCGCGTCTTTTGCCCTTGTTCAGTGGTCCGTCGGCTCGATGTCCATGGGCGGCAGCTCGAACAGGAGATAGACCAGTTCGCGGTTGACGTAGTAGTTCTCGCGCCCCAGCCGGTACTTGTCCAGAATCCCGCCTTTGGCGAGGGCGTCCAGATAGCGCGTTGCCGTTGCCCGCGAGACCCCGAGGTCCTGCTCGACAAAGGCCACCTTCGTATAGGGGTGGCGGAAGATGTTGTTGATCAGGTCCTGGCTGTAGAACTTGTAGCCCTCACGTATGGCATGCTTGTGCTCTTGCAGCAGCCGACCGATGGCCTCTACGAGCTCGGTGGTGTGCCGTGCGGTGACGGCGATGCCCCGCAGGAGGTACAGCAACCAGCCCTCCCAGTCGCCGGTCTCGCGCACCCGCTGCAGCTCGGCGTAGTACGTGCCTTTGGTCTGGCTGATGTACCGGCTGAGATAGAGGATCGGTGAATCGAGCAGCCCCGCACGCACCAGGAACAGGATATTGAGGATCCGCCCGGTCCGGCCATTGCCATCGTAGAAGGGATGAATGGTCTCGAACTGGTGGTGTATGACCGCCATGCGGACCAATGGGTCTTCGGGACCATCGGCGTGCAGATAGTCCTCGAGTTCGGTCATCAGCGCCGGCACCCGGTCGGGCGAAGGCGGTTCGTATACGACCTCACCGCTCTGCTCGTTGCGCAGCACGGTCCCCGGCGTCCTGCGGAAGCCGGCATCGTTGCCCTCGAGCGTGGCCTGCACCTGGAGGATGGTGTTCGAGGTCAGCAGCCCGGTCTCGCGAACCGCCCGGAACCCCACCTCCAGACCCTTCGCATACCACGCCACTTCCTTGCTGGCGGGATCCACCGACGCGGGCTGGATCTGATAGCGGTAGAGGGCATCCTGGGTGGTGATGATGTTCTCGATCTCGGAGCTGCTCTGCGCCTCCTGCAGAGAAAGAGTGGACACGAGCAGCCCCTCGTTCGGGATGGTCCGCGCCACGCCCTTGAGCTCGGCGAGATAGCGGTGCGCGGGCACCAGCGCCCGCAACACCGCCGGTGTCTCCAGCGACTCGGCGGGCGGGAAATGGCGGTTCGCGTCCGTCGTCATGGCAGTCCCGCGGTCAATGAACGGCTGAGAACGCTCAATAATCTTGTTTTTTGAGCACGTCGGAGGCGATCTTCTCAGATCCGGGCGGTTTTGAACAGCAAGCATGACCAGCGTGCAGGTGGCAAACGGAGGCGCTGGAGACCGCAACACGGTGCCCCAGATTCATTCGGCATGTTTGCCTGGCTCGGCCGGAGGGTCCGTCTCGGTCGCTCTTATCGTGATCCAACGGCCTTCACCCGCGCTGGCAGCCGCCACCTTTGCAGAACTGCTAACAAATCCTTAGGGGTTGCCGCTTTCACCTGCTCCACGAGCCGGCCAATCTTCATCAAGATGCACCGAGCCCGAGAGTTCTCGCCGAGGCTGTCGAAGGCAGTCAGCCAATCTGCGCCGGCGACGTGCAATTTTTGCACATTGCTTTCTTCCTCCAACTCGTCCTCCCGAAACAGGTTGCGGGTGTGACGACCGCTCACATTACGATCCCGGTCGAATAGCTGAGCCATCTGTTGCTGACGCAGCCAAACGGTCTCGTTCTCCAACCCGACCTCCACCGACGGCGCATCATCCATCGAATATCACGATCTCGCTCATACAGGATCCCTGCTGGTCATGCGTTTACCTGCCCTCGCCCCGTGGGAATCCCCAGCTTGTAGGTGACAACGGAAATGCAACTCAGGTCGCCATGGAAGCCCCATCTTTTGGGGATGTCCATTTCACTCGTAAAGTCCCTTGTCCACCACCATAGGCGTCTGACCGTATTTACCCAGCGGCAGTTGTTGCACGTTCTGCAACAACTGCATCGTGATCTCATAGCCGTCAAATGTTTGGGTTGCTCACGTACGGACAACTCAATGAACGCGCGTTTCTCCGTGCCTTTTAAACTACTTGAGATCTCTCAGAAGTGAGCGCAGCCCTGAGCAGCGCTCATTCACAGTGTGGTTACCAGCTCCCCGATGACACGCAAATCTACCGCCGCCTCTTCTTCCAGCTCGATATTGGAGTAGCCAAACAGTCGACTCTCAGGCTTGAGTACGATACGAGTGTGGTACCACTGGCCGTCCTCGTCGACCGCCTTTTCGCTATGGTATCGCTTCACGGTATAGCGCCCGCCGGTGTCATCGTCCTGGATGTCCCGATGCGATACCAGAACGATCTTGCCTTCACGCGTCCCGGCCGGATTGGCCCGGAATACGCACCATGAAGCGTTGGGTATGCGTTTGTTCATGGACTCGCCGATCACCCGAGTCACGAAATACCCTGGCTCCGCCTTCAGCCAGTCCGGCCGCTGGATCCAGTCACAGTCTTCAACGGATTGCAGGTCACTGAACTCGCCTGCCGCCACCGCCAGGTCGAATACCGGCAGGGCATTTTCGTAGGGTTCCACTTCCTCGGGGGCCACCAGCGGGTAAGGCAGGCCCTCATAGTCGGCCGCGCGGATGACCGGGTTGGCGGATGGCGTTTCGATCTGCTGCCGGAACCACTCATTCGTCTCCGGGTCCGTGGAGAACACGAAACAGCCCTTCATGCCGCGGGTGAGCAGCGTCCGGTAGGTATTTTTAATGATTTCATCAGCCTGGCGCTCGGCTGCGTCCGGATCCTCCTTGTAGAGCTTGCGAATGCCTCGCACCGACCGGTCGTGGGACGAACGCTGGCGACCATCGGTCTGGATCTCGCCATTACGCACCACCAAGTCCGGGCCGATGATCACGCCGACATAGTCGAGTTCAAGTCCCTGAATGGTATGGATACAGCCGATCTGCTCCACCGAGCGCTCGGCTACCGCCCAAAGGCTGCCATCCTTGGTCAGATTCCACTGTGCAGCGAAATCATGCTCCGGCAGCTTGATGTCCATGGCGGCCGGGTCCTTCTTGCTGTTCCAGTCCCAGCAATACCCGGCGATCATCCGGGCACGATTGTTCGCATTACGGGACAGCACCGCCTGGCGCAGGGCCTGGGGTGAGTCCACCACCTGGACTTCATAATCGAGCGACTCGATGTCCTCGTTGGCCGTGTCGCGTATCTGGAGTAGCTGATCGACAAAAGCGAGGTAGCCGTCCGAGCCGCCACACCGGAACTGCGAAGCCAGCCCAAGCTCTGTGACCTGGGCGCCCAGATGTTCGGCCCAGCGGCGGATCTCGGCCCGCGTTCCGACGTCCTTCAGCGTGACTCGCTGTGCTTCATCCACAAAAAATACAGACAGCCGGGCGGCCTGCATGATCTCCTTGACCTGGTGCTCGCCAAGGTTGCCGTAGAGGCCACTTTTCTCATTAAGCCGGTGCGCTTCGTCTACCAGCAGCGCATCGAACGTATCAGGGTCGGTTTCAGTGAACGCGCCCGATCCCCGGAAAAGGTTGCTGATGCGGCTCTTGCTGAACGACCCGGTGAGGTGGGCTTCATAGACCGCACGAGGGGCCGCGTTGCGGGAGACGTACTGGGTAACGAGTTCGCGGTCCGTTAGGCGTGCCAACAGGTTGACGGCCAGCACCGACTTCCCGGTCCCCGGCCCGCCCTCGACGATCAGGACCTGTCGCTCTTCCTCCTGGGCGCGGTAGGCCAGACCGATGGCAGTCTCAAAGGCCACCTTCTGATCATCGATCATAACGAACGCGTCATTGCCCCGCAGCATATCGAGCACGGCATCGGCCAGACCCCGCGACGGCCGGATGCGGCCGTTCTCGATGCGATACATGATGTTTCGCCGGTCACCATGGCGGACATGCTGCTTGAGGAAGCCGGCCAGGCGTTCAGCATCGCGCGATATGAACACGGGCGCTCGGGCCGTGTGGTGCGCATATACCGGGTCATTAACCGCACTGCCATCATCCAGATTGTGGAGATAGGCACAGGGGGCCAGCCGGATCGATTCGAGGCGAACGGTTTCGTTGTAGTCCTCTATCAGGGCGGCGTACGTCCAGGCCTGATAAGACGGGTGACTGGTCTCCCGCAATCCTCCCCCCAGCGGGGTGCGGACGATCCCGTCTTTTTCCAGCGCCTCCACCTGCTGCCATTGCTTGAGCTCGACGATGACAGCAGTTTCTTCATTCTGAGCGCTCTCTCCAGTGAGAATGAAGTCGATGCGCTTGCTGGTGAGCGGGATATGGTATTCAAGTGATACGCCAGCATCCTCTGGAATATCCGGATCGCTCAACAGATTCGACATGAACTGCAGTGAATTCCGCCACGACTCCAGCTCACTGGTCGCCACCGACCGGGAAAGTCGCAGCCGGAACTCCAATAGGATCTTTTCGTGAATGCGGTTGAGGCGAACATCCTCGATGAAGGTGACCTTGTTGGCGTTATAGACAATCACGGATTAGTGTCGTCTGGATTCTGATATGCCGTGTATTTTCGCGCCGATCCCCGCGCCTGGTCTGCAGGGTAACGTTGCTCGTTTATGGCCATCTTCTCCTCGAACGCTTTCGGAATATCAATGTCGAGCTTGTCCGCCAGACGCAGCAAGTAAATCTGGACATCGGCAACTTCATGGGCCGCCGCCCTATATTGCTCCGGTGTCAGTTCATACGACTGCACTTCGGTCAGCCACTGGAACAGATCGAGCAGCTCCCCCGCCTCACCGCACAACGCCATGGAGAGGTTCTTGGGCGAATGGAATCGATCCCAGTCGCGGGCTTCCGCGAATGCCCGAGCCTTGGCACGAAGGTATTGGAATTCAGACATAGAATACCCTTGGAGGTAAATTCGCCTGGAGCAGCCCGCCCGGCTGACCGTCGACCAGCAGCAGATAGTCCATCGGCCCCATGTCCGTGGGGTACTCGCGCACCGCGACACCGCACGCGGCCGCGGGACTCAGCTCCGCCATGCCCTGCACCACCCAGCCGGACGCCCGCAACTGATCGTCGATGGGATTGCGGGCGCGCTGTTTGGGGGCCTGGTTCTGCATCGGGGCTGGTCCAGAGTGCACTCACGGCCGATCATCGCATTCCGGCTGCGCGCACGATAGTGCGCAGCGCCTCGGTCGTCGCGGTCACGGGTTAAGCGTTTTATCGTCCGTCTCGATACTTCGCCCATTTCTCCTCCAGCAATCGCGGGTCCGCACGATCCGGAAGTATCGTGTCGCCGGGAGGCAAGCGTGCGGAATGATGGCGGCGCACCGCGGGTCCAGGCCCAGCGCTTTCGAGGCCCGATGAGAGTGCCGTGGCGGTATCAGTTGTTGCATTTTGTGCAACAACTGGAGGTCCTTCTCCGGTCAAAAACTTGCTGAACTACCGAGGATTCCTCGGGCGTTGCCGCCTCCACGGTTGTTGCTTTTAGTCGAAGCGACATGACGCCTGCGCTCAGTAGCCGGTGCCGCGAGACCGACAATGAACCAAGGAAAGCGGGTATGCGGCCTCGGGTTGCTACGGCATCTCCGTCAACGGGCTTTTGCGTCCCGGGAATACGTGTCATGAGTCCGGCGATTGTCGCGACAGGGCGCGGATCTCATCGCGCAGAGCGATCACTTCATCCCGGAGCACGGCGACCTGTACAGCGCCCGCGACTTCTGCGTCGCTGCTGTCGGCGTCGCGGCCAACGAAGAAGGTCGCGAGCGCCGCTGTGACGTAGCCGAAGACACCGAAGACGTAGAGCGCCGGGAAGACGCACAATACACGCGCTTCGGCAGTCCGCGGCCAGTACTCCGAGCCCATCGTCGTTATGAGCATTGCGCTCCACCACAGCGACTCGATATAGCTGTGCGGGCCGCCGGGTCCGTGGTTCTCGACGGCGTATATCCCGGTGACGCCGGCGAACGCGACCAGCACCGTGAGCGCGAGCACATCGCCGAAGCCGCGTCGGCTCAGGCTTGCGCCCAGCGCCTTCATGCCGCGGTTCAGGGAACTGACGACCCGGAACAGGCGCAACCCCCGCCCGGTCCTCGCCAGGCGGAGTAACCGGAATGCACGGAAGGCGCGGAAGATGCGGAGCGCGGGCAGCAGCAGCGCCAGCCACACGAACGCCAGAACCAGCATCGGCGTTTCGGGCCAGTCCTGCAGACGCCGGAGCAGTTCGTATCGCGTGTCAGCTCCTCTGTGTCGGCGGCCTTCGCGTCGGGATTGTTGTTGGTATCCGCATTGCTCATTGGATGTCCCCGTGTGTGATCTACGCCGGAAGTCTTTCCGCGGCCGAACAGATAGCATCGGGCGCGCGAGGTGCGGACGCCAGCCGCAGCTATTGCAACCTGGTCCGGAACTTCTCCATTACGCACCTTAAGGACACTCTGATTAAAACCGGCCGGCCGATTGAAGAATGATGTAGGTCGGGCGTATAGAGCCTGTGTAAGAACCCCGCGCCGTAGCGAGGAAGTGGCACAGCGAGGCGATTTTGCCGATCATTCGAGGTACATAGTCGCTCTTATGTGACAACAAGGATCGGCAAAAGCGCCCGCTGTGGCCCTTCCGCAGTAGGCGTCGGGGTTTTTACGCAGGCTCGTACAGCCCTACAGATCCAACGCTTGCGAGTGTCGGGCTATAAGCACTACGTACAGGACTCCCGATAATCAGACGTTTGTTAAAGTCGGCTTTTTCGGTTTCATAAGCACGTTCGGTCTACTTCGCGTTCTCGATCATTCGGATCGTTTTATCCTCTACATCCTTTGCTACCTGATTCAGATCGGGATCATCTGATAGTGCAGAGAGCATCCGGGTTGGCTTGATCAAACCGATCCTGGTGGTGCCGTTTTCGGTATATACCGAAATCCGGCATGGCAAAGCCATATTGAGCTTCATGTCCACGGATAATACTTTGGCGGCCTGATTTGGGTCGCATACATCGAACACTTTGCAGTCGTCTTCGAAATCGACGCCTTTACTTCGAAGCGTTTCGCCGAGATCCAGGACATGGAGCACGCCAAATCCGAGCTTCTTCACTGCCGCTTCGAGGTCGGAGGAGGCCTTTTCGAATGCCTTGTCGGTTTCCACTACGTAGTACATATCGCTTGCTCCTCTTGTTGGGGAGGCTCAGGAAAGGTCGCCTTCACCGCGTAATTGTGCGCGGTTCCCGACGGGCACCTGATGCCGAACGTTTCCGGCGGTAACGCTGTTATCCATAAGTAGCAGGGAAATCGGGTTGTCACCAGATATGTGGCGTGGGCGCGGCCTTCCGGGGCGGATGCAGACAGGCAGATGGAGCCGATTCAACCGTGTCGGCAACGCGGAAAACGGTCGGGATGGGCCTGCCGGCGACCTGTGCTCCGTGTGGCGTGCGGCTGGATGGGGCATTTTCCGGAAGCCCTGCAGTTCGCGGAGCGATCTTGCGGCGGATCGCATCGCCGGTGACAATCGCCGCCCTATGACACAGACACTTCCTGAATGCGTAGAAGTCCCCGCACCCGGCGAGCATCGCTGGACCGTTATCTGGCTGCATGGTCTCGGGGCGGATGGGCATGACTTTGAGCCGATCGTACCGGAGTTGCGAATGCCGGCGGGCCACGGTGTGCGGTTCGTGTTTCCGCATGCGCCGCAACGGCCCGTAACGGTGAACGGCGGGATGCGGATGCGGGCGTGGTACGACATCGCCGGGGTGGATCTCGCTTCCAAGGAGGATGAGGACGGTATCCGTGATTCGACGGAGATCGTGGAGGCATTGATCGCGCGGGAGAAGGAGCTCGGCGTGCCGGCGGAGCGGATCGTGCTGGCCGGTTTCTCGCAGGGCGGTGCGGTGGCGCTGCACGTCGGGTTGCGGCATGCGGAGCGGCTGGGCGGGATCATGGCGTTGTCGGCGTATCTGTTGCTGGCGGACCGGCTTGAGGCCGAGGTAAGCGCGGGGAACCGGCTGACGCCGATCTTTCAGGCCCACGGGCAGCAGGATCCGGTGGTGCCGTTGACGCTGGCGGAATATTCACGGGATCGGATCGGCTCAGTTCGGCCAGCCCCGGACTGGCATACGTATCCGATGCCGCATTCGGTCTGTGGCGAGGAGATCGGCGATATTCGGATGTGGATGGTGGACACGGTGGGGGTCGGGCAGTAGCGCGGGTCCGGAGGGCAGGTCGGCGAGTGTCGTTCTGTAGGACGGTTTCCCCGGCGCCGGGTGCGTTTCGGGCATGCAGCGGATTTCGCGGCCGGGGAATGCCGGCATTGCGCGGTGATATGCCCCGGGCAAGTTCCAGATCTCCATGAACCGCGCAAACCGGCCTGCATTTACGTGGGGATTCCTGTGACGCCTTTCGCGAGTGGTGGGTGGCGATGAGCACCGTTGGCGACGATCGCCCGGTCGCGGGGGTCGCGCTCGTGCGTGCTGCGCGATGGAACGCGTTGTTGTTCGATGGGGCGCGGCCGGTGCTGTCGTCGGCGCCGGTCGGCGGCGGGGATGTGGTTGCCGAGCGGGTCGTGAACCTGTGTGTCGACGGGCCGGATGTGGTGGCGGCGTGTGACGATCCCGCGGGCACGTTCGCGGCGATCGCCCGGGCGCAGGATTGGCGGGGTCCGACCGTCGGGTTGATGACGGGTGTGCCCGCGGGCAATGCCGGGGTCGCGCATGAGGTACTCGGCAACGTCGAGTGGCTGGCCGTGGCGACGGTCGGGTTCAGTAATGCGCATCGCGCCGGTGGACCGGCGGTCGATCATTCCGGGGCGGGTACGATCAATATTATCGCCGCGACCTCGCTCGCGTTGACAGCCGCGGCGCGTGCGGAGGCACTGGGGTTGGTGGCGGAGACGAAGGCGGCGGTGCTTGCGGATCAGGGGATTGTCGCGGCCGGTGGCGGCACGGCGACGGGGACCGGGACGGATGCGGTGGCTGTCGTGGGTGCGCCCGGGTTTGAGGACTCGCCTTATACGGGGTATCACACGGTGTCAGGGCGGTGCCTGGCTGCGGCGGTGATTCGGGCTATGGGGTTGTCGATGGAGGCCGGGCGGGGTGAGTGAATTTCGGTTGCGGTTCTGCTCTGGCGTTGTTTGATTTTTCTCGCAGAGGCGCTGAGAGCGCGGCGTGCAGGGAGAACGGCGGGGTTTGTTCGATTATTCGGTTTCTTTGCGGCTCTGCGTGGGATCGTTTTTTTGTGGGGCTTCGGTGAAGCGTTGGGGGTTGGCTGCCAGGTCGGGAATCGTGTGGTCGGTTCGCGAGCAAGCTCGCTCCTACAGGTGATGGGGAGATTCTGTGCGGAGGGTATGCCGGCTGTTGCCTTTCGGCAAAAGCCGGCCTACTTGTGGTGCTCCCGGACGCGCTCTGCGTGAAAACGCCGTCTTTGTTGGATGTTGCCGATGAGGCGGGGTTGGTGCATCGATGCGATGTTCGATTCCCGGATTCCGCTTCGCTGCATCCGGGCTACATGCGTAGTGTCTCGTTGAGGCGGTTGTGGCCTCGTTTCGTTGCGGCGCGGACCTGGTCGGGGGCGGTGCCGCCGAGGTGGTTGCGGCTGGCGGCCGAGCCTTCGAGGGTGAGGACTTCGTAGACGTCCTGCTCGATCGCGTTTGAGAACTGTTGCAGGTCCGCGAGCGGCAGATCGGCGATGTCGCATTCGCTTTCTATGGCGTGGCGGACGGTTTTGCCTACGATTTCGTGGGCATCCCGGAAGGCTACGCCTTTTCTTACGAGGTAGTCCGCCAGGTCGGTCGCCGTCGCGAAGCCTTTCTTTGCGCGGTCGGCCATGTTCTCCGGTTTGATTTCGATCGCGGGGATCATGTCGGCGAAGGCGCGCAGGGAGCCGGCCAGTGTGTCGACGGTGTCAAACAGCGGTTCCTTGTCTTCCTGGTTGTCCTTGTTGTACGCGAGCGGTTGGCTCTTCATGAGCGTGAGCAGGCCCATCAGATGACCGTTCACTCTTCCGGTCTTGCCGCGCACGAGTTCCGGGACGTCCGGGTTCTTCTTCTGCGGCATGATCGAGGAGCCGGTGCAGAAGCGATCCGGCAGGTCGATGAAGTCGAACGCGGGCGAGGTCCACAGCACCAGTTCTTCGCTCATGCGTGACAGGTGCATCATCGTGGTCGCGCCCCAGTGGCAGAACTCGATCGCGAAGTCGCGGTCGCTGACGGCATCCAGCGAGTTCTCGGCCGGGCGCTCGAAGCCGAGCAGATCGGCGGTCATCCCGCGGTCGATCGGGTACGGCGTGCCGGCGAGCGCTGCGGCGCCGAGTGGCATCACATTGGTGCGTTTGCGGCAGTCCATCAGCCGATCAGCATCGCGCATCAGCATCTCGAACCAGGCCAGCATGTGGTGGCCGAAGGTGACGGGCTGCGCGGTCTGCAGATGGGTGAAGCCGGGCATGACCGCATCGGGGTGGCGGCCAGCCTGTTGGAGCAGGCCCTCGCAGAGGCGGCGCAGTTCGGTGGCGAGGCCGTCGATGGCATCGCGCAGGTAGAGCCGCAGGTCGGTGGCGACCTGGTCGTTGCGTGAGCGCCCGGTGTGGAGTTTCTTGCCGGCATCGCCGATGCGCTGCGTGAGCGCATGCTCGATGTGCATGTGCACGTCTTCGAGGGCATCGCTCCATTCGAAGCGGCCCGCTTCGATATCGCCCTGGACGCCATCCAGCCCTTCCAGTATGGCGTCGAGCTCCGCGTCCGTGAGGACGCCGACGGCGGTCAGCATGCGCGCATGCGCGCGCGAGCCCATGATGTCGTGGCGGTACAGCCGACAGTCGAAGGTCTGGGAGGCGGTGAAGGCCTCGACGAAGGCGTCGGTCGGTTCGGTGAAGCGGCCACCCCAGGGTTTGGCGCCACTGTCGTCACTGCCACTCATTACGGCTCTCCCATCGGCGAGCGGCAAGTATAAAGGAGTGGTCGCAGGGCGTGCAGTTCGACCGCGGATGTGCACGCCTGGCGGCGGGCGTCTATGATGGCTCCATGAGCGCACGCGAAGCTGGCACACGGCCGTTTCTGCCGGACTTCTGCGAGCAGGGCAATCTCCTGCGTACGATGGTCATCGCGCAGTTGCTGGCGTTCGTGCTCGTGGCGGCGACCCCGGGCGACTGGTTCGAGCGGCTGCGCTCGCTGGCGACGATGTCGCTGTTCATCCAGTGGGTGGCGATCGTCGATATCGCCCTGCTGTGTGGACTGCAGGGGTGGCTGGCCCGGCTCGATGATCGCGTGGCGGCGGTGGCGGCATTCGGTGTGCTGCAGTTCGTGACGCTGTCCTTCACCTGGATCGCGCACACGATCGCGGGCCTGATCCTCCTGCCCCTGGGGACGATGGATCTGGCGACGCTGCTGCTGGAGAACGGCGTGATCAGCGTGATGGTCAGCGGGATCGCCCTGCGATACTTCTACGTGACCGCGCAATGGCAGCGCGATGTCGAAGCCTCGGCCGAGGCGCAGGTGCAGGCGCTGCAGGCGCGCATCCGGCCCCATTTCCTGTTCAACAGCATGAATACGATCGCGAGCCTGACGCGGTCCGCCCCGGCGACCGCGGAGCGCGCGGTCGAGGATCTGTCCGAGCTGTTCCGCGCCGCACTCGCCCACAAGACCTATGTGCCCCTGTCCGAGGAACTGGAACTGGTGGGCAGTTACCTGCGCATCGAGGGCCAGCGCCTGGGTGAGCGCCTGGTGGTGGAGTGGGATCGCGACGCGGAGGCGGATGACGTCGAAATCCCGGCGCTGTCGCTGCAACCACTGGTCGAGAACGCGGTCTATCATGGCATCGAGCAGTGCACGGCCGGTGGCCGCATCCGGATCGTGACCCGCAGGGACGCCGAGGCGGTAACGGTGACCATCACCAATCCCCTGCCCGCGTCCCCGCGACCCTCGAAGGGCCATCGGATCGCGCAGGACAATGTGCGCCAGCGCCTTGCGTTTGCCTACGCCGAGGGCGCGCTCATGGATGTGCGGGATGACGACGGCGATTATCGGGTGACGATCCGGATCCCGCTGGCAAGGAGCGAAACGACATGAAAGTGCTGGTGGTAGACGACGAGGCGCCGGCGCGCGCGCGCCTGGCGCGGCTGGTGGAGGAACTGGACGGATTCGAGGTCGTGGGCGAGGCCGGCGACGGCGCGGAGGCGGTCCGGCGCGCCGAAGCGACCGAAGCGGATATCGTCCTGCTCGACGTGCGGATGCCCGGCATGGACGGCCTCGAGGCCGCGCGGCACCTGGCGCACACGGATCCGCCACCGGCCGTGATCTTCACGACCGCCTACGGCGACCATGCCCTGGAGGCGTTCGAGGCGCGAGCCGCGGATTATCTGCTCAAACCCGTACGTGCGGACCGGCTGGCAAAGTCGCTGGCGGCGGCGCGGCGCCCGACCCGGGCGCAGCGGGCCGAAGGGCCGCACGCCGATCAGCCGCGCGAGCAGCTCTGTGCCCGCCTTGGTGGCGAGCTGCAGCTGGTGCCCGTCTGCGATGTCCTGTACTTCCTCGCCGAACATAAATATGTCACCGTTCATCACCGTTTCGGCGAACTCCTGATCGAGGACTCGCTAAAATCGCTGGAGCAGGAGTTCGGCGACCGGTTCATGCGCATCCACCGCAATGCGCTGGTCGCGGAGGCCTGGATTGGCGGCCTTCGCCGCTGCCCCGACGGCCAGAACCGGATCTGGTTCAAGGTCAGTGATGCCACCCTCGAGGTCAGCCGACGCCATCTGCCGGCGGTACGCCGGCGCCTGAAACATGCCGGCGCACAGTCCGGCCGGTGACTGCCATGACCGCGACAACGCTGCGTATCGCCACCCGCAAAAGCCCGCTCGCCTGGTACCAGGCGGAGTTCGTGGGCCGCCGCCTGCAGGCCGCCCATCCGGAGCTGGAGATCGAGCTCGTGGGGATGAAGACCGAGGGCGATCGCGTGCTCGACCGCTCGCTCGCGGCGATCGGCGGCAAGGGGTTGTTCGTGAAGGAGTTGGAGGAAGGCCTTCTCGACGGGCGCGCCGACATCGCCGTGCACTCGATGAAGGACGTGCCCGGTTATTTCCCCGAGGGCCTGCACCTGCCCGTGATCCTCGGGCGCGAGAGCCCATTCGACGCCTTCGTCTCCAACCGCGTCGACGATCCGCGCGAGCTGCCCGAGGGCGCGGTCGTCGGCACCTGCAGCCAGCGCCGGGCCAGCCAGCTCCTGTACGCCCTGCCGCACTGCCGGATCCATGAGTTGCGCGGCAACGTGAACACGCGCCTCGCCAAGCTCGACGCCGGTGACTTCGACGCGATCGTGCTGGCGGTGGCCGGGCTCGAACGCCTCGGGTTCGAGGAGCGGATTACCCGTCCGCTGGATTCGCAGCTGTGCCTGCCGGCGATCGGCCAGGGGGCGCTCGGGATCGAGTGCCGCCGCGGCGATCCCGGGGTCGAATCCCTGATCGCGGCCCTCGATGACAGCAATACCGCCGCCTGCGTGCGCTCCGAACGGGCCGTCAGCCATCGCCTCGGCGGCAGTTGCCTGTCACCGATCGCGGGCTACGCGGTGATCGAAGGCGCCCACATGCACCTGCGCGCCCGGGTCGCGGCCCCGGACGGCAGCGCCCTGATCGCCGGCGAACGCGAGGGACCGGTCGCGCAGGCCGAGGCGCTGGGCTCCGGGTTGGCCGATGAGCTCCTCGGGCGGGGTGCCGGCCGGCTGCTCGCGGCCGCGGCCCACTGAGCGATGCCCTCGCCACTGGCAGGACTGTCGGTGCTGGTGACCCGCCCGCGCGAGCGGGCCGCCGACCTGATCGAGCGGCTCTCGGCGCTGGGGGCGCGGCCGGTCACCTGCCCCGTGATCGAGATCCAGCCGGTTCCGTGGTCCGGCGCAGGCGACGCCGGGCGCTATGACATCGTCCTGTTCACCAGCCCGGCGGCGGTCCAGCACGGCAGCGACGGGATGGATCTGCGGGGCACGTTCGAAGTGGCCGGCGTGGGCCCGGCGACGATCGCCGCGTTGCGCGAGCGCGGTTTCGGCGTCACGTTGGAACCGGTCGATTCGAACGACAGCGAGGGCCTGCTGGCCCATCCGGCACTGGCGCCGGGGCGCGTCTCCGGGCGCCATGTGCTGATCGTCCGCGGCGAGGGCGGGCGCGGGTTGCTCGGCCGCAGCCTCGTGGCACGTGGCGCCAGGGTCGATTATGCTGAGGTGTACCGGCGGGCGCGGCCCGCCGGACCCGCGCCGGTCGAGGCGGCGCAGTGCGATATCATTACGGTCACCAGCAATGAAGGAGTGACCAACCTGATTGCCATGATCGAGCCCGCCACCCGTACGCGCATGCTCGCCCGCCCGCTGGTGGTCGTGAGCGAACGGGGTGCAGCGCAGGCGCGCGAGGCCGGATTCACCGGACCGATCACGGTGGCCGGCGGCGCCGACAGCGACTCGATCATCGCGGCGGCCGAGCGGCTTGCCACACCGTCATCGCAGGGGAAAACGGGGTCCGCATGAACGATCAACGTTCGGACGATGACCGACACACCGGTAGGCCCGATCCGCACGAGGGCGAGGAACGCACTCCGGCACCGGATGGGGCCGCGGAAACCGAGGGCGGGGTCGAGCCGGAGACAGGGTCGGCCACGGCATCGGAGTCGGGCCATCAAACCACGACGCCCGGGGAGGCCGAGCCGGAGGACGCGGAACGCGGCGGTGACCCGTCTAACGGTGAGGCCCCCGTGGAAGGCGATGCGGACAGGGATCCGGCGGCAGACGACGACGGCAGCGGCTCGGGTGATTCGGGTGAGGGCACAACCACCGCCGTGCCACCCGAACGGCGCGGCGGCCGATGGGTGCTCGCGCTGGCGCTGTTGATCGCGCTGGTCGCCGCCGGGGCCGCGGGTTATCTCGGCTGGCGCCTCCACAAGCTCGAACAGCGCGTCGCGGACATCCCTGCCGAGCGCGAGAAGGCGATTGACCCCCTGGCGGAGCGCTCCGCCCTGCGGAGCCTCGAAAACGAGCTCGAGAGCCGATTCGAGCAACGCCTGCAGTCGGCGGTCGACGACAAGGCCGAGGCGCTGATCTCGGCGCGCGATGAGGCCCTCGGCGCGGTGCGCGAGCGGCTCGCGACGGTCGAGTCGGGTGTGGCGGATATCCGCGAGCTCGCGACCCGCGATCAGATCAACTGGCGCCTCGCCGAGATCCGCTACCTGCTGTCGATCGCCCAGCGCCGGGTGTCGATCGACCGCGATACCCGCAGCGCCATCGCGGCACTCGAGGCCGCTGATCGGGCCATCAGCGGGTTCGGCGATGTTCGGCTGCTGCCGCTGCGCCAGCGCATCATCGAGAACCTCTCGGCGCTGCGCTCGGTGGACACCGCGGATCTCGAAGGGATCGCGTTGCGGCTGCAGAACCTGCTCGCGCGCGTGCCCGATCTGCCCGCGGCCGGCAGTGTAACGACCGTCGAGGCGAGTGAAAGCAACGCCACCAGCGGCTGGTGGCAGACGCTGGTCAACCGCCTGGATCGGTTCGTGACGGTGCGCCGGCGCGAAGCCGGCCCGGAACCAGGGCGCCCGCAACCTTCGACGGGACTGCCGGAGGCCGACACCCTGGTGCTGGCGCTGGAGCGTGCGCGCAGCGCCGCACTGTCACGCGACCCCGCGGCGTACCAGCGTGCACTCGAAAGGGCCGAGGGGGCCCTGGACGACGGCTTCGCCGCGGACACGCGCGCGACCGAGCACTTCCGGGACGGCCTCGCCTGGCTGCGCGAACGACCGGTCGAGGTCGAGATGCCGGACTTGGGACCGACGGTGGATCTGGCCGAGAGGCTCTCGGCGCGTATCGAATCGAGCCGCGACGGATCCCCGGCGGCGGGCGACGAGGCGGAGGACTGATCGATGCGTCTGCTGTTCATTGCTGTCCTACTGCTCGCGGCCGCCATCGGCAGCGCGGTTATGCTCCAGCAGTATCCCGGTTATGTCTATCTGGAGGTCGGTCAGTGGACCGTCGAGACCACACTGGCCTTCCTGATCGGCGCGCTGCTGCTGGGCTTCGTGCTGCTCTATATCGTGCTCCGCCTGCTCGGTCTCGTCGTGCGCGTCCCGCGCGCACTGCGGCGGGGCACGTACGGCCGGCGCACCGAGCGCTCGCGGCGCGGCCTGACGCAGGGCCTGATCGAGATGGCCGAGGGGCGCTGGGCGCAGGCGGAGAAGATCCTCACCCGCCATGCCCCGGATTCGGACAGCGCGCTGCTGCATTATCTGGCGGCGGCGCGGGCGGCCCAGCAGGTGGGCGCCTACGAGCGCCGCGATAATTATCTCAAGGCGGCCATCGAGGCCAATCCGGAGGCGGATATCGCGGTCTCGCTCACCCAGGCCGAGCTGCAGCTGGCCCACCATCAAACCGAGCACGCGCTGGCGACGCTCAACCGCCTGCGCGGGCTGGCACCGCAGCACAGTTACGTCCTCAAGCTGCTGGCGCGGCTGTACGCCGAAACGGAGGACTGGGAGAGTCTCAGCGAACTGATCCCGGAGTTGCGCAGCCGCAAGGTCCTCACGCGTGAGCGGATCGATGTACTCGAACGCGCGGCCGCGCTCGGCCAGCTGGCGGCGCGCGGGGGCGATGGCGTCGGGCTGAAGGCGATCCACGACTCGCTCTCACGGCGGATGCGCGACGACCCCGATATCGTGCTGGCGTACGCCGAGCGCCTGATTAAGGCGGATGGCAACGAAACGGCGGAGAAATGCGTGCGCCACGTGCTCGGGCGCCAGTGGGACGAGCGCCTGGCGCGCTGTTACGGCCTGATCCGCGGCGAGGAGCCGCAGCGGCAGCTGGACCACGCCGAGGCCTGGCTAAAGGAACACGGGCGCAGTCCCATGCTCCTGCTGACGCTGGGCCGGCTGTGCGCGCGCAATCGCCTCTGGGGCAAGGCGCGGATCTATTTCGAATCCAGCATCGGCGTGGAACCGCGTGCGGAGACGTATTTCGATCTGGCGAGTCTGCTCGATGAGCTCGGGGAGTTCGGCCCGGCACGCGAGCAGTACCGGAGCGGTCTGGCCAAGGCGGTGGAGAGCCGCGAGGGCGAGCGGTCTTCGGGTCGCCCTTTGATTTCACGCGAGCGACTGCTGGCGGGCGCGACGGATCTGCCCGAGCAGGCGCTGCTGCCGACCGCGCGCTCGGGCGGCTGAGCCCGCGCCCCGTGCCGGCCTGACCGCACGGAATGGCGCTCAGCCGGGGTCGACGCCGGCCTCGGCCATCCCCTGGACCGCGTCGGGCGCGTAGTCGAAGGAATCGAAGAACAGCGCATCCCGTGGCAGCCCGGCGGCGCGGAAGGTGTCGCGGCCCGCCTCGATCATCGGCGGCGGGCCCGACATGTAGACCTCGTGAGCGCTCAGGTCCGGATAGCGATCGACCACCACCTCATGCACGAAACCCGTGGCGCCGCTCCACTCATCGGCCGGCTCCGGATCCGAGAGCACCGGTGTGAAATCGATCCAGTCATGGGCATCCGCCCAGCCCTGCGCGAGCTCGGCCATGTACAGATCGCGTCGGGCGCGCACACCCCAGAATATATGCAGTGGCCGGTGGTTGCGGCTGGCGATCGCGTGCTCGACCATGCTCTTGAGCGGCGCGAACCCGGTACCGCCCGCCATCAGGATCGCCGGCCGGTCCGATTCCTCGCGCAGATAGAATGAGCCCAACGGGCCCTCGAAGCGCAGCACGGCCTTGGGCTTCATGTCACCCAGCAGTTGATCCGAGAAACGCCCGCCCGGCACGCGCCGCACATGCAGCTGCAGGTACTCGTCATCGTGCGGCGGGTTGGCGAGCGAGAAACTCCGTCGCTTGCCGTCCTTGAGCAGGAGATCGATGTACTGGCCCGCCAGGAACTGCAGGCGTTCGGCCGCCGGGAGCTTGAGCTTCAGGAGTTTGACGTCGTGGGACAGGTCCTCGGCCGCCGCGAGCCGCACGGGCAGCGTGCGCACGACGATGTCGCGGGCCTCTTCCACCTCCTGGACCTCGACCTCAGCGTCCTCCTGCGGCTGCGCCTGGCAGAGGATCACCTGACCCGCCGCTTCGCCCTCTTCCGTCAACGCGGGGGGGCGGCCACGCGCATAAGTGAACGAGCCGCTGACGATCTCGCCGAGGCAGGCCGCGCAGGTGCCGTTGCGGCAACCGTACGGCAGCGCATACCCCTGGCGCAGCGCGGCATCGAGGACGCTCTCATCGGGTTCGACCGGGATCTCGTGGCCACTGGGGCGGATAACGACGCGCTTCGCCATCGGGCTGTGCTCAGGCTGGGTGGGTGAATCGGCGATTGTGGCCGATGAGCGTCGCTTGCGGAAGGGCGAAGTGTGGGGGAACGGGGTATGGGGTTATCGGGTTCTCGGGTAGGCGCGGAGGGCGCCAGGGAAGGAGACCACCGCGCTTTCAGGCTTCGCGTCGGTCGTGCTTGCGCGCAACGGTTCCCGAGTACCGCCTGTCGGGCAAAAGACCGACCGGCGGGGATCCCCGAAGCCCCATCGTGCGTCAGGCCGGCTTGCTGCGCTTGCTGTTGAGCCAGCGGATCACCGGCTGCCACTGCTCGCGGTCGGTGGCCGTGGCGTAGGGCGCCAGTTCGCAGATGCCGAGCCCGCGCTCCGCGGCGCGGATGTAGTTCATGTTGTCGCGCAGCGTGGTGAGGATGGGCGCGCGCTGGCGGCGCAGGCGCTCGTCGAGGTCGCTGTAGACACGCGTGTAGGTGCGGGCGCGGTTCTCGATGAGCGCGAATTTCGCCTGCTTCGACTGGATCCGTTTATTGCGCCGCATCTCCTCGAGGAATTTTTCCGCCGCACGCCAGTCTATGGGTGAAGGCAGCACCGGGACGATGAAGGTGTCGGCGCGGCGCATGAGGTTGCCCAGATCCGCGCCGTGAACCGCCGCGGGTGAGTCGAAGATCGCGAGATCGGCACTGCGCGGGAGGCGTGCCCCCTTGGTAGTGGCATCGACGCCGCGGATCGGCGGCCGGCCGGCCGGGCGCTCCTCAAGCCAGGCCAGCGATGAACCCTGGGGATCGAGGTCGGCGAGGACGACGTCCTTGCCCTGGGTGGCGTAGTAGCTCGCGAGATTGGTCGCGATGGTGCTTTTGCCCGATCCCCCCTTCGCGTTCAGAACCATGATCTGGCGCATGGGCCCCCCATCGGGTTGTTTAACGGTCCCGATAGTGGCGCAATTCTTCGCGTGTGCCAAGTTCGACGGGGTCGGGCCTGGTACTGCCCGGGATCGAACGTGGTAGGACTGGGTAGGTGGGCTTGGGTTCTCGCCAAGGCGCTAAGGGCGCCAAGGCACGCCAAGGGAATAACGGGTTCTGTAGGAGCGGGCTTGCCCGCGAACCGATGTCGGAAGGTGCACGCGCAGGTGAATCGAAGCACCCCAAAAACGGGCCTGGCGGCCCATTTTGCGCTCCGGAACAAAGAAAGCGGTTCGCGGGCAAGCCCGCTGCTACAGTCTTTCTTCGCGTCCCTTCGCGACCTCCGCGCCTTGGCGAGAACCCAAACCCACGCTTGATAAGCCCGAAGACATCACGAAGTCCCTCCTCGTTTCGACGTATCGATCCCCAACTGATCCCAGATCTCGTCCACGCGGGCGACAGTGGCCTCGTCCATGCGGATCGGGCGGCCCCATTCGCGGTCGGTTTCGCCGGGCCATTTGTTGGTGGCGTCGAGGCCCATCTTCGAGCCGAGGCCCGCGACCGGTGAGGCGAAGTCGAGGTAGTCGATCGGCGAGTTGTCGATAAAGGTCGTGTCGCGGCGCGGGTCCATGCGCGTGGTGATCGCCCAGATGACGTCGTTCCAGTCGCGGGCGTTGACGTCGTCATCGGTGACGACGACGAACTTGGTGTACATGAACTGCCGCAGGAAGGACCACACACCGAGCATGACGCGCTTGGCATGGCCTGGATACTGCTTGTTCATGGTGACGACCGCGAAGCGATAGGAGCAGCCCTCGGCCGGCAGGTGGAAATCGACTATCTCGGGGAACTGCTTTCGCAGCAGCGGGGTAAACACCTCGTTCAGCGCGAGCCCGAGCACGGCAGGCTCGTCCGGCGGGCGCCCGGTATAGGTCGAGTGGTAGATCGGATCGCGGCGGTGCGTGATCCGGTCGATGGTGAAGACCGGGAATTCCTCGACCTCGTTGTAGTACCCGGTATGGTCACCGAACGGCCCCTCCGGCGCGATGTCGCCCGGGTGCAGGTGACCCTCGAGGACGATCTCGGAACGGGCGGGCACCTCCAGGTCGGAGCCCATGCAGCGCACGAGTTCGGTGCGGCTGCCGCGCAGCAGGCCGGCGAAGGCGTGTTCCGACAGCGCGTCCGGTACTGGCGTGACCGCCGCGAGTGTCGTGGCGGGGTCAGCACCGAGAGCCACCGCAATCGGAAACGGCTCGCCCGGGTGCGTGGCCTGCCAATCGCGGAAGTCCAGTGCCCCGCCCCGCTGCGCCAGCCAGCGCATAATGACCCGGTTCGGGCCGATCACCTGCTGGCGGTAGATGCCCATGTTCTGGCGTTCGCGCTCGGGCCCGCGGGTCACTACAAGCCCCCAGGTGATCAGCGGCCCAGCATCACCGGGCCAGCAGGTCTGCACCGGCAACCGGTTCAGATCGACCTCATCCCCGGAGTGGACCACCTCCTGACAGGGCGCGCGACGGACCGTCTTCGGCGCCATGTCGAGGACCTTCTTGTAGAGCGGCAGGCTCTTCCAGGCCTCGCGGATGCCTTTAGGTGGGTCCGGCTCCTTGAGGAAGGCCAACAGCCGGCCGATCTCGCGCAGCGCCTCGGCGTCGTCCGCGCCCATGCCGCGCGCGACCCGGGCCTCGGTACCGAACAGGTTGCCCAGCACCGGCATCGAGAAACCCTTCGGCTGTTCGAACAGCAGCGCGGGCCCGCCCCGCCGGAGCGTGCGGTCGCAGATCTCCGTCATCTCGAGATTGGGATCGACGGGGTGGCGTACGCGCATGAGGTCGCCGGCCCGCTCCAGGCCGTTGATGAACTCGCGCAGGTCGCGGTATTCCATCGCCAGCGCCTCAGTCCGCGAACGCGGCGATCACGGGCGCGTGATCGGACGGGCGTTCGTTGCGCCGTGGCGCGACGTCGATCACGCAGGACTCGCAGGCCTCTCGCAGTGCATCAGAAACGAGTACGAGGTCGATGCGCAGCCCCAGGTCCCTGCGGAAGGCGTTCATGCGGTAGTCCCACCAGGAAAAAGCGCGCCCCGGCTGTTCGAACAGGCGGAAGGTGTCGGTCAGGCCGACGCCGCGCAGGCGCTGCAGCGCCGCGCGCTCGGGTTCGCTGCAGTGGATATCACCGGCCAGCGCCTGCGGGTCATGCACATCGGCATCGGCCGGCGTGATGTTGAAGTCGCCAACGACGACGAGGCGCTCATAGCACGCGCGCTCCTGCGCCAGATGGGCCGTCATTTTCTCCATCCAGTCGAGCTTGTAGGCGTACTTGTCGCTGCCGACCTCGGAACCGTTCGGGACGTAGAGATTGTAGATCCGCACGCCATCGACGGTCGCGCCGATGATCCGGCGTTGCGGATCCTCGAGATCGGGGATATCGGTGACGACGTCCGTGGGCTCGGAACGCGCGACGATCGCCACGCCGTTGTAGGTCTTCTGCCCGCTGAACACGACGTGCCAGCCGGCATCCTCGAACGCTCGGCGCGGGAAATTCTCGTCCGTAAGCTTCGTCTCCTGGATCCCGAGCACATCCGGCCGCGCATCCTCCAGCCAGGCCAGCACCTGCGGCAGACGGACCTTGAGCGAATTGACGTTCCAGCTGGCGATCTTCATAAACCCAGTTAAATCAATTGGTTAAAATTATCTATGGAGCCAGGGAGGGCGGGAACCACAGATGGACACAGATAAACACAGATTGGCTCGTTCGGGACGGTTCGCGTTCGGGAGCTTCGCTGATGTGATGGAGTTTACGACAGCGTTTATGGAACCACGAACGAACACGAATACACACGAATGGAAGTTCGAGGGCCGGAAGTCGCCTGGGAGCTCGCGCTGATATTCCGTGGCCGCGGGCAGCGGCTCCATCACGGCGAAAGACGGTCAGCGCAGCTTCAGCACCGCCCGTGATCCCGAAACTTTATCTGTGTTCATCTGTGTACATCCGTGGTTCTTAAACTTGGTTTCCACCTCGCCTCCGTTTCAGCTTTGCTCCGAACGCGCGTCGGCGTCCTCAGACCCATTCATGTCCATTCGTGTTCATTCGTGGTTCTTTTTTCACGAACCCGCTCAGATCACGCGGCCAGGCCGGACTGGCGCAGCAGGGCGTTGGGGTCGGGTTCGCGGCCGCGGAAGGCCTTGAAGGATTCCAGCGCGGGCCTCGAGCCGCCCTGCTCCAGGAACGCGTGCAGGAATTGCTCGCCGGTGGCGCGGTCGAGGATGCCCGCTTCCTCGAATTTGCCGAACGCGTCCGCCGACAGGACCTCCGCCCATTTGTAGCTGTAGTAGCCGGCCGCATAGCCGCCCGCGAAGATGTGCATGAAGCCATGGGCGAAGCGGTTGAACGCCGGCGGATGCACGAGCGCGACCTGGTTGCGGACCTCCTCCAGCAACTGCTGGATGTCATCGACGCTCGGCTTGTCGCATTCCAGATGCAGGCGGAAATCGAACAGCGAGAACTCGACCTGTCGCATGAGACCCAGCGCCGCCTGGAAATGGCGGCTTTCGCGCAGACGGGAGAAGAGGTCCTCCGGCAACGGTGAGCCGTCATCGACATGGCCCGCGATCAGGTCCAGGGGCTCACGCTCCCAGCACCAGTTCTCCATCAGCTGGCTCGGGAGCTCGACCGCGTCCCATTCGACGCCGCTGATGCCAGCGAGGCTCGGGACATCCACCAGTGTGAGCATGTGGTGGAGCCCATGGCCGAACTCGTGGAACAGCGTGATCACCTCATCGTGGGTGAACTGCGCCGGCTTACCCCCGACCGGGGGAGTCAGGTTGCAGGTCAGGAATGCGATCGGGGCACGCACCCCGTCGTTGAAGCGCATGCGATTCGTGCAGCCATCCATCCAGGCGCCACCGCGCTTTCCGGGCCGTGCGTAGAGATCAAGGAAAAAGCCTCCGCGTTCGACACCGTTAGCATCCACAACGCGGTAGTACGACACATCTTCGTGCCAGGCTTCGACCCCTTCGACGGGTTCGATAGCCATGCCGTAGAGGCTCTGCGCGATCCGGAACAGGCCATCGATCACCCGGGGCGCGGGGAAGTACGCGCGCAGCATCTCGTCGGAGATATCGAAGCGGGCCTGACGGAGTTTCTCACTCACATAGGCCGTGTCCCAGGCCTCGAGCTCGTCGATGCCCAGCTGCTCCACGGCGAACGCGCGCAGCGTCTCGACCTCGGCACGTCCCGCCGGCAGGCCGCGGCCGGCGAGGTCGTTGAGGAACCGAAGCACCTCGTCGGGCTCGCGCACCATTTTGGTCGCAAGCGACAGCTCGGCGTAATTGGCGTAGCCCAGCAGGCGGGCCTTCTCCTGGCGCAGTGCGACGATTTTCTCCATCACCGGACCGTTGTCCCATTCGCCGGCATTGGCTCCCTGATCCGATGCGCGCGTTGTCCATGCCGCATATACCTCGCGTCGCAGGTCACGGTCGTCCGCCGAGGTCATGACGGCATGGAAGAGCGGGAACTCGAGCGTCAGGAGCCAACCGTCGACCCCTTCCCGCTCCGCCGCGGCCCGGGCCATACCCCGTGCGTCAGCCCCAAGGCCCGACAGATCGTCTTCATTCGTGATCGGCTTGCGCCAGGCATTGGTCGCGTCGAGTACGTTCTCCTGGAATCGGGACTCCAGTTCGGCGAGTTCCGCCTCGATTGCGGCAAACCGTTCCCGGTCCTCCCCTTCGAGCGCCACGCCACCGAGCCGGAAATCCCGCAGGGCGTCATCGACCGCCTTGCGCTGCGTGGCGTCGAGGCGCTGGTACTCATCCCCTTCCGCGATCTGTTGCCAGGCCGCGTAGAGCCCACGATGCTGTCCCAGTTCGGTGTGGAAATGGCTAAGCTTCGGCAGGCATCGGTTGTAGGCGGCGCGCAGCTCATCATCGTCCAGCACGGCGTGGAGGTGCCGAACAGGCCCCCACATCCGGCTCAGCCGATCGAGCTCGCGTTCCAGCGGTTCAACGAGATTGTTCCACGTGAAACCTCCGGGGTTGTCGAGCAGCGACTCGATCCGCGCTCGCGCTTCGGCGAGCAGCCGGTCCAGCGCGGGTTCGACGTGGTCGACGTGGATATGGGCGAACGGCGGGAGACCGGGGTAGTCCACCAGCGGATTCGACGCGGAGTCGTCGGTCACAAGGCCTTCCAGTTACTGTGATCGTTGGAAAAAATCAGATATCGAGATTGCTGACCGCGAGGGCGTTGCGCTCTATAAAGGCGCGGCGCGGCTCCACGTGGTCGCCCATCAGGGTAGTGAACATCTCATCAGCGGCCACTGCGTCCTCGATCCGGACCTGCAGCAGGCGCCTGGAATCGGGGTCCATGGTGGTCTCCCAGAGCTGGTCCGGGTTCATCTCGCCGAGACCCTTGTAGCGCTGGAACGTGAGGCCCTTGCGGCCCTGCGCCAGCAGCCATTCCATGACCTCACGGAATTCGTGTACTTCCCGCTGATGCTTGCCACGGCGAATGAACGCTCCGGCATCCAGCAGATCGTGCACGCGGCCGGCGAATTCGGCGATCACCTCATACTCCGGAGATCCGAAGAAACCGGGGCTGAGGACGCTGCGATGCTCGTTTCCGTGAACGGAGTGGCTGACCACTACCGCGATCCCCGCGTCCTGGGGTTCGGTGCGGACGTTGTAGCCGTTCCCGGTTGCACCGTTCAGACGTTCGCGCAGCCCTTCGGCCCAGGCCTGCATCGCGGATTCGTCGCGCTGATCGGCCGCCGTTACCGGACGGAGGTTCAGCAGCTGCTCAAGCAGTTGCCGGTCGAAACGGCGCGAGAGGCCGGCCACCACGCGCTGCACGCGGGTGTAGTCGCGGGCGAGCGCTTCCAGCGCCGACTCGGCCACCGGCGGCGCGTCCGGATGGACGTAGAGTTCTGCGTCATCCAATGCGAGCGCCAGCAGATGGGCGTTCAGCTCGTCGTCGTCCTTGACGTAATGTTCCTGTTTGCCGCGTTTGACCTTGTACAGCGGCGGCTGGGCGATATACACATGCCCGCGGCGGATCAGCTCCGGCATCTGGCGATAGAAGAACGTCAGCAGCAGCGTGCGGATATGGGAACCGTCGACGTCCGCGTCCGTCATGATCACGATCCGGTGATAGCGCAGCTTGTCTGCGTCAAACTCATCCCGGCCAATTCCACAGCCAAGCGCGGTGATCAGGGTCGCAACCTCGCCGGACGCCAGCATGCGGTCGAAGCGGGCCTTCTCCACGTTCAGGATCTTACCCTTCAGCGGCAAGATCGCCTGGGTGCGACGATCCCGGCCCTGCTTGGCCGAACCGCCAGCGGAATCGCCCTCCACGACGAACATCTCCGACAGCGCGGGATCCTTCTCCTGGCAATCCGCGAGCTTGCCGGGCAGCCCCGCCACGTCGAGGGCACCCTTGCGCCGAGTCATATCGCGGGCCTTGCGGGCGGCGTCACGGGCACGAGCGGCCTCGACGATCTTGGCCGTGATCGCCTTCGCCTCGTTCGGTTTTTCCAGCAGGAACGCCGACAGGCGTTCCGCGAGGCTCGACTCGACCACGCCCCGCACCTCGGACGAGACCAGTTTATCCTTGGTCTGCGAAGAGAATTTGGGATCAGGGACCTTCACGGACAGGACTGCAGTCAGGCCCTCACGCGCGTCATCCCCGGTCGGGGTCACCTTGGCCTTCCTGGTAATCCCCTCGGCCTCCATGTAGTGATTGAGGCTGCGGGTGAGGGCGGTACGAAGACCGGAGAGGTGCGTGCCGCCGTCGCGCTGCGGAATGTTGTTCGTGAAACAGAAAATGTTTTCCTGATACGAATCGTTCCACTGCATGGCCACTTCGACCGTGATCTCCTGCGACTCGTCCGCGAAATGGAAGACAGTCGGGTGCAGAGGCGATTTGTTGCGGTTGAGGTGCTCGACGAACGCGCGGATCCCGCCCTGGTACTCGAACACGTCCTCTTTTCCGCTGCGCTCATCGGTGAGCACGATCCGGACACCGGAATTCAGGAAAGACAGCTCCCGCAAGCGTTGCGCGAGCACGTCGTAGTGGAACTCGATGTTCGTGAAGATGCCGGGATCCGGCCGGAAATGGATCTCCGTTCCCGAATGATCGGTGTCGGCGACCTCCTCGAGCGGGGCTACCGGTACGCTGTGATCGAAATCCATGCGATGGATCCGGCCATCGCGATGGATCGTCATGCGCAGTGAGGACGACAGGGCGTTGACCACCGAGACGCCCACCCCGTGCAGACCGCCAGCCACCTTGTAGGAATTCTGGTCGAATTTACCGCCGGCGTGCAGGACGGTCATGATGACCTCGGCCGCCGAGCGTCCCTCCTCCTCGTGGATATCCACGGGGATGCCCCGGCCGTCGTCAGTAACCGTGATCGACTCGTCCGAGTGGATCGTCACCGCAATCGCGCTACAGTAGCCGCCAAGGGCCTCATCGATCGCATTGTCGACCACCTCGAAGACCATATGGTGCAGGCCGGTCCCGTCGTCGGTGTCCCCAATGTACATACCCGGACGTTTCCGGACGGCGTCCAGGCCCTTCAGCACCTTGATCTGTGTCGAATCGTACAACGGCGAATCGGTCATCGGTCGGCCCCTTGAAACGAACCCCTTAGTGTACCACCTCGGACACCGCACCTTGTTCCACGTGGAACGTATTACAGGCGGTATCGTGCGGGATGGGTACGCTCTCCCCCTCCAGCGCGGTCACGAAGCACTGCGCGCCCACGGACACTGCGGCGGCCATCACCCGGGCCCGGCGTTCCGCATCGAGTTCCGCCGGCAGGTCATCCAGCAGGAGCACGCAACTCCCGTCCCCGGCGGCCGCCAGTTGACGCGCCTGCGCCAGGCGTAGCAGATAGACCAGCAGCTTCTGCTGCCCGCGCGAAATCCGCTGGCGGACATCCCGCCCGTCGATCCGAAGGACCAGGTCCGCCCGATGCGGGCCGACCCCCGTCACCCGCTGTTCGAGATCGCGGCTGCGGAGCCGATCGAGCGCATCGCCCAGGGCCTCACCCTCATGCCAGCCGCGCCGGTACTCAAGCTCCAGCGCGACCGCATCACCGAACAGCTCCGGTGCCAGCGCAGCGACCCCTTGCGCGAGCGAATCCACATAGCGGCGCCGGAATTCGTCGAGCCGCTCACCGGTCCGGGCAAGCTCTATTTCCCAGGGGCCCAGTTCGGGTTCCTGGACGCGTTTGCGCAGGAGGACGTTGCGTTGTGACAGGGCGCGGCGGTACCGCTGCCATAGCTCATGGAACCGATGTTCCACGTGGAACAAGCCGAGATCGAGCAGCCGTCGGCGCTCTGCCGGTCCTCCCATGATCAATTCATGGCTCTGCGGATGGACTGCAATCACCGGCAACAGTCGCGCGAGTTCCGCCACCCGCTCCGCCGCACGGCCGTCGACCCGCATCCGCGCGGGCCCCGAAGCGCCCCGCTCGATCCCAAGCCGATGGACCGCGCCGCTGCCGTCGCGTTGCACCCGCCCCACCACGCGTAACGGACCACCACCGACCCGGACCACCCGGGCCGTACGGCTAGCGGCGAAGGAACGCCCGGTCGCGAGGATATGGATCGCCTCGAGCAGCGATGTCTTGCCGGTCGCGTTCGGTCCCAGAACGAGATTCACATCCGGGCCGGGCTCCAGCGCGGCCCGGTGCACCAGCCGGACATCGTGCACATCGAGCGCCGTCAGCCGCACGGCGACCTGGCCAACAACCCAGGCACCATGATGCTTAGAGGCGCATCGGCATCACGACATGGCGGCATTCGTCCGATGCCACGTCCGTGATCAGGCAACTGCTGTTCGAGTCATTGAACTGGGCCTGAACCGTATCGCCCTCGATGCTGCCCAGGATGTCCAGCAGGTACACCACGTTGAAACCGATCTCGAGCGCCTCACCGGCGTACTCGACCTCGATCTCCTCTTCCGCCTCTTCCTGATCCGGGTTGTGCGTCTGCACGCTCAGCCCGGAGCCATTCAGGGCCAGCCGGACGCCCTTGTACTTCTCGTTCGAAAGGATCGACGTCCGCGCCAGCGCCTGGCGCAGCGTCTCGCGATCCGCCCGCATCTCGTAGGCCCCGCCCTCGGGAACGACCCGAGTATAATCCGGGAAGCGGCCGTCAATGAGCTTCGAGGTGAATCGCAGTCCCGGTATATCCACCTGGATGTGGTTGCCACCGACCCGGATGGTTACCGCCTCGTCCGCTTCCGGGTCGAGCAGGCGCGCCAGCTCGATTACGCCCTTGCGCGGCACGATAACCTGCTGTCCTTCGCCGCCCGGCAGCTCCGCGCGGATCTCGCACATCGAAAGCCGGTGCCCGTCCGTCGCCACCGTGCGCAGGCGGTCGCCCGCGAGTTCGAACAGGAGGCCGTTGAGGTAATAGCGAACGTCCTGCTGGGCCATCGCGAAACCGATCCGGTCGATCGCGCGCTTGAGCTGCGCCTGGCCTAGCTGAAACTCGACCTGCGCCTGCACTTCATCGACCACCGGGAATTCGGCTGCCGGCAGCGTCACGAGCGTGAACCGGCTCCGCCCGCAGCGCACCACGACCCGTTCGCCATCGAGTTCCACACCCACCGATGCGCCGGTAGGGAGGTTGCGACAGATATCCAGCAACTTGCGCGCCGTGACGGTCGTCTCACCCGGGCGTTCGACCTCAACGGCTACATCGGCCTGTAGTTCGATCTCGAGATCGGTGGCGGTGAGCTGCAGCCCATCCCCGGTCGCACGGATCAGCACATTGGCGAGGGCCGGCAGCGTTTGCCGCCGTTCCACCGCACCGATCACCTGCTGCAGCGGTTTCAGGAGCGATTCGCGCGCTATCTCGAATTTCATCGACTGATCCCTGGTTATTAGAGGTCTTATATAAACCTGTTACTGTTATTGGAGGCGGCTTACGTTGCGGATAACCTTCGGAATACCTTTTATAAACAGCTAATTACAAACCAAATACCCTGTGGGCCAAGGGCGCGCTCGCCTGTTGTCCGCCTGTGGACAACTTGTGGTCCGAATCGCGGCAATTCCATCGTACCCGTGTTGCGCGCAGGTTTTCCACAGGATGCCCACCGCTTGTGCCTCAGTTCGTCAGAATCCGCATCATGTTGGAGTAATCCTCGTCGATCCGAACGTCGCCCTCGCGCAGTTCAGCGATCTTGCGGCAGGCATGGAGCACCGTCGTGTGATCGCGCCCGCCGAACGCGTCGCCGATCTCCGGCAGGCTGTGGTTCGTCAATTCCTTGGCGAGCACCATGGCCAGTTGTCGCGGCCGCGCGATCGAGCGGCTACGGCGTTTCGAGAGCAGGTCGGCCACGCGGATCTTGTAATACTCGGCGACCGTCTTCTGGATATTCTCGACGGTGACCAGCTTGTCCTGCAGCGCGATCAGATCGCGCAGCGCCTCGCGCGCGAACTCCAGCGTGATCGGCCGGCCCGTGAAATGCGCGTTCGCGATCACCCGTCGCAGGGCCCCTTCGAGCTCGCGCACGTTCGAGCGGATCCGCTTGGCGATGAAGAACGCCACCTCATCCGGCAGCGCGATCTCCGCCTGCTCTGCCTTGCGGTGCAGGATCGCGACGCGCGTCTCGAGCTCCGGTGGCTCGATGGCGACGGTAAGGCCCCAGCCGAAGCGCGATTTCAGCCGCTCCTCAAGGCCATCGACCTCCTTGGGATAGCGGTCGCAGGTGAGGATGACCTGCTGGTCGCCTTCCAGCAACGCGTTGAATGTGTGGAAGAATTCTTCCTGCGAGCGTTCCTTGCGGGCGAAGAACTGGATGTCGTCGATCAACAGCCCATCGAGTGAGCGGTAGAAGCGCTTGAACTCGTTGATCGCGTTGCGCTGCAGCGCCTTGACCATATCGGCCACGAAGCGTTCGGAGTGCAGGTAGACGACCCGGGCGTCCGGCTTGCGCGCCAGCATGGCGTTGCCGACCGCGTGCATCAGGTGGGTCTTGCCCAGACCCACACCACCGTAGATGAACAGCGGGTTGTACGCGCTCCCCGGATTGTCGCCGACCTGCAGCGAGGCGGCACGGCAGAGCTGGTTCGATTTGCCTTCGACGAAGGTCTGGAAGGTGAATTCCCGGTTCAGATTGTGCTCGATGCGCGGCAGGCGCCCGCCGGAGCGCTCGGTGACCGCGGCCGGGTTCGGGTCTTCCGCGGCGGCGGCCGGCTCGGGGCTCGGCGTGTGGGGGGCCGGGCGCGCCTGACTGCCGACCTCCAGGACCACGCGCTCGGGGGCATCGTCGCCCAGGTCCTGGACGATCGCGTCGATGCGCGGGAAGAAGTGTTCCCGCACCCAGTCCAGCACGAACCGGTTGGGCGCGTAGAGCTTGAGGACGCCGGCCTGCAGCTCGGGCTGGAGCGGCCGGATCCAGGTGTTGAGCTGCTGGTCCGAGAGTTCCCGTTCGAGTTGCGTCAGACAGCGATTCCAGATGGCGGCGCCCAAGGCTTGAATTCCTTCCTCGACGGGATTTTGCGTACGTGTCTCGGCTACGGCGTGAGCGGCCCGCTCGCGCGCCGGCCGGCCTCGCCTTCTGCCGCCGTGTCTTCGTGGCGAGCGCCAACCCCGCACGTGGCTGGTGCGGGACGGACTCCGGGAGTGTCGCCGCAGTGTACGCCCGTTGCACAGGGCGATCCATATGCCGCGGACGTTGACCCGGAGGCCGCGCGCCGCTACGATTCCGCGCTTGTCCGCGTCCCTCCGGGCCCGTCGAACAGCCGGATAGTGATCATGAAACGAACGTTCCAGCCCAGCACGATTCACCGTAAGCGTACGCACGGATTCCGTGCCCGTATGGCCACCCGCGCCGGACGTGCCGTGCTCAAGGCACGCCGCGCCAAGGGCCGTCATCGCCTGACGCCGTAATCGTCGGCCGGCCGTCGGCGTACCGACCCGCATGGCCGGCTTCCCGCGCCAAAACCGCCTGTTGCGGCCGGCCGAGTTCCGCGCCGTCTTTGAGCGGGCGACCCGGGCGGGCGATGGGCTGCTTACGGTGCTGGCCCGGCCGAACGGCCTGCCGCACGGACGCCTCGGCCTCGCCGTCGGCCGCCGCAAGATCGCCCTCGCCACGCGGCGCAACACGGTCAAACGGGTCGTGCGGGAGAGCTTCCGTGCCCACCCCGAATACACGGCGGGCCTCGATTTCGTCGTATTGCCCAAACCGGCGGCGGCCCGGGCCGAGCGGTCGGAACTGCGGGCGAGTATCGATCGTCAGTGGCGCATCCTTCACCAACGGCTGGCCAGAACCTGAGACCGCCGCAGCGTAACGTCGGAGCCGGACCAGAATATGGATAACCAGCGGTTGTTTCTCTACGGGGCGCTCGGTCTGCTGCTGCTGCTGATCTGGCAGACGTGGCAGGTCGATTACGGCCCGCAGCGTGAAGGCACCGCACCGGCTACCGCCGAGCGCTCGGCCGACGAGGGCGAATCCGCCCCGGGCGATACCCCCGAGGGTCCGGTGACCCGCGACGAAGGCGATGGCACGCCGTCGGATGCCAGCGTCGGCGACGCCCCCGACGGTGACCAGCCGATCGAACAGGGCCGGCGCATCCAGGTCGTCACCGACCTTCTCGATGTCACCATCGATACGCGAGGTGGTGACCTGCGCAGGGCGTTCCTGCGCCGTTACAAGGCCGAGAGCGGGGGGGAAGAGTCGGTCGAACTGCTCACCGACGCCGGTGGCGATCTGTTCGTGGCCCAGGCGGGTCTTCAGGCCGGTGACAAACCGGCACCGACCCATCATGCCGAATACGAAGCCCAGGCCGGTGAATACCGCCTCGCCGAAGGTCAGGACACGCTGCGCGTGCCGTTGGTCTGGTCCGGCGACGGTGTGCGCGTAACCAAGACCTACACGTTCCATCGCGACAGCTACGTCGTCGATGTCGATTTCGAGGTCGAGAATACCGGCGATTCCGCGTGGGTCGGACGCCAGTACCGCCAGTTCCAGCGCTACCCGGTGCCGAGCGAGGAGACGCCGACCCTGTTACCCGCGTTCTTCGGCGCCGCCTACTACAACAGCGAAGACAAGTACGAACAGATCGCCCTTGAAGACATCGCCGACGAACCGATGCAGAAATCGTTCGAAGGCGGTTGGGCCGCCATGGTGGAACACTACTTCGTAACCGCGTGGTTGCCGACCGGGGACGAGACCAACACCTATTACACCAAGGCGCTCACCGACGGCGCCAAGCCGCGTTACCTCATCGGGCTCTACTCGACCGCTCAGGAAGCGGCCAGTGGCGAGAGCACCTCGTTCTCGAACCGGCTCTATGTCGGCCCCAAGGACACGGACTATCTGGCGGGTCTCGCCGAAGGGCTGACCCTCACGATCGACTACGGCTACCTGGCCTTCCTGTCGGAACCGCTGTTCTGGGTGCTCGACTGGATCCATTCCTACGTCGGCAACTGGGGCTTCGCCATCATCCTGCTGACGCTGCTGATCAAGCTCGTCTTCTACAAGCTCTCGGAGAAGAGCTACCGCTCGATGGCGAAGATGCGCAAGCTGCAGCCGAAGATCCAGCAGCTCAAGGACCGCTACGGCGACGACCGCGAGCGCATGGGTCGTGCCATGATGGATCTGTACAAGACGGAGAAGATCAACCCGCTGGGCGGCTGTCTGCCGATCCTGGTACAGATCCCGGTGTTCATCGCGCTCTACTGGATGCTGCTTGGTACCGTGGAACTGCGCCACGCGGACTTCATACTCTGGATCAACGACCTGTCCGTGCGGGACCCGTGGTTCATCCTGCCGCTGCTCATGGGTGCCTCCATGTGGGCACAGCAGAAGCTGAACCCGGCGCCGGTCGATCCGATGCAGCAGAAGATCTTCGCGGCCCTGCCGGTCGTGTTCACCGTCTTCTTCATGTTCTTCCCAGCGGGGCTGGTCCTGTACTGGTTGACCAATAACGTCCTGTCGATCGCCCAGCAGTACTACATCACCCACCATGTCGTTGGCGATGCCGCGGCGCGCAAGGGCGGTAACAAGGGCAAGGACAAGAAGGAAGACGATGCCCCGGCGCAGACCGAGGCGCAGGAAGATGACCCGAAAGCGGTCGAAGATCAGTCCGAAGACAGCGGGGACGCGTCCTTCCGGGATCGCTGATCGAGCGGCGATGATCGAACCGGACACGATTGCCGCCCCCGTCACCCCGCCTGGGTACGGCGGGGTCGGCATCGTCCGGGTCAGCGGCCCGGCGGCCGGCACGATCGCCGCTGCCGTCGCCCCCCCGCTGGCGTCCCCCCACCACGCCGCCCTGCGCCAGTTCCGCGACAGTGCGGGTGTGGCGATCGACCGGGGTCTGGTCGTCTGGTTCCCCGGTCCCGGGTCCTACACCGGCGAAGATACCGTCGAGTTCCACGGCCATGGTGGCCCGGCCGTGATCGACGCGCTCTATGCCCGCATGCTCGAACTCGGCGCGCGCCCGGCCCGACCCGGCGAATTCACCGAACGCGCCTTCCTCAACGGGCGCCTTGATCTGGCCCAGGCCGAGGCCGTCGCCGATCTCATCGAGAGCGGCGACGCCGCCGGAGCGCGCGCCGCGATGCGCTCGCTTGAAGGCGCCTTCTCGCGCCGCGTGCACGCGCTGCGCGACGAACTCACCACCCTGCGCGCCTGGATCGAGGCCGCGCTCGATTTCCCTGAGGACGAAATCGACTTCCTGGCCGACACGGCCCTGCGTGACCGCCTGGATGCCCTGATCGCCGATCTCGCCGACATGCGCGCCAGCGCCGCCGAGGGCCGGCGCCTCGTCGAGGGTCTGACGGTGGTCATCGCCGGCGCCCCGAACGCCGGCAAATCCAGTCTCCTCAACGCCCTCGCCGGTGCCGACAGCGCCATCGTCACCGATGTCGCCGGCACGACCCGCGACGTGCTGCGCGAATCGATCCACCTCGACGGCGTCCCGTTGACCCTGCTCGACACGGCCGGCCTGCGCGCCACCGACGACCCGGTCGAATCCGAGGGCGTGCGCCGGGCGCGCGCCGCGCTGGACGAGGCCGATCGCGTCCTGCTCGTCGTCGACAGTGCAGGCAATGCCGCCGCCGAGACCCCCGAACTGCCGTCCGGTGCGATCGTCGACACGGTCCGCACCAAGATCGATCTCACCGGCGAGTCCGCTGGGGTGACCGACACCGACCAGGGCCGCGTCTTCCGGCTGTCTGCCATGACCGGGGAGGGTCTGGATGCCCTGCGCGCCCACCTGCGCACCCTGCTCGGGACCGGTCCCGAAGGGGGCGCCTTCAGCGCCCGCCGTCGCCATCTTGATGCGCTGGACCGCGCTGATGAAGAGATCCGCGCCGCGCGCACTGAACTCGTGGAGACGGGAGCCGGCGAACTGGCCGCTGAACGCCTCCGCCAGGCGCAGACCGCGATCGGCGCCATCACCGGTGAAACCACCACCGAAGACCTCCTCGGCGAAATCTTCAGCCGATTCTGTATCGGTAAGTGATCGAGCCGTCCGGCTGGAAGAAAAAATCTTTTCTCGCAGAGGCGCGGAGGACGCGGAGAAGGGCGAAAAAAGCCTTTTCATGCACAAATGGGGTGATCTGGAGTGCCGCAATCGAAGCGGATGATTTATTGATGCGCCTGCGGGCGCTACGATAGGCCGGCTATGCAGCATCCAGAACACTACGATGTTATTGTCATCGGCGGCGGGCACGCCGGGACCGAGGCCGCGCTGGCCGCGGCGCGGACCGGTGCGCGAACGCTTTTGCTGACGCACAGCCTCGACACGCTCGGGCAGATGAGCTGCAACCCGGCCATCGGCGGCATCGGCAAGGGCCACCTCGTGCGCGAGATCGACGCCCTTGGCGGCGCCATGGCGCAGGCGGCGGATCGCGCGGCGATCCATGTGCGCACCCTCAATGGCCGCAAGGGGCCGGCGGTGCGCGCCACGCGCGCCCAGTCGGACCGCGTACTCTACAGGCAGGCGATCCGCGCCAGGCTCGAATCGCAGCCGAACCTGGAACTCTTCCAGCAGGCCGTCGACGACCTGATCGTGGAAGGCGAGCGGGTCGTGGGCGTTGTCACACAGCTCGGGATCGAGCTGCGCGCCGCCAGCGTCGTGCTGACCGTCGGCACGTTCCTTGGCGGGCGTATCCACGTGGGCGACCAGAACCATGGCGGCGGCCGCGCCGGTGATGCACCGGCGAATACCCTCGCCGAGCGCCTGCGCGCCATGCCCTTCGAGGTCGGACGCCTCAAGACCGGGACCCCGCCGCGCATCGACGGCCGCTCGATCGACTTCTCCGCGCTCGACGTCCAGGCCGGCGACGAGCCGCGGCCCGTGTTCTCGTTCATCGGTTCGACCGCCGATCATCCGCGCCAGACGGTATGCCACATCGCCCACACCGGCCCGTCCACGCATGAGCTGATCCGCGACTCGCTGCACCGCTCGGCCATGTACGGCGGCCATATCGACAGCGAGGGCCCGCGCTATTGCCCCTCGATCGAGGACAAGGTCGTGCGCTTCGCCGACCGGGATCACCACCAGATCTTCCTTGAGCCCGAGGGGCTCGATACGCCCGAGCTGTACCCGAATGGCATATCCAGCAGCCTGCCGTTCGATGTCCAGGTGGCGTTCGTGCGCTCGATCCCGGGCTTCGGCAACGCCCACATCACGCGGCCGGGCTATGCGATCGAGTACGATTTCTTCGATCCGCGCGGCCTGCAGCCGTCGCTGGAGACGCGGCCGCTCGCGGGGCTGTATTTCGCCGGTCAGATCAATGGCACCACCGGCTACGAGGAGGCGGCCGCCCAGGGGCTGATCGCCGGCCTCAACGCCGCCCGCGGCGCTGTCGGCGAGTCCCCGTGGACGCCGCGGCGCGATGAGGCCTATATCGGTGTCCTGATCGATGATCTGGTCACGCGCGGTACGCGCGAGCCCTATCGCATGTTCACCAGCCGCGCCGAGTACCGGCTGCAGCTGCGCGAGGACAACGCCGACCTGCGCCTCACGCCCACCGGGCGCGAACTCGGGCTGGTCGATGACGCACGCTGGTCGCGCTTTTGCGAGCGCGAAACGGCGATCGCCGCGGAACAGGCGCGCCTTGCCGAACTGACCGTGCGCCCCGGGGGCGACGCCGCGATCGATCTCGCCAACCGGCGTGGCGTGCGGATATCGAAGCCCGAGCCGGTAACCGATCTGCTGCGCCGCCCGGAACTCGACTACGCCGCGCTGGCAGCGGCACCGGGGATCGGGCCGGCGGTCGAGGCCGCCGATGTGGCTTTCCAGATCGACGTGCAGGCGAAGTACGCCGGTTACGTCGCCCAGCAGCGCGACCAGATCGAGCGCGATCGCGCCCGCGAGGACACCGAACTGCCGGCGGACCTCGACTACGCCGACGTGCAGGGCCTGTCGAGCGAGGTCCGCGAGAAGCTGGCCAACCATCGACCGGCGACGATCGGCCAGGCCGGGCGCATCGCCGGTGTGACCCCGGCCGCCGTGTCGCTGCTGCTGGTGCACCTGCGCCGTCGCGGGGACACACTCCGGCGCAGCGCCTGATGGCGGCGACCGAGCCGCTGGCGGCGGGCCTGCAGGCGCTGGGGCAGTACCTGCCCGATGACCGCCGGGAGCGCCTGCTGGCCTATCGCGACGAGTTGGCACGCTGGGGGCGGGTGCATAACCTCACCTCGGTCCTCGACCCCGCGCGCATGGTACCGGTGCATCTCCTCGACAGCCTCGCACTGGCGTCGCTGCTGCGCGGCGAGCGCATCGCCGATATCGGTTCGGGCGGTGGCCTGCCCGGGCTGCCGCTCGCGATCGCCGATCCGGATCTTGCCATGACCCTGGTTGAGCCGCGCACCAAACGTGCCCTGTTTCTGGAGCACGTCGTCAGGACCCTGGGTCTCGGCAATGTTATCGTGGAGCGCGCCCGCGTGGAGGACATGCCGCCCGCCGCCGCCTTCGATACGCTGCTGACGCGCGCCTTCGGCAGTCTGGCGGAATTCGGCGCCGCGGCGGGCCACCTCGCGGCCCACGGCGGCTGCCTGCTGGCCGCCAAGGGGCGCGATCCGACGCGCGAGATCGAGGCACTTGGACCCGAATGGACGGTCGAGGTCATACCGCTCGTGGTGCCGGGGGTGGACGCCGAGCGCCACGCCGTGCGCATGAGCTCTCGCCGCGGGGCGCGGGGTGCCGGGATGGATGCTCAGGAGACGACAGGCTGATGGCCCGCATCATCGCGATCGCAAACCAGAAGGGCGGCGTCGGCAAGACGACGACCGCGGTCAATCTCGCGGCCTCGCTCGCGTCGACGCATCGGCGTGTCCTGCTGGTCGACCTCGACCCCCAGGGCAACGCGACCATGGGCAGCGGCCTCGATAAGCGCGACCTCGCGCGCTCGGCCTATCATGTGCTGATGGGCGAATGCGCGGCCCGCGACGCGGTGGTGGCGCTGGAGAAGGTCCAGTACGCCCTGCTGCCGGGCAATGGCGACCTGACCGCCGCCGAGGTCAAGCTGATGGAGAAGCTGGCCCGCGAGCAGCGCCTGAAGAAGGCGCTGGATACCCTGCGCGACGATTACGACTACATCCTGGTCGACTGCCCGCCGTCGCTGAATATCCTCACGCTGAATGCCCTGGTGGCCGCCGACGGCGTCCTCATTCCCATGCAGTGCGAGTACTACGCGCTGGAGGGGCTTTCGGCGCTGCTGAACACGATCGATGACGTCCGCGACACCGTGAACCCGAATCTGGAGCTCGAGGGCCTGCTGCGCACGATGTACGACGGCCGCAACAACCTCGGCGCGGACGTCTCCGCGGAGTTGACCGAGCACTTCGGCGACCGGGTCTACCGGACCATCATCCCGCGCAACGTCCGCCTGGCGGAGGCGCCCAGCTACGGCCGCCCGGTGATGTACTATGATCGCACCTCGCGCGGGGCATTGGCCTATCTCGCGCTCGCCGGCGAACTCCTGCGCAAGGACTCGAAGACGCGCGCGAGCGCCGGCGCCGCGTAAACGCGCCGCGCGCCCATGTAGCCCGGATGCAGCGAAGCGGAATCCGGGGCGATGCACGACGATGGGTCACGGTCTGACGCGACGCTCCCCGGATTCCGCTTCGCTCCGTCCGGGCTACGGTTCAACAAACTGCACCACCACGGAATAAAGAAACCATGTCCAGGAAGCGCGGTCTCGGTCGGGGCTTCAGTGCCCTCGTCGGCGATGGTCACTCGGTCGAATCGGTTACCGAGGTGACCGAAGAGGAAAAGCGCGACTCGCTGCAGATGCTCCCGGTCGACCGCGTCCGCCGTGGCCGCTACCAGCCGCGTCGTCATTTCGATCCGGATGCGCTGCAGGAACTCGCCGACTCGATCTCCGCACAGGGGATGGTCCAGCCGGTCGTCGTGCGCCCGGTGGACGAGGGGTTCGAGCTGATCGCGGGCGAGCGCCGCTGGCGCGCCGCGCAGATCGCGGGGATGCAGGAGATCCCCGGCGTGGTGCGCGAGATGGAGGATCAGGCCGCGGCCGCGATCGCCCTGATCGAGAATATCCAGCGCGAGGATCTCAACCCGCTGGAAGAGGCGCGCGCGATTGCCCGGCTGGTGGAGGACTTCGAGCTGACCCATCAGCAGGTCGCCGGGGCCGTCGGTCGCTCGCGCGCCTCCGTGAGCAACCTGCTGCGCCTCCAGGAACTCGATGACAACGTCAAGGAGCTGGTCGAGACCGGTCACCTTGAGATGGGCCATGCCCGCGCGCTGCTCGGCCTCAAGGGCGATCGCCAGCGTGCGATCGCCCGCCAGGTCGCGGACCGCGGCCTGACCGTGCGTGCCACCGAGCAGCTCGTGAAGCGCGAACTCGAAGGGGATACCTCGAAACCCGCGAAACCCGCGGCCAAGGACGCCGACACCCGGCGCCTGGAGCAGGATCTGTCGGAGAAGCTCGGCGCGGCGGTCAGCATCCAGACCGGCAGTGGCGGCAAGGGCAAGCTGCAGATCAGCTACAACAGCATCGACGAGCTGGAAGGCATACTGGAACACATCCGGTAACCCGCGGGGCCGCGGACGCCGCCCGGCGCGGATGCCGCCCGGGGAACCGGTCGCGCCCCGCCAAGTTGACCCCCCTGCGGGGCGGTCTATATACTCGCGCGCTTCGTATGCAGCGCTTAGAGCGGGGCGACCGGTTGGTACGGTCTGGAGCGGAATCACCCGTGAACGCGCAGCCGCCGAGGGGCGCCAGCCGACTCCGCCCGGTCCGCCGAATGCTCGGCGCCCAGGCGGCCACGGCCGCCGGAGCCACGCTGATCGCATGGCTCGCGGGCGGGTCGGCGGCGGCCATGGCCGCGGCGCTGGGTGGTCTGGCGTGCCTGCTGCCACAGGTCTGGTTCGCGTGGCGGCTGTTCGCCGCGGATCCGGCCGAGCGGGGCTCGATGCTCGCGGCGCTGTACATCGGTGAAGGCGTCAAGCTCGCGTCGATCGCGGTGGCCTTCATGGCGATCTTTCGGGTATGGCCCGAAGTCCCGCCATTACCACTGATTCTGGCATTTATCGCGGTACAGACGGTGCACTGGTTCGCGCCGCTGCTACTGGAACAGTAAACCGCATAGAGAACGGTCCTGTCTTATGGCAAGCGAGCAGCTCACAGCCCAGGGTTACATCAAGCACCACCTGACCAATCTCACGTACGGTCAGACCCCGGATGGATCCTGGGGCTTCGCGCAGGACGCCGAGGAAGCCCGGGAGATGGGTTTCATGGCGGTGCACGTCGATACGCTGCTGTTCTCGGCCCTGACCGGTATGTTGTTCATCTGGCTCTTCCGCAGGGCCGCCGTGCGCGCGACCACCGGGCAGCCGGGCGCCTTCCAGAATTTCATCGAATCGATCGTCGAGTTCGTCGACAACCAGGTCCGCGACACGTTCCATGGCCGCAGCGAACTCATCGCGCCGCTCGCCCTGACAATCGTCGTCTGGGTGTTCCTGATGAACATGATGGACCTGGTGCCGGTCGACTACATCCCGTATATCGCCGAGCATGGCTTCGGCGCGCCCGCCTTCCGCATCGTACCGCCGGCCGACATCAATGCGCCGATGGGCATGGCGTTGGGCGTGTTCATCCTGATTCTGTTTTACAGTATCAAGATCAAGGGCCCGGGCGGATTCGCGAAGGAGATGTGCTTCCATCCGTTTGGCAAGTGGATGCTGCCGTTCAATCTCATACTCGAGACCGTCACCCTGCTGGCCAAGATGATCTCGCTCGGCATGCGTCTGTTCGGCAATCTGTACGCCGCGGAACTGATCTTCGTGCTGATCGCGGCGCTGCTGCCGTTCTGGGCACAGTGGGCGCTGCACCTGCCGTGGGCGATCTTCCATATCCTGGTCGTGCCTCTGCAGGCGTTTATTTTCATGGTTCTGACCATCGTCTACCTGTCGATGGCCCACGACACCGACGAGCATTGATTACGGGATGCCGTCGTACCGGTTTGACCCAACCCCTCGACACCCGGGAGTGAAGTAATGGAAATGGCAGAAGCTGTTCAATTGATCGCCGCGGCCATCATGGTGAGCCTCGCCGGCCTCGGCACCGCTATCGGCTTTGGGATGCTCGGCGGCAAGTTCCTTGAAGGCGCCGCGCGGCAGCCGGAGATGGCGCCGATGCTGCAGGTGAAGATGTTCATCGTCGCCGGGCTGCTCGACGCGCTGTCGGTGATCGGTCTCGCGATCGGCCTCTACGTGATCTTCGTCGCCTAGCAGCTCCGCCACGGTTGCGTAGCAACCGTCGTTGACGCCGAACCACCGGGGACGCAGTCATGAACATCAATCTGACACTGCTCGGTCAGACCATCGGGTTCGCCCTGTTCGTCTGGTTCTGCATGAAGCTCGTGTGGCCGCCGCTCCGCGACGCGCTGCACGAGCGGCAGAAGAAGATCGCCGACGGCCTCGCGGCCGCCGAACGCGGCGAGCACGAAGAGGAGCTTGCCCGCCAGCGGGGTGAAGAGACCCTGCGCGAGGCGAAGGCCCAGGCCTCCGAGATCATCGAGAACGCGCAGAAGCGCGGAACCGAGATCGTCGAAGAGTCGAAGGAGTCGGCGCGGAGCGAGGCCGAGCGCATCAAGCAGTCCGCGCAGGCCGAAATCGACCGCGAGGTCACCCAGGCGCGCGAGCACCTGCGAGGCCAGGTGGTCGCTATCGCGCTCTCGGGGGCCGAGAAAGTACTCCGCAGCGAGGTCGACCAGGATAAACACGCCCGCGTACTCGACGAACTCGTCGAGGAACTCTAAGGGAACCGCGCAATGGCTTCGAACCAGCTTGCCCGGCCCTACGCCGCGGCCGTATTCGAACTCGCGAGTTCGAGCGGGCGTCGGGAGGAATGGTCCGACACGCTCGCCGTGTTGGCGCACATCGCCGCCGACAAGAGCGTGCGGCGCGTGCTGCGGGCACCGCGGCTGTCGCCGCAGGAGCGCGCCGAACTCGTGCTCGGGATCGCGGAAGGCCATATCGAGGAGGGCGCGCGTAACCTCGTGCGCCTGATGGCGATCAATGGCCGTCTGCCCGTTCTGCCCGATGTCGCGCAGCGTTACGAGGCATTGCGCGCCGAGGCCGAGGGTACCGTCGACGCCTTGATCACTTCCGCGGCCGAACTCGACGAGGGCCAGCGCGAGCGCGTCAGCGCTTCCCTGCGGAAGCGGCTCGACCGCGAAATCCGTCTGCATTGCGAGGTCGACCAATCGTTGATCGGCGGGGCCGTGATCCGGGCCGGAGACCTGGTCATCGATGGCTCGCTCAAGGGGCGCCTGGAGCGCCTGACGAGCCGCCTCGCCCACTGATCACCGGGACTTACAGAGGAATCAACTCCATGCAACTCAACCCGTCCGAAATCAGCGAGCTGATCAAGCAACGCATCGAAGACTTCGATGCGGGCACCGAAGCGCGCACCGAAGGCACCGTCGTCAGCGTGCAGGACGGTATCGTCCGCGTACATGGCCTCGGCGAGGTCATGCAGGGCGAGATGATCGAGTTCCCGGGCGAAACGTTCGGCCTCGCGCTCAACCTCGAGCGCGACTCCGTCGGCGTCGTCGTGCTGGGCGATTACGTCCATCTGTCCGAAGGCGACACCGCACACTGTACCGGGCGTATCCTTGAAGTGCCGGTCGGTGAAGAACTCCTCGGCCGTGTCCTCGGCTCTCTCGGGACGCCGCTCGATGGCAAGGGCGAACTCGACGCCAAACGCACGGCACCGATCGAGGTTGTCGCGCCGGGCGTGATCGCCCGCCAGTCGGTCGACCAGCCGGTCCAGACGGGCCTCAAGGCGATCGACTCGATGGTGCCGATCGGGCGCGGTCAGCGCGAGCTGATCATCGGCGACCGCCAGACCGGCAAGTCGGCGATCGCGGTCGATACGATCATCAACCAGAAAGGCACGGGCATTAAGTGCATCTACGTCGCGATCGGCCAGAAGCAGTCGTCGATCGCCGCGACGGTGCGCAAGCTCGAAGAGCATGGCGCGATGGACCACACGATCGTGGTCGCCGCCGGTGCCGCCGAATCGGCGGCCGCCCAGTACATCGCCGCCTACGCGGGCTGTGCGATGGGGGAGTACTTCCGTGACCGTGGCGAAGACGCCCTGATCGTCTATGACGACCTCACCAAGCAGGCCTGGGCCTACCGCCAGGTCTCGCTGCTGCTGCGCCGCCCGCCCGGCCGTGAGGCGTACCCGGGTGACGTGTTCTACCTGCACTCGCGGTTGCTTGAGCGCGCGGCGCGCGTGAACGCCGATTATGTCGAGAAGGCCACTGACGGCGAAGTAAAGGGCAAGACCGGGTCGCTGACCGCGCTGCCGATCATCGAGACCCAGGCCGGCGACGTCTCGGCCTTCGTGCCGACCAACGTGATCTCGATCACCGATGGTCAGATCTACCTCGAGAGCGATCTGTTCAACTCGGGCATCCGCCCGGCGATCAACGCCGGTCTGTCCGTCTCCCGTGTCGGTGGTTCGGCGCAGACCAAGATCATCAAGAAGCTCGGCGGGACCATTCGCCTGGCCCTCGCACAGTTCCGCGAACTGCAGGCCTTCGCCCAGTTCGCCTCGGATCTCGACGAGCAGACCCGCAAGCAGCTCGAGCGCGGGCAGCGCGTGATGGAACTGATGAAGCAGAGCCAGTATTCGCCGCTATCCGTGGGCGAAATGGCGGTCTCGCTTTACGCGGCCACCCAGGGCTACATCGATGACGTCGAACTCAAGAAGGTCGTCGACTTCGAGGCCGCCCTGCAGAGCCATCTGAAGTCGAACTACAGCTCGCTGATCGAGAAGATCGACGAGACCGGCGACTACAACGACGAGATCGAAGGCGAAATCAAGAAGGCCGTCGAGGACTTCAAGTCCAACGGCGTCTGGTAAACGGAGCCAACGATGGCCGGTGCAAAGGAAATCCGCGGCAAGATCTCGAGTATCCAGAATACTCAGAAGATCACCAGCGCGATGGAAATGGTCGCTGCATCCAAGATGCGCAAGGCCCAGGCGCGTATGGCCGCCACGCGGCCCTACGCGGACAAGATGGTGAACGTGATCGGGCATCTGGCGTACGCCAATTCCGAATACCCGCATCCGTACCTCATTGCCGCGGACTCGGTTACGCGGGTCGGCTACGTCGTCATCACGACAGATCGCGGTCTTTGTGGTGGCCTGAACGTCAATCTGTTCCGTCGCCTGATCAAGGACTTTCAGAGCCGGCACGACAACGGTGTAACCATTCAAACCGCCGCGATCGGTCGCAAGGGCGCCCAGTTCCTGAAACGCACTGGCTCGAACGTCGATGCCGAGGTCGACGGCCTTGGTGACGCGCCCGGCCTACCGGATGTAATCGGTCCGATCCGTGCCATGCTCGAGGCTTACGACGAAGGGCGGATCCAGGAACTGCACCTCGTGCATAACCGTTTCGTCAATACGATGACGCAGGAACCGACGATCCGTCGGCTGCTCCCGCTCGAGCCGCCGGATTCGTCCGTGAGCGCGGGCAACCGCGACGAGGAGCGAGAGCTCGAAGCCCTGCGCGAACGCCACTGGGACTATATCTACGAACCGGAAGCGGCCGAGGTACTCGACGCGCTGCTCCAGCGCTACATCGAATCGCTCGTCTATCAGGGCGTCGTAGAGAACATCGCCTGCGAGATGGCGGCCCGGATGATCGCGATGAAGAGCGCCACGGATAACGCCGGGGACCTGATCGACGATCTCCAGTTGCAGTACAACAAGGCGCGCCAGGGTGCGATTACACAGGAGCTGACCGAGATCGTCTCGGGTGCAGCGGCCGTCTCGGGCTGATCGGATCGATTCAGGCGACGCCAGCGGCTTTTTCCGTACAACGAATTGTCAGAGGAAACCAACATGAGCTCCGGAACGATCGTATCCGTCATCGGCGCCGTGATCGACGTCGAGTTCCCGCGCGATGAAGTGCCGAAGGTGTACCACGCACTGACCGTCGATGAGTGGGGACTCGTCCTCGAGGTACAGGCCCAGCTGGGTGACGGCGTGGTGCGCTGCATCGCGATGGGCTCATCGGACGGCCTGCGTCGCGGCATGGGCGTCAGCACATCGGGCAACCCGATCTCCGTACCTGTCGGCACGAAGACACTCGGCCGCATCATGAACGTGCTCGGCGAGCCCATCGACGAGAAGGGGGATATCGGCTCCGAAGATATCTGGCCGATCCACCGCAAGGCTCCGAGCTATGACGAACAGGCGGCCGCCCAGGAACTGCTCGAGACCGGTATCAAGGTGATCGACCTCCTCTGCCCGTTCGCCAAGGGCGGCAAGGTCGGCCTGTTCGGCGGTGCCGGTGTCGGCAAAACCGTCAACATGATGGAACTGATCCGCAATATCGCGATCGAGCACTCCGGCTACTCGGTGTTCGCTGGCGTCGGCGAGCGCACGCGCGAGGGCAACGACTTCTATCACGAGATGACCGAGTCGAACGTGCTGGACAAGGTCTCTCTCGTGTACGGCCAGATGAATGAGCCGCCGGGCAACCGCCTGCGCGTCGCCCTGACCGGCCTGACGATGGCCGAGGCGTTCCGCGAAGAGGGCCGCGACGTGCTGCTGTTCATCGACAACATCTATCGTTACACACTCGCGGGCGTCGAGGTCTCGGCGCTGCTCGGACGCATGCCGTCGGCCGTGGGTTACCAGCCGACACTGGCCGAAGAGATGGGCATGCTCCAGGAGCGCATCACTTCGACCAAGACGGGTTCGATCACGTCGATCCAGGCCGTGTACGTTCCCGCGGACGACTTGACCGACCCGTCGCCGGCGACGACCTTCGCTCACCTCGATGCGACCGTGGTGCTGGCGCGCTCAATCGCCGAGCAGGGCATCTATCCGGCCGTCGACCCGCTCGACTCGACCAGCCGCCAGCTCGATCCGCTCGTGATCGGTCAGGAGCACTACGATGTCGCGCGGAATGTCCAGATGACGCTCCAGCGCTACAAGGAACTGAAGGACATCATCGCGATCCTCGGCATGGACGAGCTGTCCGATGAGGACAAGCAGAGCGTCAATCGCGCCCGTAAGATCCAGCGGTTCCTGTCGCAGCCGTTCTTCGTAGCGGAGGTCTTCACCGGCGCACCCGGCAAGTACTGCTCTCTCAAGGAAACGATCCGCGCCTTCAAGGGGATTGTTGACGGCGAATATGACGAGCTGCCCGAGCAGGCGTTCTACATGGTAGGCACGATCGACGAAGCCGTCGAAAAGGCCAAGGAACTCCAGTAAGGAGATTACGTCATGGCCACAACCATTCACGTCGATATTGTCAGCGCGGAGGCCGAGATCTACTCGGGCGAGGCTACAATGGTGCACGCGCCCGCCGAGCTCGGCGAGGTCGGCATCGCGCCCCGGCATACGCCGTTGGTAACCCGACTCGTACCCGGCGACGTCCGCGTCAAGACGGAGAGCGGAGAAGAGGAGATCGTCTACGTCTCTGGTGGCATTCTCGAGGTGCAGCCCTACGTCGTCACGGTGCTGTCGGATACCGCCGCCCGCGCGCATGATCTGGATGAGGCGGCGGTGGAAGAGGCGCGCCGCAAGGCCGCCGAACGCATATCCGAGCAGCACGACGAATACGACTACGCCCGCGCCCGGGCAGAGCTCGCGGAGGCGGCCGCCCAGCTGCAGACGATCCGCAAACTCCGCGACCGCGTCGCTGCTGACCGATCGTAACGCGGATCTCCGTTCCGGGCACGGGTTCCCGTCACTGCGCCGAGGCATCCTCCGATGGGCCTGAACGTCATCGTACTCGCGGCCGGCGAGGGCCGCCGGATGCGGTCCCGCGGCCCGAAGGTGCTGGTCGATCTCGCCGGCCGCACGCTGCTCCAGCATGTGCTCGATCGCGCGGCATTGCTCGGTGCGGATCGGGTGCGTGTCGTCGTCGGTCATGGTGCCGATGCCGTGTGCGCGGCGGTCCCGGAGGGTGTCGACACCGTCCTCCAGCCTGAACAGCGCGGAACGGGCGACGCCGTGGCCTGCGCCCTGGGCGGCCTGAACGCCAACGACACCACGCTCGTGCTCTACGGTGACGTCCCCCTGCCCCAGCGCGCGACGCTCGAGGCGCTGGTCGAGGCCGCGCGGCGGAACGAGCTGTCCATCCTCACCGTCGAAGTCGACGATCCCACGGGTTATGGACGCATCGTGCGCGGTGAGAACGGGCACGTCAGTCGCATCGTCGAGGAACGCGATGCCAGCCCCGGACAGCGCGCACTCACCGAGATCAACACCGGTCTCCTTGCGATGCGCACCGGCCCGCTCGCCCGCCACGTGGCCGCACTGGATCGGGACAACGCCCAGGGCGAGTACTACCTCACCGATGTCATCGGCCGCGTCAGCGACGCCGGTGGGACCATCGCCGCCGTCCAGCCCGATCACGAGTGGGAAGTGCGCGGAGTCAACAGCCGCGCCCAGCTCGCCGCCCTCGAACGGACCTGGCAGGCGTGGCTGGCATACGAATTGATGACCTCCGGTGTCTCCCTGCGCGACCCTGCCCGGATCGAGATCCGCGGGACGCTGCAGGCGGAGCCCGATACGATGATCGATGTCGGCTGCGTGTTCGAGGGCGATGTGCGGCTCGGCGCCGGCGTGCGCATCGGTGCCCACTGCGTGCTCCGCGATACGACGGTTGCCGAAGAGGCGGTCATCGAGTCCCACAGCGTCCTTGAGGGCGCCGTGATCGGCCCCGCCTGCAGCGTCGGTCCCTTCGCGCGCCTGCGGCGGGGGAGCCGTTTGCGCGATGCCGCGAAGGTCGGGAATTTTGTCGAGATGAAGAACACCGACCTCGGCGCCGCCAGCAAGATCAACCATCTGTCCTACGTCGGCGATACGGAGGTGGGTCCGAAGTCGAACATCGGCGCCGGCGTGATCACCTGCAATTACGATGGCCACCGCAAATACCGCACGGTGATCGGTGAGCGCGCCTTCATCGGCTCGGACTGCCAGTTGGTCGCCCCGATCACCGTCGGAGACGGCGCCACGATCGGTGCCGGCACGACCCTGACCGGCGATGCGCCGGCCGAGCGTCTGACCGTCGGCCGCGCGCGCGCGCAAACCATCGAAGGCTGGATCCGGCCCGCCGATCGCGACCCGGGGTCCGATGACGACGAACCGTCGACATAGCGTAACGGCGCAGCCGGTGGATCGTGGCGATCACGACGCCATCCGCTATGAAAACCGGACGCGGTACAATCCACACCGCCGCCGGCCGGGCGCTGCGCCCGCCGCCGACACCCGAAGGAGATCGCCATGTGCGGCATCGTTGGCGCCGTCGCCGAGCGCGACGTAATCCCCCTGTTGCTCGAAGGCCTGCGACGGCTTGAATACCGTGGTTACGACTCCGCTGGGCTGGCCGTCCTCGATCCTGAGGGGCGGCTCGTGCGCCAGCGTGCCGTGGGACGGGTAGAGGCCCTGGAGCAGGCGCTCGACGAACGCCCCCTGCGCGGGCACACGGGCGTCGCCCACACCCGCTGGGCGACCCATGGCGTGCCGCATGAGCGCAACGCGCATCCCCACCTCTCCGGCGATGACCTCGCGCTCGTGCATAACGGCATCATCGAGAACCACGCGGTCCTGCGGGTCGCGCTGGAGACCGCTGGTTACGAATTCACCTCGGACACCGATACCGAGGTCGTCTGTCACCGCATCCATGAGCAGGCGGGCGGTAACGGCGGCGATCTCCTCGCGGCCGTGCAGGCCACGGTCGCCGAGCTCGATGGCGCCTATGCCCTGTCGGCCATGAGCCGCCACGATCCGGGGCGGCTCGTGGTCGCGCGCAAGGGTTGCCCGGTCGTAATCGGCCTGGGGATCGGCGAGAACTTCGTCGCCTCCGACGCGGCCGCCCTGCTGCCGATCACCCGCCGTTTCATCTTCCTCGAGGAGGGCGACGTCGCCGACATCACCCGCAACGAGGTCCACATATTCGACCGCGCCGGCGAGCGCGTACAGCGCCCTGAACATGAGTCCGAACTGAGCGCGGATGCGGTCGAGCGCGGCAATTACCGCCACTTCATGCTCAAGGAGATCTTCGAGCAGCCGCGCGCCATCGGCGACACGCTGGAGGAACGCACCGCGAGTGGCCGTGTCCTCGACGCCGCGTTCGGCTACCAGGCAACGGAACTGCTACCGCGCATCGGCGGCGTACACATCGTCGCCTGCGGTACCAGCTTCCATGCCGCCATGGTCGCGCGCTATACGATCGAGCGCACCGCGCGGATCCCGGTCAGCGTCGAGATCGCCAGCGAATACCGCTACCGCGAACCGGTCGTGCCCGACGCCACCCTGTTCGTGGCGATCTCGCAGTCCGGCGAGACCGCGGATACGCTCGCGGCGCTGCGCGAGGCGACGCGCCTGGGCTACGCTGCGACCATGGCCATCTGCAACGTGCCCGAGTCGTCGCTGGCGCGCGAGGCCGATCTGGTCGCCATGACGCGGGCCGGCCCCGAGATCGGCGTCGCCTCCACGAAGGCCTTCACCACCCAGCTGACGGCGCTGGCGATGCTCACCCTCGTGCTGGCGCGCCGAACCGGGGCCATCGACGGCGAATCGGCCGCCGTGGAGGATCTGATCAAGCTGCCGGCCCGCATCGAGCGGGTCCTCGAACTCGATGCCGAGATCGCCGAACTCGCGGAGCTGTTCGTCGACAAGCGCCACGCACTGTTCCTGGGGCGCGGGATCCACTACCCGATCGCGATGGAAGGCGCCCTCAAGCTCAAGGAGATCTCCTACATCCACGCCGAGGCGTATGCGGCCGGCGAGCTCAAGCACGGCCCGCTTGCGCTGGTCGACGAGGACATGCCCGTGGTGGCCATCGCGCCCAACGACGCGCTGGTGGAGAAACTTGCCTCGAACCTGCACGAGGTCAGCGCGCGCGGGGGCCGCCTGATCGTCTTCGCCGGTGACGACGTCCGCGTCTCGCTGCAGGCTGCGGACCGCGTCATCCGTGTACCGGGCAGCGGCACCGACCTCACCGATCCGGTCCTCTACACCGTGCCCCTGCAGCTGCTCGCGTACCACGTCGCCGTCCTCAAGGGCACCGACGTGGACAAGCCGCGCAACCTCGCGAAATCCGTCACGGTCGAGTAGCCGTTGGAGGATTCTCTCGCAGAGGCGCGGAGCACGCGGAGAGCGGTGAGAACCCGGCTGTAGGAGCGGGCTTGCCCGCGAACCGCCCCACCCGCCTGAGCCGGTCTCGACACTTTCCGTGCTGCTCCCGGATGCGCGCGTTCGCCTCCGGCGAAAACGCGCCTACTCGCTGCAGCCCTGTTGACCGGAATTTCCGGCTCGTCACCGCGACCGCGCCGGTTCGCGGGCAAGCCCGCTCCTACGGTTCAATAGCCGACCAACAATTTTCGGTTTCTCTGCGCACCCTGCATGTTCCGCGCCTCTGCGAGAGAAACACACAACGCCAAAAGCGCGGTGACCCCCTGATCCAGCCGAATGCCTTCGCACTACCGCTGCAACCGCGCCTCCACCTCCCGGCGCCGCTCGCGTGAGTCCAGCCGTTCGATGAGCTCCAGCGCGAAGTCCATGGCGGTGCCCGGGCCGCGGGAGGTGGCGACGTGGCCGTCGATCTCGATCGGTGCGTCGCTGCTCTCGATGCCGTAGGGCTCCAGCGCCCCGGGGAAGGCGGTCACGGGACCGGGGCCCAGGAGATTGTGCGCGGCGAGCACGCCGGGTGCGGCGCAGATTGCGCCGAGCCAGCCATCGGTCTCGCGGTGACGGTTGAGCATCGCGATCAGCCGTTCATCCCTGCGCAGCCGTTCGGCGCCCGGGCCGCCGCCGGGCAGCACGATCGCATCGAAGGATTCATCGACCACCGTGGCCAGTGTGGTGTCCGCCACGAGCACGACGCCCCGGCTGCAGGTCACCGGGCCGTCTTCCAGTCCGGCCGCGATGACGTCGAATTCCGCCCGCCGAAACAGATCGATCAGGGTGACGGCTTCGATTTCCTCGCAGCCGGTTGCGAGGGGGATGAGGATACGCGCCATTTCGGGTCTCCAGTGGCGGGGGTCCCGCAGCGTTTGATGTAGGTCGCGAGGTCCACGCGCTCGATCCCTTCCGCCCGCGGGATTTTCCGTTCGAGTACCTCCATCGTATCCGGCCGCGGGTGTGCGATTGCAAGCGCGCAGCCCGTCTGCCGGGCCCGCTCGAACCAGGCATCGGTCGCGCGGGCGATGGCGTCCGTGCCCTTGCGGTGATCGAGAAAGATATGCCGTCGCGCCACGCCGATGCCGGCATTGCGGGCGGCCGTCTCGGCCTCGGTGGCGGCCGTGGTTCGTGAGTCGATGAACAGCAGCGGCGGCGAGCGTTCCGCGAGTTCCCGCATGACGACCTCCATGACCGAAGCGCGTGCGGTCAGTCCGCTGCCCTGGTGATTGTTTACACCGACGGCCCCCGGGACGGACTCCACCGCCCGCCGCAGGCGTGATCGCAGCGTCGCGTCGTCCATGTCCGACAGCAGGGCGTGCGGCGCGGCCGGGCCGCGCTCGGCCTCCATCGGCAGATGGACGAGGACATCGGTTCCGGCACGCCGGGCGGCGCGGGCGATCGCATCGGTGTGCGGTGCATGCGGCAGGATCGCCACTGCGAACGGCGGCGGCAGCGCGAGGGCGCGGCGCGCGTCCTCGCGATTGTGGCCGAGATCGTCGATGATCAGCGCGGCGGTCGGGGCCGCTGCCGCCTGGCCGATGCCAAGCGCCAGCGACAGCAGCAGGCCCGCTCGCCGTAGCGCCACGGCGTTACTTCGAGCCGAAGATACTCAGGGCCTTGAGCACGTTCAGACCGACGTAGAGCTCGTAATCGCTGGTAGCGAGATCGACCTTCTCGCCGTCCTCGTCCTCGATCATATTGCCCTCGCCATCCCCGTTGGGGTTGGTGAGGTGCTGCGCGAGATCGGCCTCGGTCAACGCGGCCGCGCCGTCGTCCTCGACCGATGTCAGCTTGTAGGCCCCGGTCGAGATATCGGGATCGATCCCCTCGGCCTGGATCGAGCGCCCGTCCGGCGTGTAGTAGCGCGCCGTCGTGAGCTTGAGTGCGCCACCGTTCGACAGGTCCTGGATGGTCTGCACGGAGCCCTTGCCGAAGGTCTGCTTGCCGACGACGAGTGCCCGCTCATGGTCCTGCAGGGCACCGGCGACGATCTCCGATGCCGAGGCCGAGCCCTCGTTGACCAGCACGATCATCGGTGCCCCGTCGATCGCATCTCCACCGCGCGCGCTGTAACGCAGTTTCGAGTCCTTGATGCGGCCCTCGGTATAGACGATCAGTCCGTCCTCGAGGAACGTGTCCGATACGCTCACCGCCGCGGAGAGAACACCGCCGGGGTTGTTACGCAGATCCAGCACGAGACCGCGAAGACCACCCTCCGCCTCGTCCTTCAGGTCGCGGATCGCTTTGTCGACCGCCTCCTGCGTATTCGTCTGGAAGTGCGAGACGCGCAGGTAACCATAGCCCGGCTCGATAATCCGGGAATCGACACTCGTCACCTCAATGGTGTCGCGCGTGATCGTGATTTTCAGCGGTTTGTCCTCACCCTCGCGCGCGACCATGAGATCGATGTCCGTGCCGGGTTTGCCGCGCATCTTCTGCACGGCGTCGTTGAGGGTCATGCCCTTAACGGGTTTGTCGTCGAGCCGCACGATCAGATCGCCCGACTTGATCCCGGCGCGCGCGGCCGGCGTACCGTCGATCGGCGCGACCACCCGCACGAAACCGTCTTCCATCGTAACCTCGATGCCGAGACCGCCGAATTCGCCCTCGGTCCCGATCTTCAGCTCCTTGAACGCCTCCTGGTTCAGGTACGACGAGTGCGGATCGAGGCCGTTGAGCATGCCTTCGATCGCATATTCCAGCAGCTGGTCGTCGTCGATGTCCTCGACGTAGTTGTCCTTGATGCGCGAGTAGACGTCCGTGAACGTGCGCAGCTGTTCGAGCGGCAATTCCTCGGCGGCGTTCTCGTTGTCCTCTTGCGCCAGCACGGCATGCCCCAGCGTCAGGGTGGCGCCGATGACGGTACCGATGAGGACCAGCAGCAGTTTGCGGGGCGCGTGGGCCATGCGGTGTCTCCGGGAAGGCCGATAATTGGATTACACGTATTTCTATGATTCTAGCACGCGACTTCGGCGGCGCGGCGCATGAGGATGCGCCCCTGATCCGCATCAGCGCGCGCCGAGCCAGTCCATCGGGTCGACGGGCTGCCCCTGGCGGCGGATCTCGAAGTACAGACCCGCCTCGCGCTGGCCACCGGATGAGCCGATGCGTGCGATCGTCTCCCCGGGCGCCACCCAGTCGCCGGTCGAGCGCAGCAGCTGGCGGTTGTAGCCGTAAAGGCTGAGCCAGCCGTCCTGGTGGTCCACGATGAGGAGCTGCCCGAAGCCCTCCAGCCAATCCGCGAAGACGACCCGGCCATGGTAGACGGCGCGCACCGGCTCGCCCGCCGCCGCGTCAATGACCACGCCTTGCCATTGGGTGCGCCCGCTCGCGCGCTCGCTCCCGTAGCGGGCGCGCAACTCGCCGCGGGCCGGCCAATCCAGTGCGTTGCGTTGTGTGCGGAAAGGCTGTTCCTCGAGCGGCGCGCCGGGGATATCGTCCATTACGTCACCCAGTTTATCGAGCAGATCCCGCAGCCGTCTGCGGCTCGCTTGTAGGCGTTCGAGCTCGTCACCCTTGTCGGCAATGGAGGCCTGCAGGCGCTCCACGACGCGGCGGCGCTCGGCGCTCGCCTGTTCCAGCGCCGCGCGCTCGTCTTCCAGTCCCCCACGGGCGTCGGCCAGTTCTTTCCGGGCCGCGCGCGTGTCCTCGGTCACCCGGGCGATCTCTTCCACCAGCGAACGCGCCTCATCGATTGCGCCAAGCCGCGCGCGATTGAAGTACCCGTAGTAACCGAGCGCGCGCGCCAGCGTGCCCGGACTGTCCTGGCGCAGCAGCAGGCGCAGGGCCGGCTGTCGCCCGAACCGGTGTGCCGCGCGCAATTGCTCCGCGAGCGTGTCGCGGTGGCCCTCCAGCGATTCGACCAGCTCGCGCCGCTCGGCCCCCAGCTGTTCCAGCCGCCGCCGGGTCCGGTCGATTCGTGTGTCGAGATCGTCGATCCGGTTCGCGATCGAGCCGATGCGCCGCTCGAGCTGCGCCAATGCCGAGCTCGCCTCATCGCGCCGTTCGCGCTCGGCGCGCAGATCCTCCTCGACGTCGTCGATCCGTTCGCGCAGCTCCTCCAGGCGCGCCCGGGTCTCGGCCTCGTCGGGTGCATCGTCCGCGGCACCGGACGCCGGGAGCAGCAGCGCCAGCGCAAGTGGCAGGGACAGGAACGGGAGCGAGCGGGGCCGGCGCATGGCGCGTATTGTAGGCGAGTGTCGTGTTCCTCTCACCCGCCGCCGCGGGGTTTTGCGCTGCTGCAGCCGCGGCGTATACTCCCGCGCCACCCAGCCGCGCCACCAGCACGTGAGCCCTAATGGACCGTATCCCCGAATTCGTCGCCAATCATCCGTTGATGTTCGTGGCGCTCGCCGTGACCTTGACCATGATCGTGGTTCTGGAGGTGCAGCGAGCGCGCCGCACCGCCGAGCCCTTGTCGCCCGCGCGGGCGACCCGCCTGAGCAACAACGAAGAGGCGGTTTTTATCGACGCCCGCGCGCACAAGGATTTCGAGCAGGGCCATGTGCCCGGCGCGCGCAACATCCCCTCGCGTGAAGTCGAGGGCTACCTCAAGCAGCTCGAGAAACTGCGCGAACACCCCGTCATCCTGTATGACGAGGGCGGCCTCGACGCGGAGCGCGCGGCCAAGGAGCTCTCGAAGAACGGCTTCACCCGCCTGTACTCGATCGAAGGCGGTCTGCCGGGATGGCGGAAGGCCGAGTTGCCTGTGGAAACGGGCAGCGGCTCGGGCAAGAGTGGTTCCGGCGACCAGAAGAAGAAGAAAAAACAGCCCAAGGGCCAGCGCGCGAAGACCTGACCCGGTCGCATCGCGCCCGCACGGCACGGGGTGCCAATGGGGCGCCGGCGCGGCATGCGGGGATCCAGTGTCGAAAAACGGACATCCGAAGGCGGGTGGTGACGGCGGAGACTACGGCTACCATGAGTGAACAACAGCAGGAAGGCGCCGACAGCGGCCGCCGTTTCCAGATCCAGCGGCTCTACCTGAAAGACGTGTCCTTCGAATCGCCGGCCGCACCGGGGATTTTCAGTGCCGGCAGCGACTGGCAGCCGCAGATCAGCTTCCAGCTCAACACCGAGCACAACCAGGTGGGCGAGACGCTGCACGAGATCGTGCTGGGGGTGACCGTGACCGCGCAGCACGGCGATCGTACCGCCTTCCTGGTCGAGCTCAAGCAGGCGGGGCTGTTCGACATCGCCGGCTTCGAGGGCGAGGAGTTCGAGCACATGCTGGGCAGTTACTGCCCCGGTATCCTGTATCCTTATGTACGCACGGCGGTCGGCGATCTGGTCCAGAAGGGCGGCCTGCCACAGCTGGTCCTGCAGCCGATCAATTTCGATGTGGTATACGCCCAGCAGCGGGCCCGGAAGCAGTCCGCAGATGGTGACGCATCCGCCGATGCCGCGACCGATCCGAGCGACGCGACGCACTGACCGGAACGCCTTTCGAGCCCCATGTCCGCACCCCCTGCCGCCACCCGCATCACCATCCTTGGCGCCGGCGCCTGGGGCACGGCCCTTGCCGCCGCCCTCGCGCGCAACGGGCTCGCGGTCACGCTCTGGGGCCGCGATGCGGACAACCTCGAATACATCCGGGAGCGGCGCGAAAACCGGCGCTATCTGCCCGGCCTCGAACTGCCCGAGGGCATCGATGCAACCACGGATCTCGGCCGCGCTATCGCCGCGGGTGACACGATTCTGTACGCGACGCCGAGCCACACCTTCCGCGAGATGCTGCGGGCGGTCGCCGATATGGAGCCCACCGCTGCACGCGAGCGGCCCTTCCTCTGGGCCTGCAAGGGCGTCGAGCCCGATACCCATGCGCTGATGCACGAGGTGGTGGCCGCGGAGTGCGGGCAGGCACCGCCGCACGGTCTCGTTTCCGGCCCGAGCTTCGCGCGCGAGGTCGTCGCCGGGCTGCCGACCGCGCTGACCGTCGCCAGCACCGATGCCGATTTCGCCGGTCAGGCGGTCGGCTGGTTCCATGGCGCCGGTATGCGGGCCTATTCGAACCCGGATGTGGTCGGGGTGGAACTCGGCGGCGCGCTCAAGAACGTGCTCGCCATCGCCTGCGGCGCCACCGATGGACTCGGTTTCGGCGCCAATGCCCGCGCCGCCGTGATCACGCGCGGCCTCGCCGAGCTGATGCGCCTGGGCCATGCGATGGGCGGACTGCCCCGGACCTTCATGGGGCTGGCCGGGATGGGCGACCTCGTGTTGACCTGCACGGACGATCAGTCCCGCAATCGCCGCCTCGGTCTCGCGCTCGCGCGCGGCCTCTCGCCCGAGGCGGCCTGCGCCGAGATCGGCCAGGCGGTCGAGGGTTTGCGCACCGCGCGGGCCGCGAAGGCCCTCGCCGCCCGTCACGGCGTCGACATGCCGATCGTGGAGCAGGTCCACGCGGTGCTGTATGAAGGCCTGGCGCCCGCCGCCGCGGTGCAGGCGCTGCTGGACCGCGACCCGAAAGAGGAAATCCCTCATGACGGTGCCTGAATGCGGTCATGGGAGCCGTTTGGGGGCACCCCTCACGCCGGCGCCGCGCCGTCGAATCCGCTCTGTCGCCACGCCTCAAACGTAACCACCGCAACAGCGTTGGCAAGATTCATGCTTCGGGATCCGTGACGCATCGGAACGCGCAGTCGGCGGCCGGCGGGGATGTCGGCCAGCACGGCCGAGGGCAGTCCACGGGTCTCTGGTCCGAACAGCAGGGCATCGTCCTGACCGAAGCGGATCGCCGTATAGTCGGTCTCGCCATTGCGCGTCAGCGCGAGCACGCGTGCCGGACGGATGGCATCGAGGCAGGCCTGCAGATCGGCATGTTCGTGAACGCGCGCGAATTCGGCGTAATCGAGGCCCGCGCGGCGCAAGCGCCGATCGTCGAGGCGGAAACCCAGCGGATGTACGAAGTGCAGGGGGGCGCCGGTGTTGGCGCACAGGCGTATGATGTTGCCGGAATTCGGCGGGATTTCAGGCTGAAACAGCACAATGTGCGGTAAGTTCATGATTTGACTTGACCTGCATGCCAGTGCATAAAGTTACCGGCGCGCCGGATCGCGTCCGGCCACGACGGGAGCGGGAAGAAGAAAGTGCGGGCTCTGCTGAACAGGCGCAAGCCAAAATCCGCGACCGCCGTGGGTGTGGCCTATGGTATGGACGGCGTCGCGCTCGCCGCGGTGCGTGGCGGTGGCCGCGATGCGCTTCCGTGCCTGACCCACGCGACCCATATCCCGATGACCTCGGCGGCCTCTGCGGCGGACCGGATCGCCGGCTGGATCGCGGACAACGGGCTCGGCAAATGCCGCGGCGTCGGCGTAATCGCGGACGGGGAATACCAGGTGGTGCAGGTGGAGGCGCCGGCGGTACCCGCCACGGAGATGCGCCAGGCCGCCGCCTGGCGGGTCCGCGACCTGCTCGACTTCCCCATCGATCAGGCGGTCATCGATACCTTCCCGCCACCCGATTCGGCGCAACGGGGCCAGCAGAATATCAATGTCGTCGTCGCCCGCCGTGCCCTGATCACGGAGCGGATCGAGCAGCTAACGGCAGCCGGGCTGGCACTGGAGGCGATCGATATACCCGAGCTGGTCCAGCGCAACGTCTCGGCGCGTCTGCCAGAGATACGCGGTGGTCACGCGCTGCTGGCGCTGGGCGCGGACGATGGGCTGATCACCGTTTTCCGCGAGGGCGAGCAGTTCCTCGCACGCGGTCTTGATACCGGCCTGAACGGGCTGTCCCGGGATGCCGAGGACGCGGGCGAGACGCTGTTGCTGGAGGTACAGCGCTCGTTCGACTATTTCGAGAGCGCGCTTTCACAGCCACCGCTCGGTGCGCTCTACCTCTATCCCGCGGGCCCCACGGTCGACGCCCTGAACGAGCACTTCACGGATAATCTCGCCAACGTGGCGATGCGCACATTCGCGCTGGGTGATCTGGTGCAGCTCGACGCCGAACCGCCGGAGGCCGGCGCGCAGCTGCTGCACGCTGTGGGCGCGGCCCTGCGCGAGGAGCACAAGAGCCGATGACCCAGCAGATCAACCTCTATCTGGATGAATTCCGCCGACGCACCGATCCGCTCGATGCGAAACACATCGGGGTTGGCGTGATCGCCCTGCTGGTGATCGTGGCCGCGATCAGTGCGGGTCTTATCTGGCAGGCGCGTGAGGTCGAGGCGCGCGTCGCCGAACTCGAGCGCCAGCGTGACACCGCGCAGGCCGAACTGACCGGGAAACAGGAGCGCCTGCAGTCGCTGCAGGCGGAAGAGGACGACGAGGAGGAACTGCGGCGCCTGCGGGCCGAACTCGCGGCCAAGCAGCGGCTGGCGGACTACCTCGAGTCCGGGCGGTTCGGTACGCGTGGCGGCTTCTCGGACTATCTCGATGCGCTGGCCCGCAACCGCGTGGCCGATCTTTGGCTGGCACGGGTCGAGTTGCGCAGCGGCGGCAAAAGCCTGCGCGTCGCCGGCCACGCCCTGGAGCCGGAGACCGTGCCCGCCTTCCTCAGTGGCCTCGCCGAGCAGGAATCCTTCCACGGTTATCGCTTCCGGACCATGCGAATCGACCGCACCGAAGAGGGCGATCGTCTGGATTTCCTGCTGGCCAGCGATCGCCGGGGAGGCGATGAATGAAAGCGGATAATCCCCTGCGCGTGCTGGCGGCCCGCATCGATGACCGCAACCGGCGCGAGCGGCTGTTACTCGCTCTGACTGCAGCGGTGGTCATACTGGTCGTGTGGAACGGGCTGATCCGCGCGCCGCTGGCCGAACGCCGGGCCGCCGCCGTGGATTCGGTCGCCCGGCTTCAGGGCGAGATCGCCTCATTCGAGGACAGCCGCGCCGGCATCGAGGAGCAGATCGCCGCCCTCGAAGAGGATTCCGGCACGAGCCCGGTTGAGCGCGTGCGCCGGCGGCTCGATGCCCTGGACGAGGTCCTGGCCGAGAGGACCGCGCGGCTCATATCGCCGGATCAGATGGTGCGTGCGCTGCGCGATGTCGTGAACGCCGACGCCGAGGTCTCGCTCGTGCGCCTGCGCAATGCGGGCGCCACGCCCGTGATCACCGAGCCGGAGGATGACCCGGATGCCGGTGAAGCCGATGGCGACGGCATCCCGCGGGTCTATCGCCACGATGTCGAACTCGTGGTCGAGGGCCGTTATCTTGCCCTGCTCGCCTATCTCGAGCGTCTGGAGGGGCTGGAGTGGCAGTTCCAGTGGGAGGCGATCACCGTCGAGACGCGCGAGTATCCCGTAACGCGTGCCACTGTGTCGCTGTCGACGCTGAGTCTCGCGGAGGACTGGATCGGTGTCTGAGATCATCCGTTATGTCGGATCGCGCCTGCGCGCCACGCGCCGGTTGATGTTGGCGCCCGGCAGCCCTGCTTTGGGCGCGCTCGTGGCGCTGGCGTTCGCCGTCGCCACGGCGGTCGTGCATGCGGATGAGGATGAACTCCATGATCCGTTCATGCCGCCGGGCTGGAATGAACCGGATGCGCCGGCCGGGGACACGTTCAGCGCCTCGGCCTGGACGCTCGCATCGACCCTCACATCGAACGGACGCCGCGTGGCCATCATCAACGGCCGGGCCGTACGCCCCGGCGACCACATCGGCGGCGCGCGCCTGCTGGGCGTCACGCGCGGCAGTGCGCGCCTTGAATACAACGGGCACCGGTTCACCATACGACGCCCCGGAACCCGGGTTCGAACGAGCCCGGAGCCGGCTCAATGACCGCCCCGATCACAACGCGAGTACCGACAATGACGAGGCACACGACGGCGCCTGCATGGCGGCCGGCTCGCGATGACACCGGAGAGACGACGGCCATGACAGCAACCCACATGCGAACCCGGCCGCTGGCGGCCGCTTTCGCCGCCGCCCTGTTGCTCGCCGGTTGCGCCAGTCCAATGGAGCGCGAGCCGGAGAGCGGCCCCACACTCGACCGAATCCGCGAGGCCCTGGACGAGGGGGCGGACGCCAGTGAATCGGAAGAAACGCCAGCGGATGTCGAGGCGGCGCTGATGCCGGGGATGGACGAACAGTTGAGCGCCGAACAAGCGAGCGCGGGCGGCGAGACCGAACGCTTCGATCTGTCGGTCACGAATGCCAGTGCGCGGGCCTTCTTCATGGGCCTCGTGGAGGGGACGCCCTACAACATGGTTGTCCATCCCGACGTCGAGGGCGAGATCAGTCTCGAACTCAAGGACGTCAACATCCCCGAGGTAATGGATATCGCCCGGCGCGTCTACGGCTACGAATTCGAGCGCCGTTCCACGGGCTACATCGTGATGCCCGCGCGCATGGAATCGCAGATCTTCTATGTCGATTACCTCAACGTGAACCGAGACGGGGAATCCAACATGCGGGTTTCCTCGGGCGAGGTCACCAGCGCGCCCGATAACGGTGGCAGCGGCAACAATAGCGGCGGTGCCACCGGTCGCGCCCAAAATCCCGGTAGCCGGATCTCGACCAGCTCCCAGGCGAACTTCTGGGGGACGCTGCGCGAGACCGTGAGCTCGATCGTCGGTTCGGGGGAAGGCCGGAGCGTGATCGTCGACCCCCAGGCGGGCCTGGTCGTGGTCCGGGCGATGCCGGGTGAGCTGCGCGACGTACGGGGCTACCTCGGCGCCGCCCAGGAGAATCTCCAGCGCCAGGTGGTGCTCGAGGCGAAGATCCTCGAAGTCAGCCTGTCCGAGTCGAACGAAACCGGGATCAACTGGGCGGCGCTGGGCGACGGTTCCAACGGCGATGCCGTGATCGCCGGCCAGGGCACGATCAGTCAGGGCACTACCGATGTCCTCACAGACAGCGGGGCGTTTGATCCGACCTCGATCACCAGCCCCGGTGGCACCGGCGGCGCGTTCGAATTCGGCGGCATTTTCGCGATCGGCGCGCGCGCCAACGACTTCGCGGCGCTTATCCGCCTGCTCGACACCCAGGGCGATGTTCAGGTGCTGTCGAGCCCGCGCGTGTCGACCCTCAACAACCAGAAGGCGGTCATCAAGGTCGGCACCGATGAATTTTTCGTCACCGATGTCGAGAGCGATACCGATACTACCGCCGCCACGAGCACACGCAGTGTCGACGTGGACCTGACCCCGTTCTTCTCGGGGATCGCGCTTGATGTGACGCCGCAGATATCGCAGTCCGGCAGCATCACCCTGCACGTACACCCAACCGTGAGTGAGGTCAGCGACCAGCAGAAGAGCATCACCTTCGCCGGCCAGCAGCAGTCGCTGCCGCTGGCCGTGTCGCAGGTCCGCGAATCCGATTCGGTCGTCCGCGCCGAGGACGGTCAGGTCATCGTTATCGGCGGCCTGATGAAGGACCAGGCTACCCGTAACCGAGCCCAGCCCGGCGGCCTGGGCGATCTGCCGCTGGTCGGCGGCCTTTTCCGCCAGAGTGCCGATTCCAGTTCGCGCAGTGAGCTGGTCATTCTGCTGCGCCCGATGATCACCGGCGACGGCGGAGACGACTGGTCCGAGCAGATCCGCGAACTGCGCGATCGTCTGCCGGATTCGGATGGCGGCGGCGATGGCCAGGGAGCTGCCGCGCAGTGATGTATCTCGAATACTACCGCCTGCGCGAGGCGCCCTTCTCGCTGACCCCGGACACCGGCTTTTTTTTTGCCACTCGGGGCACCGCGAGGCGCTGAACACGCTGCGGATTGCCCTCGACAGCGGCGAGGGCTTCATCCGGGTCAGCGGCGAGGTCGGGACCGGCAAGACCATGCTGTGCCGCATGCTGCTGTCCGAGCTGCGTGAGGACGAACGCGCCGTCTATATCCCCAATCCGCACCTCATGCCGTCGATGCTCCGGGTCGCGGTCGCCCGTGAACTCGGGCTCGAGGCGGATAGCCGGCTCGATCAGAACCTGCTGCTGGGTCGCATCCAGGATCGGCTGATCGAACTCGGGCACCAGGGGGTCCGGCCGATCGTATGCCTCGACGAGGCCCAGGCGATGCCGGACGAAACACTGGAAGCCCTGCGCCTGTTGACCAATCTCGAAACGGAAAAACGCAAGCTGCTGCAGGTCGTGATGTTCGGCCAGCCGGAGCTCGAGGAGAAGCTGGCGAAGCCGTCGCTGCGTCAGGTGCGCCAGCGCATCGCCTGGTCATGCCGGCTGGAGCCCTACGATCGCGACGACATCGCCGCCTACATCGACCACCGCCTCGCCGTCGCCGGCTACGATGGCCATCGGCTGTTCCGCGACGGCGCGATCGACGCGCTCCAGCGCAGCAGCGGCGGCATCCCGCGCCTGATCAACATCATCGCCCACAAGGCGCTGATGCTGACCTACGGCCGCGGCGGCGATACCGTGCGCAAGGCGGATGTCGAGGCCGCCGCCGCGGATACCGACGGTGCACTGCAATCGACCACCGCCCGGGGCCGAACATGGCTGATCGCCGCCGGTCTCGCGGCCCTCGCCATTGGCGTCCTGGCCCTGCTACGGCCCGGAGCGCTGTGGCCATGAGCGTGATCAACCGCATGCTCGACGACCTCGAGCGCCGCGGCGCCCCCGGTGCACGGCGACAGCACAGTGCGGATGGGCCGGCACGGCCGGAATCCCCGCGCCGGGCGCTGCGGAGGCTGCGGCGTCTGGCGCCCGCCGCGCTGCTGCTGGCCCTCGTGATCGTGGCCGCCGCCCTGTGGCGGGAGCAGTGGCCACGCGTGCTTGCGCTGGTCGAGCATGCGCGTGAACCGCAGATCGTCGCGGCCGGGAAATCTGAAAAGGGCGCTTCCAGTGAGTCCGGCGTCAATGGCTCGGGGGATACCGCGAGCGCTGGCGCCGACACGCCGGATGATGCCCCGGTGCTCGTCGCAGAGACCGAACAGACAGAGCAGACAGAACAGACAGAACAGACAGAACAGACAGAACAGACAGAACAGACAGGACAGACAGAACAGACAGAACAGACAGAACAGACAGAACAGACAGAACAGACAGAACAGACAGAACAGACCGGGGATGAGAAAGACGACACGGACACGCGTGCGGCCGAGGCGCAGGACTCAGGCAACCGAAATGCTGCAACCCCGAACGGCGATACCGATGGCGCGGACGGGTCGGAAGGCATACGCACGGCCGCGGCCGATCAGGGCACCGGATCCGACGGCCAGGTCCGCAAGTCCGAACCCGACATCGCCCCCGTGGAGCGAGCACGGCGGCTCGAGGGCAAGGCCCGAGAAGCCCTGGACGACGGCGACGTCGGCGCTGCACGGCGGCATCTCGCCAAGGCCCTGGAGTTCGATGCGGAGCGCCACTCCGCGCGTGATCTGCTGGTCGTGCTGTCGCTGCGCCGTGGCGATTCCGCAGCGGCACGCAACCTGCTTGCCGAGGGCGTGGCGCGGGCACCGGCGCGGGCCGCCTATGCGAAACCGTTCGCCCGACTGCTGGTGGACGCCGGCGATCTCGAGCGGGCTCTGCGCGTGCTCCGGCGCGCGGCGCCGGCAGCGGACCGCGATGCCGGGTACCATGGGCTCACCGCCGCCGTCGCCCAGCGCCTGAAACGGCATGAACTCGCCGCGAGCGAGTACACGCGCGCGCTGGAAATCGACAGCGGCCGCGGCGTGTGGTGGATGGGTCTCGGTATATCGCTGCGCGCGACCGACCATCCGGACGAGGCACTGGCCGCATTCCGCGAGGCACGCGCGAGCGGCGATCTGAACGAGCGGCTCGACCGCTGGGTGCAACAGCGTATCGATGCGCTGTCGCGTACCAGGGAGTAGATCGGTATGGCATTCCGCAAAAAGATCCGCCTGGGCGACCTCCTGGTCCAGGACGGCCTCATCAACCAGCAGCAACTGGATCGGGCGCTGTCCGAGCAGAAGCGGCGCGGCCGCAAACTCGGCTCGACCCTGATGGACCTCGGTTACGTGAGCGAGGATCAGGTGCTGGACTCGCTCGCGCGTCAGCTGAATCTCCAACGGGTCGACCTCAGCCGCTACGAATTCGACCCGGATGTCGTGCGCATGCTGCCGGAGACCCAGGCGCGGCGTTTCCGGGCGGTGGTCCTCGCCGATGAAGGTGATGCCCTGCTGGTCGGCATGGCCGACCCCACCGACATCTTCGCTTTCGATGAACTGTCGCGGTACCTCAAGCGCCCGGTCCGCCAGGCCGTGGTCAGCGAGACCCAGCTGGTGCGGATGCTCGACCGCATCTACCGACGCACGGCGGAGATCAGCAATCTCGCCGAGGAACTCGGCCAGGAGTTGTCCGGCAGCGACTACGACATCGAGCGCCTGCTGGAAGAAGAGGAGCAGGAGCAGAGCGAGGTCCCGGTCGCGAAGCTCCTGAAATCGCTGTTCGAGGATGCGGTCCAGGTCGGGGCCTCCGATATCCACATCGAACCCGACGAACGCCTGCTCCGGATCCGCCAGCGCGTCGACGGCGTGCTCCAGGAACATGAGATGAAGGAACGCAGGATCGCCCCGGCCCTGGTCCTGCGACTGAAGCTGATGGCGGGCCTCGATATCTCCGAGAAGCGCATGCCGCAGGACGGGCGCTTCAATATCCGCGTCAAGAAACGCTCCATCGACGTGCGCCTTTCGACCATGCCGGTGCAGTATGGCGAATCGGTCGTCATGCGCCTGCTCGACCAGAGCGGCGAGATGCTCGATCTGGCTCAGCTCGGCATGCCCGAAGACACGGTTACGCGTCTGCGGCGACACATCCATCACCCGTACGGCATGGTGCTGGTCACCGGGCCGACCGGCAGCGGCAAAACCACGACGCTCTACGCCGCGCTGAGCGAACTCAACGATGCCGAGAAGAAGATCATAACGGCGGAGGATCCCGTCGAGTACCGCATGCCCCGCGTCAATCAGGTGCAGATCCAGACGCGCATCGGGCTCGATTTCGCCCGAATCCTGCGCTCCGCGCTGCGTCAGGACCCGGACGTGATGCTGGTCGGCGAGATGCGCGACAGCGAGACCGCCGATATCGGCATGCGCGCCGCCCTGACCGGCCACATGGTGCTCTCGACCCTGCACACTAATGACGCGATCGGCACCGTCGACCGCCTGATCGACATGGGCGCCGAGGGCTACCTGATCGCCGCCACCCTGCGGGCGATCGTCGGACAGCGCCTGCTGCGCCGCACCTGTACCAGCTGCCGCCAGCCGGCCGAGCTGGAAGCCACGCAGAAGGCCTGGCTGGAAAGCGTGATCGGCGAGCGCCGTGCCGCGACGCTCAAGTTTCACGTGGGCCGCGGTTGTGCGCAGTGCAACCGCACCGGTTACCAGGGCCGGATCGGCGTGTACGAAATCCTCGAGCTGACCGATGAGATGCGCACGGCCTTGCGACGCGGTGACAGCATGGCGTTCTCCACCGCCGCGCGCGGTGCGCCCGGTTACAAGCCGCTGGTCGTCAGTGCGCTGGAACTGGCGGTGCGTGGAGTAACCACGTTGCGTGAGGTCGAGCGGATCTCCGGCGAGGTCGAGCAGTCGTTCGATGACCGTGCGCTCGCCGAGGGCAGCAGCGCAACGGCCGCGGACGATTCGGACGGAGCAGCGAATGCCGCGCTTTGAATACGTCGCTCGTGATTCCGGCGGCAACCGCGTCTCGGGTGCGATCGACGCGGGTTCCGTCGATGCCGTGGCCGCGCAGTTATCCGATCGCGGCGTCATACCGATCGAGATCAACCAGCGCGCGGGCCAATCGGGCCCGGGCCTGCGCCGCCGGCTCGGTCTCGACCACCCCTCGCGCGACGATCTCGTCATGTTCTCGCGCCAGATGTACACGCTCACGCGCGCCGGCGTGCCGCTGATCCGCGGGCTGACGCAGCTCGCCGAGTCGACCCGCAACCCGGTGCTGGCCGACACGATCCGCGCGATCATCGTGGACCTTGAATCGGGCCGCGAACTGTCCGGGGCACTCGCGCGCTATCCCCGCGTCTTCTCGCCCCTGTATGTCGCGATGACCCGCGTCGGTGAAGAGTCCGGGCGCCTCCAGGAGGCCTTCGAGCGCCTGACCCGCTACCTTGAATCCGAGCGCGACACGGTCCGCCAGATCAAACAGGCCGTGCGCTATCCAGCGATCGTCGTCATCGCGATCGCCATCGCGATCTTTATCCTGATGACCTACGTCATCCCCGTTTTCGCCGAGGTGTTCGAGCGATTCGATGCCGAACTGCCGCTGATGACGCGCATACTGATCGGCGTATCCAACTTTTTCGCGGCGTACTGGTGGGCGATCGTGCTCGCCGTCGGCGGCGCGTGGTACGGCCTGCGCGCGTGGCGCCGCACGGAGAACGGCGCCCTGCGCTTCGATCGCTGGAAACTGCAGGCACCGATCATCGGCGACATCCTGCTGCGCGGCACGCTCTCGCGTTTCGCCCGGGCCTTCTCCATGGCGCAGCGCTCCGGCGTACCGATTCTGCAGGCCCTGAACGTGACCGCCGCCGCGGTCGACAATGTCTGGATCAGCCGCCGGGTCCTTGCCATGCGCGACGGCATCGAGCACGGTGAGGCGCTCTCGCGAACGGCGCAGCGCACGGGGGTGTTCACGCCGCTCGTGATCCAGATGATCGCCGTCGGCGAGGAGAGCGGCAACCTCGATGACATGGTCGAGGAGGTCGCCGACTTCTACGAACGCGAGGTCGAATACGACGTCCGCAACCTCGGTACGCTGGTCGAGCCCATCCTGACCATCGGCGTGGCCATCCTCGTGTTCATCCTTGCCCTCGGTATCTTCCTGCCCATGTGGGACCTGGGCGCGGTCCAGCTGGGCGGATGAACGGGAGATTTCGTCAACAAGGCCTCTCGATCCTCGAATTCACGCTGGTCGTGGCCCTGTTCAGCGTCCTGATCGTGTTCGCCGCCAACCGGATCACCGAGCTGCGCGTTGACCTCGAACGGGCCGCGGTCGAACATACGCTCGCCGGGATGCGCAGTGCGCTCGCGCTCGAGTTCGCGGAACTGCTGATCCAGGGCCGCAATGCACGGATCGATCGCTGGGCAGGTGGCAACGCGTTGCGCCTGCTGCGGATGCGAAACGTGCTCGAGGCGGAAGCGGGGGCGCTGCCGGGTCCGGGCGAGTGGGCCTACGACGAGGCGCGGGGCGAGATCGTCTACCGCCCGGCCTACCCGCAGGCCCTGACCGGCAACCCGGACGCTATCGGCCGCTGGAGAGTCGTCGTGGTCGGGGGCGAGAGCCGGAGCGGCCTGGAGCTCGCAGCGGTTGAACCGTTGCCCGGAATCGGTCGCGCCAACGGGGGGAGCTGAGGAATGGATGCAACGACCGCGCTGATCGTGAACGCCGGGCTGACGGTCCTGGCCGCTCTGCTCATGGCGACCGCAGTGCTGGGCGCCGCCGTGGCGGTGCGCCCGCAATTGCTCGCGCGACTGCGCGCGACCACGGACCGGCGCTATTCCCTGCGCCGTGCCACGCGCCCGCTGGATGTCCCGCGCAATACCGACCGACTGTTCTACCGCCACCATCGGCTGTATGGTGGCGTCGTCATCGCGCTCGCGCTGTTCCTGCTGCACTTTTTGGTGTTTGGCGAGCGACAGCCCCTCTGGCGCGAGCTGTTTCCCGCCGATTATCGCGATGTCGCGGCCATGCTCGCCGATGTGGCACGACTCGTGCTTTGGATGTTCTCCGTATTCGCGCTCATGATCGGGACGCTGGTGTTCGCCCGGCCGAGCGCGCTCAAGCGGCTGGAGCGGCGGGCCAACCACTGGTTGACCCCCCGGCGGGCGACCCGTGATCTCGATCGCGAGTACCACTGGATCGATGAGCGCCTGGCTCGCCGACCGCGCCTTTGGGGTGCGGCGACACTGATCGCAAGCCTGGTCTGCCTGCTCGCGCTGTTCGTACAGTGGCAGGCAACAGGCCTTGCCGGATGAAGCAGCGACGCTCCGTCACAATGCGACGGGTTTGTCACGATTTGTCAGGGAAGGTAACGCACCGCCGCGGCGGTGGGCGCCCGCAGGGATTGCGGGAAGGGGGCTGCGGCCCAAAACGAAGCGAAAAGAGGTACAAAACCATGAGGAATCAACAGCAGGGCTTTACCCTGATCGAACTGGTGGCGGTCATCGTCATCCTTGGTGCGCTGGCAGTCGTGGCACTGCCACGTTTCGTCAATCTGCAGGACGAGGCCCGGCAAGCCGGAGCCGAAGGCGTTGCCGGTGGGCTCGGCTCGGGTTCCGCGGTCAACTTCGCGGCGGCTTTGGCCAGTGACGACGGCGGGGTTGTTGATGTAACGAGTTGCGCTGAAACGCCGAACACGTTGCAGAGTGGGGCGATGCCCAATGGGTATAGTGTGAATACCAGCGGCACAGCTACTGGTGTTACTACTGCGGCGTCTGGCGAGCAGTTCACGTGCAACGTGGTCAACTTGGATAGTAACAGCACTGCTAGCGCGACCTTCAGTGCGATCTACGTTGACTCGAGCGACTTCTGATCGCGTGGGGTGATGGTTGAAGCGTACGCTGGCGTTGGCCTGCATTGTCGGCGTCGGCGTACGCGCGCTGGGGTGGGCAGGCCCGGACATCCGGGGTAATCCCGCCTCAACGCTTTCCGGGTATCCGGGGCTGGAACGGACTGGTCAGCCACGTGAATGTTTTGCACCGCCCTGATGGCTGGCTGACGTTGGTGAATGCCGCTCCCGATCCTGACGGCAAAAGTGACAATACCCGAGAGCATTAACGAGGAGGGTCCCATCTGGCTGAGGCCCTCCGGATGGCGAAACAGGCATACCGCTTCGGGTTTGCCTGTACCCGCGGTCGCTCTGGTGCTCGCTCATGCTGCGGCCATCGTCCTCGCCCTCTTCTACAACGGTCAGGACGCGGTCTTCTACGGCAGTGCGTTCATCACAATGATTATAGGGGTGGGCCTTGCGGTGTGGACTCGCGGCATCCCCGTAACACTCATCATCGGTCCGGCAGGTTTCCTTCTGGTTCTGTTGTTCCTATGGACGGCCACGGCGACGTTCTGGTCCTTCGTGCCATACCTTTCCCAGATCGCGACTGCCATGATCGGTATGGCGGTCCTCAGCTATATGCTATGGCGATTGCTGCTCGGGCTGCCGGGCACGGCGCGTCCCAGTCTGGCCGCGTTGCTCCTTCTTGGCCTCGCCGTGGCGATCACGCTCCTGATGCAGGCTGGCATCGGGCAACGTCCCGTCGGTACATTCCTCAATCCGAACAACGCGGCGGGATTCGCGAATCTCTTCTGGCCGATGACGGCTGCCCTGGCCCTTGTGGCCACGAATCGATCTCATCGGCTTTTGTTGCTGTCCGCGACAGCGCTTATCGTGCTAAGTGCCTCGATCGATGGCAGCCGCGCCGCCGCGCTCGCCTTGCTGGCAAGCCTGATCGTACTTGCCCTCGCGGCGTGGCGAGCCGGGTGCCCGCGTCAGCGTATGCTGGCGATGCTTGCAACCGTGCTCGTCACCTTGATAATCGCGAACAGCGCCAACGAATTCGGTGTTGGCGGTCGCGGTCAGGGCTATTTCGATCGTGTCGCCTCTGTCGCCGACGTCGATTCAGCGGGGGCGTCCCGTTTCCGAATCTGGTCAGCAACCGGCGATATGATCCGGGAGCGGCCATGGCTTGGTTTCGGCCCTGGAACTTTCTTCCAGGCATATCCTCCGTACCGCTCGGGCAAGGACAGTAGCGCTGCCTACCATGTTCACAACGACTACCTGCAGTTCTGGGTCGAGGGGGGGCTCCCCGCCATACTGCTGGTTCTCGGTGTTTGCGGCGTGTCTGCCTGGCTGTTCATTCGCGGATTACGTGTGGCCTCACGCCACCCGACCGGTTTCATGATCTCCGCCGGCGCGGCGGCGAGTCTGGCCGGCCTCAGTGTGCACGCAGTGTTCAGCTACAACCTGCAGATGCCGCCTTTCCTGATGGTCGCCGGTGCACTGATTGCTATTCTTGAGGGGCATTCCCTCCGGTCATTTGGCCTGTGTGTCCCCCTGAAGGCGGTTCGGCAACGCCCGCTCGCGATCATCGCCTTTGCCGGCCTCTTGCTGATACCCGTCGTCCAGGTGGCTGCGATGACGGCCTCGCACACGCTCACCGAGCGGGCGATGTTTCATATCGAACGGGACGATGCCGATGCAGCAGATCGTTCGTTCTGGCGCGCGCGACAACTCTGGGATACCCAGGACCTCGCGTGGAGCTTCAACGCGGGCATGTATGCGCGGCTGTTGTCTGCTCTGGATGCAGACCGCTCGGAGGATCGCCAGCGGCTGCTGAACCGTGGCCTTGAGATGGTATCGGCCGCGATCGAGCGTAACTCCCTGCGCGCCCACCCGTGGATCATTCGTGCAGAACTGCTCCTCGAGGCGCCGGAACCCGACCGGAAACGGATTGAGTCAGCGCTGCGCGAGGCCCTGGCACGTGAGCCCCGCGCCGTGCGTGCGCGCCTGCATCTCGTCGCGCTGCTGCGGCGCCATGGTGAGCCCGACAAAGCGGCGGAAGTCCTCAGGCAAGGCGCGGGTATGGTTTATAGCCGCCGCAACCCGCGACCTTTGTGGTTGCTCGGCAGTGATCTGCACCGGGCAATGGGGAACATCGAACGCGCCGAGAATCTGCGCGAGCGGTACCAGGCGAGCCTGCAAAGCGGGTCAACCGAGACCCGCCCTGATGATACCGGTGTCGATCTGGCCCGGCCTGCCCCCGAACGGCTTCCCGGCGACGAGGCAGTCCGGATGGTCCCGATCCCAGACTCGACTCCCTGAATACGGGCGCAAAAGAGCTAGGGCGGTCACGTCCGGAAAGGTCCAGCCGCGAAGCGTGGTTTCCGCCTCATCGCGGCATCGGAGAAGTGACCTTCGGCGCTCAACGGCGAGCATTTTGCATGCACCAACCGTTAGACTCACAGCAATGCCGGTCCAGAACGTAGCGGCTCAGCGAGGACGACAGCATGCGGAGGCGTAGACACACCGCGGAAGTCCGCGGCTTCTCGCTCATCGAACTCGTCATTGCGATCGTCGCGCTGGCGGCACTGGGCGCCGGCATCGCGGCCGTATTCGTCGAGGGCTCGGCCGCCAGCGCCGATCCCCAGATCCGAGCGCAGGCGCGCGCGATCGCCGAAGGCTATATGGAAGAGATCCTGCTCAAGGCGTATCGCAACCCCGAGCCCGGCACGCCGGAGAGCGGGGCCGCGGAGACCGAAGGTGGCAGCCGGGAAACGCGCGCCGAATACGACGATGTCTGGGACTACTGCGATATCGGCGGCAACAACGACTGCACCCAGGGCAGCGAATCGCCCACCAACCAGGACGGGAGCCCGATGGCCGGAGGGGCGTTGGATGATTACACCGTCGAGGTCCGGATCGCCGGCGACCCGACCGTCTCCAACCCGGACCCCGCGGATATCACCGTCATCGTCAGCCATAGCACCGGTACGGTGAACTACGAGCTGGTCAGTCAGCGGGCGGACTACTGACCATGCGCGCCGTCCGGGGATTCAGCGTAATCGAGCTGGTGACCGTGCTGGTGCTGATCGGCGCCCTCGCCGTGTTCGCGCTGCCCCGGCTCAACACGGCCGGGTTTTCCGCCTACGGTTTCCATGAAGAGCTGCTTGCGGCCGTCCGCCACGCCCAGAAAACGGCCACGGCCTCGCGCTGCGAAGTACGGGTCGAAGTCAGTGCATCGGGCGATGACTATGCCGTCACCTACACCGGCGCGGGTCCGGATGGATGCATGGCGCAGCCCGTGACCGCACCGGGGCGTGGTGGCAACCTCGCCGGATCGGCGCCGGCACAGGTCGATATCAACCAGGGGGCGACGATCGTCTTCGACGGTTTCGGCGTGCCTGGTAGCGCGGCCACCATCGAGATCAACAATCGCCGCCAGGTCGTGGTCGAGGCGTTCACGGGGTATGTCCATGACTGAGCGGGCGATCCGAAAACGGGCGCTGGGCGGCTTCACCTTGGTCGAGAGCATTATCGTGATCCTGCTCGTCGGGATCCTCGCCGCCGTTTCCGCGGTGTTCATCGTGCAGCCGTTCGAGGCATCGCGGGATATGACCCGTCGCGCCGAGTTGGTCGACAGCGCCGAGACGGCCCTGAACCGCATTACGCGCGAGGTTCGTCTGGCCGTGCCCAACAGTGTCCGCATTAGTCCCGGCGCGAATGCGCTCGAGTTTCTGCGTTCCACCACGGGCGGGCGCTATCGCCGCCTGCTCGACGGGGCGGGTAATGGCGAAGTCCTGGACCCGACCGTGGATGCAAGCGGGCAACCGGCAACCTTCGACGTACTTGGGGGGCTTCCCGACCCGGATGGTGATGTAGCCGCCAACACCCGTTCGGCAGGTCGCGACTGCGCAGACGGCAGCGGGTACTGCATCGTGATCAATAACACTGGCCCGCGCGGAACCGATTTCGATGCCTACGATACGGGCAACAATGTCGCGGCCATCACGGCTACAAGCGGTCTCGGTGACGCGGACAGGACAAACGACACCCTGACATTCGATACCGGCGGCATGGGTGCGACCGCAGCCTTCCCGGCCCATTCAGCCAGTCAGCGATTCCAGGTGATGGACACCGCCGTTACCTACGTATGCCCGGACACGACCAATCGCATCGACCGGCATCATGACTATGGTCTGAATGATTCCCAAGTGGCCCAGCCGGGAGGGACCGTAAGCGAGGTGGCGCGGGACGTGGTGGACTGCGAGTTCACCTATGAAAGTGGCGCCGGCCAGCGTCACGGTCTCGTGACCATCGACATCACGCTCCGGCGCGATGGCGAAACCGTACGCCTGGTCGACCAGGCCCACGTGGTGAACGTCCCATGAGGCCGGTCCGGAAACAGCGTGGTGTCGCCCTGTTCACCGTCGTGTTCCTGATCGTCGTGGTCGGTGGATTGGCCGTATCCGTCGGTCTGATCAGTGGCCAGCAGCAGTTGACGACGGTGCAGACGCTGGAGCAGACGCGGGCGTATTACGCGGCGCGGGCGCGGCTCGATCGCGAGATCGCGGATCTGCTCGACGGCGGCAGCTGTCCCGGCGGCAGCGCGGAGAACACCAGCGATGTTGGCGGGTTTACGACGGTCCTGGACGATTGCGATACGACAACGGTGAATGAGGGCGGAACGGACTACGAGATTCACGAACTCGCCGTCCGCGCGTTCCGCGGCAACCTTGGCAGCGGCTCCCTGGTCCAGCGTTCCATCCGTGTCCAGGTGACAGCGGGCCCATGAGTGCGATGTCCGTAGGCCGGCTTTTTCCGAAGGCAACAGCCGGCGTTTGTGCGCAGCGGCCCGGCGGTGCGCGCCGGCTGGCGCCCTTCGGTCGCAAGCCGGCCTACAGTGCGGGGGCGCGGCGAAGGCCTCAGCGCCGCGCGTGGATGACCGACCCGAGCGAGCGGGCCAAACGATTCCGGCAACGGACCAATGGCCGAAGGCGATGACGCGATCCGGCGCTGGTGCCGGGACGGCGACGAGCGCTGGTTCGAACGCTTCTACCACGCCCATGCCACGCCGCTGTGGCGCATGCTCGTGCTCCGCGGTGTCGACCGCGACTCGGCCTACGATATCGTCGCGGAGGCCTTCAGCCGCCTGATCCAGCAGGTCTGCCGGCGGCCGGAGGCCCCGCGTGCTCTGCTCTATCGCATTGCACTGAATCTGGTCACGGATCGGTTTCGCCGCAGCAGTGTCCGTGCCGTCTCCGATACTGATCCGGAGGGGTTGCATGCTGTCGATCCCCCGCCCGAGCTTACGGAGGACGCCCGCCGCCTGCTCGCCGCGCTCGACGCGAGCGAACGGGATCTGCTCCTCATGCGTTACTGGTTGGGGATGACGCACCGAGAGACCGCCGAGGTGCTCGGCCTGCCCGAGGGTACAGTGCGCCGGCGGGCGGCGGGTCTCCTCAATCGCATGCGGGGCCTGATCGATGCAACCTGATCCGGACCAAGAGCGGCTATGGCAGGCGCGGATGCAGGATCTGTTCGAGACCGCGCCTGAGCCCGATCAGGACCGTCTCGATGCCGGATCGACCCGCGTCCTTGCGGTACGCCGGCAGCGCAAGCGGCGATGGTGGTTGGTCGCCGTCGGTACTGCCACCGTTGGTGCCGCAGTGGCGGCGGCCTCTTGGTGGGCGGGATCGGGGCACCCATCCGGCGCAGCGATGCCGCCGGACCAGCCGCCTCCACAGCGGGCGCCCGAAAATGCGCCGGAGGCACGAGGAGATGAGGACGTGAAAGCGCCGAGGGCGAAGCCTTCCGATGACAGTCCGGTGATCTACAGGCAATGAGAGGCATGACCAGAACCAGATCAAACACGGGACAGTGGCGGTCCAGATTTGCCGCGACAATCGTTTGGGCTGCCCTGGTGTTGGCCCTTTTTCCCGGCATTGCGCATGCGTTCAAGCTTGAGAGCGATACGGTCGTTCTCAACGATACGCTGAGCAATCCCAGCTTCACTTCGGTGACGTTTCGCCAGACCTACGACACCCCCCCCGTGGTACTCCCCCTGGCGACCCGGAGCGGTGGTCAGCCCGCTGCGCTGAGGATCCGTAACGTCACCACAACCGGCTTCGAGATCGCGCAGACAGAGGCGACTTCGCTCGATGGTGGGCACGTCTCGATGACGATCGACTACGTGGCGGTCGAACCGGGTGTGCATACCTTCCCCGACGGTACCGTGCTTGAGGCCGGGACGATCTCCACGACGGCCACCCAGGCCGGGTTCGGGCCGCCGTTCGGCGGCTGGGAGACAGTGGGCCTGGCCGGTGGTTTTCCCTCGACGCCGGCCGTCGTCGCGCACCTCCAGTCGATGGCGAACGAGACCGGAAACCCGCCGGGGGATTCCTCGGTCCCGTTTCTGAGCACTGCCTTGCGCAACGTGGGCGCGGCTGGCTTCGAGGCCGCCATCGAGCGTTCGGAATCGCCCGACGGGGCGGTGACTGACGATGAGACGATCGGTTACCTCGCGATCGCGGGCGGCGTGACCGGCACGTTCGACGACAACGCCGGCAGTCCAGTGGACTATGAGGGCCTGGTTACCCCGAACAACATCGAGGGGTGGGACGACGGCTGCTTCGGTAACGGGTTTTCTGGTGCATATGGTTCCCCGCCACAGGTCGTTGCAACCATGAACACGCGCTCAAACGACGACGGTGGTTGGCTGCGACGCTGCAGCCTCTCTGCGAGTGCGATCGGTCTGCGCGTCGATGAGGATGTCGAGAGTGACGGCGAGCGCTCGCATCCCCCGGAGACTGCGGGGGCGGTTGTCTTTTCGCGCGACTTCGATGCCGAATTCGCCGGCGCACCCGAGACGCTTCTGGAGTATCGCATGGAGGCCGACAGTTGGGACGGGACCACCGGTGAGGTCGCGGATGCTACAGGCAACGGCCGCAGTGGTACCGCAGAAGGAGGTGCTACCACCGCCGGGGCCAACCCGGCCACCGGCGGCAATCCCGGCACCTGTCGGTACGGCGAGTTCGACGGCGATGGCGACTACGTCGTCGATTCCGACGCGGGCAACTACCTGAACGGGCTCACGGGCATCACGGTGACCGCCTGGGTCCGCAATACCGCAGATACCCCGACGGACGGCGGCATCTTCACCACCGGTACGCCGCAGGGCCAGGATAACCGGCTCGGCCTTCGGTATGACGCGCAAGGTGCGTCCACGGGCAACAGCGCCAACCTGAAGGCCTCCGTGAATACCGACCAGTGCGCTGCCGGGCAGGATTGCATCCAGGTCGAGACCGAGAGCGGTCTACAGGTCCAGGACCAGTGGCAGCATGTCGCGATGACCTGGCAATCCGGCGACAAGATCCGGATCTACATCGATGGTGACGAGGTCCAGACGACCGTCGTGGTTGGTAGCGGGAATCTCACCGGCATTCTGGACGACGTCGATTTTCTCCGCCTCGGGCGGAGCACCAACGGGTCGAACGACTGGCAGGGCCAGATGGATGAGTTCCGCGTTTACGACCAGGCTCTGGGCGATGGCAAGATCAAGGAGATCCGCGATGAGACCCACCCGTGTCCCGCGCTCTGTGCAGCGGATTTCTCCGTACACTCCGCGGGCAGCCTCAGCGTGGCGAACAACGTCCAGGTCAACGGCACCAGGGTCAGCGGCACGGGCAACTCGATCGATCCAGACACGGCGATGCGCGAGGACGCTACGCGGTCGTTGCCGGACCTGGAGCCCGAGAGTTTTCCGACCAACTTCAACGGTAGCGATGAAACATTGGAAGACGGAGATATCATCAATGCGGGCGACTACGACCAGGTCGATTTCGAGAGAAAGAATGCCGAGGTCACCTTCGACACCAGCAATGGCAACGATTTCCGTATCGATGAGCTGCAGTCCGAAGAGAAATCGACACTGAATCTTCAGCCGGGACGCTATTTTATTGGGAGCGTGACCCTGGGCAAGCAGAGCGTGATCAATGTCAACGGCGAGGTGGAGCTGTTCGTCAACGATCAGTTTCAGACCGGAGAAAAGGTCGAAATAAACGCCGCCGGCAACCCGGGTGACTTGACGGTCAACCTATATGACGGCGCCGAGTTCTCGCTTGGCAAAAACTCAGAATTCACAGCAACCGTCTACGGCCCCGGATCCGGTACGGAGCTTACGGTCGAACAGGGGGCGAGTGTCACCGGAGGTCTTTTCAGCGGTGGGGATATTACGCTTGAAAAGAATGTCGACCAGACGTTCAATCAATCCGCCGAGGGTGCCGGGCGCGCAGCAGCCGGCTGCGTTGCGGACGGCATAGACCATTACGCCATCGACCACAGTGGCAATCTGGTCAGTTGCGATGCCGAGACGGTCACGATCACCGCGCACGATGCCAGCGATAATCCCGTTGATGCCGGCGATGCCACGATCGACCTGTCGACCAGCACCGGCGAGGGCACCTGGGCTCGGGTGCTCACCGGCAGCGGCACGCTGACGGATGCGACCGCCGGTGATGGCGTGGGGAGCTACAGCTTCTCGGACAACGGTGAGACGGATGTGGAACTGGCTTTCAACTACACCAGTGTCAATGCCGGCAGCCAGGAGACCGTGAACTTCGATGTCATCGACGGTGCAGGGAACTCCGAGTCCGCCAGCGAGGACCCCGACCTGATTGTCCGCCACTCCGGATTCCGCATCACGGACGGCAGCGGCGACCCGATCGACATCCCGGGCCAGATCGCGGCCAAGCCGAGCAACACGGCACCCGGCGCGCAGCCGCTCGCGCTCCAGGCCATTCGGACCTCTGACGACGACCCGACCCAATGCGAGCCGGCCTTCCCGGACGGCACCACGGTCGAGGTCGAACTTGGTGCCGAGTGCAAGGACCCCTCGAGCTGCGCGGGCCGCGCGCTCGAGGTCAGTAATGACGGCAACACCACCGCGATTGATACTGCCGGCGACGACGGCAGCCCCACCGCCCCGAGTTACACACCCGTCGATCTGACCTTTGGGCCCAACGCCGAGGCCCCGCTGGAGCTGGTCTACCCCGACGCCGGGGCCATCCAGCTCCACGCCCGGGCCAACCCGATTGATGACGGCACGAGCTCGCCTCCGGTGGTCGAGTACATCACAGGCTCGAGCAACGTTTTCGCGGTGCGCCCGTTCGGTTTCTATCTCGACTTCGACCCCGACGGTGATACCGTCTTCGACGATCGCGCCGGCAATGGCGCCTGCGCCGGCCAGATCTCCTGCGCCGGTGACGCCAACGGCGACGTCTTCACGACCGCCGGCGAGGAGTTCCCCGTGCGCGTCGAGGCCGTAGTCTGGCAGGCCGGCGACGACGATGATGATGACAACGGCGTGCCCGACTCGAACCAGGCCCTTGCCGATAACGACCTCACTCCAAACTTCGGACAGGAGGCGGCAGCCGAGACGGTGGATCTGAATCGCACCCTTGTGGCCCCGGCCGGCGATCCGGGCTCGCTCGGCGGCGGGCAGAACATCGGCGACCCGAACGACCAGGCTTTCAGCAACGGATCGATCGTCGCCAACGGTGTCTCGTGGGATGAGGTCGGCATCATCGAGCTGGCGGCCACGCTGTCCGACGGTACTTATCTAACGAGCGACAATGTGACTGGCCGGGCACCCAATGTCGGGCGGTTCATCCCGGCGCGATTGGACGCCACGGGCAACACACCGGATTTTGAACCATTCTGTGACGGCTTCACCTATCTGGATCAGTCGTTCGGCTACTTGACCGATCCAGCGATTACCGTTAGCGCTTACAACGCGGACGGTGGTGTGACCCGGAATTACGGCGCCGGCTTCTGGAAGCTGCCCGTACCCGCGACGCGGGATTACACCGACACCAGCGGCTCAGCCGCCACGGTTACCGTCGACTCCGGGACGATCGCCTGGAACGATGGCGGCAATGACGGTCTGGGTGGGGGCGGCAGCGATACGGCCCCCATCACGGACGAGCGCCTGACCTACGGGCGCAACGGACTCGAGGCGCCTTTCGACGCCGCCGTTGATCTGCGCATCCCGAAAGCCGACCTGACCGACAGCGACGGGGTCTGCGCACCGGACGCCGTCCCGGCGGATGGCATCTGTAATACCAATGCCGGCGATACCGGGGCCGATCTCGTGTTCGACGGTGACGGCGGCGCGGGCCAGCAGCCGATCGGGGGCACGCAACTGCGTTTCGGCCGCCTGCGCCTGGATGACGCCTATGGCCCGGAGGTCGCGCCGGTCGTCCAGCGCTGGCAGCTCGATTACTGGACCGGTACGACGTGGGCGATCAATGGTGACGATACCTGTACCGTGCTAGCGCTGGCGGATGACATTGAACTGGATCCGGACGATACCGCCGCCAGTGGCAATGAGGTCGACGGCACGCAGGAAGTGGATCTAAGTTCGGGGGATGGCACGACCGAGATCGAAGCGGCGCTCGATGTGATGTCTGGTTCAATACTGTTCACGGGCGGCGTGGCGGAGGTGCGCTACGAGGCACCGGGCGCGGGCAACCGCGGCTGGATCGAGACGCGGGCGCTGCTGGCGGACGACTTCCCGCATCTTCTGGCGGACACTGATGGTGACGGCGCTTTCGATGATGAACCAGCCGCCCGCGTCACATTCGGCATCTTCGCCGGCGACTCCGAACAGATCTACCTGCGGGAGGTGTTCCCCGCGCCATGAGTTGATCGAAAGGGCGCTGAGTCCAACGCGACATCAGCGGCCATCTAACGCAAATCTCACGCGCATCTGACGGAAACTCGACATCTGCGCTTGAGTTGGCGGGCCAAACGTCGAATAATCGACGGTGACACCTTGCGCCCGGCGCCATGGCGCCCGCTACCGGTAGAGAACAATGTCGAACGAAGCCGCTGGCTCGGCCGGCGCGAAACCCGGTCTGCTGCTGGTCGATGACGACCCGCTCATCCGTGACAGCCTCTCCTACATGTTGCGACCGGATTTCGACGTCCATGTCGCCGAGACCCGGCGCGAGGCGACCGAGATCCTGCAGCAACTGGAGCCGGCGCCCGTTCTGGCGTTGGTCGATCTCGGCCTGCCGCCGTACCCGCACAAGCCCGACGAGGGCTTCGCGCTGGTGCCGGAGCTTTTGGCGCATAATCCCCGCATGCGCGTGCTGGCGTTGTCGGGCCAGGATGACCCGGCCAACCTCCGCCATGCCTTCGCCCTGGGGGCCGCCGATTTCATCGCCAAGCCCTGCGAGCCGGAGCTGCTGAAATCGCGCCTCAGTCACCAGCTCATGCTGATCGAGGCCGAGGAAGCGGCGGAGGAGAAAGCGCCGGAGACGGTCCTGCACGGGGAAAGCGCGGCCCTGGAGGCGCTGCGCGAGCAGATCGCCCAGTTCGGCGACGCCCCGTTCCCGGTTCTCATCGAGGGTGAGTCCGGGACCGGCAAGGAGCTGATCGCCAAGCGCCTGCACGAGATCAGCAACCGCGCCGAGCAGCCGTTCGTGGCGGTCAACTGCTCGGCTTTCACGGAGACGCTGCTCGAGGCCCAGCTCTTTGGTCACGCCAAGGGCGCCTTCACGGGGGCTACGCAGGCCCGGACCGGTTTCTTCGAGGAGGCCGGTGACGGCACGCTGTTCCTCGACGAGATTGGCGAGATGCCGCAGGAGCTGCAGTCGCGCCTGCTGCGGGTCATCGAGTCGGGCGAGTACTACCGCGTCGGCGAGACGCGCCCGCGCAAGGCCAACGCGCGCCTGGTGGCGGCGACCAACAAGCAGTTGCTGCGTGAGGTGGACGCCGGGCGATTTCGCCAGGACCTCTACTACCGACTGAGCATCCTGCCGATCCACGTGCCGCCACTGCGCGAGCGGGCCGAGGATCGGATCGGCCTGCTGTCGTTCTTCCAGGATTTCTACACCGGCACCGTGCCGCCGTTCTCGCTCGATGACGGTGCGCGCGAGCGCTGGCTGGCCTACCCCTTCCCGGGCAATGTGCGGGAGCTGCGCAACATCGTGATCCGCGTGGGTACCAAGTATCCCGGGCGCACCATCGACGCGGCGACGCTGGAGGGGGAACTCGATCCGACGGCCACAACGCCCGAATCCGCCGCGACCGACACGCGTTCGGAGGAGGAAATCGCGCGCGACCGCCTCGAAGGCGGCGACTTTGACCTGGACCGCCACCTGGCCGAGATCGAGCGGACCTACGTCCGCGCTGCACGCGATCTGGCAGGCGGCAATCTGAGTCGCGCGGCGAAGCTGCTCAACGTCAACCGGACCACGCTCTACAGCAAGATCGAGCGGCTGGGGGATGATTGATTCCGGGTGAAGCTCGCGTGCCTTCGCCGCGCCGGGCGTGCCATCCCGGCGTAGCCCGCATGCAGGTGAAGCCGGAATACGGGAAGGGGCGGGTTCGGGCGTCCGGGCGGTATGCCGTCGCACAGGGGCTGCGGCATGTACCTTGAACACTTCGGTCTCGATCGGCCCCCGTTCCGGATCACCCCGGATACGCGCGTGTTCTACGAGGGCGGCGAACGCGGTGCGGTCCTCGAGGCGCTCGCCTGGGCGGTCGAGAACGGGGAGGGGATCGTCAAGGTTGTCGGCGAGGTCGGCAGCGGCAAGACCGTGCTGTGCCGCATGCTCGCGCAGCGGCTGCCGGAGGAGGTGGATGTCGTCTACCTGGTCAATCCGGGACTGGGGCCGGATGACGTCATCCCGGCCGTCGCCTTCGAGCTGGGGCTCGATATCCGCGCCGAGGAGCGGCTGGCCCAGCAGCATCGGCTGCACGAGGAACTGGTCGAGCGCCACGCGCGCGGGCGCCAGGTCGTGGTCTTCATCGAGGAGGCGCAGAACATGCCGATCGCGACCCTCGAATCGCTGCGCCTGTTGTCGAACCTCGAGACCGATGATGCGAAACTGTTGCAGATCGTGCTGTTCGGGCAGCCGGAACTCGATCGCAACCTGGATGCCAACGAGATCCGGCAACTGCGCGAGCGCATCACTCACGCGTTCGATCTGCGGCCGCTGGCGCGCCAGGATGTCGGCCAGTATCTGAACTTCCGCCTGCGCGCCGCGGGGTATCGTGGGCCCGATCTGTTCGGTCCGCGGATCGCACGCGCACTGAACCGCCATGCCCGGGGCCTGATCCGGCGGCTCAACGTGCTGGCGGACAAGTGCCTGCTGGCAGCCTATGCCGACGGCACGCATACATTGCGATTGCGCCATGTGCGGCGGGCAGCTCGGGATGTGCAGGCGCCGGACACGCGTAGGCGGATCGGGCGACGGCGGGCCGTGCTGGCCGTTGCCGCCGCGATCGTGGCCGCGGCCATGGCATGGATCGTGCTCAGCGGGCAGGGTCCGGGGTATGTCGAGACCGATCTGGCCATCGGTAATACCACGGGGGGAGACAGCCAATGACCACAGGAAGTCCGGTCTCGATCCGGATCGGCCTGTTTGCGCTAGTCATCGCGCTCACGGCCGGTTGCGGGGTCTCGCGTCCACCGAGCCCTTCCGAGGGGCATCTCAAGGACGAAAGCGATGGTCAGCAGGCGGAGGCCGGCGGCGAGTCGGCCTCGGATGACGCCATTCCGGATCCCGTGACCAACGGCGCCCCGCTGCCGGCGCCGTCCGAGCCCGAAGAGGCGGAACGCTATACGGTGGTGGTGAACCAGGTGCCCGTGCGCGAACTGCTGTTCGCGCTGGCGCGTGATGCCGATATCGACATCGATATCGCCGGCGAGATCCAGGGGGATGTCACGCTCAACGCAATCGACGCGACCCTGCCCCGCCTGCTCGAGCGGATCTCCTACCAGGCCGCGATTCGATACGAACTCGATGATGACTATCTGCGGATCGCCGCTGACGAGCCGTATCTCGAGAGCTATCCCGTCGACTATGTGAATCTTTCGCGCGAAGCGAGCAGTACCGTGGAGACCGCTACCCAGATCACCTCGACGGGTTTCGGCGAGGACGGTGGCACCGGTGGCGGGTCCGGGGGCGGTTCCTCCGGTACCAACAACTCGAGTACCAGTCTCGAGAATGAGAGCGACAATCGGTTCTGGGAGACCCTGGAGCGCAACCTCGGCGGCATGCTCGGTGTCGAGGTCGGGGAATCCGGTGATCGCCCCGACGAGCGCCGCTACCTCATGGTCAACCGCGAGACGGGCTACATTACGGTCCGGGCGACGCAGCGCCAGCACGAACAGGTGCAGCGTTATCTCGACCGGATCATGGAGAGCGCCCGGCGCCAGGTGCTGATCGAGGCGACCGTGGTCGAGGTCGAACTCAGCGACCAGTACCAGGCCGGTGTCGACTGGAGTTACATCTCGAGTTCGGTCGGCGGCCTCGATCTGCTGGAGCAGAACCTGACTGCCGGCTCTCTGGGCAATGCGCCGAACGCGCTCGCCAGCTTCGTCGACACGGATATCGCCGGCGGCGAACTCCAGGCCACCGTGCGCGCGCTGGAGACCTTCGGCGATGTCAGCGTCATGTCGAGCCCGAAGATCATGGCCCTGAACAACCAGCTCGCCATCCTCAAGGTCGTCGACAACCGCGTGTATTTCACCATCGATGTGGAACAGACGCTGGATGAAGGCGTGACCAATACGGTCTTCGACAGCCAGATCAATACCGTGCCGGTCGGTCTCGTCATGACCGTCACGCCCTATATCGGTGCCAATGACGAGGTCCTGCTGAATACCCGCCCGACGGTCTCCCGGATCCTCGGTTTCGTCGACGACCCGAACCCGTCGCTAGCCGACGCCGGCGTAACCAACGAGGTCCCGGAGATCCAGGTGCGGGAAATGGAGTCGCTGCTGCGCGTCAATTCCGGTCAGGTCGCCGTGATCGGCGGCCTGATGCAGGACAGCATCGACCAGAATCAGCGCAGCGTGCCGGGTCTCGGTAATCTGCCGCTGGTCGGCAACCTGTTCTCTTACCGCGATGACCGGGTCGAGAAGACCGAGTTGATCATCTTCCTGCGCCCGACGGTCGTGGATCAGGCCAATCTGGATGGCGAAATGGAACGCTTCCGCCAGTACCTGCGCCCACCGCGCATCGAGTCGGATCCCGCGGAGCAGCCGTGAGCCTCCTGCTTGATGCGCTGCGCCGGGCCGGGACCGCACGTGGCGGTGATATCGCCGAGCCGATCGACCGGCGCCCGGTGGTCAATGCCGATGCCGTGGAACGTAATGGTGCGGATGAGTTCGACCTGGACATCGAGGCCGCGACCGCTGCGCAGACGCCGCAAGCGTCCGGCGGGAGTCTGAGTGGCCCCGCCCGCGCGGAGGCCGTATTCCGCGGTGGTGCCTCTGGCGGCACGGTCATCCGGACCGCCGCTCTGTATGGGCTGGGCGCGCTCGTGCTGCTGGGCGGCTTGCTCCTGGGCGGCTGGTACTACTACGAATCCACTCGCGGGGCGGTCGACCGGGAGCTCGTTCGCTACAGCCCGGATCCCGAGCCCGTGACGGACCGCGCGACCGGGAGCGATACCGCTGCCGACGGCGCCGCAGCGCTTGATCCGGACGCCGTGGACGTCGCGACGGGCGGCGGGGAGAGCGGCGACACGGCCGCGTCGAACGGATCCGCGTCCGAGGGATCGGGTAGCGATGCCACCGATCCGCCGGTCGATGCGGCGGCGGCCCTCGCCTCGGCACCGCAGGGCGAAGCCGCCGATGACAGCCCCGACCCGGCGCCGGATGCCGGTAACACGTCCATGACCGATGGGGCGGCGACGGGCGATGCCGGGACGGCGGCGAGCGGGATCGGGAGCGCAGGTGATGAGACCGCATCGGTTGGGGCGGAGGGCAACGCCGGTGCGGCGGCTTCATCAAACGCTGCAACCGGACCCTCCGCCACGCAGTCCGCTGCATCCCCGGACAGCGGCACCTCGAGTAAAGATGTGCGCGCGCAGCCGGACCCGGGCGATGCGCCCATGGTTCGCCGCACCGGCAGCGGCGATGGCCGTTCCCCGCTGGCCGAGGCCCTGCAGGAGGGCTACCGGGCGCTGCGCAGCGGCGACCTCATGAGGGCGCGGCGACACTACCGCGAGGCCGTCGAACTCGATCCCTCCAACCGCGACGCCCGCCTGGGCGCCGCCGCCGTGGCCCAGCGCCAGGGCAACGCCGCCGCCGCCATCGAGCATTACCGCAGGGTGCTGTCCGATCATCCGCGCGATCCGTATGCGCGTTCCGGCCTCGCCAGCCTGGAGAGTACCGGCGATCCGCGCCAGATCGAGAGCGAGCTGAAGACGCTGCTGAAACAGGACCCGGATGCCCACGCCCTGCGCTACGCCCTCGGCAACCTGTATGCGCGCGAGAATCGCTGGTCGCAGGCGCAGTCCGCCTACTTCGAGGCGTTCCGTGCCGCGCCCGGGGAGGCCGACTATGCGTTCAATCTCGCGGTCGCGCTCGATCAGCTGGGGCAACGGGAGTCGGCTGCGACGTATTACGCCGAGGCGCTCGAACTGGCCGGCGATGGTTCCGCCTCGTTCCCGCTGGAGTCCGCCCGTGGCCGTCTGGAAAGCCTCAGCCAATGACTGAAACCGAACCACGGCAGGAGCACCGGCCACGCCGCCTGGGCGAGCGCCTCGTCGAGGCGGGCATCGTCAGCGCCGACCAGTTGCGCATCGCGCTGACCGAGCAGGCCCGCGACGGCGCACCGCTCGGCCGTATCCTGATCCGCCTCGGGTTCGTGACCGAGGCGGTCATGCGCGAACAGCTCGGCGAGGCGCTCGGCCAGGAGAGCATCGAACTCGCCCATGCCGTGCCCGAGCCCGAGGCGCTGGCGCGCATCCCCAAGGAGCAGGCCAAGCGTTTCGGGATCATCCCGATCAGCTGGCGCGGTGATGAGCAGGCCCTCTACATCGCGATGGCCGATACCTTCAACCTGGTCACGCTCGACCGGGTGCGCGCGTACGTCGGCAGCGCGATCGAGATCCGCACCCTGCTGGCCGGCGAGGTGGAGATCGATGAGGCCATCGACCGCTTCTACGGCTACGAATTGTCGGTCGACGGCATCCTGCACGAGATCGAGACGGGCGAGATCGACTACGCCAGCCTCAACGCCGAATCGGGAGAATACAGCCAGCCGCTGGTGCGCCTCGTCGATGCCATCCTCGCCGATGCCGTCAAACGCGACGCCTCGGATATCCACTTCGAGCCCGAGGAAGGCTTCATTCGTATTCGCTACCGGATCGACGGCGTACTGCGCCAGATCCGCAGCCTGCACGCGCACTTCTGGTCGCCGATCGCGGTCCGGCTCAAGGTGATGTCGAACATGAACATCGCCGAGACCCGAGCGCCGCAGGACGGTCGCATCTCGCTGTCCATCGGCGGCCACGTGATCGATTTCCGTGTCTCGGCCGTGCGCACCACCCACGGCGAGAACGTCGTCCTGCGCGTGCTCGACCGCCACAAGGGTATCCGGCCCCTGCCTTCGCTCGGTTTCGACGACGCCACGATGGACACGCTGGACCTGATGATGTCGCGCCCCGAGGGCATCATTTTGGTCACCGGCCCCACCGGCAGCGGCAAGACGACCACGCTGTACTCGATGCTCTCCCACCTGAACCAGGAGAGCGTGAACATCGTCACGCTGGAGGACCCGGTTGAATACCCGATGCCGCTGGTCCGCCAGAGCGCCGTCAATGAGGCCGCCAAGCTCGACTTCGCCAACGGCATCCGCAGCCTCATGCGCCAGGATCCGGACATCATGCTGGTCGGCGAGATCCGCGACGAGCCGACCGCGAGCATGGCCTTCCGCGCCGCCATGACCGGCCACCAGGTCTACTCCACGCTGCACACCAACTCCGCGCTCGGCGCGATCCCGCGTCTGCTGGATATCGGCATCCTTCCGGACGTGATCGCGGGCAACATGATCGGCGTCATGGGCCAGCGCCTGGTCCGGCGCCTCTGCGAGCATTGCCGTGCGCCCTATACGCCGGACGCCGCGGAACGCCGCCTGCTGGCCCTGGAGGCGCACGGCGATCACACGCTGTACCGCCCCGTGGGGTGCAACCGGTGCGAAGGGCGCGGTTACCGCGGCCGGTTCGCCCTGCTCGAGGTCCTGCGCATGGACGCTGACCTCGACGACCTGATCGCGCGTCGTTCCACGCTCAAGGAACTCGCCGTCGCCGCGCACGAGAAGGGTTTCCAGCCGCTGGCGGCCGACGGCGCCCGCCGAGCCCTCGAGGGCACGACTTCACTGGAGGAAGTCGCCCGCGTCGTCGATCTGACGAGCCGGGTGTAGGCCATGTGCGCGCCGGTCCGCCAAGTCAGCCGCCCGTTCACCGCAGTCGTAGGCCGGCTTGCGACCAGCGGGAGCCAGCCGGCGATTGCGGTACCGCACAGGGAAATGACGTTGGCATGCGCCGGCTGGCTCCCTTCAGTCGCACGCCGGCCTACGGGGAACGGTCGTGCGTGCGGGGCGAGCCGCTGAAACATGGACACCTACAAATACAAAGCCATGGACCCCCAGGGCCGCCGCGTGACCGGCACCATCGATGCGGCGAACCTGACCGATCTGGAGATGCGCCTGGGGCGCATGGGCCTCGACCTCATCGACTCGCGCGAGGTGCGCCGCGTCGCGCTGTTCCAGCGCCTGCGTCGCACCCCGCGCTCCGAACTCATCAACTTCTCCTTCCACCTCGAGCAGCTGCTCAACGCCGGCGTGCCCATGGTCGACGCCCTCTCGGACCTGGGCTCCACCATCGACGATCCGGCCTTCCGCGACGTGGTCGCGGAACTGGTCGAGGCGATCGAGGGCGGCAAGACCTTCTCCGGCGCCCTCGCCGACTTCGAGCATGTGTTCGGCAACGTCTACATCTCGATGGTCCGCGTCGGCGAGGAAAGCGGCAGCCTGCCGCAGGTACTGCAGGACCTCGGC
>Ga0207714_1000025_pt1 | contig 88750 bp, 65 predicted proteins | sample PonA232FremontCA_2_FD_187270 | JGI IMG/M metagenome (GOLD analysis project Ga0207714, IMG submission 187270) | Marine sediment microbial community from Fremont, CA, USA - Pond A23 Sediment 2 (SPAdes) | ecosystem: Environmental > Aquatic > Marine > Unclassified | place: USA: Fremont, California... | reverse complement strand
TCGACTTGAACAAATCGATGCGGCCTACAGCAAAAAGAAAGTGCTGAGAGGCCTCTCCCTGTCCGCTGCAGCTGACGAGATCGTTGCGCTGATTGGGCCGAATGGCGCTGGCAAGTCCACCGTGCTAAAGGTCGCGGCGGGACTGTTGGCTCCACAGAAAGGTCGCGTCTTGTTGGATGACCGTGAGATTACGTCGCTTCCTGCTCACGAACGCGTGGATTGTGGGATTGCCTATTGCATCCAGGGAGGACGCGTTTTTCCCAGTCTTACGGTACGAGAGAACCTCGTGATGGGGGCCAATCCGCTGCCTCCCGACAAGCATGAGGACGGCGTCGCTTCCGTACTCGATGTCTTCCCAACACTGAAAGATCTGCTCGACCGGGGAGCCGGTGTGCTCTCCGGGGGGGAGCGCCAAGCATTAGCGCTCAGCATGGTCTTGGTACGCCGACCGCAAGTTTTACTGCTAGACGAGCCATCTGCCGGCCTTGCACCTCAACTTGTGCGCAACATGCTCGATACGGTGCGTAGGCTCAACGAAGACTGGGGCCTCAGCATTCTGCTGGTAGAGCAGAATATCAGGGCAGCACTGCGCATCGCACATCGCGCCGTAGCACTGGAAAATGGCAAAGTGGCACGTAAGACCAGGGACCCGAAAGCATGGATCGATGGGGCACAAGTAGAGAGCCTTCTCTTGGGAGGTAGCGCTAGTGAAAACTCGCACCATCCAGACTACCCGTAAAAACCCTACGTCCCCTGTTTCAGGGCAGCAGAGCGTTATTTTCAATGATAACGGTAGGGCGACTCCTCCGTGTAGTGAGCAGACTCTCTGCCTGACGTTAGAGGGACGTACTTCGAAACATCTTTCGCCCCGGTTTAGGTGTTTTCTGAGACGTAGATTGAACACCGCTCTTTCGACTTTCAATCACAAACAGCAGGCAATTAGCATGAGAAAACTTGTTTTCCTCTTGGGAGTGATTCTGATCTCCGCGTCTTCGCTGCTCGGGTGCAATCCAGATGAGGCTGGTGACACGGAGGGCACAGCCAGTTCGTCGGAAACGATCAAGATAGGGGCAATACTCCCGCTAACCGGAGATCTATCCGCAATCGGAGAAGGAGAACGAAGGGGATTGCTCATGGCAGTTGACTCGGTCAAGGCGAGACATCCTGACCATGAGTTTGAGCTCATTATTGAGGACTTCGCTTCGGAAACCCAAAATGCAGTGTCGGCGGCCAACAAGCTTCTCAATGTCAACGATGTCGATGCAATCATAACGTCGACTACGGCTGCATCCGAGGCAGTGTCGCCCGTTCTGGACTCCGAGGAAATCCCTCACTTTGTCATATCTCCGGACCTAGATATCGTAAAAAAGGCAGATAATAACTACAGAGTGTATTACAACTTTAGGGCAGAGGCAAAAGAGGTCAACGAGTTTATAGAATCGACATCTCCAGATAGAATATCTTATCTGGCGGCGGAGTATTCTTCTATACAGAAGGAAATAGAAAATATTATCGAACCATTCGCAATAGAAAGAGGCATAGAAACTGCCTCCAAGGACTTCTTTCCCGTATCCAATAAAAATTTCAGGACTCCGATTACAAGAGCCAAAAGTGCAAATCCCGATTTAGTCTTCTTGGCTCCGCAAGTCCCCCAGGTCGAGCTGCTGACAGATCAGCTTTACCAGAACGACTTTGTCCCAACACAAGATAGAAAATTCGTAGCCTCGTTTACGTTCAACTGGAGACCGCGTAGCTACTTGAAGACGCTGGAAGACTTTTACATTGCAAGTCCTCGCTATCAGGTTATGGATACTACAAACGCATATGCGAAAAATTTCTCCCAGCGATTCGATGGGGGTCCCAACTTCGACACAATGTATGCATACGACAATCTCATCATATTGTCTAACCTTTTAGTTGAGTCTGTAGGCAGTATGGATAAGTTCAAAAAACTATTCAACAACAACGATGACTATGTAGGTGCTTCTGGTAAGATTGAATTTGTGGGAAACCGTGATACCAACGTGGAAATCATTTTGACGCACATAGAAGACGGTAAACAGGTGCCTGTAGGGAAAGCAGGGGAGGACCTTGCGGGGGCGGGCCAGTGAGTAATTCAGAAAATAGCAAGCATGGTGTGATCAATCGTTCATGGCTCTTCATGCCCGCTGGGGAGCAACGCTTCCACGCCAAGATTGGGGAGGTGGGGGCTGACGTCTACGTGCTGGATCTGGAAGACGCTGTCTACAAGACGAAAAAGGAGGAAGCACGCACTGTACTGAGGCAACTTGATCTCGAAAATGGCGAGTTTCAGGCAGCCGTGCGCGTGAATCCTCTGGCCTCGCGCTGGGGCCGACAGGACGTCATTGAAGCTCTCGAAGCCGGAGTAGGGACAATCCTTTACCCGAAAGCAAATTCCCGCAAGGAAATCCTCGAGCTTCAGGACCTAATTCGAGAACATCACTCAGAACCCGATGAGGTCGGGATTGCACCCATAGTCGAAACGGAGCAGGGCCTGCGGAATGCGGGCTCTGTGATTCGGGCAAGTTCTCAAATCCAGTATGTCATCTTTGGGTCGGAGGATTTTCTCGCGGATTGCGGAATCACTTTTCGCGGTTTCGTCCACAACAACTCCCTGCTCAGCCACGCCCTGTCTCAGCTCTCTCTGTTATGCACAAGATATGATAAGTGGCTGATTGATTGCGCGGTGCCTCTTTTCCACTCCTCCGGTGACATTGACTCATTCCGACAGGAATGTAAGCATTCAAGAAGGATGGGAGCCAGGGGCAAGCTTGCAATTCACCCGCGTCAGCTTGAACATATTAACAAAATCTTCGGTAGTGAATCTCTTCAGAGTCTACCGGAAATGGCTGAGAAGCTCAAGGGCATCGCGGAAAAAATGAAGCGACAAGAAAAGTCAGCAATCCGCTTCGAAAACCGGCTGGTTGGCATCCCAGAGATCCGGAAGTACATCAGCCAGATCGACATGATTTTGTCCGGTAAATCTAAGAACAGAGAGAACCTGCGCGAACTGAGAGAATCGCTTAGAGAGGTCCTTCCAAATGTCGAAAAGTAGTTCAGGTCCAATGCTGGAGAGCAACCACGCATATCAGCAGCAGCACTATTCTCCCGAGGCATACGTGGACACGCGTGTCGCCCAACCAGAGCACTTTCGAGAAGCCGTTCGCTCTATCACTGACGAAATTGAGAGTTCAGGAGAGACGAGCATTTTGGTTCTCGGATGTAATTGTGGGAAAAATGATCTTCTACCCTTGGTCGAAGCACTACAGGAGCGAGAAAACGGGACCTACCACATAATCGCGATCGACGATCAACCCGATGCTGTTGAACAAGCGGCCGAAGACCTCCGGGCCCAAGGTGTTGAGATGGATAAGGTGAGGCCTCACGGGGAGAACAAACCCGATGCAATCTGGAACTCCGACGATGAGGATTTGAACATCACTCTGCTACTAGAAGACATTGAGGTCTACCCCCCAGAGGTTTTCGGCAAAACATACGATATTGTTCTTTCTTTTTTCGTCTTTAACCACCTTACAAACTGGCAGCTATGTGTAAATAATCTTTGTAATATACTCAGAGAAGAAGGAAAAATATTTGTCACTAAGTATGATGATCCTATCACCCGAGGCCTGGAAAACAACCCCAAAAAGGGCGGAGTACGCGATAGCCTAATTAACATCTTTTATGAGTACCACGAAAACAGGAAAAGTGATTTCGATATTACTTACTGTAACAGTATACTCGGGACACGTATCGAGTTTTTGAGAGAATACTTACGCGGAGCGTTTAATCATGAGGTGTGCTGTGAAGTTGGGTACGAAGTATGCACATCAGAGGAAGACATAAAGAAACGCCTGGATAGCAATCAAGCCTTACATACACCGATTTTTTGGGGTAGCAGTAAGGAAGATACCTCTAAAGCGATTCCAGATACGGGCCATATAGAGTCAGAAGAAAAGTGTTATGAGGGGGATATTTCAGTTCATAAGTTCACAATAAAAAAAGACAATTTAAGTACAAATAATTCTGTATGGGATAAAAATTTTAGAAATATAACTAGGGAGATAGACGAAGAGATAGAAGTTTATCCAGATGAAGATAAAAACGAACCTAAAAAATGGTACAACTTACTTTTACAAAGAATAGCAGGGTATCAGTCTCTAGTAAGAAATACCCAGTTTTTGACTCCTCTTTTTTGGAGAATAAAGTCACAAGAGGAAATAGATATAGACCTGGAGTCGTCTCCTCGTACCTGGAAGACTTTAATAAATAGCAGAAATGATGAGGAGATCTATAAGAAATACTCAAATCATCTTCTTTCATTCAGGAGACATGACACAAAAGGTGGTCAAGACGAGAGGCGATCAATAGCAGAAGTAATATTTTCTAGGGCCGACACAAGCATAAACTGGATATTCGAAAAAACGAGTACGGAATTTACCTGTGAAGTGATAAATTCGAATGGTTCAAATTATTTCGTTATAAAGATACCAGAGAACTATATTAGACATATAGCTCATGACGATTATGAAATAACCTCGAGGAATAAATATGGTGAATTTAATTTCCAGAATTTTAATAACTTTGTCGGATTTGACTTCAGTCATGTGTTAGAGGGGGCAACTGACAAGGAATATGGGGAAGTAGAAGAGCTTATGGAATTTACTTTTAATGATACAGTCATCGAGTCCCAGGAGTCGCTCCGCAGAGAGGAGTTTCGAGAGGCGCTGCGTAACCCTGTTTGGAATCATCTGGACGATGAAGCAAAGGATGACTTAGTAGCCACTTTGGCGCGGAGGAGCCCGCGCTTCGCCTATCTGGTCCAGTTGGGTACGTGCGTGTATATAACCGATAAGCTTTACGACAAGGAGGGCGGAGGAGCCTTAGGAAGTGGCGGATTTTTCTTTTGTGAAAAGGGAGTAGACGTCGACGACTTGAAAGACCCGACCAGCTTTCTTTATCACCGCTACGAGCTCTTACAAGACGTAGCTAATACCTTCTCAAGGAGGACAGTTCTGCCATCCGTAACTTCAGAGGTGACAAAGGCGAAAGAGTTGAGAAGGCTCATGAGTCTGACAAAGCATAATCTAACCCACCATTTAGGATACGCTGAGAGACTAGAGGACTCTGAAACTAGAAGCCTTGTTATTGATGATATAAGAAGGATAACCCAACTCTTAGAGCACACTGAGAGTAAAGAAAGAATTAAGAAGTTTCTACAGGGCCAATACGAAAATATTAGCTCAGATAAGTTAAAGTGCAGCCTTTCTGAAAAAGTACTTCGCGAGGTGATAGATAAGGTGAAAGAAATATGTAAAAATAAGAATAATATAGAGGCACTTGACTCCAGGCCTTCTGTCGTACGGTATGTACTGGATAAAGGCATAGAAAGTATAATCAGTACTGACTTTAAAAGTGGGGATGAGATAGAAACTATTCCTTGGATGTCTAGACTAATTTTCAAAGATATAATAATAAACGCCCTAAAGTCAGCAGACGTAAGTAACCCAAAGGTTCACGTACGAGAAGAAATTTTAAATAGCCATATAAGAGTCATAGTCGAAAATAACAAACCCATCAACGAGAAATATAGGAAGCAGATAAACTCCGATGAACCGTATATAGAGGAGCCTGACAACTTAGGCATTTATCTATATCGCCAGTTTGGTGATGCATTAGGCTGGAGTTTCAACTGTCCTGAACCCGTAGAAGGCATTACTGAGATAATTGTTCGAATCCCTACAGAAATAAAGATTTAGTGACCGATGTGGACTGTGCTTTGCGCGGATGATAGTTTTACTTGGCAAAATGTCGTGCAAGAAAAGCTTGACGCTATCATAGGACCGAATAACTACGAATATCTAACTGCTGAAAATGCATTCACCGCTTCGAGGGATAATTTGCAGTCTGCAAAGGATATCTTATCAAATGGTAAGGTTCATCTGGTTATAGCTGATAGCTACTTCAAGGGGGAAAATGTGGTAACTATAAACGGAAAACAGTTTGGAAGTAAAACATTGGGAGAAGCCTTGATAAGGGCCTACGTTGAAGACTATTGGCCTCTACACTCTGTTTATTTTACGGCTTTCTCTACCGATGAAGTATCAGTCGGAAATGCCTATGATAGAATTATCAGAGAATACCCGAACAAGGTAACGAATATAAAGAAGGAATTTATTAAGACAAATGAAGTTAATGGTCCTGGCGTGGATGAAGAAGATAAGGATCAATTTGAAAGAAAGATACCTGGTATTTTTCGCTTGCTGGCTGAAGAGCTCTCTGATCACATGAAAAGTGTAGAGAGAGCTCGTTTGCTAGAGTTGGCTGAAAACTGTACTAACTTCGCTTCGCAGACGTTCAAGATCTCCGGTGAGGAATGGACCGTCGAGTCATTTTTGGCAGGCTGGCGAAATAGCGAGAGGGACTTGTGCTCTATAGCCAAAGACCTCGTCACCCCCGATCTCACACTGGCATTTTCTCGTGCATTTGCAATCTGGGGAACTCAGGCAATCACGCACGATGTTAGAGGCAAATACTTCCCGGACGATGCCTCTAAAATTACCAATAAGGCGCGCACCCAGATAAAAAGGCTGCGGAAAAAAGTGAAAAGAGTTTCCGATAATCTTTTAAACCAAGAGATAGGAGAAAAAGTTCTCAATAGTATCTCGGAGTTTAACATTCCTGATAATAACACTACTTATGACAGAACACTTAGTGAGGATAGAGAAAAGTATTTCCAATTTAAAGGAGAAATAAAATATGACGGGCCGGAGGGAGAAATATATTTTAAACTTTCATCCCTGGTAGAAAAATCAAGCCTGGACGAGTTCGAAATCTTCCGAATTGAGGATGATTCTTTCGATTTTATTGAGAATGACTCTTTCGAAAATTCGGACGTGGAGATTAATATTCCTATACATAACTACTTTGAGAAAGAGTTTGAGAATTTCTTTAATTACATTTCTCGTGGATCTAAGGGAGCTGGTGCGGACAAGGTAGAAATTGCGTTTAGGCATGATGAGACGGGGCACACAGTAGAAGAAGAAACTTTCGAGGCAGAACTGCACAAAAACTACGTCATACTTCGAAACAAAGGAGACGTTTTTCCGGAGAAAAAAATCACTAAAGACCCTGCGACATTGTTGCATTGTTTTTCTGATTCTGATTTTAGTTTATTTGGACGATTCTACCTTGCAGTAAACCAAGGTGAGGGGGGCTCCTGCGAACTGTTCGACTGCACGCACCTTCCTGCCCAAACCGTTGATGTGGAGGAAGTTTTCCCCGAAGAGTCAGAAATCCCATCCCTGCTTAATAATCCAGGAGAACACGTTACCTACTACATTTTCGCTTTTTCATGCTGGCGCCCAAGGTGATACCCATGAAGGTATACATCCTTGATTGCACTCCTGACCGCCGCTCCAACTTAGAAGGTAAAATAGATAGGATCGGCCACGATGTTGTTGCTAAGGAACACGTCTGGGACACGAGTCAGCTATCAGCCGATCCTAAGCCAGACCCTGGAGATGTACAGGAGTACTTTTGGTCCATTGAAGAAGACGCTGTGGTCTTCGTGCACCGAAACAACCAGCGACAGCACTTCTGGGCAGACTTTTTACACAAAAAATGCGGGGACGACAATTGGGTCGTCATGTACTCAGGTCAAGGGCTCAGTGCAGAGAGTAGTAACCCGAGGCACTTCGTCTACCCTGATCCAGTCGGAACCGGCGCGAGCCCCGAATGGAAACTAGGTGACTTCTTCGAAGCTCTTGCCAGTGACGAAGGATCAAAACCATTCGAAGTACTCCTGGGCGTAGACCCCATTCTGGAAGCGAAGCTCAACCTTTTGCACAAACTGCTTCTGCCTCCGGAAGAGCTCATCAGGTCGGAGGAATGGGAGAAAATGGAGGAGTGGGACAAGTTAAAGGACGTCGTTCAGGAGCACCCTGAAGAACAGTCACAGGGGTACGAGGAAGCCTGGGAAAGATACCAGCAAGGCTGGAAGGACTTGAAAGAGGACCTCGGAGACGTAGAGGAGTTGTACGAGGAGGCCTTGGACAGGGATCAGCAGAGTAGTAATCTCGAAGATTTCCGTGATGAACTGCTTGAGTCTGCTTAGTCTTGCTACCGCTTAGTAGATGTCCAAAAGAACCGGAACAGCTTAATTGCGCCCACTCAGTGCAACTTAGGTTCGCTCTCTTCATCACCGTCAACAACATTACGGAGAGGGGCAACGGTTTTGACGCGCACACTATCGTCCTGAGGGAGGTGTGGTGCTTTTCGTCTTGGGGGCAGTGGGAGGAAGGCGTTGGTATCAGATTCCCGCGCCTGGACTCCTCGGGCGGTAGACATTGATTTTTCTCATCGGCAGCACTCTCGACCTTCGTGTTTCCACGCCTCATCAGATGGCTCGCGGTGTACTGCGTGACACACTACTGGAGACGGATTAGGGCGCATACCAGATTTTCCTTGGGCTTATGGAACGAATCCTTATCATCACCAGCAACGAAGCTTACGGGAGGGAGGTACGGATCCGATTGGAGGGCGAGTTCACGACTGAGGTGCATTCGGTAAATGCTGCTGAAGCAAGTGATCTTACCAAGAGCGATACTATCGTCCTCGACGCTCACGCAAGCCAGCCGAAGCAAACCTGCGGGGTGGTGCGTCGGGTACGAACGGCGCGAGAGCAAGACATCAAGACGCCATTTGTCATCCTTGCTTGGCTGTCACGGCAAGACATTGTTAACCCGAAGTTCGAAGAAAACCCCTTCATTGGGAACCGCTATGAGGACTCGTGCCGCTTTTTGCGTTTTCCCGTCCCTCCTACACAACTCATAAAAACGCTTGAAGAGGTCGAGCCCTGCACGCAAGAGAAAATTGAGGAGGGGAAAGAATTTCTATCTGAGATCGGGCATGCACACTGAGCACACGCTATCCGCAGACACATTTCAAGACTAATGTAGGAGCATGAGCGACGTCAAAGCCGCATTTCTAGGGCCGAAGGCCGAAAACGATCGCTTCTTTGAGGAGCTGATGGAGGAGATCTTCCGGGACTATGTTTACTGGAGACGGAACTTTCATCCTGAGGACGGAAGGGTCATCGAGGAATCGGATAAGCGCACGCAGGAATTTCAGAAGACGCGGGCTGAGTTGCGACAAGAGCTGTTTAGTGTTCTTGAGGAACTCAAGGAAGGCGTTCCGCTCCACTCTCTGCGTCATCTGGGAGACATGGTGAGCGATCAGCTAATGGCGGCCCAAATTGGGTATATCGCGGCCCTCCTATACAATCAGAACAACGTCACAGGTAGGGTCTCTCCCGTAACTACGAGATGCGAGTTCGACTACATTGACTCGCTCGCCGAAATGATCGGACTCCCACCGGTGGCGCGCTCTGAAGATGAAGACGGGTCCTGGGGGCATTTGGCCAGTGGGGGAACGACCGCCAATATGGAGGCGCTATGGGCGGCTCGTAACCTTAAGTACTACGCTGTATCCCTGAAGCTTCTCTCTGAGGAGCAGGAGGAGACTTCGTTTCTTCAGAACCTAAAGGTACAATTGCCTAACCCTGACTCAGATCCCCAACGGTTGGAGGAGATTTCCGTCGAGAAGCTGATCAACCTTGCTCCGAGAGAATCTTACGAGTTGCGGGAAAAAGCAGTTCATTTCATTCAGGAGCACTTAGATTTGGGGCGACCAGAGGCCAAAGCCCGTCTCGACGAGAAGATTCGCCCATACAGCGTTCAAACCCTGGGTATCGCCGGATTGATGAGAAACCTGGAGGAGGACATCCCTCTACCGAGAATCTACGCGCCGAAAACAGTACACTATTGCTGGAAGAAAGCGGCCGACGCTTTGGGGTTGGGGCAAAGGTGCCTCATACAGGTAGACGTGGACGAACGGTACCGGATGGACATTGAGGACTTGCGGGCGAAACATGATCCGAAGCATCCCACCCTCATGATTGTTGGGGTTGCTGGCACCACCGAGGAGGGAGCTTTCGACCCACTCCATGAACTTGTTGACTTCCGTCAAGAGACTGAGCAGAATGCGCAGCATTCTTTCTGGATACACGCCGATGCTGCTTGGGGGGGCTACTTCGCTTCCCTACTGCCCGACATGCAATCTAAGAGCGAGGTTGGGGAAAAAGGGGGAGCGAATGATCCAGATTGGAAGGAGAAAGCGGCAGATATCAAGGGCTACTTCGACGACTTGAAAAATGATGCCCAACCCGTCGAGCTCTTCGATCAGGGACACCCGATTACCGCAGAATGGGTTGAGCGGGTGAGCGCACTTTCCGAAATGGATTCGGTCGTTGTTGATCCTCACAAGATGGGATACATCCCGTATCCGGCTGGGGCTGTCCTTTTCGCTGATGCGCGGGCGAGAGATGCAGTGTCTCACGACGCTCCCTACCTGGCGTGGGAGGGGGACGGGGACGAAGGCCTCGAACGAAAGTTCATGGGTCGGTGGACGTTTGAGGGGTCCAGACCCGGAACGAGTGCTGTTGCCTGTTATCTTGCACAGTCGATTTTGCCCCACGATCGGACCGGGCACGGGAAAATTGTTGCCCAGACGATGGTTACCGCCCAGCGACTATTACTAGCGCTTCGGGAGTTCAACTCAGAATCTAGAAGCGGAATCAAAATTGTTCCTCTTTGCCAGCCTGAGACGAATGTCCTGTGCTATCTCATCACTGCACCCGGGCTGATCCGACGTCCCCGGTACCTCAATAATCTGTCCGAGAAAGTTTTTGATCGAATGACCGTTGAAGGGGAAAGGTCGATATCTGAGTATGAGTACTTTATATCGAAGACGGGTTTTCCTTACGACAAATACGAATCCAACATCGAAAATTTATTCGAGAAGGCGAGCATTCCTGAAGAGCATCGTGGTGATATGGGAGGCGAAGCACTTACCGTTCTCCGAAGCGTCGTCATGAATCCGCTCGCTTCCGAAAAAGAACAGTCGTTCTTCACCGGCTTCTGGGAAGAGGTGGCTAGCCAGGCCCAAAACGCATTGGGCTCTATTCTGAATGAGATCGTTATGGAGAAGAATCAGGGAGACCGCTTGCGTGTCCTCTGGGTCGAGGACGAAGCTGAGTTCGAAACGATGCGAAAGGAAATAGAAATTGAGGAGTCCTTGGGGCAGTATCTAGACATCGAACGTTTGTCAGATCCAGATAGAGTCGGGAACGTCGTTGATGAGTTTCATCCCCAACTCGCCATCGTGGACCTGAATTTATCAGGAAACGATTATGAGAACGTAGGTGGCAGTCTCGAAAAAGGACTTGATGTCATCGATTTTCTCAAGGGAAATGGGGTCGATGACCTCATTGTCTACTCCAAGTATCTCAGAGAAGGCGCGACTTCAATACACGTCGGATCTGAGTTGGAAGGGAAAGGAGTGCCCCCAAAGCTTCACGTGGCGAAGTCTCGGGATGCTGCAACACGTCGGGAAAAAGATGTCGACGAGTTGATCAATACGATACTTTGGCTGGTGCAGGAGAGGGTGTAGGCCGTACCAATAGGATTAGCGACAAAAAATAGCCTGATCCTACCTATGGAAGAAGTTGTCGTAGCTTGGGACGATAGTGCGTTCGCTGATCGTATCCGTAAGGAGACTGGCCCGGAGGTACGTGTCGCCACGTCCAGGAATTCCTTCAATCGGCTCAACAAAATCGCAAAAAAAGATCCGCGCCTGATCCTCCTTCTTGAGCTTTCGTGGGGAGGTCAGCGCTCGAATTTCCATGGGTTTGATGTTTTGAGGGACTTACTGATGGCCGATTCTGATCGGCCCATTCTGCTTTGCTCATTTCTGGAGAAACAACAGTTCTATTCCCTGGAAGGTATCGGTCGCTTTTTAGCACGGATGCCATTCCCATTTGAGCAGCTCCCCGCTCCCCCAAGGGCACTTCTGGAGAAGGTGCGAGGAGTAAGTGCGATCTCTTCGAGGATGAGAGCCTATATTCGAGAAAACTATCTCGCTCAAGAACCAATCAGTGAGGTTGTACACGATCTAAGAACCGCTCTCGAGACTGAGCTGGAAGAAGGAGAATTCAGAGACACCGTAGCGCGTCTAACCAGGGACCTGCGTGCCCTGAATATTAGCTTGCCTCAGCAGGTATCCGAACAGAACCGCACCCTTAGGCGACAAGCACTGAGGAAAGAAGGGGACATTAGTGATTTGCGCGAGTCGACAGAGGCACTCCGGGATCAACTTGAAAGACACAACTTTTCCAGACGATCCAGTGAGAGTCGAAATCAGGACGCTGACTCTGAAAACTATCGGCTGCTTGTAGTCGAGGATGATGATTCGCAGCGTGAAGAGTACCGAACGGGCTTAGAGCCGTACTTCGATGAGGTCCGTGCAGTTGGAACTGCTGATGAGGCGCTTGACGAGCTTCGGTCCTCCGATGAGTACAGAGCAGTTGTGGCGGACTGGCGCCTGCTGGAAGATGATGGGGTCACGTGGCAACGCCTTCAGGGGTTCGACCTTCTTGTCAAGGCATGGGAGAACAGTGCTCCAGTCCATTTAGTAGCGCTCACTTCTCTGAATCGGGAAGCGGTTGCTTCCGTACTGCGCGAGACTACTGTTGACATCGACTGGTTTCCGAAGAGCGAGGTCGGAGAGGACGCGAGATGGCCCTATCACGCCTTTGCTGACTATATACATAATCGCGTCGAACCTGCTCTTCAGGACCTCGAGTCTCTTCCTAACCTCAAGTGGTGGACAGAGAAAGGCTTAGGGGATCGTTTTCTTGATATCAAGTACAAGTCGAACCGATGGCACCAGGTTCGGAGTGAAGCTGAGAAGGCAGCCAAAAAGGTCATTGAGGAAATTAAAGAGAATGGGTATCTGAGAGGAAAAATAAACGAAAAAGAATACTATAAAGGTGAATATGTGCTCGATGTACCAAGTGAAGGGCCAATAAAGAGCGACCTGCAGGTCGAAAAAGTAATCACCCAAAGACTAATCGTTTTGGCTATACATTTCTATAGAGAGGAAATAGGAATTAATTTCGAAGAAAGTATAGAAAATACGCCCGAGGGTATATACAATCTTTTAAGGGGAGATGCAAAAAAAGACTCGAAATATATGGTAAAAAGGTGGTATCCTGTTCTTGGTCTATCTAGAAGAAGGGGGGCAATAAAAAAAGAAATGTTTGAACATGAAAAGGAGTGGATACGTTCTGAGTTTAAAGTAGGTACAGATTTGTCCATAGAGAAAAAAGAAGAAATGAAGATTAGAGTAAGTGAGGCTAAATACGAAGTCAAAGATGAAAGATTCCAGCCCGATACAGCAAGAGAAGCTGTTAGGGAGCTAGAAAACATTACAAAAAAATTAGGAAGTGAGATGAGAAAAAGAGTTAAAAATATATTGGAAGAAAAAAGAATGAGGATGGTGATAGAGGAGTATGGGGATTTAGAAGGTATAAGGGGTGCGGTCGAGGCGTCCGACCCCGAAACAGCTTCCGAGAGATTGCGGGCCTTAGCTGACAAGCATCCGGAGGCAGTCGCTGGGAATCCCGAAGCACCGGACGATCTATTGGCGAGCCTGGCTGAGGACGAGTACGGGGACGACGTTCACGAGGCACTTGTGGACAATCCTTCAACCCCGGACGAGGTCCTTCCGAAACTGTTTGAGCCAGACGATCCGGGGTAACATTAGGCGAGCGGAGATAACAGGAGGGTTGACTCAAAATCACGGTACAGTTGAGAGAAATAACTCGGGCTAACTGGGCTGTCTGTGTGCAAGGGGCGCAAGAAGGAGATGTCGCTGCTCTGCTGACAACCAAACAGCTCAACCCATGACCTGGACGAATCCGCCTTCCTCCCCGCATGAGGGGGCTATCACAAACGACTACGGCGTCGGAATCGGACGCGTCGATGCCCGCGGCAATATCAAGAATCAGTACAACACCACCGTCGGACGGGTAGGGACCCGCGGAAAGGTGTTCGACGACCTGGGGTATCAGAAGGGACAGATCGATACCTCCGGGAACCTCTATGACAACTACAATCAGAAGTTGCCGGGCATCAACTTTACCAACGATGCGCTGGACTACGGCTCTACGCTGGATTCTACGCTGGATCAGGGCTACGGTCTCGGTGGATATTCGGACCCCGACCCCCTCGGCGGCGGTGGGCTCGGTCTGCCGGATCCGGACTTCGTCAGCGGATACGCGTAGAGGTGTTTCCCTGTAGTTTCCGCATGGCGGCCCAATATGGTCCAGCAGAAATCTCGACGCTCAAGCGCGTACCTTCGAATCCGAGCAGGTCTGTTTCAGTCGGAGAGAGACTGGGCAGGCCTGCTTTCTTTTTGACGCACGAATGCTTTTTGCCGTGGAGGAGCGGTCCCTTACAATCCCGCCAGAGTGGCCTAAATCCATCCCGGAAGACTTCGAGGACTGCCTTTGAGAATCGTTCTGAGGAATGGGAGGAGCGCTTCACCCAATCTAGTCGAACCGCTGAGGCCCAAGAAGGCAGAGTCTTGATCCAACACCGCTAGCGAATAACTCAGGCTAACCGGGCCGTCTGTGCAAAGGGCGCAAGAAAGAGATCTCGCTCTCTACCAAAACCAAGCAGCTCGGACCTATGACTTGGCCGAACCTGTCCTTTACCCCCTACAGTGGACCGATCGGCACCGACCACAGCGTCGAGAACGGGCACGTCGATCCCCGGGGCATCATCCGAAACAGCCATAGCGGCTCCGGTGGGTGTAGGGAGGGACGAGGGAAAGTACGCGACATCTTCGGCCGTAAGCAGGGCAGGATCGGAAGCACGAACCCCTTTTGCGGAGATGTTCGACAGCGCCTTTCTGGAGTCACCCTCCCCTCTGCGATAAACCGAGGCTCCGACCCGCGTTAGAGGCCTGTCGGGTATCACGCCCTCGACATTGGACTCAACGTTCAGGGATTTGGGCGCCTCAAATATATTTTTGAATCGAACAGGCCTGAGAATAAGGTTCTACGCTTACCTTTTGGACACATATTTCTTGGGAGGCGCGTCCTTCATTCAGTGCTCTGCTTTGCAGGGGTGTCATTGGTTGTGAAAACAACCAGTGGAGGCCGCCCATCTTCCGCCACACGGTAGCGGCTAAATCGGGCTCGTCATCGGGCCCGGAGCCCGGCTTCACTCCTTGGTGTGGTCCCCGAAAGTGGGACGGGAGAAGACTGGTCGTCCTCTCCCGCCAAAAAATGCGGTACCACTGACTGGAAGGAGTAATTTGAATAGCAGTGAGGCAGGTTGACCACCTGCCTCTTCTGCCGCGCCTCTCTTTTTCTTTATCTAGTACCCCCGGCCGCAGTAGGTCGCCCATCCCTCAAATTGGATAAACGAAAATTTACTCACATGGCTGCGAGAAAGACAGGAGCTGTACTACTGTTCGATGATTTCGAGACACTTGATGCCTTTGGCCCAGTGGAGGTGCTTGGAAGCATCCCGGGTCTCGAGTTAAAGTATTGGTCTCTTGACAGGAACAACTCCAAGGCACTGCACCGGTTTGGCGGAAATAGGGAGGAGTCCAGGGATGAGATTGATTTGAAAGTTCAGAGCGTCCACGGCGTCAAGGTCTACACGGAGCCGATTCCTGAAGAAGTCTCTGATCTTTTCTTCGTTCTGCTTCCAGGAGGCAGGGGAACGAGAGAAAAGATCGACGACAACGAGTTTCTTTGCTCAATCAAACGTGTCACTCGAAGTGCCGAATACGTCCTTAGCGTCTGCACTGGCTCTGCCTTACTCGCTGCAGCTGGGCTTCTGGACGGTCGCCGAGCCACTTCCAATAACAAGGCTTTCGAGTGGGTCGCATCTCAGTCAGGGGACGTCGACTGGCAGCCGGAGTCGAGATGGGTGGTGGACCATACCTTGTACACCTCTTCTGGCGTATCCGCGGGCATCGACATGAGCCTTGCTTTCGTGCGGGACGTGTACGGCTCGGATCAGGCAAGAGATATTGCAGACAGTATCGAGTATGTATGGAACAACGATCCCGACTATAATCCTTTTAGGATATAATAAAGTTCATCTTATCGAGTGAGTCTTTGAGGATTGTCCTTGAGGGGGACAGGCTCCTCAGGTTCTAGTCCGAGACTGGAGATGAGCCCCGAAAAATTGCACATGACGCATCTCCGAAGTCCAGCTTCTCGGGCCAAAGATAACCACGGCTAACTCGGTCATGTGTCTAAGAGGACGCGAGAAGGAAGCGGTCTCGCGGTAACGCCTCGCCTCGAACTTCTTCAACAAGCAAACGAAATCTTATGGCTTACTACAACGACAACGGCGTTATGCGCGACTACACGGGCAATGCCGTCGCTTATCGGAACCCGATCACCGGCACCACTCAGCCCATCACCCCGCAGGTGGCGGCCGACATCAATACGTACCGCACTCCCCTCGATCTGGACCGTGATCCGACCGTTTTTCGGAGCAACGGTCCGGTGGGGGGAGGGCTCAACCTGTCGGATCCGTCGTATGTGAGCGGCTACGCGTAGTGCTGCCGTGATGGAGTCGTTTTCGGTATTCACAATCCGGGCAGGTCGGTCCAGTCGAGGACTGGATGGGCCTGCCCGTTCTTCTTGATTAGCGTTGTCGACGCTCCGTATTGAGGGACTACGTGCTGCTTTCCGGTGCCGTGCAAAAGTTTCTGAAGATCGTACCGGCGGACGTAGGCGCTTTGGACAGAGCCAGCACGGCGCCAAAAGAAGAAGCCCATGCTCGCTTTCCTGTGAGGTCCGATTGAGTTTGCGATTGAGGTAAGCGCTTCCCATACTGGTGGAGACCTTGTGACAAAAGGTCATTTCCGATAAAGCGCATTATAGCTAATGACCTCTGAATAACGCCCGTATAAAGTGCTCTGCTTGATCTCCTGATTCCTCCAGTCGCTGTGGCCGATTCTTTCAGGTCGGCTGCGCGTGAGGTGTGGGAGGCCGAGATGTTGCGACTCGGATCAAAGTGGTCGTCGCAGATCTGCGTCGGACCATCTCGATGTAGAGGCAAACCCACCCGACGGCCTGAGCTGCGCGATATAGCAGAGCTGGCCCGCCGGTAAGATATGTGCGCCTGTGAGTAATCCAATCCATCCAACCGTTCCGATGGCCCCAGAAGAAACTCCGCCCGAGGAAAATTCCTCAGAGGAGGCTCCTCCTGCCCCAAGCCATTCAGGCGCAGGCCGCTCAGGCCGAGACCAATCAGATCAGAACCACTCAGGTCGGGCCCTGCCCAATGGCTTCGAAGAGAAGCTCGCCGAAAACCCGGAGCTTCGCGATCTGGCCGACGATGCTATCTCCTACCACGAGGAAGCCCTAAGCGAAAACACACGCCGGGCCTACAGGTCCGCCTGGGAGGATTTCCTGCTTTTCTGCGAGAATAAAGAGTTTCAGCCTCTCCCCGCCGCCCCCGGCACGGTTGCCCTCTATATAAGCTTTCTCGCCAGAAAGATCGACCACGAGACGGGAGACATCACCAAAGAGGGGCTGTCGGTACCTACATTGGAGCAGCGCCTTTCGGCAATCAAGCACTTCCACAAAGAAGGAGGCTACGAGTCCCCCACCTCTACTCGTGCAGTAAAGAAAGTGATGGCCGGTATCCGTCGCCGCCAGCGGCACCGTTCGGAGGAAGCAAAGCCACTTATGACCTACCATGTCAAGCGGATGGTGGATGCCCTTTCGAAAAAAGCCGAGATCTACGCGGCAAAGAAGCGAGATCGTGCCAAGACTCCCTCCGGCACCGAGCTCACGGAAGGAGAAAGGCGCTACTTGCGTCTTTTGGAGACCAGAAACCGGGCTCTTCTCCTGTTGGGCTTCGCCGGGGCACTTCGCCGCTCGGAAATTGCCTCTCTCCGCTTCGCAGATCTTAGCAAGGAGCCCGGCCTGGGCCTTACCCTCGACATTCGCCAAAGCAAGACCGATCAAGAAGGAGAAGGACATCTTGTATATGTACGACGGCTGGAAAGCGAGTACGACCCGGTCCGCGCCCTTGATGCGTGGAGAGAAGCCTCTGGGTTGAGTCAAGGGGCGGTGTTTCGTCCTGTCACGCGGGGCGGAAACGTTCAAGAGAAGCCCATCACGGGCCGCACGGCCAATAACGTCGTCCAGGAGGCGGTCCAGTTGGCCGGGCTTGATCCGGAGGAATACTCGGCCCACTCCCTCAGGGCCGGACACGCAACGCAGGCCACCAAAAATGGTGTCCCGGCCGAGATCGCGATGCAGACCACCCGCCACGAGAGCCGGGAACAGTTCGCCGACTACGTCCGAAACGAGGAGGAGGCCTTCAAAGCCGCCAGCAGCGGGAAGCTTGGGCTGTAGCGGCAAGCTCGGGATTTACAGATGGGAATGCATACTGAGAGCCCCCCCTGCTTATCGATTCCCTGATGGGGTACCTCTCTCCCCCGACCGCATTGGCCCTACCCGTCCGTGTACTTCGGCGGATCGATTGCAAGAGCCTGGTCGATGATCTCTGATTCCGAAACAGGCTCGACACCGATGCTATCGACTCCGACATCGAACCGTCGAATTCCCTCGTTTTCAAGGCCGTCGTGGACATGGCCGTGAAGCTGGACGGCTCCGTGGAAGGATCGATTCCAGCTTGCCATCGGGTAGTGATCGAGGACCAAGAACACGGGATGATCGTCCCGGGGATCTGACCGATCAGTTCTGATCTCCACTCGATCATCGAGACAGGTGGCGAGAGGCTCCAGTGCGTCTGGCCAGGAGTCACGATCATGGTTTCCCTCGACCCACCGGACGGGCACCATGCATTCAGCAAGTAGGGAGCGGACATGCTTGGTGCCGGTTGGAGGGCCGCCCAGATCACCGAGAACGTACAGCACGTCCTCTTCGCCAAGGACGTTCTGCCAGACCTCGATGATGGCCCGATCCACCACCTCTACGGAGGGGAAGGACCGATTGCAGAGGTCGATGATGTTTGCGTGCCCGAAATGTGGATCGGCGGTGTAGTAGCGCATCCTATTGTCGTTCTTGTCACGTCGATCCTTCAGACACGAAAAGCGCCGGACTAAAACTCTACAGAAGGTGGAAGCCCGGAGAATTTACGGCCGGACACCTCTGGTTCTGACGTTCTACGGAAGAATCCCCATCTCGCGGTGCTTCAAACTGCATATCGAAGTCCGAAAACAATTATAGGTAGAAACCTCCCTTAATCAGTTCTTCGGAAGCTCCAGCTCCTCCAAGCACATCACCACTGGCGCCCTGGACCCGGCGATACCATCAGCTAAAAAGGCTCTTTTTCAGAAGCGAAGAATCAAAAGACGCTTCTCGCAGCCGACAAGCCCTATTCAGAGGCTGCAAGCCGCACCAGACAGCCGATTGAGTCACTTCTTACCTGGATTGACGAGAAAACAGGGATTTCGTGCGCCTTGAAGGTACGCTCCTACCCGGCCTTAGTCGCAGGTATGTGCGGCGGGGCCCGCCGCCCGATGCTGCTTCTTGGTCTCAAGCAATGATTTGAATAAATAACTCGGGCTAACTAGGTCGTCTGTGCAAGGGGAGCAAGAAAGAAGAGATACAGCTGTCCTGCTCACAGACCAATCCACCCTGAATATCGACTCCACGTTGGTCAGGATTGTGATTAACCTACGATCTCGCTTCACAGCGGGGGTAGAGCGTCGCGGAAGAAGACAGATTTCAGCAGGCTTCACGCAGACGAGCACACGACACATCAGCACCGGGTCGGTTTCGGAGGTTAAGCGAGAGGACTGAACGTGGTTTTATCTCATCTCGTGCTACCTGAATGTGGGCAACTACTTCGAGGGTCACTTCTGGCTGTCGGCTCCTGAGTCAACCGGCAGCCGTGCGCCCGGCGGTTTCCTTGGTGGGGGGACCGCCGGGCGCTGTGGTTTGTCGAGATACATCGTCTGAGGAGACCCACGACGATTGCAAGCCTCTGGAGTAAACCCGTTTTCGTGGACACCGAGCTACTTCTCGCTCCGACGTGCATATGACCAAAGTAGAGTTTGCAGATGGAGGGTGGGGATCATGTCTACCCCCAAGCGTGGGAGGCACCTCGACTGGATTCCCCTCAGCGGTCACCAACAGGTGGACCTTCACCCCTGAAGATATCGCTTCTTGCTGGCGATGCATCCCCAAAAATCCTTCTCAGGCCCGCCTTAAGACGGGCGCGACACTCCGCCATCCGGCAGTTATCCAGAGTCAGACCCAGTGAGCAGGTGGTCCTCTCACAGGTAAAGGGCTGTACTGGCTCAGCGTGTCGGGATCAGTAGAGTTTGTGCATATCTATTCGTCGAGGCGGACCAAAAATTCTTGGACGAACGCAGTGGCATCCGCCTCCAGCTCCTCGTTGGGCTCCCCATACACAAACCGGCTGACGGCGACCGGGCCAATGCTCCGAGGATTCTCGAAAAGCTCCGATAGAATCTCTCGCGCCTTGTGGGCTTCGGGGTGCCCTGCGTTCAAAATCGGCCTGAAGTGCTCGACGACGGCTGAAGGCCCTTCCCTGTAGTTTCGGATCACGTAGAAGAGGTCGTATTTGTCCTTGTCCTTCCCCCGCCGCTCGCAGGCGAGGGCCTTGAGGAGCACAAATGCCCCCGACCCGCAGACCGGAATCTCCTGTGTAGCCTCGGCCCCGCTGAGCCGGGGACCCGAAAGCTCTATGGCCATGGTGTCCTCAAATGCGAGCTCAAGCCCCGGCGTGACGATGGCCGCCAGGGTCTCCTCCAAATGCTTGATCGAGCCTCCCTCCTCTCCTTCTCTGGTCGGGGAAATGAGAAAGTCGATGGTCAACTCATCGGCTTCCTCGTGGCGCCAGCGTTGAGGCGTCAGGTTTCCCTGCTCGTTCACATCCGGCGCAAAGCCACAGCGGGCAAGACGCGTCGACACCTCGGTGTAACTTCCCTCCTCGACCAGCCCGACGGCGAAGCCGAGGTCGATGTCCCGAGTGCCGACGTGTCTGCCCAGCGGATCGCTCCCGCCTTCCCCCATGTCCCCCTCCTGGGCAAGGTCGATCAGGAGCGCCGGGACGACGCCCCCAACGATCACCATCTCGTCTAACAGTCCACTGAGGCGAGTTGCCACCTCAAGACATCCGGCTTTCACGCGCCGGAGGTCTTCGGGGCCGTAGTCGCCTGCGGTGAGGGGTAGATCATCCATTGCTTTCGTTCCAATTGAAGCACTTGTTCTTGATCGAGTCGGCTGCCTCCTCTGAACGCTCCGGATGGCCTTTCAAGTCCAGGTAGGTCTGGACAGGATGGACGTGGCGCACGTGTTCTTCCACCGAGGCGCCGTGGAAGACCCCTTCATCGCTTGGGAAGACGAGCCAGACGTTGGCTCCTGTCGGGTCTTCCCGCAGCCCGATTTTACGTTTTAGGTCTTCTCCCGGCAACCGATTGAGATAAAATGTCACGATGCGAAACCGGGCAAACTGGGTCAAGAGCCACGCCGCCGCCAATCCCGTCGCGGCGTATTCGACACTAGCTGACTCGAACGTCTCTGCCAGGCGCCGTGTCAGGTCGACGCTGTCTTTCGAGGCAACTGTGCCCTTTAATACCCTGTGCTTTGAGAAGTCGTACCTCTCGTGCCAAGCGCTAAGCAGCAGAGACGGATTCGGCACCTCGATTCGACCATCCTCACCGCGTCGAATGAGCCCCTTTTCCTCCAGTCGCCGGACCACCTTACTGGTCCACCCCCTGCCTACGCCGGTACGCTCCGCAATTTCCTTCTGCCGGAACCGTCGGTTCGAATGGATGAGAAGGAAGCGAGAGATCCTGGAGCTTTTGGGTGCAAACGGATTGGAGGGGCGCCCCTTTTGTTTGAACTGATTGGGCTTTCCCTCAACGTGGATCAAAAACGAGTCGGTGCTTAGGTCGGCATTTCCGGAAAGGTCCATCCACCCAACCCCCTCCTCCTGGCACCGCTCGGCACCCTTCTCGCCCATGTATGGAACGACGAGAAGCGGCTCGTCCCCACTGCCTTGGACAGTCTCCTTCACTTTTTCGATGGCCTGCGCCACCGACGCAACATCGCTCGAACGTTTATACTCCCCAATCAGGGTCTCCCCTCGAAGTTGAATCACATAGTCGGCCCGCAAACGTGATTTTTCTTCTGTCTGCCTCCGCACCTGAACCCGGTCCTCGGCCCACTCTCTCAAAAGCTTCTCAACGCGCTCCTCGGCCTCGGTTTCACTTGGCACCTCCATGGCCCAGATTTACTTTTGTTGACTAAAAAGGACCAGTTGACTATACAATCAACTACACCTTTTTAGTCATCTCAGAAGCGGAGTAGTTCCCTTCGCCTCCAAAAAGACCGTGCGGTTTTACGGTCATGGCACGGACAAAATGGCCACAATGGGGAACGATACGCTGATCAAAAACCACTTGGAACCCCACTCCCGGCGGAGAGAGGACGCCTCATATTTAGACTGAGCCGTCCCGGACCACCTATCTGGTCTACCAAAGATCCACAAAGGGTGTACCTGCAGCGGGAACACTACTTATCTGACATTGTCAGACTTTACTGGATTTGAGTACCGACAATGTCAAAGACGCGCTTCGTCGGACAGTTAATGCTGCCGCTAACCGCCCTGATCATAAGCAATGCCGGACCGGGACAAAGAGCACACCGACCTTCCTCCCAACTACCAGACGCCCTACCTGCAACTCCGCGAAGGGCAAGACGCGGAATCCATCGCCGAAGAGTTTGAGCGCGGCTTGAAGCAAAGCCTTCAGTACTACGGGAATGCTCCCGTTCGATTCCTCCACAGGGCCCGCCGGATCATCGGCAACGCTTCAGGCCCGCTTTTCGAGGGCGAGGACGACATCCAGCGAGAGACCATCGACAAAATTGAGCATTTAGCCGCACGGGAGCTCGAGGACCCACGGAGTGAGGAGGTCGCCGTCCGCGCCTGCAAGGCTGCTCTCTCACCGCGAGTTGAGGGCGAGTGGGAGAGCGAGGAAACCGGCGATTCTGTCTACTATCACTACGTGAAGGGGCTGTTCGAGGTCGAGGCGGAAGGCCGGATCGAAAACGATCCCGACCAGCATCCCGGGAAGCACGAAGACATCTGCCAGCTGATGGGTAGGGTGAAGGCTGTCATGAAGAACGGAGCGTTTTCTCACCTGGCACGCCAACTCCGGAGACAAAAAGATGTCGAGGAGCTGCGGGTCTCCCCCACTCCACAGGTTGAAGGCTCTGGAGCCCACCTTAATCTAAATGAGCTCTAGGAGGTGTTTTACATGGCTGCTCGTTATAGCGCAAAGCTCATTCGGTCCTCGCCCACCGGGGGCGCCTACCTGCGGATCGTCGAGCATTCGACCGACAAAATCTGCAAACTCGGCGTCTCGCTGAAGGAGGACCGTCCCCCATTGAGAAGCTACTCGTCTGTGGCTGCCGACTTGATTGATCTCGCAGCGGTGCTTCACGTGCTGGACCGCGCGGTACCGCGTGGCGAGCAGTCCAAAGTCCACGTCGAGGTCGACATTCCTCTTCGTAACCCCTCGGCTTTTAGGCGTTCTCGGGAGGAGCTGCAGACGGCTCTTCGCCAGTATTCGCACGATCGGTGGAGCTTCACCTTCTCCAAAAGCAGCGGGGAGGACCCAAGACCGGAGAGAGCGCTCATTGGAGAAAGCCCAGAGGCAATTGGCCGAAACCTCCAACCCCAACTATTCAGGGGAAAAGGCCCGTTAGAAGTTGCCCTGTTCAGCGGAGGCCTCGACTCGTTTGCAGGCCTCATCCACAGGATGCGCCAGCGCCCTGAGACGGACTTCCTCCTGGTTGGGAGCGGAAGCAACCGAGAAGTTATCGGGCTGCAGAAGCGCTTGAACCGCGCCCTACGCCGAGAAGTTGGCCGTTCCCGTCCTGCCTTTCGGCTTCAGCAGACTCGGATTCACCCCGATTACCCTGGCGACTCGCCCCCGTTCGGATCTTTCAATACTGCACCCCGCCTTCGCGGCCTGGTATTCACCCTCATCGGAGCCGGTCAGGCCGTGATGTATGAGCAGGACCGGCTTCACGTATACGAGAACGGGATTGGCGCGATCAACCTCCCGTTCGGTGGGGGCGTGAGAAAGAGCGATCACGCCACGGCCGTACACCCGAAATCGCTCCGGAAAGCGGGCAACTTTCTTTCGGCGGTCCTCGGGGAAGACTTCGAGGTCTCCAATCCGTTTCTTTTCAAGACGAAGTCTCAGATGTGCGAATCGATTGCAGACCTCAGCTGGGCCTCACGGCTCGCCTCGCAGACCATTTCTTGCGACTCCAAACCCAGAGAGAGCTACCGGAAACAGGTGCGGCATTGCGGCACATGCTCGTCTTGCCTACTCCGCCGCCTTTCATTTATGGCCTCCAGCCTCCGAGACCAGACAGACTACGCCTTTTTACAACCCGGTTACGAGTTTGCCAAAGATGACCGATCGCACTGGCGGGGCATGCGCTCCCAGGCCCGAGAGTTTGGCCAGTGCCTTCGCGGAGTGAGACCTTGGCCTGCCCTGGCGAACAGTTTCCCAAACCTGGAGGACGTGCGTCTATACGCGCCCGCTCAGGGACGTAGCTCTGCCATAGACGGCTTGGCCGATGAAAAGGACAAGACAGAAGAGAACCTTGCGGATCTCTATCGCAGGCATGTCGAAGACTGGAACCGATTCGGTGATCAGATACGACCCAGGCCCCTGCTTCCAGAGCGACATGAACGTAGCCCGAATCCAACCCAAAGACCCTACCATGAACGCCTTGGCGAAAAACGAAATCGACATGCGACGTCTCGGTCGCGAGCTGAAGAAGGCCCGCAACCAACGGGGCATGACCCAGGAGGAGGCCTCTGAGGTCATCGGAGTCGCGCGCACCACGATGGTCGCGATCGAGAAGGGGAAGCGGCAGGTCAAGGAAGACGAACTCATAAAGCTCGCTGAGGCGTATGGCCGAAACGTGAGCGACCTGGTACGCTCCAGGCCCGAGATTGCCGACTTCAAGGTCGAGTACAGAGGCCCGAGCCGCGCCGTCGACTACGACGAAGAGCGCATCGAAAAGTACAAAGCCGAGTTCGAAGAGCTCTGCCGAGACTACCTGGAGCTGGAGGAGGTCACCGGCTCGCCGATGGATCGAAATTATCCGCCCGAGTACCGAGTAAATGGCTTGCCTGCAAAGCGGGCCGCCGAAGAGGTTGCTCAACGAGAGAGAAGCCGCCTTGGCCTCGGGAGCGGTCCTCTCGGGGACTTTCGCACCATCCTCGAAGAGAAGGTCGGCCTCCGCATCTTTTACATCGAGATGCGCCCCTCGGCCTTCTCCGAGATGTATTACTACGACGACGAGGTTGGGGGCTGCATTGCCATAAACAGCCTACACCCCCCTGAGCGCCAGCTCTGGTCGCTCTGTCACGGGTACATCCACTTTCTCGTCCACCGGTACCAACCGGCCGCCTACGTCGAGGCAAGTAGGTACGAACGGCTGCCCAAGCGCGAGCGGCTCGCGGATCTTGGAGCCCTTCACCTGACGATGCCCGCCTCGGAGGTGCAGGAACGCTTCAACAAAATTCTTCGGACGAAGGACCATCCGACGCCCGCCGACCTCTGCATCCTTGCCGACTACTTTGGCGTCTCCGTTGCCGCGATCACGCGCCGACTTGAAGGGATGGAACGGCTCCCGACCGGAACGTGGTCGAAACTGAAAGACCGCGGCGTCGAGGTCCGAAAGATACAAGAGAAACTGGGCCTTCGATCAGAGCAAGATTTAAATCAGAAGCTGCCCCGGCGCTACGAATACCTGGCGGTCGAGGCCCTCGACGAGGGAGAGATCACTGAGGGTCAGTTTGCTCGCTTCTTAAGGACCGGTCGGCTTCAGGCCCGGACCATCGCAGAGAGCCTCCGCGGCCATTCTGAAGGCATTACGGACGATGACCTTGTCGACCTCGACCTCGGTCAACAGTTGGAGGGTAGCAGGTAACGATGGCACTCACCCACGACCCAATTATCCTCGACGCCTGCTGCGTGCTCACGCTGTATGGATCCGGGTACATGGACGAAGTCTTAGGCACGTTCCCCGGGCCAGTTCAGGTCTCGAAGTACGTTGTCGAAGAAGAAGCGCTGACCGTCTACGACGGGCCTCCCGGAAACGTCCGTGCGGAGGAAACCGAGGTCGAGCTCGCCCCCCTCGTCGAAAGCGGAATCATCGAGATCACGAGCCTACGACCCGGTGAACAAAGCACCTTTCTCCAGTTCGCCCGATCCCTGGATGACGGTGAGGCGCGCACGCTCGCGATTGCCGCCAATCGCGACTGGGCGATCGGCACCGACGACAAGCGGGCCCTCAAGGTCTGTAGGCAGAAAACCGACTGCCAACCAGTAACCACCCCTGAGTTTATGCACCACTGGGCCGAGAGTATCGGCCCACCGCAAGAGGAAGTCGAGCAGGCCCTGCGAGACGTTTACGCCCGTGCTGTCTATCTGCCCGGAAGCTCTCACTCCAAATACGAATGGTGGGAAAGGAATTCCTAACTGAGCAGAGATATATCTCCTAACATCAGTCCCTGCACGCGGAGCTAAAGTCCTAATTTCAAAAGCAGACCTTCTCCGCTATACTGGTTGTGAAGCATAAGCGGAAGGATAACCAAATCTGGGTTACCGCCAAGACCGATTATGGAGCCAATTCAGAGAAGTACGAGAGGAGCCGAATTCATCAAAGCCGATCTACACGTCCACACCCCCGGTTCCTACGACTACAAAGAAGATATCTCGCCTGAAGAGTTCGTTGAGGCCTTAACGGAGGAAGGTATCAACCTCGTGGCAATTACAGATCATGATTGTAGCGGCTGGTATGACGAAGTTCGAGAAGCTGCCGACGAGACCCCAATAGAGGTGCTTCCTGGAGTCGAGATCACAACCCCCCAGGGCTCAGAGCATCAGATCCATGTTACGGCTATTTTCCCTCCTGAGAAGGCCTCCAACGTTGACTTCGTTCTCAGCAATATTGGAATCAATCCCGCCGAGCCGGAAGGAGCCCAAGCAGACCCGAAAATAGGACGTATCTGTGAGATTGTGAGACATCAAGGCGGATTGCCTATCTTGGCTCACATCGATGAGAAGGCAGGGGCTGACTACGAACTCGACCGTAATAACCCGATCAAGCAGGAGATCTTTAATCCGGAGAGGGTTGCCGCGATTGAGGTAGTTGACCCCGAAGTGAGACACCAGTATCCGGAGTTTCCAGCAATCCAATCGTCGGATGCTCACAGCCGGGAAGAGCTGGGGCGGGGGTACACCTATCTGAAAGTCACTGAGCCATCCTTCGAAGGCCTACGCACCGCTCTTTCCGACCCCGACTCCCGAATCTCCTTCACGGAGCCAAACACCTCGCATGCGTGGATTACTGGGATGCGCTGTGAAGGGGGGTTTCTGGATGATAGAGAATTGCAGTTGAATCGAAATCTCAACTGTCTCATCGGCGGAAAGGGAACCGGGAAGTCGACCGTCATCGAGCACATCCGGTACGCGTTAGATATTTCTCCTCGGACGGTCCGAATTAAGGGAGACTATAAGGAGCTTATAGAGGCAACACTTGGACCTGATGGCACTGTGGAGGTTCATCTGCTAACCGGCGAAGGAAGAGAGTACGTAGTGCGTCGAAGCTTCGACGAGCAGCCAGAAATTTTCCGGGACGGGGAGGAGATTGATATGGAAGTCCAGACGTTTCGAGAGGAGTTTTTCGATATCGAGATCCACAGTCAACGCGAACTGCTTGAGCTGGCCCGAGATGACCTGGATGTACTGAATCTACTTGACTCCTACTTCGACTTCAACGGTGAAAAGCGAGAACGCAGGGATGTAAAGAGTAAGCTTGGGGAAAACGCTCAAAAGATCATTCGAGCGAGAGAAGAGAAGCGCACCCTGAAGGACAAACTGCGGGACTATGACGCGATAAAGGAACAGGTCGCTGTAATGGAAGAAGAAGGTGTGCGCGAGCACATCGAGAACCAAGAAGCATGGGAAAGGGAAGATAGAATCCTGACCAGACTTGAGGAGAAAATTCAAGCTGCTCTTGATGAGGCCCAAAGCCTCTCTATTTCTGATGAGCTTGATACTCCACAGAAGCTGGAAAACTCTCCAGACAGTGACTCACAGGAGACGGAAGACTCTCCAAACAGTGAGTTGATTGATAACGCCCATTCGGAGTTATCGGACGCACAGAAAGAGGTAGGTAGTTTAGAGAGCGAAATCGTCGAGCAACTGGCGGAGGCTCGTGACGCAATCGATAACCAACGGGAGGAATGGAATGAGCGGCACGAAGATCGAATAGACACCCACAAGGAGCTGAAGGAGGAAATTGAGGAAGAGACCGACGTAGATATCGACGAGTACTTCGATCTCAAGGAGGAGCTGAATAGTCTAGAGCAAGAAAAGGCCAACCTCGACGACGTAGAGGGAAAACTACAGAACCTGAATTCAGAGCGTCAGGACCTGCTTTCCGAGCTCAACGAGGCGAGACGGAAGATTACCGAGGCCCGTCGGGATGGTATCCAGGAGATCAACAAACGGCTTGAGGATGTCCGTATCAGTCTAAGAGCCAACGACAACAGAGCGGAGTTCATCGAATGGGTGAGCGAAGTGCTGAAGGGCTCTGGGGTGCGGACTGATGACAAGGAGCAGCTCGCAGCTACTTTCAGCCCAGAAGAACTGGCCCGAATTGTCGATGAGAAAAACACTGACAGACTCGTCGAAGAAGTAGGCGTGACTGAGACAGGTGCCGAGAATATCGTTAACTGCCAAGCCCTAAGAGATAGGTTGTTCGAGCTCGAAGTACAAGAGATACATGATCGTCCTACTGTAGAAATCCGCGACAACTCAACATGGAAGCCTCTACAGGAAATGTCGGATGGTCAACGTTGTACAGCCCTATTATCTATCGCCATGCTGGAGCGTAATGCGCCACTGATTGTCGACCAACCAGAAGACATGCTCGACAATGAGTTCATCTACAATGTAGTCGTTGGGATTATTCGGCGTATCAAAGAAACCCGTCAAATCATCACCCCAACGCACAATGCAAATATCCCGATTCTTGGGGACGCAGAGCAAATCGTCGCTATGCGTTCCAATGGTCGAAAAGGGTTCTTCTCCTATCGCGGCTCCGTTGACAAACCCGACCTGAGAGAGAAAGCCCAGGATATTCTTGAGGGGGGCGAGGAAGCCTTCAGTAAGCGGAATGACAAGTACGGATATGAATCTCTCTGACCATCCTACTCAAGCCTCACCACCCAGGAAAGGATTTGTACAGTGCCTGTCGATCTGACGACATGGTCGACCTATGAACGTATGGCGCCTCAATATCAAACCCGACTCCGATCCTGGCACTGATCCTCGCCAGTTTTGCTTCGACAGAGGAATCCTCGGTGCCGGATGGCCGGTCAATACTTCCGTGGCCAATCCAAGTCAATACCGAAACCAAGCGAAAGAAAAGTACGGAGACGGAAGCTGGAAGTCTTTCTTTCGAGCCATCCACACCCGGATGGAAGAGGGCGACTTATGCTGGAGCAGAGACCTCGGGGGAATTTATTACCTCGGACGTGTGGTGGGACCTTGGCGCTACGAGAATGGACCAAAGCACACCCGTGCTGACGTGGTGAACGTGCGTGACTGTGATTGGGTAGAAGTCGGCGAAACGGACGCGGTACCGGGAAAAGTTGTCAATAGTTTTCGAGGACGTACTCTCCAGCGGATCAAAGGAGAAACGGTCGAGACTTTCTCGAAGCACATCTACTCGAAGAATCGTCCCGAGCAGGCATATGTGCTCGACGGATCAGAGATAGATCTCTTCCGACTTCTCGGTCCGATGGACTGCGAGGACGTTGTTGGCGCATATCTCCAGGAAGAAGGGTACCGACTCATTCCCAGTACCTGTAAGAAGAATACTCCTCAATACGAATACGTGCTGCGAGGACCAGACGGTCAGAAGGCCTTCGTGCAGGTGAAGCAGGGAAAGCAAGATCTCAGTGCTTCTGATTACGAGCACCTGGATGGCGAAGTCTATCTTTTCACTACCCACGGGGAATACCGAATTGAGGATCAAAAAGACATCTACGGCCTCGAGCGGTCAAGAATAGAGTCATTCATCTACGACAGGCTCTCAGTCCTGTCGGAGAGGGTGCAGAACTGGGTCGAAATACACGATCGACTCCTGGCGAACCCAGAAAATTGATCGCAGGACCGGATGACAGAAACTCTGAATTCTCCATTCCAAGCGAGCAGAGAGGCTCTGACTCCCAAAAAACAGATAGTTTTCAATGCACCCAGTCCACGAACGGCTCAAGATTGGAGACGATACTGATTGCCAGACTGGAGACGAAGGCTGGTCAATCGTCCATGCCTGCAAGCACCCGTGTCACCGAGATGCGGTCGGCTATACCAATGCTCCTCCCACTTTCCATCCTCACTACCTATCAAAGCAAGAGGACAATGACCTGTACCTGAATATGATTGACCCGGAGAAACCCCTCTTCCAGATGGAGATGTTCGAGGACTTCTTTTCGTTTGCCGTTCCCCGTTGGAAAGATGGGAGCGACCAGCTCCTCATCCACTGCAATCAGGGCCGCTCCCGGTCTCCATCCCTGGCGCTTCTTCTCCTGGCTTCCCATTCAGAAGTAGTTCCTGACGGGTCGTTTTTCAGCGCTCGCGAGCAGTTTGAAGAGCTCTATCCAACATACAGGCCTTCGCGGGGAATCGAACTCTTTCTTCAGAACAATTGGGACGAGCTTCTTCGCCTCTCTACGACCCAAGGAGGTCTATAGACGGCCGAAGAGTCGCTCCAGCCCTCTTTCCGAAACGAGACCGTCCGCTCGCTCGTCGGTTAGATCTGCCAGCACGTGCTGCCACATCTCCTCCGGCGTTAGCGGGTCTTGGCGAATAAGATACCCATGCTCGAGAAAATAGTCCTCAAGGTCGTCGGCCTTCGAGGAATAGAACCCCTGCACGCGCTCGTCGTCCCGTTTCCGGATAATTTCGAGGAGCGCTTCTGCATCACCATCGAGCTCCTTCGCAATCTCCGCAACGCCATCGATATAGTTGCTTGAAACGGCATCCGTTTCTTCAAGCGCCTCCCGGTCGACCGGTTGGCCCCGCCCGATGTGCCAGGCCTCCTTCCAGGAAGATACCGCCTTGGACCGAGCCTGCACCCGCCGGAAGCTCTGCTCCTCAAAGGGCAGGGCCTGCACGCCGCCGAGCTGGTACCGATTGTCAAGCTGTCCCCACGTTCGGGTCCCGCTCTCAATAAGCTTGAGGAGCGGAGCCGGTGATTCGATCAGATACCACAGGTGAAGACGCCCGACGGGTTGCCGCGGCGACCAGTCCGGCACATCCAGCGTATCCCGTAGCTCCTCGTGGGTCGTTCCCTGCGGGTCGGGAAGGCTCTCTGGGGCACTTCTGACCGGCACGGCAGCGCCATCGCCCCCGGGCTCCATAAGGTCCCGCTTGTCGAGTTTCTCAAGTGGAATGACCGAGTGGTCTGGCCCTTCCTCCCCATCGAGCTGGGCACTCCACTTCTGCACCTCATCCGCTTGGGCGGTCAGGTAGAGCACCTGCCGCCCGTCTTCGCAGATGGTCTTTACGGCCTCGATGATGGCGCGGGCCCGGTTCTCGTCGCTGTTGGCAAGGGTCTCGTCGAGGACGAGGGGCGCCCGGCAGCCCTGCTCCTGCGTCTCGAGAAAGGCGATGCGGACCGCGAGGACCAGCTGTACCTGCGTTCCGCTCGATAGCTCATCGAGGTCGAACGGCTTCTCATACACCTGGTCAAAAGCCCGGAAGGCCGCGTTTTCCCGGTCGAGTGTGAGCTTGTAACGGTGGTCGGTGATCTCCGCAAAAAGCTCCCGGGCTCGGTGGAAGACCGGCGGTAGTCCCTGATCGCGCGTCTCCTCTTGTACGAACTCGGCGAGCACGCTCCCGGCGGCCTTCTCGTAGTCTCCGTCCCGCTCCTCGGCCAGCTCGTCTCGCCGCTCTCGGTATCGGGCCTGCAGCTCCTCCAGGGTTCCCTCCTCGCGCGCATCCTGGATGTCGTGCTTGATCGACTCGATTTCCTGGACGTACTCCTCCTCTTTTTCTGCCACCTCCTGGGCCGTTTCGAGCTCCTGCTCAGCAGCCTCTTTGGTGGCCTCCTCCATCCACTCAGCATGGCCCTCTTGCCTGTGGAGCTGCTTGAGCGCGGCGCTTAGCTCTGCGTCGGCTTTCTGCTTTTTATCGACTGCCTCTTCGTAGCTCTCATGCTGGCTTGCCAAGTCTCGAAGCTCATCTTCGGCCTCTTCCTCCAACCCCAACCGCTCGTAAAGTTCTCGGATGCTCGATTGAGCGTCATCCCGGTCCTCAATTGCGCCCGCCTTCTTTTCCTCGGCGTTTTCGAGATCCCGCCTTGCTTCCTGAAATTCGGTCCTGGCGGTTTCGAGGGTTGTCACCGCCTCCTGCGCCTCGCTGGCGTCCTCGACCGGGCCCAAGTCGTAGTCCGCAAGTGCCTCGGTTAGACCCGCGCGGCAGTCTTCGGCCTCCTTCTCAGCCGCCTCAAGCGCCTCCTCCTTCGTCCCGAGATCGTCGTAGGCGGCCTGCCATCGGGAGAGCCGCTCCAGCAGGACGAAGAGCGAGTGAGAGCCGACGTCGGGATCGAGCCCCATCTCCTCGGCCAGTCGCGCACGCTCTTGCTCCAGCTTGTCCGCCGTGTCGTCAAGCCCCTCGTACTTGGGCTGCAGGCGCTCCCAGGTCTCTTGTTTTTCGGTGGCGACCTCCGCCTCGCGAAGCTGCTCCAGGAGCGCGTCGGCGCGGGTTTCGACCGCCTCGCGCGACCACTCGCCGGGCCCCTCGAGACCGAGGCGGCCAAATTCGCTTTTGTGGAGGGCCCGGCGCCCACCCGGCTCCTCCTCTACGTCAGAGCGCCGCGTCCATTCAGCTCCCGCAATCAATGCGCCGAGCAGAACCAGGAGTCCCCCGACGATCATCGAAGTCCCCGATCCCGTGAGTAGCAGCGCTCCCCCGGCCACCGCAACGAGAAGACCGCCGATAAGAACGACCCATTCCTGGAGCGCAGACTCGGCCCGACCGTCCGGCTCGGGACGCTGGAGCCACCGGTGGAGTTGCCGGAGCCCGTCTCTGAGCGTGTCTATCGGCGTGTCGGGAGAGACATCCCCAAACAGCTCCTCGGCAGTCTCGAACGCTTCCTGCCGCCCTCGAAAGTTTTGCACGTCCTTGGCGTGCGCCTCGACCTCTTCGAGCTCTGGGAGGTCGATGCCCGCGGCCGCTTCTTTGTCCTTGCCTGTAGGCAGGCGGTCCCAGGCCTCCTCTTCCTTCTTCTCCGACTCTTTCAGATCCTCGCGCCGCTGGCGCACCGCCCGCTCCTGCTCCCGCAGGTCGGTGACTTTGGTTCTGAGCCCTTCTACCCGCCCTTCCGGAAGCCCATCCTCGGGAATCCGGCTGTGCTCAATGGTCTCCTGGGCTTCTTCGATCTGCTCCTCAGCTTCCTGAATCTCATCCTTTGCCGCCTGCAGGTCTTCCTGCAGGGCACCCAAGGTCTCGCCTTCATCCCCCCGAACTTCGCTCATAACGTCGGGATACTGGTCGAGGGCAGCTTCCGCCTCGTCGCGATTGCGCCGGGCCTTCGCAACGGTTATCGCTTGCCCCAAGGCCGCGGCGCGCTGGGCGGCCTCCCGGGCATCCGCCCGCTTCTCTCTCAGATCACCGAGGCTGCGCTCTTTTCTTCGCAGCGCCTCCTGGTCTGATTTGGTTTCCTCTCGCTTGCGGCGCAGCTCCTCGACGGCCGTCGTGATCTGTGCCGAGCGGCGGGACGGGACCTCAAAGCCCAGCTCTTCGGCCGTCCCCTCCACGTCGATCCCGCCCTGCGCCTCCTGCAAAATGTGCCGGGCGAAGTCCTCCTCGTGGCCCTCGGTTTGAAGCAGGTCGTGCAGATACAGGTGGTAGCGGGGCCCGTGTGTCGAGGGCGGGAGGTCAGGTCGGCTTGCCGGGGCCTGGTCCTTTTCGTAGCTCCGCCGGTCGCCCTCCAGCTCTACGCGCCAAGTCGAGCCGCTCAAAGCAAACTGAGCCTCAACGATCGGGAACTGGTCGCCCGCGTGTCCGGGCCAGAGTACCGCCCGGATCGCCTGGGCCAGCGTCGTTTTGCCGGAGGCATTGGACCCGTAGATCACGTTGACCCCGTCGCAGAGGCTCGCCTCGAGCCCGTGGTCCAGCCCGTTGAACCGTTGGACCTGGACCCGGTCGAACCGAAGTGTGTCGTCGACCCCGTCGGTCTGCTCGTCGGAAGTGCTCATCGTTTCGCAAAAGGGTTGATCTGCGTACGGGCGCGGGTAGAGTTGAGCAAATGCTTCACGACCGGTGCTCGTGAAGCTCGTCCAGGAGAAGGAGTCCTTGCTTGTACAGCATCGACCGAAGCCTCTCTCGGTCAGGGGGTTCTCGCGTCTCGGAATCGTGGCGCAGGGGTTCGTATCGGCTTGACTCATGCACCTTCGACGTGGCCTTCGAGGCGCGGCGGAGAAGGGCCCGAACCCGCGTGTCGTCTACGTCGCCGTCACCGAGCTTCAGTAGGAGCTGGGCGAGCACGCCGGGCGGATCGTCGCCTTGGGCCAGCTCCTCGAGGTCGTAATCCGGACGGGTCTCAAGCTCAAAGGCCTCGATGGTGGCCGTGGTCCCGTCCACCTCTGGCTGGAGGGAGCGGGTCATCTGCCCTGCAGTCTCCTCGATCTCGCGGTGCAGGTTCGTTCGGCCCTCGAACGCGAGGCGATACGCGACGTGCGAGAGCTCCGGCCACCGGTCGCTTAGATCCGCCAGGTCGTCGCGCAGGGACTGCAGGACCTGGGTCTCGATCTCCTCTTCCGCGTCGAGATCTGTGACGTCAAGGGCAAACTCCTTGTAGCGAAGGGACGCGAGGGGAAGCTTCTCGGCGGTGATCTCCTCTGGGGCAACCTCGATCAGCCACGCGCCGTGGACGCCCGGCTCCCCTGGATCGAGCGGCTGAAGGGAGCCGGGGTACAGCTGGAGCTGCCCGCCCTCCCGGTGCTCATCCGGTGCGTGGATGTGCCCCAGGAGCCACGCGTCGACCGGGGCCCGGGCGAGGGCATCTCGCCGGACCGGCGCGTACTGCCCTTCGCCAGAGCCCACCTCGCAGTGCAAAACGCCGACGGTCGGGCCGTCGGTCTCGGAAAGTGCCAGATCGCCGAGCGGAGACGCGTGCTCGGTAGCTTGCGGAAAGGACCATCCGACGAAACGCGCGGCCTCCTCTTCATTCTGTCCGCTTAGCTCGACTGCGTCCCAGGTGCCGCCCTGGCCGAGCAGGTGGAAACCATCCAGATCGATGCTTCGGGCGAGGCGGGGAAAAGCGCTGTGGTCGTGGTTCCCGGCGACGGCCACGACCTCGACACCGCCCTCGACGAGATCCTGAATGCCGCGCTCAAGCGCCCCGTAGGCCTCGTACATCTGGTTCTCCGAGTCGACGATGTCGCCGGTGAGCACCGCGGCGTCGACTTCGCGGTTGAGCGCCGTCTCTACAAACCGGTCCCATACGCGGCGAACCGAGAGCTCGTCGTTTTCGACCGGTACGCGAGAGGGCCGACGGCCGAGGTGGACGTCACCAGTGCAGAGAATTTGGATAGCACACATAGAGGTGAGTTACACGATTAAGTGAGATTCGCCAATCACATGTCATCCACCCACTCAACAAGCTCACGGACCCCCTCCGGATCTTCTACCACTTCCTTAAAATCGTTCTCTCTGAGCTGCTCGTTAAACTCGGCCCAGGCAGACTCGTCTTTGTCATCAATTCCAAGGTGCCCTTCTATCGCTCCGTCGGTCCACACCCAATAGCCCTGACATTTCATTTTCTCGTGCAAGTGCTGGATCTCCGTCTCAGCAACACCGCGATCCGCTAAGTGCGCAGCACCATCCGCAGAATGAAGATCATTATCTTGGTCAGTGTGCTTCGCTCTACAGGATTGGATGTGATCGTCTTCCCCCTCAAGGAGGTCGTGGTGGATTGCGTCCAGAAACACAAAGTCGAGATCGACAAGGGCGCGCACGTTCATCCCCATCGTGTCCAGTATCTCGTAGCACTTGGATATACTTCCACCGCCGCCGACTCCAACTACGGCAACCCTGGCTTCTTGAAGAGTTTCACCTTTGACCTCTTCGTATATGTGAGAAATTAGCCGACGCTCCGTCTTTCCTTCCACTAGGAGGACCCGATCAGAGAACAGAATCCGGCTGGCATTCTGCAGATTGAAGAGAAGCTTTCGCTGACTGGTCTTATCCTCGATCACCTCTTCAATGGCCTCGGCGACGCGTTTTCGAACCTCTGTTTCTCCTGAGGTCGACTTACGAACCACATTGGTGTAAGGAATGTCATCCTCCGCTATCAGAAGTGGAGAGTGCGTCGCGAATACTACCTGATAGTGACTCTCCGAAAGATCCTTGAGGGACTTACGGACCGACTCAACCGCCTGTGGGTGAAGGTAGAGTTCCGGCTCATCAACGAGCACGAGCTTGGCGGTGTCAGCTTCCGTCTCGACCGACGATTGCTCAGCAAGGTGATGAACGAGCGCCATCTGAATTGAACGCTGGGCTCCGTCCCCCATCGACGAGACATCCCGCGGTTCGTCGGACATCTCATCAATGACTTGAATCGTACCATCACCAAACAGATCTTCAGCGTCAGGAACTGGAATATGGGTTCGTATTTCCAAACCCGGGAAGTACTCGTTCACCGTCTCGGTCGCTCCCTCGTCGAGGTCATCGAGAACCTCAAGACGCTCTTCTCCATCAGCTGCGAGACGGTCTTGAAGTGTCTGGAGTGGGGTCTGAAGTTGATCCGAAACGTCTCTGGTGTCCGGATTCAAAACCTCAGCAATGAGTCGCCCTATCGTACTGGTACTCTTGGATTTGCCGATGTCCTCGGCGGCATCTTCCATTGCTCGGACCTCGATCGGCTCTGGGAAAAGGGTCTGTATGGTCTTGTTGAGACCTGTCGGGCTCTCCACCCACTCTTGCTCTTCGTCTTCATCCGGCGAAAATCGGTAGGCTTCCAGTTCGATATTCCCCTTCGTACCACTTGGGTCTGGTTGATACCGTCGGAACCGACAGTGCCCATCGTCTCTCACGAACGGCTCAATTCGTTCCCGTCGGATTTCACTCAGGCCACTCAGAACGTTTTCACTGATCCCCTCGAGATGGGCCGTCACCACCACGCGTCGATTCGGATCCCAGAAGTCCTCTTCGTCCAACGCACCATGATGGAGAACCCACCGGATCGCATCCATGATGTTTGACTTCCCAGCATTGTTGTATCCGACAAGTGGACAGAAGGAAGAAAGCTGGACTTCCAGGGATCTGCAGGACCTGAAGTTCTCAATCTCCACCTTGTCAATCTTGTGCATGGCGGGACGGAAACTGAGGAGAATGCGGAAACGAAGTGAGCAGCTGACTTCGAGGACTGCACCTGCCTATCATAAGGAAATTATCGCGGAAAGGCGTAGCACAGATTCACGAGCTCCGGCGCCAGCGACACCACCCGCCCCTTCTCCCGCACGTTGTCCTTCCGCTCCTGAATCCGTGCTTCCAAGTTCTCAAGTCGGGTCTCCTGTCCGCGGATCGCAATTTCCATGTCGGCCCCCGCCTCCTGCCGTTCCCGGTATTCCTCAATGAAGGATTGGAGACGTTCGCGCTCGGCGGCGGCGTACTCGTCGAGCCGCCTCAGCTCGCGGTCGGTTCGGGCCTCCCTATCCTCGGCCAGGTCATCGCGAATGCGACGGACCGTCTGGCTCAGGTACCGCTCCGCGGATTGCTTCAGGGAGGCCTTCCGGTCGCGAAGCGACTGGAGCGTCGACCGGTCGGGGCGGGCGTCCAGCGCGGTCCCCTCCAGGATGCGCTGCCCCAGGGCCTGCTGGGCCTGCTCGGTCTGCGCGTCGACGTAGACCGGACAGAGCTCCTCGCGGAGGATTTCTCCGGCCCCGTCCTCAAAGGCAATCCGGTAGTTGAACACGATCCCGGGCCGGTCGACGAACGGCAGCACCTTTGCGCCCCGTGTGCCCCCAACGCCCGCGTCGTCATTGAAAATGTGCTCGACGAGCGCGGTGACGAGCGGATGATCCGGCGAGAGGTAGGTGACCTGCTCCTCAAACTGCATCGCCAGGTCCCGGTCGAAAGTGACCTGTGTGTCCTCGAAGGCCTGGTCGAGGGAGGCGCCGAGGACTTCAGGCGCGTCGACCTCAAAGATATGCTGCGAAACCGACGTGACCCGGCCGCCGAGGGCCCGAAGGCCAGAGAGGACGAAGCGCTGGACATCGCCCTCCGACCCGAACACGTCTTCGGAGTCGTCGACGATCTCCTGAATTTTCTGGCGACTCTCGGCGTCGAAGGTCGAACAGTCGATGAGGCTCCGCTCGTACCAGTCCCGAAGGGTCCGTTCACGCTCTTCCAACTCCCGCTCTAGCTCTTCTTTCGTGGCCGACGCCGGATCCTCGTCCCGAATGGACCGCATGATTAGGTCCTCGACGTTCAGGTCCTCGATCATCCCGAGCACGTCGGCCGTGGCGCCGACGCGGGCCCGGATGTTTTCGACCTTCTCCTGGAGCATCTCGAAGATCTGCGCCTCGCGGGTGCCCTCGAACTGGAAATTCCAGACCTTCACCTCTCGCTCCTGCCCGTACCGGTGGATGCGCCCGATGCGCTGCTCCAGCCGGTTCGGGTTCCAGGGAAGCTCGTAGTTGATCATGACGTGGCAGCTCTTCTGGAGGTCGATCCCCTCACTGGCCGCGTCGGTCGCGAAGAGGAGGCGCCGCTCCCCGTAGTTGAACTCGTCCTCGATCTCGGTGCGCTGGTCCTTGTCCACATCACCGTGGATGACCATGATCTCATCGTACCACGGCTCCTCCTCACAGAGCCCCAGGAAGTAGTCCAGCGTGTCCCGGTATTCGGTAAAGAGGAGCACCTTCTCATCGGGCTCCTCCTCCAGAAGGCTTTGGATAAACCGGCGAATCTTCTGGGCCTTGCGGTCGACGGTGATCCGGTCCGCCATGTCGAGCAGGTGCCGCAGGGCCTCCAGCTCTTCGTGGAGGGCCGCGTCGCCCGCGACCGTGACCCGCTCCAGTTCCTGTTGGGCGTCGATCTGATCCTCTTCCTCTAAGTCTTCCCCTTCGAGATAACTCCGGCCGTCGGTGGACAGCTCGACCTCGTCTTCTTCTAAAAGACCCTCCAGCCGCCGCTGTAGCGTAGCCTCGATCGCGCCGATGCTGCTCACAAGCCGCTTCTGCATGAGCGCCATCGCAAACCCCACAACCCGCGCGCCTAGCGCCTCCGACCGGTTGTAGATCGTCCGCACGTACTCGGTGACGGCTTCGTAGAAGTCCTCCTCCGGCAGGGTCATATCCACGGGGACCGTCTGCACGTCCCGGTTGGGGAAGATGCGCTCCCCTTCGTCGTCGAAGATCGTCTCCTTGCCCCGCCGAACCATCACCTCGTCGACGATGTCGCGGGTCAGCTCCTGGTTCTCCGCGACCTTCAGCGGGTCGATGTAGGAAATGAGCGACCGGAAGCTCTGCTCTTTGCCCGTATGGGGCGTGGCGCTAAGCAGCAGGAGGGCGTCGGAGCGGCCCGAGATCTGCTCGATGCGACGGGCCGTTTTGCTCGGCGTGTCGCCCTTCTTGCTCGCCTTGTGCGCCTCGTCCACCACCACGACATCCCAGAACGCTTCATCCAGAGGCGCCTCGTACCGGTCCTGCCGCAGAAAGGCCTGGCTCGCGATGAGGCGCTGCTCGTCCTGATTCCAGACGTTGGCTTCCTCGCCCAGCCGCCGGTTCTCGCCCTCGACCCACGCCCGATCGGCCTTCGTGAGGTCGATGTCGAAGAAGCGCCGCATCTCCCGAAGCCACTTCTTCTGGAGGTGGGCCGGGACCACAAAGAGCACGCGATCCGCCCGGCGGCGGGCGTCGAGCTCCTTGAGAATCAGGCCCGCCTCGATCGTTTTGCCGAGGCCCACGTCGTCGGCGATGAGGGCGCGCTGACGCAGCTTCTGCATGACCTGATTGACGCAGGCCAGCTGGTAGGGCTCCAGCCGCACCAAAGAGTTGGAGATGCTGAGCAGCTGCCCGCGCTGGTGGGCCAGTCGAAAGCGCATCGCCTGCGTCCGCAGGTCAAACCGCTCGGGGGAGAGCGCGTCGAGGTCCAGCTCATCGTCCTCCTCCCCATCCTCCTGCAACCGATTGACCTCTACGTCTTCGGCGGAGACGGACTTTACGCCCTCGCCCTCCACGAACACCCGCAGAAAGGGCATCTCCCCGACCTGCTCCACCGTGATCACCTCGGCGGGCTGGCCGTCGAGCAGAATCTGCTCTCCCGATTCCAGTTCTTCAAGCATGCGTGGGTGAGGGGTCAAGATTCTGAGACCGGCGGTCCCGCCCAGTATTCGCCGGACGAATAGATCTTTCCGTTCGGATGCTCTCGTCGGTAGAACGGGTCCTCCGGTGGCGAAATGAACTCTTGTGCCTCCTCGTCCTCTGCGTAGCGCTGAAATCCGTTGCGACGCAGTCCCCGCCGGGCCCGTCGCTCGTCCTCAAAATCGATTTCGTCGAAGACGCCCCCTTCATCCCCGAGGAAGTAGACCTTCACGGCCCGACCCTCCAAGGCCGTCCTGTCGATGAGCGCCCAGTTGTGCTGAAGCATCTCGACCACCTTGAACCAGAAATCGCGGCTCGATATGTCAATTTGCTCTCGGCGCATGGGCAGAATAGAGCGGATGCATTAGAATCGGGGTGCTATGCCGCTTCGATCTTCAAGAAACTGAGCACGCACTCCTGCGGCAGCGCGCCCCCGTGGTAGTAGCGGCTGTTCGGAATGCCCTGCTTGCTGAACCGCTGCTGCGGATCGAGAAGGACGCGCACAGGGGACGCGAGGTACGAGAGGTCTGGCATCCGCTGACTGGACAGGAGGAGACCTTGATCGTCGTCGGAGAGATTGTCGGCCGCGACCCGTCGGCGCTTAACATCTCCATCCGGCGAGGACAGGTCCTCAAACTCGGTCCCTTCCGGAAGAAGGACAAAGCCGTGGTCCGTCACGACGTAGGCGCGGCTCCAATTGCCCTTCCGCATTCGGTCAAAGATCCGTTCGGCAAGGGCGCTCACCCGCTCGGCTAGTTTCTCCTCAATGTCGTCGATCGAGGCCTCTCCGTAGTCGTCGATCTCCTTGCTGTAATGGGCCACGCGGGAGCTCGACCACGCAGACGGGTTGTGCGAGGCCACGGCCCACCCTTCCTCGTTGAGAATGTCTCGGCGCCGACTGGCCGTGATGGCACGCCCGTTCCGAAATGCCTGGAGCGTTCCGTCGTCGAGCCGCACCTCGAAGGACCGGGCCGAGCGGGGCAACACCGCGGCCATCCCAAACTTCGTTTCGGAGGGCAACGTGCCGAGACGGGTCGACTCCTCGACGTTGAGCGTGAGGGCGTCGGAGGTGTCTGAGCGGGCCCGAAGCTGGTCGGCCAGTTCGTACGCGAGGTCGAGCCGGAGGGCATCGAGGCAGAAGAAGAGGGCCTCGTTCCCCTGCTCCAGCTCTTGCTTGTGGTCGGGCCAGAAGTCGACGCTCGACTCAAGGGTGTCGCCGAGAAGGTTGTCCTGAACGAAGGCCTGCTCCATCTCGTCGGCGAGGCGCCGGAGGTAGTCCAAGTACTCATCTTCCACGAGCCGCTCGCGGAGGTCGGCGAGGGCCTCGCGAGCCGGATGCTCTCTGGAAAGGGCGTCCTCGGGCGTGCCGGACACGATGATCTGCCGGACAGCCGCGTCGATCTGCCAGCTTCCCTCCTCCCGGTCGGCGTAAAGCGCATGGGCCGGAACGTTGCGCTCGTCCCAGGTCTCGTACCGGTGGGCCAGGTCGGCAAGGGACGCGGCCTGCTGCCACACGCGGATCCAGGCCGGGCTGCTCTTGCCCACGGGCTCCCCCTCCCGGCCGGTGGCGGTGCGGAGGGCCTCGGTCCGGGCCTTGGCCCGCTCCCGGCAGGTGTCAAACCGCTCTTCCTCGAAGTCCGCGAGCCACGCGGTCCAGAGCCGCTCCTCCAACGTTCCGTCGACGGGACACTCGGCCAGGCTCCACGGGTTGTCGATGCCGCCGATCACCTCGGGCCAGAAGGCGGTCTGATAGCGCGAGAGAACGCCGGTCTGAGGGTCCGTTTTCAGAACCGACGACAGACGACGGTAGGCGTAGGCCAGGTGGCTGCTCGCGATGGGCTCGGGAAAATTCTGGGCGGGAAGCCCGGCCTGATGCAGCCACCCCGCGACGGCCCACCGGCGCACCTTTTGGACAATCTGGTCTGGAGTGTCCGCCGCCTCGATGTGCGGGACGTGCTCTTCGCCCAGCAGCGTTCGGATCTTGCCTACGACGTCGTCGCTGCGGGGGAGATCGCCCCAGCCACTTCGCAGAATGTACTCGACGGGGCGGCTGTCGTCGCCGGTGAGGATGCGGCCCTGAAGACGGCCCAACGTGGGCATTCCTCCCCCGCCTCGGAGCTCGTCGTCCAGCTTCGCGGCTACGCTTTCACTAACGGTCTCCTCGGTCTGCCAGGGGCGGAGCTGCCAGGACTGAATGCCGTACAGGTCGGCGGCGAGGTCCTCGATGCTTTTCTCGATGATGCCGCCCATGGCCTCCACGTCCCGAAACCAGTCGCGCTCGCGTCTCGCTTCGGGAACGTACCATAGCACTCTTTCTGGTTCGGTGTCCGGTGTATCGCCCTGCTCAGCGACCCACTGGCGGAGCCCCAGCGGGTGGTCTCGGGCGACGAACGGCACCCCGAGGTCCTGACACACCTGCCGCAGAAGCGACTGGAGATGACCCCCAGCGTCCCACCAGAGGACGCGGCGGCGCGGGCCGGGAGCGGCGTCGAAGTGGCGCTGGAGACGCTGTTTCGCTTCCTCCTGGAGAGAATGGCGGGCGCGGACGATCTCGGGCATTCGGGGGCGTGGGTTTTGTCACAACGATCAATCCTGAGAGGACGCTTCTTGCGTCAAATGACTTTCTTCTCCACCAACTCGGGCACGAGCTTCTTCTCGGCCAGGGGCGTGATGTTGATGGCGACGCCGTGCTTCTTGACCGGGCGGTAGCCGGGCGTGCGGACTTCTTCGAGGGCCCGGGGCTTCCAGTCCGAGTCCATGTGTTTTTTCATCTCCTGACACGCCTCGTTGATCTCCTCGCCCAGCTCGATGTCGTCGTCCGTCTCGCGGGCGAGGTCGGCGACGAGCTGCTCGCGGCGCGTGACGCGGCTCTTCCGGCCCTGGTCAATCTTGTCGGCGAGGTCCTTCCCCTTCGAAAAGTAGTAGTTGAGGAAGAAGATGCCGTTGCTGCTATAATGGGTCGAGCCGACGAGGTCGTCGAAGTATGGGAGCAGGTCGTAGAGATGGGCCTCCACCGGCTCGTCGGCGGGCCGGGCGAACTGCTCGCAGGCGGCCTCCAGGTCCTCCAGCGCATCGATCCACTCCTCCCGGTTGTCATTGACCGACTCCATAAATTTGTCGCTGAAGTGGTCCTTAAACCAGGAACTCGGGGCCTCCTCGTGGAGCGCGTCCAGTGTTGACAGGCGCTCTTCTAGGCGCTCGCGGAAGCGTCGGACTTTCGGCGCAAGATCGCGGGCATCGTCGCGAACGGCCCCGGCCCACTCGCGGGGCTGGGGCTGGGTGAGTTCGCTGATCTTCGTTTCCAGCGCGTCGATCTGGCGGAGGGCGTTTTTGCATCGCTGCTGCTCTTGCCGGGCCGTGCGGGCCTGCTCGTCCTCGCTGCTCTCGGCGGTGCGGCGGGCGGACTGGCGGCGCTCTCGGAACGCGGCCTTTCGCGTCTCCAGGTAGCGGGCGCTCAGGCGGTCGAAAATATCCGGCCCGAGCTGGTGGTAGTCGATGAGGCAGGCAAAACCAGTGCCCTCGCCATTTTCTTCCCCAAGTCGTTCGGTAGTCAGTTCCCACAGAATGGGCGCGTCCTCGAACTCGTCGCAGTGGAAGGCGAAAAGGTCATTTTCCAGCCAACGGCGGAGGTTGGGGTACGGCTCGTCGGTCGGGTCGCGGTCGCCGAGAACCTCATCGACTTCCTGAAGGCGGTCCTCCGCGTATTTGCCCCAAATCTCTTCGAACTTCGACTGCATCTGCGCCATCAGGTCGGCTTCTTCCTCCTCCGACTCGGCCCGGAGCAAGACGATGCCGTCGTCGTCCTCTTCGACGATTTCGAACGTGAGGTGAAGGAGCATACTCCTGACCAGATGTGAATAGTCCTCTGGCGGTTCAACGACAGATTCCGGTTCGTATTCGGGACGAGCGCGAGGATCCTCAATCGTGCGATAGGCAATCTCCCTCAGAATTTCCTCCTGCTGGTCTTCGTCAACCCCAAAATGAGCGAAAACAATCTGGTCAATTTTCTCAGAGCACTGCTCCAGGCGGCTCTTGCAGCTCTGTCGAAACCGCTCAACCTCAATGGCTAGATCCCTCAGGCTCGAGTCTCGATCTTCACTTCTCATTTTTGGCACGTTGAGCCGCCCTGTCAACTCGCGGTGAGGATGATTCTCATGCGAGGGCAGAGCGCGATCATGTCCCCGCGCACGCAGAAGCCATGGCGAAGTGAAGTAGGGTGATGGAGCTTTCGACTGGCGCAGAGCCAGAATTTGACCTATTGCCTGACCCGTTAGCGATGTGAGCTCGGCGTTCTGTTCGAGCTCTGGATCCCATGGCAGCTTGGAAACGGCCCCCACCTGCCATTCGCGCTCTGCCGTTTGGCAGAGCATAAGATATGTCCCCAGGTTGCTATTTCCATAGGCCAAAACTGGAAGTGGATTGGCGTCTGGAAGTACGGCAGCGCCTTTAACACTGAAAACGATTTGTTCGTGTAATAAACCGAATCGGCGCCCTCGTCGCTTGGTCGCGGCATAGGTTATCCCCTCCTGAAAACAATGTTTTATATTCTGTGGACGAGACCCATCGAAACGTTTAATTTCTTCTCCATTTTTCTCCCATACAACCATATGACGTATAGGGGGTACCATATAAGTCTCCTTTCCCCCTTTTGCAAAAGGCACAAAACTACCATCTTCTGAATTAATTTCCCAAAATTGCTTGATGAAGCGATTGTCTCTTCCAGTTTGTATTCCAACTTTAACCTTCCCTAAACTATCTCTTTTGTCCAGTTCGGCATTTTTCGCATCGAACACGGTATCAGATTCGTACAGCGACCTAATTTCAGGATCGGCCCAATACGTCATCGGGGCACTGCTGATCATATCAAACTCCTCAAGCCGCCGTTCATAGACACGCCTGATTTTTTCTTCTGTGCTTTTGCCAAAGACTCCCTCATAAAAGCCACTTTCCATTTTTTCCTTGCTGAGATCACTCAACCGAACGAATGTCCCGACCTCCTGCTCAGTGTCAGCCGAGCGTATAACAGTACCAACGGTTCCAACAGTAGCATTGTCGAGAATGTCGTAACCGAACTCAGCGAGAAAATCGAAACTCCCCTCGCCGCCGATGAAATCCGTTCTGAAGTCCTCAAAAGAGGTGTTGTACATCAGCGAGTGCGGCACGAGCATGCTTATTCTAGAGTTTTCCTTTCCGACCCGATCACCAACCTCGAAAAAGTTAATGTAATATTCCGGCGGATACTTGTAGTTCGAATTGATATATTTTTTTACAGTCTCAGGCATGCGCCCCCTAGAGCCATAGGGGGGATTCATCAGAACAACGTCGTAGTTCTGTGACAGAACCGTAAGCAATCGCGCGAAACTCTGTAGATCTGCTGCTACAAAACTGCCGTTATCCGTATGACGCCGAACCTCCTTTCGAACATCGCGGAATAGCGCTGACAGATCGCTACCATGCGGAGTGTCCAGTTCCGCTCCATGTTGTTTATACTTTTTCTGAAATGACGACTTCGGATCCAGCAAACTTCCGAGTCCGGGGGTGTTCTCGAATGTGTCAATGATCTCGCCCAACAGTTCTCGGGTTGCTTCACTCTCACCAGCAACTTCGTCGAAGACCCTGTCGGCCAAGTCCGTGCTGACCTCGTGGGCGTCCGCACAAACGACGCCGATTCTTGGCATTTCAAAGTCGCTATTTCCAAATTGCTCTGCTCGACTGCGTGCCTTCAAGTACAGATTAAAGGCCGCAAGTTGGCATGCCCGGAGGTCTAAGTCTACGCCAAATAGATTGTGTTCGAGAATCTTTTCAGGCACCTCTGATCGAGGAACTTCGGGCGCCATTTTCCACCAGATACGCTCCAGGACATCGAACGCATAAAGCAAGAAGTGCGCACTACCAACAGCAGGGTCCAGCACACGGATCTCCCGGGGATGATCGAACTCTGTGGATGCCCCCTCCTCTTCTGTCGGCACAAGGTAAGTACATAGCTCCACAAGGGAGTCCGCTCCTTCCGGATCTCGGGTCTTTCGGTCTTCTGGTGAGAACCGATCGGCCTGTTCCTGAATCGTCTCCTTCAGCGTTCCCTCATGCTCCAGAAAGAGCTTGCCGAGGCTGTTGTCCGTTAGCATCCGCACGACCCAATGCGGCGTGTAGAACTGATTGGCAGACGCCACATCCTCTGGCCGAATTGACCTTCTATCTTCAATATTCTGAAGGTCAGGGATGTTATAATACTCGTACACCCACCCCAGCACATCGTCGGCCCGCCACACGGCGTCATCCACCTCGTCGAGCAGCCCACCGAGGTCCTGAAGCAGATCCACGAGGCTCGACTGCAACTCGTCGCTCCATGCCCGTTCTTCGGGCTCCCCGTCCCAGTCGGCCACCTCCCCGTAGAGCAAGCTGTAGGGATCACCCAGGTCAAAGAGAATCTCAATCTCCTCGCTCCGCTCGTAGCAGGCCACCAGAAAGGCCGTCCAGAGCGCGTCCTCCCGCCGCATGAAATGCTCGTCGATGAGCCGGTCGGCGGCGGGCGTCACCTCGTCAGCCCGAAAGCGCGTGGGGCTCCGCTCGATGAATCCGCGCACCTCCATGCAGCGAAGCGCCGCGAGGCGGTTTACAAGCGTGTAGCCCACGCCTTTCGCGTAGAGGTCCTGCGCCTTCGCCCAGGAGCGCTCGCCCGCCTGCTCGCGCTCGATGGCCGCATGGACCTGTTCCCGCAGCTCCATCATCTGGTCGCTCAGCCCAGCAGGCGGATCGGCGTCCTCCTCGCTGAGATTAAGCTTCGTGTCGATCCAGTAGTCGACGGTCTGCTCCGCCCGCTCTCGGAGCTTTTTGACGATTTCCTCCAGATGACTGCGCTCGGCCTCGTCCAACTGTGCTTGCTGCTCAACGGCTTCCATAATTAAGTGGTACTCGAAATGAATCTGATGGTGCAAATTTGGGGCCCCTGGGCTCAGGAGCCCGTCGTAGAGGCTACGAAGAGCCCTTCCGGATCACCACGAGGCGCCCCTCGGCTTTCTCGTCCAGGCGCTCCACAAACTCCTCGAAGCGCTCGCCCGTCTCGTCGGAGCCGTCCCCACCAAACCGCTCCTTGAATTCATCAAGGCCCGGCCTCCCGTCCTCTTCTCCATTGTCTTCGTCTTCATCCTCCGCTCCACTGTCCTTTACCTCCGGCCCATCGTCCTCACGGTACTGCTCGACCCGGTGGAGAAGTGAGCGGAGCGTGCTCGGCGACGGGACCTCGCCCACGGTCGCCTCCTCCAAAGCGAGGATCAGGTCGTACGGGGCCGTCTCCTCCAGCCCATTGCGCGTGTCGAGAAATTCCTCCCACAGGTCCGCCTCCGCCCCCATCCGGTAGCGCCGGGCCTGGCGGAACGCCTCTGCCTGCTTTTTGACCTCCGGCGTAGAGAATGCCTCCGCCTCCACGGACGAGGAATCGGCGGCCGCTGCCTGCAGATGATCTGCGAGCGCGGAGACCGATACGTCCTCGAAGTGCTGCTCCACAAACTGCCACACCCGCTGGACCGTCCCGGCGTGCTTTTGGGCCCACGTGGCCACCTCCTCGGCGAGCACCTCCGTGTCGTCGGGCGTCGAACCTGCCTCCGTGAGGACGCGGTGCACGGCGCGAAGGCGCTCGACCGCGTCCCGGTCGGGCGGCGGCTCCAATCGGATCGTGAGGTCTCGAATCTCCGTCTTCGTGCGGACGGCCCGGCCCATCTCTTCGGGGTCGCGGAGAAGGTCCCCGTCCCGGCACAGCTGGATCTCCTCGGCGGTGGCCAGGGCCAGTAGGAGGGCCGCCATCGCCTCGACCGAGGTCCCGAGGAACGCCCCGCCCCGCTGCTCGATCATCGCGATGACCTGATCGCCGCCGATGATTTTTCCGCTCGTACGGTCCTCCGCCGCCGTCCAAAACTTGTCCTTCCAGGAATCCTCCCCGAACGCGTGGCCGCTCAGGTCCACGCCGAGCGTCCGCGCGTCCGCCTCGCTCAGGGGCCAGTCGCCCTCCTCGCGGAAAAAGGCCGCGAGGGTCGGCCCGTCGTCGATCGGCTGGAGGGCCCGCGTCAGCGCCCGACGCCGGGGAAACTTCTCCGGCACCACCTCCTCCGTGATAAATGGCGCCAACCCGCCCGCGAAGGCCCCACGGGGTTGGGTACTTCGGGCGTCGATGATTTGGGCCTCGTCCAGGGCCGTGCGGAGCTGCTCGCGGAGGGCCTGCTTCTCGCGCAGCCGGTCGGACCGGAGATCCTGGAAGGCCCGGGTCTCGCTTTTTAGCACGTCGCCGGTTGCCACGTATCGTCGCAGCTGCTCCTCAAAATTGGGCGGAAGCTCAACCGCGATGAGCCCGTCCTCTCGGATTGCATTTTGCCCATTGTGGCTCGTCCAGTCCTGAATGTCTTCTTCCATTCCGTCTACTCCGACGAGCACGCGCAGGGCCACCGTGTCGGGGTGATCAGGCGGCTGCGGGACGGAGCCCAGAACCGTGTAGTAGAACGTAAGCGGCACGCCCCGCTCACCCTCCAGGTTCACCTCCTGTCGGTTGCCTTGGGCCGTGAGGAGGTCCCCGTACTCGCGCAGCCAGTCCATGATGGTGGAGCGGAGCCGCGGGTAGGCGATCATGTCCGCCTTTTCCGCGACTTTTTCGGCGACCGACACCTCCTGCTCCGTGAGCAGCCGGTACCAGGTGGGATCCTCGTCGCTTTCCTCGAAGACGTATTTCTTCTTGTCGAGCACCTTCAGTGCGTTCCGCACGGCGCCGCGCCGCTCTTCCATGTCCTCGCCTACGTGCCGGAGAAGCGCATGCGTAATGGCCTCCTCGGTCGCTCGGATGTCGGCCTCGTTCAGGAGAAAGACGGTTCGGGCCACGGCCTGGACCGGCGCCTCCGCCTCCTCGGACTCCGCCTCCAGGCGGCTGAGAAGCTCTTCGGCCCAGGTGGGCACCAGGTTGGTCTCGCTCCGCAGCACAGCAAAGAGATCGCTCCACGGCACCAGGTCGCCCAGTTCGTTCTCCGCCCATCCCTGTCGGACGAAGAGGGCCCGCACCAGTACCAGGAGCGCGCGCCCCTGTATGTGCTCGGTAGCGGCGCCCCGGCCGGTCGTGAGGAGCGACTGCATCGCCTCCCGAATCCCGTGAAGGTCGCCGGGGCGGAGCGGATAGGCCGCGACCACGTCGTCGCCGGACGCCGAGCCGCCCGGAAAAGAATCGGGAGCGTCAGGAATGGACTCAACTGCTGAGCGCACGTCCGACGCCCGGTCGCTTTTCTTCTGGAGCCAACGTCGGCGCACAATCTCCTCCGTGTCGGCCCCCTCCAGCTTTACTTCCTGGCTGTACCAGGCATCCGGGTCGAGCTCCCCGCCCACAAACGCCGAATGGACGCCTCTCAGGCCCCACTGCCCAGTTCCCAGCACGACTGGGTTCGGCCCGTCGATGAGCGCCCGCATGGTCTCTCGAAGCTCGTCGTACCGGCTCCGATCGTCGCCGATGAACAGGGCAATCTCGTCGAGACCAATCAGCAGCTCGGTCGGGGCCCCACCGCGTTCGGATAGGAGCGACTGGGCCGCCTCGACACGGTCGCGAAGCGCCTCCGCCCCGAAGGCGTCGTCTGCAGCCGTCTTCTCCGCGTCCTCGATCCAGCTTCTGACCTCCTCCTCCGTGCAGGACGCCCCGATGTCGTCCATGACGGCCGGAACGGCTTTGTAGAGCCACGTTCGCATCCGCCCCCGATCGTCCAGCAGAGATCGCCCCTGCACCGTTTTCTCCTGAAGCCGCGTCCACACGTCTGCACCTGCGGCCTTCTGCTCCAGCTGGAAGAGAAACTCCAGCAGCCACCGCGGGTCCGTCGGGTAGCCGAGTTCGGTTCCGATGGCTTCGTAGATGAGCACCGGAATGGGCGGCTCCGCCGACGCGTCCCGGTCCAGCAGGTTCAGGAAGACTGGCACAAAGCGATCCGCCGGGGCCTCCTCCATCGCCTGGCGAAGCCGTTGAAAGCCCTCAAACCGCGTGCTGAGACCGTTGACCACCGACTCCGGGACATCGGTCTGCCCGGTCGCGTAGCCGATGAGCTTCAGGAGGTGCGTCTTCCCCGACCCGAACGTGGCGTGGAGGTACAGAAACCGCGCGTCGCGGTGGCGCGGGTCCTGTTTCAGGGTCTCTCCAAGCTCCGTCAGAACCCGGCGCGCGCTGTCCGTCTCACAGAACTCCTCCACGTCCCGCTCGGCCTGACCGGTGGCATTGACCTTCTGCACCTCCTCCAAGGGGCGGGTCGGGTCGCGGTGGAAGATGGTTTTTAGGCGGGAGCTGTCGGCCATGCCGGAATGCGAGAGAGACAAAATACAGCGGTACGTCGAGAACGAGTTGGACCCCTACTGGAGGTTTTCCATTGAGATTTGGCCCTCGATGCGGTGGGCGGGGTAGTAGTGCTGGGCCCGCTCGCCGAAGAAGCTGAGCTTCCCTCCGATCACCTCGCCGGGAAACGGAATGCCGATCGTCGCGCGGACCTGGCGGCGGTCCATCTCGTCGAGCAGTTCTGACGCCCGGGCGAATGGGTAGAGCGCCCCGAGGTGCAGGAGAAGAAGGACCCGCTCGGCGTCCTCCTGGGCTTCGGGGCAGGTCGAAATGATGTGATCCACCATCTCGTCGGAGAGGTTGTCCTTCAGCGTATCGGTTTCCCGCTCGGCCCGCGTCTCAGGATCTCCGTTCTGGTAGAACGATGCCGGAAGCTCAAGCACGGTCCGGAAAACGTCCGTCTGGGGCATCACGCGGTCGAGGTAGATCGGCTCGGTGGGCACATCCGTCTCTCCATCCGCCCACTCGCGGAGGTGCTCGGCCGTCTTCTGCTCGGCGGGCGGGTCGACCGGCACCATCACGAAGGGATTCCGGATGCCCCGTTTCGTGCCGGTGGCAAACTCGCGGAGGCGCTCTTTAAAATCGGTAAGCGGCGTGGCGGTGCTCATCGGCTTGGGTCGATGCGGAGTCCATGCTCGGTGTCGTCGAAGGATAGCTCGGCTCCCTCCTCGGCGAGGCGGTGCAGCGGGCCCGCCAGATCGTCGTGGTCTCGCGGCCAGTGGCCAATGCCCATCACGTCGTCAGGCGTGGCCCCGCCGGTGAGCGCCTCAAAGACCTGAAGTCGACGGAGGTGCTGGGTGGCCGTCTCGTCATCCGGCGGCGCCAGGTCGACGCCTCGCTGCAGGCGGCCCAGCGTCTGGCGCACGTCGGCCGCCGTAAGGTCGTGGGCGTCCTGCACGAGGGGGCGGAGGGTCTCTTCCACTCGCTGGGCGGAATTTCTCACGCTGCGGAGGGGATCGAGGTACTCGCCGCGGAAGGTCGAGCCCAGGTGCGTGAGGGACAGCTCTCGAGGGGAGACGAGCCAGGGATGGCCGTCAGTCTCTTCGAGGAGCTTATTTATGGCCTCCGTCTCCCAGGCCTTTTCCCACCACTTGCGGAGCGCGCGGATGGTCTCGCCCCGGCTTTCGAGCCGGTCCACAAACTGGGTCCACCCATCGCCCGTCCACCAGAGCGTCGTGGTCGCGGCGCGGGCCTCTTCGTAAAGGGCGTTCAGCGCGCGGGCTGCCTCCTCGCCGATTGCCTCCGTGTACTGGTCATGGAGCAGAAGTAGGCCGTCCAGTTGGAGCAGATACGGCTCCCGGGTCGCCCACTGGCCCTCCGCCGTCTCAAGTTGCGCTTGTGCGTCGAGGGCCCCCTGAATGACCGAATCCCAGTTGGGCCTCCGCTTCTGCGTTTTTTTGAGCCAGCGCCCGAGTTGGTCGCTTTTATTTTCGAGCCATTCGGCCAGCCGCTCCAGGAGCCGCCCCACCGGCTCGCTCGCGGCGTCCTGCCCCGCGGCTTCGATCCGTTGATGGAGCGTATCGGCCCGGCGCCGCTGCTGGTCGATGAAGGCCCGGGCCTTCACGATCGCCTCGTTGAGCGTGTCGTTCTGGTTGACCCCAGGCACTTCCTCCAACGTCGAGCGGAGCGAGGCGTCCTGGCCGAGGCGGAGCCGAAGCTCATGCCACCGGCTCGGGTCCAGAAGAGCATCAGCGCTCTGCGGACTTCCGTCCTCGCTTACCGGCTGGAACGTGCCCCGTTTGCTAAGCCCCCAGATGAGGGCCACCAGCGCCGGGTGGGCGTTCTCGTAGACGGGTTCCTCCTCCTGAAGACGGCCGAGCGCGTTTTGGACGCTGAGCGTGTCGGCCTGTTGTACTGCTCGTCCCACAACGCTACGAACCGTGGTGACGATGTCGCCCACCAAGTCCGTCTGCGTGTCGCAGACGACCCCAATCTTTTTGGCCCACCGCGGGAGCTCGGTGTTCCACCGGACATCTTTCAGTTCCTGAAGTCGATCTTCGCCCACGCGGAGCATCTCGGGATGAAAGGCACTCGGGGCCCTTTTCCGGACGTACTGGCGCACGCCCTCCCCGACGGTGCTCTCCCCGCGCTCCGGAACGATCAGCTGCCCGTTCCGGATGCGAGCGGCGATGCGGGACGGAAGGTCCTCCCGCCGCCGACGGAGGGTGCGCTCGATGGCCGGCGGCGTCGTGTGCTCTCTCTGCGCCGCCGAGAGGGCCGCCCACCGCTTGAGGTCCTCGTAGAGATTCCCTCCGCCGTCGCTGCTCAACTTCCACAGGAACACCTCTCCGTACTCTCGAAGCGGCCGGTCCGCATCGGAGACGAGTCCTTCAACGTAGACCTCGGCTCGAAGTGCACCGTCCTCGCCATACGGGGTGCCTGCGGCATGGCCATCGATGCTGAACGCGTACTCGACCGAGTACGGATCCCCGTCCTCCGTGAACCGGACCTTCTTCGGCAGGTCGAGATGCTGAAGGACTTCGGTCCACAGCGAGCCGGATCCGTCGGCCGAAAATTCGCCCGAGGGCGCGGTCATCTCGGTCACGACCTCCTCCGGCCCAAAGGCCTCTTCTCGCTTCTCCGCGTCTTCGAGGACCGTCCGCTCCTCCCGGTTGGTGAAGCGCCGGTGGGAGGCGTCTTCTTCGTCGGTCCGGATGTACCGCCCTAACCGCTCCTTCAGTGCCTTGTCTACGGCATTTGCTGTGCCATGGAGCGTCTGGCCGTTGAGGTCGTCCATGAGCCCGACGGCGATGTTCTTCGGGTCGTCGAGCGGAATCATGTCCGGGATCCGCTGAAGCAGCAGCACGACCTTGCAGATCTTCTGGTCGATCTCCTCCAGCTCCCCCTCCTCGACGCGCCGTTCGACTTCCTCGATTGTCTCCACCTCCTGCGGGACGATGTCCTCCAGCTCCGGCCGGATGACCTCGAAGAAATCGACGAGGGAGACAATGCGACTGGGGTCCCCGCCCTTTCCGTCCAACCGTCCGCCCGGCGGCGCGGCCCATCGTTCGAGCAGGCCGTGGGCGATGGCCAGCACGGCCCGGGCCGTCCCGGAGAAAATTGATTTGGCGCGGTTGGCCTCCTTCGTCCGGAGCTGCGAGAGGATGTTCAGAAAGAGCGGCGGCTGGTACGGAAGGAGCGGCAGGTAGGCCGCCACCTCCGCCCGAGTCATCTCGTCGAGCGGCGGGTCGGTGTTTTGCTTCACGTCGTAGAAGACGAGCGAGTCGCCCGGGGTCAGTTCTGCTTCCGACAGCGCCGCGTCGAAGGCCTCGGTTCCCTGGTCCGTCTTCCGGAGCAGGCGGTTGCGAACGATATCGCCGACGTGACTGGACGGCAGGCTGTACTGGTTTGGAAACCGGTCGGCGAGAATGCTAAAGTCGACCTCCCGCGCCGCATACTCCGTCTGCACCCGAGAGGGATCCTCCTGGGCGGTCCCCACTGTGAGAATCTTTCCATCGCCGACCTCGTCGATCGCTTCGGCCAGGGCATTGAGTTCGGTCAGAAGCCCATAGTTCGTCCCGATGAAAAGTGTAATTTCGTCTAAGAGAAGGAGCAGGCGGACCGGACGGTCGCTCTTCGCCTCCATCTCCTGGCGGGCCTTCTCGATGCGCCCGGCCACGTCGCTTGCGTTCAGGGTGCGCTGCGTCACGTCCGTGAGGCCTTCTCGCGTGCCGGTTGCGTCTTCGAAGAGGGCCGGGAGCACCCCATCTGACAGCACCTGATACTTCTGCACGCGCTCCCAGAGACCGTTTCCGGACACCTCGATCCCTTCGTCTTGCAGGACCCGGCGCGCCTTCGCCGAAAGATCCGCCTCTGGGTTTTTCTCCCGGTACCACTGCTCAAAGAACGCTACATCCAGATGTGGAGAGTAGCCCTGCTCCTCGTGGAGGCGCCGGAGGAGGACGTTCCCAAATCCGCGGTTCCGATTTCCTTGCTCCTTCAGCAGGTTCACGAAGAGGGGGTGGAGCGCATATTCGTCGAGGCAGCGCTCCCAGAGGGCCCGAAGATCTTCCAACCCGTCTGGTCGTCCGGTTAGGTACTCCCACACCGCGTCCCGTCCCTCCTCCTCCACCCACTTGGAGTCCAGCAGGAGCCCCGTGACCGCCAGCAGATGGCTCTTCCCGCTCCCGTAGAAGCCGTAGAGCCAGTGGTTCGCGCCTTTTCGCTTCCCCTCGGTCTTCCCGAGGATTCGAGCGAAGAGATCCTCCAGGTAGGCCCGGGCAGATTCCGTGACGTGATATTGCTCGATCAGTGCCCGTTTGGCCGCAGAGTCGTCCGCGGACGCCCCCCGATCAACCCGAACCGACTCGTCGAAATCAGACGAGGAGTAAAATAGTGCATTCCGAGACACAGACGAACGATCAATTTGAGACGAAAGCAAGAGACACGTACGCGATGGATATCAGAAAGAGGGCAACATCCTTGCCAGCCCTCAAGCACGTCCAGTTATGCGGGTTCAGCCGTCGGCCGAGCTGCCGTTCGTCTCCGTTGGCTTCACCACGCGCTCCTCTCGCAGCTGGGTCGTCGTCCACCGGCTGTCCGACTGCAGGCGGTCGAGCAGGAGGTCTTGGTGGGTCGGAGGCTGGAAGAGATACAACCATCCGATGGGCTGCTCCGTCCATTCCCTTCCCTGTTTCTTCCACGAGTAGAGGGCGCTGAGATGCGCAGAAGGCCCGTCCACGGCCGGAACGGTCCCAACGTCGTCATATGGGCCTTCGAGAACGCCAATGTCATGAAGCACAGACCGGAATCCTTGCGCCCACCGGTGCAGGGTTGAGTCGGCGTACCCCAAGTTTTCGCCATTCACATATTCGTAATCAGACAGTACAGACGCAACGCGCTCTGTTGAAAGACTCCATTCGTCCCGGCTCGTGCCTTGGCGACGGAGAACTTCATGCAGGACGAAGCGGAACAGGTTGTCATCCTGGATGAGGTAGAAGTACAGCAGCTGGGCCTCGGCCTGGGTCGTCGGACACTCGTCGATCAAGCGCTGTAGCGTCGAGATCGATGGGAGTGCCGACCCTCCGGCTTGCAGTCGTCGCTTTAGGATCCGGAAGATCTGCTGGGCACTTCCTCGGGAGCCACGATCATGTATCCGGTCCTCGTGCCACCGCTCCTTCACTTCGGCCCAGCTGTGATGCTTGGCGTAGAGGCGGACGATCGCTTTGGCACGCTCCGGTAGGAGGCCCGCCTCGGTGAGGGACATGTTGACCTCCTCCTCCGCAAATCTGCCGTTCAGTGAGGTCAGCTCCGTTTGAGAAGACGCATCCATTCGATTGAGGTGTCAGTTGCTGTAGTCGCCTGTACGCAAACAGTGGGAGGCCGGGCCTGAGGGTGGGACCTGGGTTCGGAACGACAGGCCCAGGTCGCTCCCGTTAGGCGAGTTCTTGCGAGGTGCCTCGCGTAAGGACCGCCTCGCTGCGGCCTTCGAGTACGGCCAGCACGCGAACGGAATTGTCCTCCAGCTCCTCAACTGTCGTAGTCGGCGCAAATTCCTGGTTGTGCCAGTGATGCAGCGCGCGCAGAGCCGCCTCCCGAGCCTCGCGGGCCTCCTCATGCAGGACTTGAACTTCGGGGCCGAAGGGCTCAGTGGTTTCGAGAACGACGGTAAACGGGGATGCGCCCTCGGTTTCCATTTTGCTTTCTTTTGGGCTTTGGCCGGGTTATGACTGGACGTAGAGGGATCCTTCCTTCATCGGCGTTGCACAATCGACTTCGGACCTAAAGAGGCAGCGCGACAATCGCGGCTGCGAGCCGCCTTCCGACCGGTTCCTGTCGCTCAGTCTGCCCGGCCAAGCGCCGAAGTTCCTCCGTGTCGATCGGCTCGGCGAGGAGGTGATCGGTCATGTCTTTGAGGCGAACGGCTTTGCTGTTTCGCTGGGCTCTCTTCCACTCAACGTATCGGGGCTGAACGATCCCGAGCCACCGGTCCGCGAGGTCCTGGATGTCACAGGGCGCTTCAAGGTCGCCGGACAGAGCATTCGACAGGAACCGGCACGCCTGCGCTCGCTCCTCTGCATCGGTCCTCGCCCGGTACTCAGACGTTAGGACCTGGAGCAGGTCCAGCGCGTGCCGGGCCTTGCTGGAGAGGAGATCCCGCTCGTTTTTCCGGATCGCACCGATCATCTCTTCGAGCGGCTCCTCGACCTGGTCCCAGAGCGCCGGATCGCCCTGGGCGTCTGCCTGCTCTGCGTTCTCGATCAGGCCCCGAAATCTCCGAGAAATGGATCCCAGTCGCGTAAAGTCGGCCCACTTCCCGTCCTCGAAGGTGAGCCCTTTTTGGCCCTCAGGCGGGCCCAGAGGCTCAGGAGGACCTCCTCCGTCGAGCGAATCGCTCTCCTCCAGCAGAATCCAGCGAGGGGCCCGTCCCTCTCGGCCGCGCAGGCAGAAAAAGCCCCATCTCTCGCTGGACTCCATCACCGAAACTCGGCTCCAGACCGTCACCTCCGACCCGGCGATCTCTTCGTAGTCCTCTTCGTCGACAAGCGGCTCCCGCTTCCGTTCGCCCGGACTGGCAAGACCAACCAGCTCTCGTACCGGCCGAAACGCATCGTCGAGACGGCGCTCGGGGCCTTCTTCCTGATGAGCCTCGTATTCCTCGATGAGCGCGGTGGCGCTGGCCCGCCTACGTCCTTCCTCGGAGAAGATCTTTTCCTCCTCGGCGATGGACTCAGGGAGGTCAATGTTATTGCCCAAAAGCCGCTCGTTTGCGTTGTATCGCTCGATCAAGAGGTCCCGCCGGGCCGACTGAAAGGGGCGGCTGTCCTCTGGCCACCACACGTCAATCTCCTCGTGAGGGCTGTCCATCCGGTCGATGCGACCGACGCGCTGTTCGGCAATCCGGATTACGCTCGGCGTGTCCAGAAGCACGACCGACGAGGCGCGCTGTAGGTTGAGCCCCTCGCTCATGGCGTCGCTGCAAAGCGCAATGAGTCCCTCTTTCCCTTCCCCCTCCGGCCCTATCGTGGTCTGCGTGCTCCCATCGAGGCCGAGCTTCTCTTTTACCGCCTGACGGCGGCTCGCAGAGAGGCTTCCGTCAGCCACCACGACCTCGCGGGCGATCCCTCCTTTTTGCTGGTCATTATCATTGAGATTCCCCCAATCACCATTCTGTAGACAATCCCGCAGCGCGTGGAGCGTCAGCGGCTTCGCGCCAAAGGCAAGAAGCACGGGTTCTTCTGCGGCAATCTCGCGAATCTTCTCTGCTCTCGTTCGGGTGCGTTTGTCGGAGAGCCTCCGGGCGATCTCACCAATCTCGCGGAGCGTGTCCCGCTCTGCCTCGACGGTCTTCTCGAGATCGGAGGCGAGCCAGTCCGGTAGGTCGAACGCCTCAAAATTGCTCTTCTCGCGGGGCCGGTCGTCGAGCAGTTCCCCGACGGCCGACAGATAATCACCACTACTCGTCTTGAGACCGGCCTCAAGCCCGGTAATCTCGGCTGCCTCTTGTGTGCCGTAGATCACCTCCAGAAGAGCGGCCTTCGACGATTGAAGCGCGCGCTGGATCGCGTGAGACGCCAGTCCGGACGCCCCCTTCACGCGCCGCCGGAAATAGGCCGCTTCCCGTTCTCTGCTGCCCAGATCCCAGACCGGCACCTTAAATTCTCTGAGCCAGCGAAGCCCCATCAGATCCTCGGCGAGCCCGTTGATCTGCTCTGCCAGGTCCTTGTCCTCTTCGGTTTCGCCGGTGCGGTAGGTCCGGCAGTTATGCTCCGGAAAGCGATGAACCTTCCCTTCCCCGTCGGTATAGCCCTCCGGACGGCGATCCACGACCTCGTTTAGGTCTTGCTTCGTGCGTCGAATTGTACACCGGCGCACGATTCCACGCAGCTGCTTCTCATCCTCGGTGGTAAGGTTGTTCTTCTTGCGCAGATCTCTGTACATCCGAAATTCCCGGTCTGAGAGGTTGTCCAACCCAAGCAGCTCGATCATCCGGAGCAGATCACTGCTCCCTCGGTTGATTGGTGTCGCGGTAAGCAGGGCGGAGTAGTCTGCCGCACTGGACGTGATGGCCTTGCTGCGCTTCGAGGTTCGGGAGAGGTAGTTGTGCGCCTCATCGAGAAACAGGACGTTCGCCTGCCGGACCTCTTTCCGCTCGGTTTCAGCGTTTCGCCCTTGTGAGAGCATTCCGTGCGAGACGGCCCTGACCTTCGCCGCGTCCGACTGGCGAATTTCTTTCTCCCACTCGCTGGTGACGTTTGGGGGGCAGACGACCGTTGCGTCCGTGCGACTGGCTTGCCCCTGGGCCCAGAGCCGATTGAGAAGCCCGTAGAGGAGATGCGTCCCTATGCGCGTCTTCCCCGACCCAGTCGCATCGGCAACCAGAACGCTTCCGCGCGTATCGAGGATCCAGAGTCCCTGTGCAATTGCCTGCTCCTGGTGGGGCCATAGGTCCTCCTGCTGAAGCAGCTGAAAAGCGTCCGGATACCGGTCCATCCAATCCCCCTCTAGGATCTCAGCGGCCCCGCGGGCAAGGGCTTCCTGCCATGTGACTGGCTGGAGCAGGCGCTCAAGCAAGTCGGCGATCTTGTTGGTTCGCTCTTCGGCGTCCTCCAGGTACTGCTCAGCGATTTCCCTCAGTTCCTCATATCGAGCAGAGCCGACCTCAAAGCGGGCGTTCGCCTCGCGCTGCTCGCGCATTCCCTGCCTGGAGAAGTTGCTCGAACCGACCACAGCCGCCTCGTCGCCGACGTAGATCTTCGCGTGGAGGCCCTCAGCGGCATAGAAGCGAACCTTCCCCTCGTCGATCGCTCTCAGAAGACGAGCCGTTCCCCCTCCGGTGAGCACCGACACGCCGCGCCGGAGCCAGTAGTCTCGGGCCTGCTCATCGACCGGGCGCGTCCGTTCAAATAAGCTCCCCCGACTGGGAGACGGCTCGTTCCCCAAAACGATGTCAACCTGCTTATCGCCGATGGGGTGTTCTCCGAAAAAGACGAGGAGATGCTCCAGGGAGGTGAATGCCGTTACGATCAGAAGCTCTGAGGAGTCTTCGTAGAGCCGCTGGACAGTGCTTTCGACCCTGCGCTCCGAGCGCTCCAGATTAAGTGGGAAGCGATCCTGAGGGGGCCACTGTCTCCTGTCTTCGTTCGAATGGTCCTCGCCGGAAGGAGCGCTGCTCTCCGGCTGATCGAAGAGAGTCGGCTCATCCGACTTGCCGTTAGGATTTACATTCGAATCAGCCATGGGCTGGTATCTGAGGTGAAATGAGTCCCTTCAATCCAGCCTTACTGACCTTCCCGCCAAAGCTCCTCCATTTTTCTCGCGGTGATTGACTCGATGTAGACCGCACCCGCGTCAGCATGCTGCTCCCGTGCGGCGTCCCGAGCCTCTTCGTAAAGCTGTTCGATCCTGGTTTCGGGCAGGGATTGGAGTTGCTCCTGGTCGAGATTGGATTTAAAGATGGCCGTAGCATCGACGTTCGGCGCGCTCTTTTCAGCTGAGTTCTTTCCGTCAGGTTGCCACCGCTCTTTCGCCACTGCCTCTTCCCCAAGCATGTCTTGTCGACCAGTAGCGCCGTCAGGCACACTCCCCGCTTCCTCCTTTATTTCCTCGACAACCCCCTTATTTTCGTGGATATAGAAGTCGATTTCCTGAGGTGAGTTGTTCTTCCGATATACCTTGTATGTGAAGTAGATGTCGGCCTTCTCATGAAGCTCCTTTCGGGCCTGCTCGATCACCCTCTTCCGGAGATCAGTAAACCGATTGTACTTATTCTCCAATGCGAGCGTCCGCCGCAGCTCATCAACCGGGATGCGGAGCCGCCGAAGTCCCTGGCGCATTTTCAGAAGCTCATAGATCTGCGTGCTGTACTTCGAACGTAATCGCAGAAAAACACTGATGAGATAGAGCGTAAACTTCTCCTTCAGCCTCAACAAATACGGTCGCATGTCGTCGTTAAACTTTGCCTCTATGGTTCCGCTTCCCTCCCGGTGACGGCACAGAGAAAAACAATTGTACTTCGTAAATTCTCGAGTTCCGTCCTCTGCCTCCGTTTGTACTTCGACTGACCGATCAAGCAGGTTGTCTGCAATCTGGTCGGCCTTCCGATAAACATTGCTCTTGTCGGTTTCGGAAAGATCGCACACTCTCCGCAGAGACACTGTCTGCACAGCAAACTCGTCCGCGCCGCGCTCAAGGTTCGCGACCATTGTCGCGAAGATCCGCTGCTCAATCGTCGAGAGAGAATGACGAGCACGGACCAAATCGTTCGCTTTCGCCACGACCTCCTTCTCGTCGGCATTGAACTCTAGCCGTTTCTGCATAACCACGGTAACGAGAGGAAAAGCTTGACTGATACGAGATGCCTAAACGTTAGAAAAAAGCCCTTCCCCATCAACTTCCACTGTGTTTTTGTCTCACCCTCGCTGTGATTTTGTCTCACCCTGCAACCGACTACCGACCTTGGAGGGACCTCAGTTGGGACTACGCGACACGGAAGGGACCCCCGTCCCCCGTCTCTCAGAGCACGTAGATAAAGCACTGTGTTTTTGTCTCACCCCCATCGGTCGCTCACTGTGTTTCTGTCTCACCCTCACTGTGGTTTTGTCTCACCACTGCTGTGTTTCTGTCCCACCCTGACTGTGGTTTTGTCTCACCCTGGCTGTGCTTCCGTCTCACCCTTGGTTAGTAAACCTTTGAACCTCAACGACTTACAGAGCCAGTAATGTATTTAATAGAGTAATTAGAGTAATAGTTTAATGGGCGGGGAATCACAAATTCGATCCCGAATCGGTGAGCAACACCGGACAAAGTAAGGTTCTCAACGGCAAAGAACTTTCTCGATCCTTGGAGAAAACAGTCGCTGTTCCGACACACGAGGCCGCACGATAGGATCATCCGCCGAATCCCCCAAGGTCTTGCGACACGACAGTATCTAAGGAGAGAGCCACCACATACGACCGACAGGCTATTCACTCGACCCAGAAGAGGAGTGCATTCCAGACACGAGACAACTTACGAGTCCCAACCGAATCTGGACTATCGCGGCCCCTTACTCACTTTCGTCAAGGTAAATCCGGATCAGATCCTCGACGACGAATCTCATTTGGAGCCCCTCTTCGTTAAGCTTTGACTTGAACTGCCTCTTCAAATCCTCAGGTAGCCCAATGTTCGTCTGCTTCCGTCGAGGACGGTCCTCCTGATCTTTTCTCATCGCGTGCTGTCCGACTTCTCCCCAGTCCACGGTTCCCGCCGCAGCCTGCTGGGCTTCAGCAGCACCCTCGGTTGCACGTGTCTCCTGCTTTGAACGAAGAGCCTCCCCGAGACTACTGTTGTCTGACATAGCTATATAGGTATCTATTGCATTGACTACGCTGCGAGCTCAGCAACATCGTCCAGTAAGGTATTCACTTCAGCAGCTGCCTTGGAATCATACCCATCGAGCACGGTCTGTCCATCTTGCGCAGCATACGCGTAGGCAACACGCTGCGAGGTCCCCTCCAGAACCGGGAGGTTATACACGGTGAGGGCCTCATGAATCTGGTCAGAAAGATTCGTGCGGGGATCCTTCCGGCTCGCCACGAAGGCAGGACTTAGAGGAATCTCTTCAGAGGCCGTCTCCACAGTATCCATGAACTCCACTGTTCCCCATAAGTCCAAGGCGGACGGCTGAACCGGAATCAAGAGGACATCAGAGACAGCAACTACAGATCCAGTGTGCTCTCCAAGGCGTGCCGAGCCATCGATTACCACCGTATCCACAGACTCCCCATGTTCATCAACTACTCGTGCAAGACTTCCAGCATTCGTGGCACGCTCAACACGGGGCCCATCATAGTCTGCCGGACTGCGAGCACGCCAGTCCCGAGTGGAGCCCTGGGTATCAGTATCGAGGATAACCGTCTCAAAGCCGTCAAGCTGTATCGCTCGCGCAAGGTTCGTCGCAATGGTCGTCTTTCCGCATCCACCCTTTGGGTTCTGAATGGAAATCACGAGGGCGCTGGTAGTCGGACGCTCAGCCATCACATGTATGTATCTATGTAGGTATCTACGTGAAAGGTAGGTAATTCCAGGTTCAGTGTCAAACTGATGAGAGGCTCTGAGAACGCTTGAGAGGAAGAGGGGCCCACTTACCCGAATTGAGGAAAACGACCGCTCTTAGTCACTGACAGCGTGCTTAGAATTGCAATCACTGAGTCACTTGTCTCAAGATTCCAGATTATCAAATGAGTCGAAGCTTAAAAGGCCAGAATGAAGTAGGTACATATATACCTACCTGATCCGTGGGATGGAGACACCTTTGACGGTTTCCCCCGACCAGAAAGACCCCCGTTGAGAAACAAATACAATTCGAACCCGGCTGTCCCCGATGTCTGATAATCGGGTGAGCTGTCTGGACGTGCGTCATGGTATCCCTGACAGTACCGGGCAATAAGCACTCTTGCTCTCAGTAAGCGAACAAAGACTTCTCGACTGAGAAGTTCATTCCGAAGCGTGCCACTGAGACTCTCGATGTAGCTGTTTTCCTAAGGAGTCTGAGGATCAATGAACCGAGTCTTGACCTCAAGGTCAGACAAGTGGCTCCGGGCCGCATTGGCAAGGATCTCCGAGCCATTGTCAATTCGAATGGAGACTGGTACCCCGCGATCTCCGTCAGCCAGTTCTGCACGTCAGTGACACCAGTTGAGGCAATCAGTCGTTCGAGTTCAAAAGCGACACATTCACAGGCATGCTCATCGATGGCCATTATCCACCTGAGCCGCTATCTGTCTCCACTGGGGTCGAAGAGGAAATCATACAACCACAAGTGATTCGGAAGAAGGGGCCTGACTCTCACACAGCTGTTTGCGCTGCTGCCAATCCGGTGCACCTTCCACAGTCTCCGCCGATGAGAGAGCCAATTATCGCAGCAGAGGCCGTGCACCCGCTTGGCGTTAGTCTTGCCCGTATCAGAGCGTCCAAGTACGAGACATCCAGATCTCTGCTCGAACCTGTATGGCAGCTCGACCCGCACCAGAACGAGATGGTCAGAGGCCTACCTCGAAGAACAAAGATCATCCTATCCCAATCCTCGCAAGAGGAAGCCGAGTGTGAATCGACCTACACAGCTGTGGACCTCTCCCACACCGTTGACGACATGTGAATCTTACTACCGTTATTGGAATGGGAAACCCTCACCCGAAACCAGTCCAATCTGAGCCCGCGGGCAGTCTGCCGCAGACGGTGCGGAATGATCGCGCGTGTGCTGTTGGGGCAGTTCGTCTCAGTTGGGATTTTCCCGTGCAATAACAGAGACTTGTCCTGATCCGAACAGCAGTCATTCGAGAAGAGTTCGAATCCGGAGCACCGCCCGCCGCCCGAAAATGCTTTCATTTCAACAACCGCTCCGGTCATGCCTCCGCCCGCCAACATCAGCGATGCCAACAGAATCGACCCGGAGGACACGGGTCCGCTCTCCCGATTCCTCAACCAGCTTCCAGCCGAGCCCACCCGACAGGGTTACCGTCGCGACCTGGAGGTCTTCTTTGAGGAATTTCTTGGGAGGGAGAAGCCGAGCCTGGAGGCCGCTCGCGCGGCTGACAGAGACGACCTTCTTCTTTTTCTCCAGTACCGCGAGGGGGAGGACGCAAGCAGTACGCTCCGGCGGCGAGCAACGGCCCTGGCAAGTTTCTACCGGTGGCTTCAAGGCCAGGATCTCCTTGAGGAAATTCCTTTCAAGGAGGGGGAAGGAGGGAAGAAGGCGATTCAGGCCGCCCGTAAGCGGCAAGAAGGACCGCCCCGGCTGGAGAATCTCCCCGAAGGCTTCTTCGAGCCTGCTGGCTGGCTGGAGGAGGCCCTCCAGCAGGACATCCGCCGCACGCTGAAGCTCAGAAAGGGAGAGGCTCTCCCACTTCTGAAAGTGCCCGTCTCCATTTTCTACGCGCTGGAGGCATTCTCGAAGAAGGCGGTAGAGAAAACGTCTGAGGATCCTACGAGTGTTCAGACCTTAGAGCTGATCCATCCGGAGCGCCCGCTGAGAATAGAAATCGAGCACCGTCGCCAGGAGGACCTGGTCCAGTCCTCAATCCACGAAAAGACGCTCCAGCAAATCCAAGAGGCCGGACCAGATTCGTCTTTTTCCACGGAGAGGGTCTTAAAAATTCTTGCTTTCCTGTGGCATCGGGCGTGGCACCTCCCGACACCGCTTTTCGCACAGCTTCGGCAGATGGCAACCCATGAGCTTGAGGGCCGAGCGACAGGCCCCCTGCAGGTACCGACACGAGGATGGGAAGGGGCCTTTTCGGAGGAAACCTGGGCAGCGGTAGCCTGCGAGATCGGAGCGGTCCTGGCCGGCCCCCTCGGTGTGCAGCCCGGTGAGAAGATCAGTATGTCCGCTCAGCTTCCCTCATCTCATAGTCTCATGGGCGGGCTTCCTTGACCAGGCAGGTTTTCCCCTGGGCACCCCCGATATGAACTCCCCGATAGATCCTGAGCCCTGCCCCTCCCTATGGCAAAATTCCCCGCACGGGTCCACCCGTACTGACATCTTCGGCAATTGGGGGCGCGCGGCCCGCCGAAGCGGCAGTCTGGAAGCCGGTGTCATCTCCATATCAAAGCAGTATTTTTGCCATATCATCAATATATCTTTATTGTATCGCCGATAATCGAAATCTGAGGCGTCTTGCTCTCGCCCGGGACCGACTGCACGGCCCCCCTTGCCAACACGGCCCGAATCTTCTCCAACAATCGGCCCTAGCCGCCGGATTTCCCCGGTTTCTCGGCCCCGCTGAGGGTCTCTGCCCACCTGTGTGGAAGACGGTTCACCGGGACGTGTTGGCAAGGATCGGTCCCGGACCGTCCTATTGGACCTGTAGCGACATTGGACCAAAAAGTACCTATGTATTAAAGCGCGTATAATAAGTATATGCCAAATAGATAGAAGTTTTATTGGAACCATATTGTGTTAAAGAAAGTTGGGGTAAAAAACTCCTCTAAACGTCTCGACTTGCACGTATGACTCAGCAATCGACTCCCCCTGGCAATCTCCAAGGGCACCCTCACGGCCGCCCAACTTCGGCCGCGCGGCCGACCGGCCCGAAGCAGCCGCAGGCCTCAAAGCGAGACTCTCCTCGCGAGGGATCTCGGCGCGAGGGAGCAGGGCCGAGCGGCCCTCCCGATCCACCTGCCCGCAGGTTCAAAGGCTTCCGTGACACGTCCCGAGAGGAGATGGCTTTGCACCCGGGAGGAAAGGAGACCCTGAAGGAAAACTCCGACGGAGAAACCGCAGGCAACGACGCGCCCGACGACGTAGCCCCCAAAGACATAGGCTCCGAAGACGAGGCTGCCTCCGACAAGGGGTCCTGCGGCAGCGCGCCCAAGGAGGAGGGCCAGGCAGATGGAGAGGGCTCCCTGGAAGAAAAATGGAAGGAGGTCCGCCGCCTCTACGACGATGGGCCCCGGAGGGAGGCGCGCCACCTCGCCGCCCGGCTGGCGATAGAGGAGCGCCGGTTCGCCGCGCCTCCGGAGGCCAGCGCGCTCTACGTCTACGACCCGTCCGCGGGGGTCTATTCCGCGGGGGTCTATATGGACCAGGGCGAGGAGGTTCTCCGGCGACTCCTTCTCCGCAGGCTCGGCACCTACCACTCCCGCCGAGAGGTCCGGGAAATCGAGGAGAAGGTCCGGGCGCTCACCTCGGAAAAATCGTTCGGGCGGCTCAAGGCGACCCCGCTTGCAAACGCGGACCTGACGGTCCTCGACTCCGATCCAGGCTCTCTATCGGTGATCGAGCCAGACCCGGGGCGAAGGTTTCTCAAGCGAAGCCGGGCCCGATGGGACCCTGGCGCGAGCGCCCCGACGTTCCGGGAGCTTCTGCGCCGGGCGGTTCCGTCGGAGCAAGACCGGCAGGTCCTCCAGGACTACGCAGGCTACTGCCTGCTCCGCTGGACGAGGCCCTACCGACGGGTCCTTCTCGCCGCCGGACCGACGGGAAGCGGAACCGGCCCCTTCCTGCACGCGCTCTCCCAGATTTTAGGATGGGTCTCGTCGGTTTCCCCAAGCCGCCTTGCCCGGCGCGGGGGCACTTCGAAGCAGCTCCGGGGCCCATGGGCGAACGTCTGCTCCGGGATCGACCCGGAGGCGCTGGCCCGGCTCCCACTCCTCCGCGCCTTTGCGGCGGGTGGGCCCGGCCTCGAGAGCCCGGAAGCCCTCCAGCGCCAGCAGGCCCACCCAGTGCCCTACCGGGCCACGAAGCACGTCTACGCCGCCGAGGAGCTTCCGCCCCTCCCCGCAGGCGACCTCTTCTACGAGCGCGTTCTCCTGGTCGCTTTCCCCCGAAAGCTTCCGGCGGAGGACCTCGTGGCCGAAGACAAACTTAAGGCCGAGCGGGACGGGATCTTGCAGTGGGCCATGGAAGGCCTCCGTCGGGTACGCGGAAGCGAGGCGTTTCCTTCCGGGCGGGGCCCGACGGAGACGCGCCAGCGGTGGGACGCCCTGTCTGGCCCGATCGGGCGCCTCAAGGCCGGTCTTCTCAAGGTCACCGGCGACCCGCAGGACCTGATCCGTAAGGAAGATCTGTACTCGATATACAAGGAGTTTTGTGGGCAGGAAAACATCTTCGCGGAGACGAAGGGCACCTTTACCTCCACGTTGACTCAAGACCCGCGGATCGAGGCCCGGAAGCGCGTCCCGACCTCCGGGGCCGACCAGGTCCCCTGTTACGTCGGCGTCCGGTGGCGAGAGCCGTAGCCGGGGCGGGGAGGGGAAGGGCACCGATCCGTGCCCGCAGGCTCTTCCTGTAGGTTTCTCCGATCGCAAGCCCCTTCGACGGGGCTGCTACGGAGTGGTATCCGGGCTATCCGGGTTATCTGGGAGGTCGGGCGCGTGGGCGCTCACGACCCACCAGCGGCTGAAACGCTCTATGGGAGCCTGCGCCCTAGTCCCCGACGGATTTTTCCAATGGCGGGGCCCAGAATGTGATATGAACCTAAATTGTGTGGTCCTTCCGAGTGGACCGAAAAGCTCCCTGCTCTTCTGGAGAAAGGCCTGGAGCATTTCGGATTTCGGGGGGCTGGACTCGAAAACGAGTCAGAAAGATCATCAAGGAGGAATTCCGAGCCCAAGTACGACGTGCCTCAGGTCGGCCGAATCACGGGTCGGATCGGGTGGAGTCGCCAAAAACTCGACCATCGCTCCGACAAGCGTGATGAGGAGGCCATCGAGGAGTGGCCGCAAATTAAAAAAGCCGAGACGGAGGATATGTGAGCGGAGGATAAGCAGAGCTTTTCGCAAAAGCGGGCTGCCGACTTATCGGGGCACTCTGCGCGGAAACTCACGAGGAATGGTCCACCGGACACCGGTAGCTGAACATGGACGAATACTTCCAGAGGTGAGCCGATCGCTCAGTCGAGGACTCCTCCGCTCTACTCGACTCTAAACCAAACCCCGCAGGCAATCCACTGAGTCGTCCCTAAGCTGAGCGGTTTTCTTGATAGAAAAAGGGTTCCCCGATGGGTAAGTTATTGAAGCGCACGGCTTTGCGAGGAGCAGGAACGTGCGCCGAGCAATCACCCATCAGGTGAACCCCAGAACCGCTGATAAGATGGCCAATCCGACCGCATTTTGCAAGTCTGAGGGCTTCGATTCGATCGATCGGGGCGAGACCACCACCGATACGCTTACTGGACGAGCCGGGCTGGCATTGTTCAGTCGCTACCTTCGGAATCTCAGGCTCCTCTCCGCAATCGAGCGACTGTTCGGTTCGGAAGTCGGAGAAGGGACTGCCGATCCCGGTTCTCTTTCACCAGCTGTTCTGCTTCTTTCTGGACGGGACCGACTTTTCACTCGTTCGCTTCGAAGATTTGAAGGAGTCGGAGGGCTATGCTGGAGCAATCGAGGTCGATCCCGAACCGATGGCGTCCTCCCATCAGATCAAGCGGCTTTTCTACGGGTTCTCCCTGAGACGAATCTGGCTCTTTCGACGCCTGATCCAGCAGCTGTTTCTCTGGCGGCTCCGGGTTCGAGACCCGGAGGTCGTGATTTTGGGAATGGACTCGATGGTCTTGGACAACTGTGGCGCCGAGAAACGCAAGGGAGTCGAACCGACCTACGCGGGAACGGAAGGCTTCCATCCGTTTCAGGTCACGTGGGACCGCTTCATTGCGGATGCGATCCTGCGCGGCGGCTCGAAGCACTCGAACGACGGGGACACCGCAATCGAAGCGATCCGGCACTTGACGGGAAAGATCCGGAAGGTCCTCGGGGAAGAGGTTCCGATTATCGTGCGGATGGATGCAGGGTTTTTCGACAAGGAGGTCTACCAGGCCTGCGAGGAGCTTGGAATCGGCTACATCAGCAGCGGGCGCCTACTGGAGGAGATTAAGGCCAGATCAGAACACCGTCCCAGCTCCGACTGGGCCCTCTATCAGAACGGCTCTCAGGAGTGGGCCTACCACGAGCGAGGAGACCGACGTGGAACCTGGAGCCGATTCCGACGGATGACCTACACACGTGTCCGCTGCGAGGACGGGCAGCGCAAATTCGACTTTGCCCGTAAGGACACGATTATTTACACCAATCTCGGGCTGGGCGGCCTGATCGACCGGCGATTAGGTAAGGCCGGGAAGGAGTCTCTGCTCGAAACGCCGTCTCTGCTCGAACTGCACCACGGCCGGGGGCGGGATGGACTCGTGCATCGAGCACTGAAGGACCCACAGGCCGAACGGATGCCGTCGAGGGGTATGGCCTTCTACTCAGCGATGCTTGTGGCCTTCAACCTTTACGAGACGTTTAAGGAAGATGGGTTCGAGGCCAACGAAGAGAACGAGTTCTCCCAACCGAAAATCGGGGCGAGGATTCCTCTCTCCTCCTACGCGAGGCGGCTTCGCCGGGAGGTAATCGACATTGTAGGGAAGCTGGTTCGCACGGCCGGGCGAACGATTCCCAAAGTCACCGAGGCAACTGCCCGTCGGCTCGGCCTCGAGGAGCTTTTCAGGCAAGTGGCCAATCCACCCCGCTTCAGGTGGACCTGTTCAGGGGGACCTGAGCGGAGCCCCTTCAACATTCAGAAAGGGCGGGACAAGGGCCAGGAGGAGTCCTGCACGTACGTCGGACACGTCGGCCCCTCCTGGACCAAAAACAGACCAGACACAGCGAGTCCATCGCTACGCAATCGGCCTGAAACGAGCAGATCAGGCCTGGAGCCTCGACGCGAATTCTCCAACCGGCTCGGTGACTACCTCAAAACTGAAAACCACTCAATCTAGGATGTTAATAATACGTAAGTGCAGGTTCTCTCAGGCCCTGGGGGTCGAGCAAGGATAGAGGTAGGCATCTCGCGCCGAAGAGCATTCCCCCTGGTTTGCTAACGGTGCACACCGATCCCCCGGCACTATGCGCTTAGATCGGAGGATCCAAAGTTTCGTGTTCTGCCGGAATACTGCTGGCGACATCAACTCCCGAATCTTGTGTAACTGGCGCTCTGCCAGATCTTCAACTTAGGCAGGCACAGCGGTCGGTTTAGTAGCTCGTTTTCCGTTGAGCGAAGTCCTCTCTTCGGTGGAAGCCTACCCTGATCGATCAGCTCTCCACTCGAAGTATTCGTCCATGTTCAGGTATCGACGTCCAGTCGATCACTCCTCAGGCGTTTCGGCGCAAAGCGCCCATCGGATTCGCGCCGCGGAGCAGCTTCAAGCGGGTCTCATCCTCAGCGATGGCCCGTGCTGTATTATCCCGTGCTGTATTATTAGGTGCGCCGCGGCGTATTAACGGTATGTCTGGAGCAACAGCCCCGAAAAGAATCTTGTCAGAGTGAAATAAGGTCCATCCCGGGACTCTCTCAGCACCGCCCCCCGAAAACCGTTCTGAAGAATGGAGTCGGACCGAGAGAAACGGAGGGGGTAGTTTTGATTCAAGATTACAGTTGATCAATAATGCTGATAAATAACTCGGGCTAACCGCGGCGTCTGTGCAAGTGGGCGCTAGAAAAAAATATCGCTACTCTGCTCACGGGCCAGCCACGACCTACACGCCCTCTTTTCCTCTTGTAGATAGAACCTAGCAGATGTCTTGAAATGCGGATGTCCAACCGCTCCAACCGCAGCGAGTGCTGTCTCATCGAGATTGGGCAGTCCCTCGTGGTCGGGAAGGTAGGTATTGGCTTTATCGTCGTCTCTCCCTTCTCGCAGGAGCGGCGGGTTTTTGACGAACGGGACGAGGCCATGCGATTTGCTTTCCAAATGCAGGAGGATCAGACAGACTCGGAGGTCATCGATGTCCGCTCTCTGAACGGCAAGAGTATCCGAGAGAAGCAAGGCGGCGGAATGCGATGACGGATGTGGAGCCCCACTCGACACCAGATAATTTACGGCGGTACTTGGATTATGAAATTTACGCCTACCACTTACAGTCTACTCACTGGCACCGTGATCGGATTTGTGTTTTCCGTCGCGGCGCGCATTGCGCCGGGAGTTGCGCGGGCTGTTGTGGTGCTCGCAGCCCTCGTCATGATCCTCATCCTCGTATCAGGGGGTATCCCGGCTTTAGTGGGAGCAGTAGGTGGCCGGGTGCGCACCGCTCTCGACTTCTTATACGTCCTTGCAGGCGCCCTAATCGGGGCTGCCCTTGCAAGAGAAATCGTCACAGCCGAAGAATAGAGTTACCAACACTACCATGACCGGTCTTGCCATTCGCTACGTCGCCTATACCACCCTCATCGCGGCGGCTTTGCTCTGCATCGGCTGCAACAAGCCCTATGCATCACAGGAGTCTTCCACCGAGGCATCTTCGGACAGCACTCGGAAGGCTCAGATCCGGGTGGCCGTGATCCTCGACAAGAGCGGCTCTGCCCCGAAGAATCGAATCCCTCCCCTTGAGGTGGCGCACCTGGAGCCGCTGATCAAGCTGACCCGCGACCGCGGGGGTGACCTGGCAGTTGGAGCCGTGAAGGCGAATAGCAATCGGCCACTCAAGCGCCTGGATGTCGACCCGCCACCCTCACGCCCTGTCCGCCCGGATGAAGACAACTCGTATGAGAAGGCGTCCGCGATGAGACAGTACCGGGAAGAGGTGAAGGAGTACCAGACTCGTATGAAGCGCTACCGACAGTCCTTGAGCTCAGAGGTGAAGGGTTTCCGGCACGAGCTTAAGTCATTGCTCAATGCCGCCGCCGACGCAAAGCGCTCAGACATCCGGCGGGCCCTAGTGCGGACGGAGCTGTTCTTCGAGGAGCCCACCGTGGGGGACCCAAAAGTCAGGCGCTTTGGCATTTTGATGACCGACGGTCTGGATAACGTCTCCGAAAGCCTGCCCGAAATCCGAAGCGACGCCACCTACCTCGTGGTCAACGGCACGGGTACCCTCGGCGTCCTGAAGGACCTCGAACCGAAACGGTTCGAAAGCCCGGAGGCCGCCATCGAGTTCGTGGTCCGCTCTGTGCAGTGAGCACCTTTCCCCTGCGCCATCTGCAGGTTTCCCAGCCTCACGCAGACTGGTATAATAACGCAGATTCCGAGACATGCCGGACTTCACGCCCACCCCTCAAGACATTGAGAATCTTCGCCAGCAGTGCGTCCGTCAGGCGCGGGAGGCGCTTCGGCTACGGGACGAGCGGGATCGCCTCGAAGAACAAGAATCCGAAGGCCAGAGCGAATCTGGTCCCAACTTCCGCGCCGCCCACGCCGTCTACCTTCTCGCTGCCGTCGCGGCGATTGGTATTGACATCCTCCTGCTGTCGCCGACAGCTGAGTTCGTTGTCGGGCGGGCTTTTCCCAGCAACCCCTCCGTTGCGTTCGCCGCTAAGCTTGTGCTCCCTGTGTTCGTTGTCCTTCTGGAGTTGGCGCTCGCGATGAGGATATATGAATCGCGGCAGGCCACCCAAGATGCACGGAACGACGTGATGGGGCGAGCACAACGGGACTATCGCTTTTGGTGGATGTTGGGCGCCGCCTTTGTCTGCTTCGTGCCGATACTAGCGCTCAGCACTCAGCTCAGCGAATTGGCGGCCAAGGTTGCGGCGCCAGGAGAGATAAACAGTTTCACCAAGGCCAGCCTGCTTGGGAAGGCGATTGGTATCAGCATCCTCGCCTTCGTTGCTCACGCCATGTTTGTCTACGGGGGCCGGTACATAGTTGAATCCAAGGAGCTATTGGTCGGCTATCTCTTCTCCACGCCGCAGGAGGCTCAGCTGAGAGAGGCTACTGAAGCGTTTGAGGAGCAGATGGGAACGGTACTCGACACGTTTGCAGACTACCACCAGGCTCTGCGCGGCTACAACGACGCAAATCCGGACCAACCTATTCCGGCCGGGCCATTTCCCGGTGAGGTGCGGGAACTCATCAACAGTGGGTACGGGCGGGAGATTCTGGAAACGCCCTCTGATGATCCCTCAGGAACTGGCCGATCGGGAAATGGCAGGCCTGCACCTTCTGGCAGGCCTGCTGGTGATGGCGCCTCGGGCAACTTTTCCGGCGGACGTCCAGCCAGTGACCGGGATGGATCCGGTAACCACCGGACTGGCGCCACCAATGGGGACCTCGGTTCTGAGGGGAGCAGCCCGTCTCGTGGTGGGTCCGGGGAAGATTCCGGGACTGGCGAAGACGAAGAAAACGGCTCCCCTGATGGATTGCGAGAGCAATACAATCAGTCGCGCCGCGACGACGAAGACGGACGGCTCTCCCCTTGATCACCCGGAGGGCGGGTCTGGCAAAACCATCGGCACAATCATTACCTCTCCAAACAACCCAGCTAGATTGCACCATGTCCATCACGATAAGTCGGGAACGCGTTCAGCAGATCTTAGGCGTCGCCCAGACAGGGGTCGAGGAGATCTCTCGTGAGCTTACGAGCTCCGCCTGCGCTCTGTCCTCTGAGGCCGAGAGCGCCATCGAGAATGCACTTGAGAGCCATGAATCGGAGATCCCTTCCGAACCTGCCTTACCGGAGTCGGAGAGCCTAGTCGGCTGCGAGGCGCTGTCTGAGATCCGAAGTGACACGCGCGAGCAAGTGCGCGAAGAGCTCGACGGGGAAGAAGTGTCGGAAGTGGAGGCGATACAGGCCGAAACGATCGGTGCTCTGGAGGCCGCAGGCCACCTGAACGCTGAAGACGCTAGCAGCGTGGCGGAAACCCTTGGCCAACTGGCCGAAGCCGAATCGGTCACGGAGGCCCGGAAACTTCGGGAAGAGACGCTCAGCGAGGCGAATCAGAGCCACCGCCAAGCGTTCGTCGGTGGCGTGGCCGACGCCGTGCAAGAGGCCAGCATGACGGTCGGGTTTGGTAATGTTCAGGTTTCTGAAGGCCCGACTGGCGATACGCGCGTCGTCGCGGAGAATGAGAAGGGACAGGCCATTGTCACCGAGATCCACGACGATGGCGATGGGGACCCCTCACTGGCAAGCGAAGTCGTCGGGGTCTTCGACGGGTCCTGCCACGAGATTATGGAGGAGTTCGAGGCGGCACTCGCCGAGAACGGCATCCGGGCAAGTAGCGCTGCAACCTGGGAAACACAGGGCCGATGCAAGCTGAACGCTGCCCGGGATTATGCAGCAGAGAAGTACGGGGCCTCCAAAGAGCCTGCGACGGACGACTCTGGCGATTCGCTAAATAGGAAGCAACGTCAACGCCAACAGAGTACCGCTCGACAGCGCCAGTAATCGGCTTATCCCAAATCATCAGTCCCAAAGTATTCTAGATATGGAAGCGATTAAGCCCATTCTCGACCGTTACGACCACGGCGAGTCAGCGATGATCATTACCGGGCGACGACTTTCGGATCTCGATCTTGACCACGAGGGCGTGATCCGTCCTCTCCTGCGCGGGCTGCGGCATCAGCTTCGCCGACGTGGCCTCGTCCTGGTCGAGTTCAATCAGGCGATGGGACTCCGTTGGTGGGAAACCTCTATCGATATGGAGGAAGATCGTCAGACCATCGAGAATACCCTCCGCCGCTACGAACTCCTCGACATTCCACAGGACGAACACGAGGTCGCACGCACTTTCCGAGGGTTGCACGAACTTCTTCGGACGCCGCATGACGACCTGACCTGGGAAAATGGCGAGGAGATGGGTTTCGCCGTGCTGGTCACATTCAGTGAGCATCTTGTCCCCGACGCACAGCCCGGCATGCATACGGACCCACAGACCATTGCCGTGGAAGTCGCGTCCATGCTGGGCGGAAGCCTCGCGCTTCAGAGCTCACAGAACCTGTTCCTGATGGAAGGTCAGGGGGAGACTGTTGACCCTCACGTTGAGGACTTACTGCAGGAGGTCCGTCTTCCGCAACCTAGCGCGGAAGAGAAAGAGCGGTTCCTGCGTGCCGTCGACGACCTCTACGAAGAGGCGCGCCTTGAGGACGGGCTCGAGTTGTCCCAGGTCTCCAACATCGTGAGCGATACTCCGAACCGGAGCCAGGAGTCCCTGCTTCGCGCTTCCCACTACGGGGCCGATCCCGTTACTGCCGAAGAGCTCAGTGACCGGAAAGCGCGGGACATCGAGGCCATGTCCGAAGGCACGCTGTCCCTGATGGAGCAGAACGGAATCGAGACCCTTGTAGGCAAGAGCGTAGAGACCCCAAAGCGGGTGCTCCAGCGCTGCGCGTCGGGACTTCGGGAGAACGATTCGAATATGCCCGCGAACGTGGTGCTCATTGGCCCGCCGGGCACCGGTAAGACCGTCATGACGAAAAATCTAGCCCAACGGGCGGGAGTACCGGCCTTCGAACTCCACTCCCCGAAGGGGGGTGTAGTTGGAGAAACCGAGCGGCTTGCCCGGCTGCAGCGGCGCATCCTCTCTGAATCAACACCTCACGTCGCTTTCGTCGACGAAATTTCAGAGGCGCTTCCGATGGAAAGGAACGACTACCAAGGGGACGGGGGCGCGAGTCAGGCGGTTGGAGCTTCACTGCTGCAAGTATTGGGCGATGAAGACCGTCGCGGAGAGTCGCTTCTGGTCGGCACCACGAATTGCCCCTGGCGCTTCGGTGCTGCGATGCTCAAGCGCTTCACGTGCATCCCCGTACTCTCCCCGGTTCGCCCGGATTATCCAGATATTCTCAGCAGGACGCTGCACCGGATTGGGGCCATGCAAGACGTATCAATGGCCGCTCTCGCGGAAGAAGACTTCGTCCAGGATGCGGCAAACCTCTTCTACGCGAAGGGGGCGAGTGCCCGAGACATGAGGGCAGCACTCAGCAACACGGACCTGATGACAGACGGAGAGCTGGGCCGCGGCGACATCGTCCGATCCGCCAAGAATTTCACTGGACGCTCGGACCGAGCGTCTATCATCCATTCGGAGCTTTGGGCCATCAAGGCCACGAGTTTGAAAGAGTTCTTCCCGTGGAGCGGAAATCCCGAATCGTTTCCGTTCCCCGACCATCTCGACGGAATTGTCGATCCCGAAACTGGCGACATCGATGAGCGCGAGCTTGAGAGTCGGATTGATGAGTACGAGCCCTACGCAAATGTCTAAGACTCCAGACAACACCAATACCGCTACCGGAAATGCAAATGAAGCCGCCAAGGCCGTCGCGGAGTATATTCGCCGTTCAGAGGCGGAGAAGCTTCCTCAGCACTGGCATCTAAACGGGACTGGCCCAGTCCGCGAGCTGGAGGAGAAGCTCGAAACCTACTGGGGGTTCGACCACGCGCTCTGCGTAAGCAGCGCCACCATGGGAATCCGGGCAGTCTTCCAGGCGCTGGGGTTGTCCGAGGAAACCTTCATTACGACCCCCTACGCGTGGGGAGGAACGATTGCCGGCCCTCTCGACCTGGGAGCCCGTCCCATCTTCGCCGACATTTGTCCCGACACCCTTGGGATCGACCCGCAGGCCGTACGTCGACAGGTCGAAGAGCATCCTAATTCGGAGGCCATTCTAGCGGTCGACGCTTTCGGCATCCCGTCTGACTCGAAGAACCTCCGTCGCGTCGCCGACGAGAAGGGGCTCATATACATTGGGGATGCGGCCCAGTCCTTTGGTGCACGGCGAAATGGCGCTCCCGCAAGCACCCACGCCGACGCGTGTGTCACGTCTTTTACGGCGGAGAAGGCGCTCTTTGCCGGTGAGGGCGGGGCGGTGCTCACCAGTAACCGAGAACTTTACGAGAGGCTCATCTGGCAATGTCAGCATCCCAGGCGCCAGAAGCGTGAGCTCGGGCTGGCTCTGACCAACGAGCTGGCCCTAAACGCCCGAATCAACCCGGTGGCTGCGATTTGGGCCAATGAGCAGTTTTGCTCTTCACTCGAAGATGTAGGGTCGCGCCGCAGAGTCGCCTCGGACTTGATCAGTGGTCTCAGCGGTGCTGCCGGACTAGTCCAAGCCCCGAACTTTGCTTCAAGAGAAATTGAGCCCTCCTACTTCCGAATTCCCCTCCGGCCGACCCCCTCTGTCGACATGACGACTCTTCAGGATGTCCTTCACGAGCAGGGGTTCACTGAAGCGACCCTTCATGAGGGACCAGGGCTTCTGTTTGACCGCTTCCCGGAAATTGCGAAGCAGGGTTCTCCGGGGGCGAAGTGTTCTGAGGCAACGGTGCAGGCGTTAAATCGAATCTGCGTCAGTGGGTTTATGCAGTAGCGGGCCATTTCCACTAGTGCAGAATACTTCGGACCTACTGTTCGAGACTAGTCACCTTTAGAGCAATGAATGCAGTAGTGGATAACCTTTTTCGGACCGTTCGAAAGTACCTTATCGCGCTCCGTACCGGATCCAGAGACCGTCCCTCCTTCACGTGGTCCACCGGAACGGTGCCCACTGGATATTCTCTGGACGTAGGGGCAGCGAAACTGGCTGAACTCCCCGAGGACCAGGTGGGGAAACCGTACCTGAAAGCGTTGCTCGGGAAAGTTCCACTTCCGGTGCTCCGGCGCGCTGCCCTCCGAGGCGAACTGGAAGCTCTTGCCGTAGCCCACCTCCAAACCGAGAAAGACCTTCTAGAGGTGGCCGAGGACACCTCAGAACTACCCGTAGCTTTGGCAGTGGCGCAAAACTCCGCGGCGACCGAAGAGGTCCTCTTGCGCCTGCTGAGCGGACCGGCCCTCCGAGGACAACGGCTCGCCCCACCCCCATTGGTCGCTGAAATCGGAGTGGCGATTCTTGAAAACGAGGCCTGTACGCCGGAGGTCATGGAGATGATGACGAGCCCATTCAGCGGGGCGGACTTTCAGCAGTTTGAGGCTGTGGAGAAGAGGATCGCGTCGTCGTCCGCCCTCACCAAGAAACTGGCGTCTCGGATCACCTCGAAGGCCGCTCGCGTGTGCGCGCGAAATCCGGTACTACACCTCCTAATCGCGTCCGATCCTACTCTGCTCTCGGACGAGCTCGGTTACCACGTCCAGCGGGCCCTCGTGCGCCGGGAGGAGGCCTCCGAGGAGCTTATCAGAAGTGCCGCTACAAACGGCTCTAAAGGACTGCGGAAGGCTGCCGCTGAGCACGACAACCTCCCGGAGGACGTGTTCGAACAGCTCCTGGAAGACGAAATGTTGATGGTCCGGCGCGCATTGGCGGCCCGAGACGACCTCCCCATCCACATGCTCAACGAGCTTGCCGAAGACCCCCATCCAATGGTGCGGCAAACAGTTGCCTACAACGCTGCCTGCCCCAAAAAGACTGTTGTTTACCTCGCGAAGGACGCAGCTGGCTCGGTTAGGGCTGCGGCCGCATCACAGCCGAATTGCCCGCCCGAGAAGTTGAGTGAACTTGCCGAGGACACTCGGGATGCAGTCCGGAAACGTGTGGCGGGAAATCCTAAAACTCCGGAATCTAGGCTCTTCTCTCTCGCTTTCGATGAAGAGCGCGAGGTCCGAACTGCAGTTGCCACGAATGAGGCGTCGCCTCCTCCGCTGCTCAGCCGCCTCGGAGTGATGGATCTGTTCAGCATCCGGCTTGGCGTAGCGGGTAATCGATCCGCTCCCCCCAAGACGCTCCGAAGGTTGGTGCAAGACGAGTCCGAGGAGGCCAAAATACGGCGCGTCGCGCAGGCCACGCTCCAAACCCAGGCCACCCTCCAGCAGAAAAAGGCTGGTTAGCCGGTGTCTGGCTGTTTCACGACCCGCTGTTTCAACCATCCAAGGCCTCTCGTTAACCAAGGCCTCGGAATCTCGAAAAGCTCGTGTCTTTGCCTGCCAGCGTTTCTACTCTCTTTAACATTCACACCTCCCCAGATATGCCTCAGCCTATAAGCATCTTTGAACTTAAGAATCGGCTGTCCAAGCTGATCGAGGAGCGCATTTGGGACATCCCCGTCTTCGTGAAAGGGCCGCCCGGGATCGGGAAGTCATCGGCGATCAAGCAGGTCGCCGAAGAGCATGAACTTGAGTTGTCCAGTCTACGGATTTCTCAGCTAGATCCGCAGGGATTGAGGGGGCTGCCCACAACCGATGAGGATGAGGGAGTGTCGCGGTGGCTGCCGCCGGCAGAACTACCCCGGGGAGAAGGCCCTGGATTGCTTTTCTTGGACGAATACGTCACAGCCCCCCCGGCGATCATGAAGATTGCCCAGCGGCTTACCTTCGAGCGAAAGACCGGTGCAGAGTATAGCCTCCCGTCTAAATGTTTGGTTGTGGCCGCCGGGAACCGGCTCGACGACCCGCGTGCTCAGGTGAATCCGCTCCCCGCGCCCACCGCCAACCGGATGATACACTTCAAAGTCGAGGCGGACTTGCCGTCATTCAGGCGCTATGCGATTCAGAACGCTCTCGACCCGGACATTTTAGGGTTTCTAAATTTTCGCCCGGAGCTTTTATACAACCTGGAGCCTGCGAAGGGTGGTGAGCACGCCTTTCCCAGCCCGCGGTCCTGGAAGCACGCCAGCCGCCTACTCAAGGCCGACCTGCCCATTGCGCACGCGGTAGGCGAGGCTGCAGCAGCCGAATTTCAAGCATATACGGAAGTGGAGGGGACCATCCCGGGTCTCGATGCCATCTTGGAGGGCCACGGCAACGACACCAAAGAACTTCCCGACGAGCCCTCCGCTCAGTACTCTGTGGCAGCGGGACTGGCCGGACGCGCCGAATCCGGCCTAGAGTGCTTCAATGCGGCAGGTTGGCTGGTGCGCGAAAGCGAGGCCTCTGATGAGCTTCTTCAGCTGCTGTTTTCAATGCTGACTGCCAAGCTGGAAGACCGTCCCGAGGCCCGAGAAGTATTTATTGAGAACGCAATGGCTGACGAGGAGCTGTGCTCCTTCATGAGCCGGGCTACTGCCCTGGGCCTGGAACTTTAGTATGCCCTCAGCTGCATCTCGCTATGAGTTGGAAACGCAAATGAACCCCTCAGAAACCCATGTCGGAAAACCAAGACCAAGGCATACAAGAAGAGCGAGTGCGCCGGGCCAGGCGGCGACTCGGGGTCCGATCACCGTTCTTCGCGTCCCTGCTGCAGCATCTAGACGTCCGTCTGGTACCGGGTACCGGATCTGAGGAGAGACCTGAGGACTTGAAGTGGGGCGCGATCGCAGATGGGGAAACGATCTATCTGAAAGGGGCCCGCGCCTCTCGTTTGACTGACGAGGAGCTAGAAGGCCTCCTCCTCCACGGCCTGATCCACGTGGGTTGGAGGCACGCCGCGCGACGAGGCCACCGGGATCCGGGGCGATGGGAGCTATCCGCTGACATTTTGGCCAACGAGGCGGTTTTGCAACTGGAAGGGCCGGAACTGGTCGCAGGCGCTGTCCGGGCCCCTGACCTGGCGGATCGGAACGTTGAGGCGATCTATGCCATCCTTGGGGAGGAGGAGAGTTCCTTGGAGGACCTCTTGACCTTTCACGGACGAGAAGGGGCACCCGAAGATCCCCTTCCGGGCGTTCACCTCCTGCCCGACCCAGACGAAAAGGAGCTGCGCAACAAGTGGAGAAGGGCCCTCCGCCGGGCCCACATGATCGCCGAACGGGCGCAGGGTGGGGATCTGCCGGCCGGTCTGGAGCGCGACTACGACCGATCGATTGAGGCCCAGGTCGACTGGCGGGCGGCACTCCGGAGATTTCTCAGCCCGAGACGGTCGGACTATGGCGGACTGAATCGAAGGAAGGTCCACCGGGAACGCTACGTGCGAGAACTGTCCGTTGATGAGATTCGGGTCCAGATTTGTTGCGATACCTCTGGCTCCATCACCGCTGATCAACTCAGCGCTTTCATGGCGGAGGTACGATCGGTTGTTCGCTCCCAGAAGGTTGCTGCCCAGCTATGGTACAATGACGTTGAGCTCGAGGGTCCTTACGATCTGAATTCCGCGAGGGGGAAACTGCCGGAGCCTGTCGGCGGAGGTGGGACGGACTTCCGACCCTTCTTCGAAGAGGCTCAGCAAGACACCCCCGCCGGATCCGATGCCCTCCTCTACTTTACCGACGGGTACGGGACCTACCCCTCCGAATCACCTGAGATCCCAACGCTCTGGGTATTGACAGAACAAGGTCGGCCTACCACCGATATTCCCTTTGGAAAAGTGGTGCGCCTTCAGAAAATTTAACTTCTACGACCTCTAGATACTATCAGTTATGATATATTACCTTTAATATATTCCCCTTACTCGCAAAATCCAAACTCTTTTTCGACCTCCTCTTGGATGTCCATCAATATTTTTTCCGTTCCATTGTATCCTAATTCTACTTTTGAACGCACATATAAATCACCGTAATCTACTACTTCCGCATGAATTATATCTTCGTGCATCTGAGATACCTCCGCTATTACGTAAGGACTGAATGAATGGTCTGAATGCTCTGGGTTTCCCATTTCGCCCTCAGTACTGTAGCGTACTTCTAACAGTTCGTCGCGACCGTAACTGTCTTTTGAGTACTCGAAGTATCTCTCTTCTTCTATACTTCCCACTCCTTCTAATACTGATTCCACGAAACCTTCCAATCTTTTGACGAAAAAACCGGTCAGGTTAGGTTCTCTCCACCGCGAGAGGGGAAGCCCTTGTGAACCCATAATTCTAAGGGTACTTGGCCCCACGATCCCGTCCGTCCTTAAGGCGTTGTTAAACTGAAATTTCCGAACTGCTTCCCGCGTCTCCGTCCCGTATTCTCCGTCGACCTCCCCCTCCTCGAGATGTCCAAGTGAAGCAAGAAAGTGTTGTATCTCGCGGACCTTATAACCGCTAGAGTTGGTGGACAGCTCCATGGAAGTGGGCGAAGTTGAATCGTTTATACGAGAACCACTTGAGTAGTATCAATATACCTCCTTCGGATTTCAAGATCACAATTTTAGGGTACATTCGTGCGGCACACAGCCTTCCGTGTTCGTTGAGGGTAGGCCCCTGGACTGACCGCCGCACTACGGCAAGATTGACAATCTTCACTGGCTACCTACTGAATCGCTGCGCGGATTCGCGAGGCGTCAAGTCGTAGCTCGATGTGCGCTTTCCCTGCATTCCGGACTGAACTTCCGACTGAATCGAACCTATCATCATGAACTTCGAATGCATCCACTACGACGTTTGCCAGCGGTATAGACTCGAAGGTCGCGATTCCTGCATTCTACACGCCGCAGAAAAGGACCCCGACGCCTTCCACCAGGCCTTCAACGAACACCGAAGGGAAAGTAGCAACTTCGACCATATAGTCTTTCCTCCGAACTCTGTCCCGTTCTTCAACCCGGTGTCTTGCGGTAGCACCAGCTTTTCGAATGCTGTATTCAAGACCGTCATGCACTTCCAAAATACTGACTTTCAGCGGGAAGTGGATTTCGGTGGAGTCCTATTCGAAGAGCAAGTGTTCTTCCGCGGCGCTCACTTCCTTGGGAATTGTGATTTCTCCAGCGCTAAATTCAAGAAGGGGGCTGACTTTCGCGAGTGTTGCTTTGACTCCAACTGCTCCTTCGAAGGTGCAAGCTTCTACACAGGCTTGGAGATTGAAGGAGCTGACTTTTCCAACTCAACTTTCAGCTCTGGTGCAGACTTCTCCAACACCGCCTTTCGCAATGTCGCTCTGTTTGGCGGCGCTTCCTTTCAAGAAAATACCAGTTTCGAGAGATCACATTTCTCGGAGTATGTCTGCCTCTCGGCAGAATTTTTGGGCCCGACGACGTTCGAAAATGCACGTTTCGAAGGTAGTTTGGACCTCCGTGGCGCAAAGTTCAACCATGCCCCCGATCCTGATGGCTTTTTGCCCCAAAGAAACAGCCGTTAGGGACGGTTCTTGACGACTTCAGCGTCGTCTTAGACATTAGGCACTGCCTGATACAAAGGCTGTATGAGCGGCCCACACTAGTAGAACTGATCGGGCCGTTTTATATCGGGCCGTTCTATCATGCCTAGACGACGCTATGAACTCACAGACGAGCAGTACGAGCGGATCGAGCACCTCCTTCCAGAAATTCAAGCCCGCAGCTGCCCGCCTAAAGATCACCGGGAGGCCATTAACGGGTATTTTCTAAGCCAAAGCGGCCAGGAGCTCCTTGGCGAGACGTCCCTGAACGGTACGGCAATTGGAAGAACGGTATACGACCGGTTCCGACGCTGGGCCACCGACGACACACTCGAATCCATTGTGCAGCATTCATAGGGCGAGCTCGATGCCGAGAGCCGGATCGACTGGAGCCAGTTGAACGCCCATAGTATTATCGCTCAGGCCGATGGGGTACATAAGAGGGAGCGACTCCATCGGGGCGAAGGAATACCTGAGGCGATAATTATCAGGCGGAGACCAGTCTTGGCAGAGCCCAAGGAAGCCGAAGCTCCCGCCCTCGCCGGAGCGATCTTTCGGGGCGCTTCGACCCGTCGGCCGCGTGCCTGGCTGATTAAAGAGGAAGAAGTCGTTGAATACATTCGGTCAAGGTGCAGGGAGGCGCGGGCCGCCAAGGGCCATCTCGAGCATGCTTTCGGGCTTGTCTGCCTACTGCCGCCTGTCCTCACGTTCTCTCTCGGGCACCGCCTCTCCCGTGCACCGCGGTGAGGCACTCACAAGTGCCCGATATACCCGATTACCTGGAAGCACTCGACCACCTCAGCGCAATCATCCAATTGCTTCAGGCACTGATCGAGGCCTCGATACGCGTACGGTGCCTCTCCACGAAGCGAACGGTTCGAGATCAGATCCGGGATCATGACCTCCTCGCGCAACGCGTCGAAGTCAAAGTGTGGGGAAAGCTCTTTCGCCTCTGAGGTCGGCAGGGCCCGACCTGTCCCGTGACTCAGGGAGGACAGAGTGTCTTCCACTTTGTCGGTTGCACGCATGAGCGCCACGTCGTCCCGGATATGAGCCGGAACGACGTTGAGGTCTCCTGGAGTCGCCTTCACCGAGCCCTTCCGGATGATCGCACCGCCGCCCGGGAGCCTCTCGTATGTGTTGTGCGGGAGGTCCAAGACCACCTCAAAGGAGCAGTTCAGAGCACTCTCCACGGTTTCCTGTACCGCCGCGCGGTTGCGGGCCGCCCAATTCACGACGCGATCAAATTCTTTGTCGAACTTCGCAGGCTGACCGACCAGATCGTCCACCAGGCCGGCCTGCTTGCGCGAACCAGTGTGGATCAGCACGAAAAGACGCCCACTGGCACGGGACCGCAGGGCATCGAGGAAGTGATTTCCCCCTCCCAGATCGCCCAGACCGCCTTTCTCCTTCTCTAGCCGCTCAGCGACCCGTGTCCACAGGTCCAGGGTGAGCGAGTCCGCCTCCTGATCGGAGCGCAGAAGGCGCATCCCGCAGCCGCAGTCGGATACGGCGAAGCGGCGCCAGTTCTCCTGTCGGGTAAGAACGCTCGTCCCGGTTGGGAGAGGCGCTTTCCCGGGACACGCATCCGGGAGGAAAACGACCTTCTCGGCCTTCAGGTCATGTGGAAGCCACCGGTTTCGCAGCTTGCCGGGATGATGATCTGTCAGGTTCACGATGTCCATCGGCCTGACGGGTTTTGCTCAGAGGATAGTGTGTGCGTAGCCTTATCCTTCTTGCTCAGACCTCCATGAACTTCGATTCGAAAAGGCAGAACTACCTTGATCGCCGAGCTTCTCCGCAATCGTAATCGTAGCGTCCTCTCTGCGGTATTCCTCAATACCCTCGGTTCCGATCGGAAAATCTTCCTGTGACTTCGCGGGAATCTCTTCGGGTACAGAAGAATCAGATGGGGTTTCCCAGTACTGGTGGTTTTCCCGACGCTCACAGAGAAGCTCAATTCGGGCACGTTCTACCTCTGCTTCTGTCTCCGCCCTGTGAATCTCATCTCGATCTTCGTGCTCAGTGTTGACGGACAGGACCCACTTCGGGCGGTGACGCGGACGCTCATAGGCAACGCATACAGCAGTCCAGTAGTCCGTCCCTGATATCTCAACGATTCGCCGTTTAATCTCCGCCTGGCGTGCCTGCACTTCCGGCCTGAACTGAGGTTTAACAATTGGGGGTAGGTACGTCCAGCCTGTAAGATATTCGGAGAGAATCGAATATATGTCGGTCGGATCGGTCTTTACCTTGCCCTTCTCGTAGTCGTACACCCGACTGTAGTAGTCATGGAGCCCAGGACTGCGGCAATATGTGTGTTCGTCGATCTTCTTGAACGGTGCCTCGGGAAACATCGCTCCGAAAGCGAACATCTGTGGGCGTCTCTGCTCTTTGCGTTTCCACGCTTTGATCTCTCGGACCCTCCAGGGTTCAGGTTTACCGCCCACACCTTCTTCCAGGATGGAACGAGCAAGCTGGACGTTGCGACGTTCCTCTGGAATCTCGGCCTCGTCACGGATCTGAGGCTTCCTGACTTGCTTCACCCCAAGAGACCGCTCGGCCGAGCGGAGGTCCATATACTCCCGCCACAATTGGCGAATTTCCTTTATGCGTTCACGAATAATAGTGCGCTGCATGGTTGAGAAGCGTGATGTTGAGCGGGTGGCTGTCAGCCAGACCAGACTACGTTTGAGGGGTCAGCACGCACTTGCAACTCTGACCAATGGCGACCGCTCTATCCCCCAATTAGGGTTACACTACAGATTCAGGAGGCCCACCAGGTTTGCTTCGCATATCGAGCATCTCCTACTTCTTACAGTCACCCGATGGGGTATCCGAGGACAACCCCAATCAACGCAACTCGGATCGGCCTCATGCAATTCAGCAACCGAGATCCCAGCCAGGAGGTTGGCAGTTCCGAGAACGAATGCGCTCTCTCGGCGCTGATAATCATCGCGGGTTTTGTGAAGGGTTTATCTTCCTCAGGCGTGGCCGAGAAACCGTTCGACGGGAATCAATTCACGTATGGCCAACGAGTACCTTACGTTACCTCCAGTTAGTTGTCGAAGCGGGCAGCTCACACCGAACTAACTCCAGCTAACTGGCAGCCTTGTAGGGAAGATGTGGAGTCAACTAACTGGAACTAACCGGCTGGATTGTAAAGATCAATCAGTACGCAGACCAGACTCACGGGTCCTATTAACGGAGCAAGGAGAGTGGAGGAAAAACGTATTCGCGATATCGGGGATGGGATTAACTTTCAGCTGAACAGCTATGTTGGTTTTTCAGCTCCTTGCGAACGGACTCGTCACGGGTTGCGCCTACGCGCTCGTGGCGTTGGGCTTTGCGCTCATCTATAACACCACACACATCTTCCACATCGCGCACGGAGCCGTCTACGCAGTAGCCGCCTATCTCTTCTACTCGTTCCACATGCTGTGGGACATCCCGCTTATGGGTGCCGCGCTTCTAACAGTTGGACTGGCGGCGGGTCTGGGTATTCTCATTGACGAGGTGATCCATGCTCCACTCGACCGCCGCGACTCCCCGATGCTCATCCATCTGCTTAGCTCGCTGGGACTTTACATCGCAGCGATCAACGCAATCGCCTTGCTCTTCGGAAGTGGAACAAAAATGCTGAGCTCTACCGACGAGCCGACATACTCGGCGGTTGGTGTCACCTTAACCCAGAGTCAGATTATCATTGTAGTGGTGGCCACTCTTCTTTTTGCGGGTCTGGTTATACTGTTACGTCAGACGCGCCTTGGACAGAGGCTGCGCGCGATGCGAGATGACCCAGAGCTGATAGCCGTGATGGGGGTCAATCCGCGCCTGATGCGTTGGAGTGTCTTCGGCTTAGGATCGGCTCTGGCAGCTGCAGCAGCCGTACTGCTGGGACTGGACTTAGGCATTGATCCACGTATCGGACTGACAGCTGTGCTGAACGGCGCCGTGGCCGTTATTATCGGGGGAATTGGGCTTTTTGAGAGTGCAGCACTGGGTGCAATGTTATTGGGGCTTCTTCAAAGCGTCGTCGTCTGGCAAGCTTCGGCACGCTGGGAAGAAGCAGTAGTCTTCGGCGTGTTGATCGTATTTCTTCTTTTTCGACCACAGGGCATTCTCGGAACTCGTCGCAGAGCAGAGGAGATCACCGCATGAACTATCTGCTCCACATTCTGGTCTTGGTGAACATCTATGCCGTGCTCTCGCTGTCGCTGAATCTTCTGGTGGGCTACGCGGGATTGCTCTCGCTCTGCCACGCTGCGTTCTATGGAATCGGCGCGTACACGGGAGCCCTACTGATGGTGGATGCAGGGCTGGGCTTCTGGTCAGCACTGCCCCTAGCTGTAGTGATGACAGTGCTGCTTAGCTTCAGCATCTCCGTGCCAGCCCTCCGCCTCAAGGGCGACTACTTCGTGCTCGCGTCACTGGGGTTCCAGGGAATTGTATTTTCCGTCCTCCGTAACTGGACCAGCCTGACGCGCGGTCCCTACGGGGTCTCCGGCATCCCGCAACCAACTTTCTTCGGAATTGAGATTAGCTCACCATTGGCTTATGTCTTTTTCACCGGAGCCATAGCGCTGGTCTGTGTCGGACTTTTACACCTGATCGGCCACTCTCCGTTCGGGCGTGCCCTGAAAACAATTCGAGAGGACGAACTCGCCGCTTCGGCACTAGGCAAGAACGTTTTCCGCCTTAAAGTCAAGGCGTTTGCCATCTCTGCTGGCTTCGCGGCCGTTCCAGGCGTTCTTCTGGCGGGGTATCTCAGTTACATCGATCCAACGAGCTTCACCCTCCTAGAAAGCATTTTTATCCTCTCAATTATCATCATAGGTGGAACGGGCAATACCAGCGGCCCGCTTCTTGGGGCCGTGCTACTCATTTTCCTTCCCGAAGCACTTCGGTTTCTGGGAGTGCCCAACGCTATCGCCGCTAATCTACGGCAGATTACCTATGGACTTATACTGATCATTGTGCTACGCTTCCGGCCACAGGGCCTGAGCGGCGAATATCGGTTTACGTGAGCAGCGCGGACCTGCTTGCATGTATAGTGTATCCGCATTCAATGGTACACGCCTCAGTCATCCAGGATAGCCTAAGTAGAATGGCATTGGAACTGGAACATGTCACTAAGACCTTCGGCGGTGTCCGTGCCGTAGATGACGTTTCGATGGCTTTCGACTCCGGTGAGGTGACGGCATTGATCGGGCCGAATGGAGCTGGTAAAACTACGCTGTTCAATCTGGTCAGCGGACTTCTCCGCCCCGATGCGGGAAGTATCGTTTACCGGAATGAGGAGCTCACGAGCTTGAAACCTCATCAGGTAGCACAGCGAGGTGTTGGACGGTTATTCCAGAAGGTGCGACTCTTTGACCGAATGACAGTGTTGGACAATGTGCTGAGTGCATTTCCCGACCAACAGGGTGAGAGCGCCTGGCGCTCTGTGTTCATGCGGTGGAGCGTAAACCGGGAGGAGCGCAGTCGCACCTCGCGCGCAATGGATCTTTTGGACCAGGTAGGGATCCCGGAGAAGGCAGATGCGCTGGGAGAGGATCTCTCTTATGGACAGCAGAAGCTGGCAGCTATTGCCCGTCTCCTGGCAATGGGCGCCGACGCGCTACTCTTTGACGAGCCAGTCGCTGGTGTCAATCCTGACTTGACGGATACGCTGCTGGAAACGATCTGCCGCCTGGCTGAGGATGGAAAGACCGTTGCTGTCGTTGAGCACGACATGAATGTGGTCCTCGACATCGCGGACTGGGCATATTTCATGGACGACGGCCAGTGCAATGCTGCCGGACTTCCTCGTGACGTGCTGGCAGAACCGGATGTGCGCGCCGCATACGCAGGTGTGGAGGACCCCCAAAAGGGATAAATCCAGCTAATCGACCTATGAGCAGACTTCGACTTGAACAAATCGATGCGGCCTACAGCAAAAAGAAAGTGCTGAGAGGCCTCTCCCTGTCCGCTGCAGCTGACG